>Ga0190269_10000645_pt1 | contig 17641 bp, 13 predicted proteins | sample Popmic249IS_FD_133749 | JGI IMG/M metagenome (GOLD analysis project Ga0190269, IMG submission 133749) | Populus adjacent soil microbial communities from riparian zone of Blue River, Arizona, USA - 249 IS | ecosystem: Environmental > Terrestrial > Soil > Riparian zone | place: USA: Arizona... | reverse complement strand
GTCGCGGTCGTCCGCGCCGCCGAGACGGTGGTGCCGGGTGATCCCGCGGCCGCCGCGACCGAGGAACTGCACGAGCCCGTTATCGACGCGGTGAGCAGCGCGTCGCCGGCGAGCGCGGCCGCCGTCGAGGCGGCGGAGCCGGGCAGCGAGGCACCCACCGTGCCGTCCCGGTCCGGCCTCGGCGCGGGCGTACCGCGCGTGGGTGAGCCGCAGCACGCGGCACCCCGCGACGGGCGTCGGCTGCGGACGATCGTCGGCGCGCTGGCGGTGCTGGTCTGCGCGGCCGTGCTCCTCACGTTCGTCGTGCTGCAGCGGGGTGACGATCCGGGCGAGGGGGCAGCCTCACCGACCGTGTCGCTGGCCGCCCCGCCCTCGTCCACGCAGGTCACCCCGGGGTCCCCGGCGGCCGGATCGCCGTCCCCGTCGGCCACCGCGTCGGCGTCGGTGTCGGTGTCGCCGACTCCGCGCGCTTCGGCGTCGGCGTCGAGGCCGGCGGCGGTCGCCCCGAGCGCGTCACCGGAGCCGGTCGGGCAGGTGACCGCTGCCGACCTGTCCGTCGCGCCCACCAGCTACCTGGGGTCCTGCGCGAACCCGGTCTCGTTCGCGGTCAACGTGTCGGTGACCGTGAGCGACGCGCCCACCGACGTGCGGTACACGCTGTCGCTGGCCCCAGGAGACAGCGAGCTCCTCGGTGGCGGGGGCGCGGTCTCCGAGGGCGAGAGCACGTTCGAGACCACCGATCAGGTCGGCCTGGAGTTCACTTCGGGCAGTGGTACCTACGCCGTTCAGGCGGCGGTCGAGCTACCGACCCGCTTCTCTCCGGTTCCGGTGCAGATCCGCGTCATCTGCGTCGGCTGACGCCGTTCGTCCGGCGGTCGCATCGGTGAACTAGGGTGCCCGTGCGGCCTGTCCGGTATCCGATCAGAACGTCGGTGCAGTATGCACAGTGCAGCTACCGTCGGGCCGGGCGACAGATGGCGGAGGAATGGCTGAGCAGAGGACGGTCGACGGCCGGTACCGCTTGGACAAAATTGTCGGTTCGGGCGGTATGGGTGTGGTCTGGCGCGCCTTCGATCTCCGGCTCGGTCGCACCGTCGCGGTCAAAGAGGTGCGGTTCCCCTCCGCGATGACGGACGAGGAGCGCACCGCCCTCACCAAGCGCGCCATGCTCGAGGCCCAGAGCGCCGGCCGGCTCGACCATCCGAACATCGTGCCGGTGCACGACGTCATCCTCCAGGGCGAGCAGCCCTTCATCATCATGCGCTTCGTCGAGGGGCGGTCGCTCGACCAGACCGTCGCCGCCGAGGGGCCGTTACCGGCGCACGTCGTCGCCCGCATCGGCGTTCAGCTGCTCGACGCGCTGGGCGCCGCGCACGACTCCGACGTCATCCACCGCGACGTCAAGCCGCACAACGTCCTGATCCAGCCGGACGGCACCGCGCAGCTGACCGACTTCTCGATCGCATCGGTGTTCGGCACCGAGACGCTCACCAAGACCGGCGCGCTGCTCGGGTCGCCTGGCTACATCGCGCCGGAACGGCTGATGAACGGCGCGACCACGCCCGCCGGTGACCTGTTCGCGCTCGGTGCGACGCTGTTCTTCGCCGCCGAGGGCGTCGGCCCGTTCGTGGCGAAAGAGACGATCGCCGGACTGTTCGCCAGCGCGACGCGTCCGCATCCCCGGCCGAAGCACGCCGGGCCGCGGCTCACCCCGGTGATCGACGGCTTGCTGGAGAAGAACCCGGACGATCGGCTGGATCGGCCCCGGGCCAGGGCCCTGCTGAAGAGCATCGCGGACGCCCCGGACGAGGACGCCCCCGAGACCAGGTCGGGCGAGTTCATGCCCCCGCCGCTGGGTCGGGTGGATACCGACGACAATCCGGACGCTGACCGCGGGCGCCGAGGTGGAGCGCCGCCGGAGCCGCAGGGCGATCCGGCGTCCGAGAGCAGCACCGCGGTGTTCGTCCCGCCGCAGTCACGTCCGTACGACTCCGGGGACGTCGTTCGTCCGGCATCCGGGGGCACCGTCTACGGTCGCCCGGTCTCCGGTGCACCCACGTCGGGGACGCCGGTGTCGGGGGCGCCGGTGTCGGGGGCGCCGGTGTCCGGGGCGCCGCGCAACGGAGCTCCGGGGTCGGGTCGGCCGGTGTCCGGTGGGGCGGTCTACGGCCGGCCGATCTCCGGAGTGCCCGCCTCCGGCGGGCCGGGCACCGGCGGCGCGGGTGCCGCCGGGCCGTCCTCGGGTGGGGCCGTCTACGGCGGCGCGGTCTACGGCCGACCGATCTCGAGCCCGCCGGGACCCGACCAGCCGGTGTCGGGGGCGCCCGGCTCGGGGGCGCCCGGCTCGGGGGCGCCCGGCTCGGGGGCGCCGGTTTCCGGCGGCCCTGGTGGTGGCGGGTCCGGGGCGCGGGAGCTGGCGTGGGGCCCGGGCGGGGTCGCCGGTGGGCCCGCCGACACCGGTCCAACGCCGTCGTTCCGCTCGCCCGCGGCGCCCTCGTCGCCACCGGCCGGGCAGCGCTGGAAGCGTGCCCTCGCCGTGCTGACGATCATCGTCCTCGGGCTCGGCGCGGGCATCATCGCGAACCTCGTCGCCACGCAGGACCGCAGCAAGAAGGCGACGCGCACCGGCACCGCGATCGAGGACACCGGCGCCGACACCGGGGTCGAGGAAGACGAGCCCACTCCACAGCCGACGCCCGGCGCCCCGAAGGCACGTACCACCGGGGCGGAGCCCTCGCCGGACGAGACGCTCCCCGACACCAAGCCGAGCACTTCGCGGTCATCGGAGACGACGAAGGCGCCGCCCCCGCCGCCGGATGCGAAGGTGATCAGCGTGTCGCTCAGCGTCACCCAGCCGCCTAACTCGGTCGACTGCTCGGCCCCGCTCACCATCTCGATCTCGGTGAGCGTCAAGACGAACGGCGCGACGACCGTCAACTGGTCGGTCTTCCGCGGCGGCGCCGTCGTCGTCGGAGACATCGCCCAGTTCACCGAGGCCGACACCAACTTCACCACCACGCGCAGCGAGACCATCTCGAGTCCGAAGCCCGGCGCCTACTCCTACACGCTGGAATCCCGGACCCCCAACGTCGTGACCGACGGTCCGCGCACCATCGAGATCACCTGTGTGCCCACGGACGTCACGGTCACGCCGAAGGTCTGACCGTCAGGCGGCGGTCGTCAGGTGCGCGTCGACCAGCGCCCGGATCTCTCGTTCGAGTACGTCGGGAGCCTCGACCGGCGTCATGTGGCCGACGCCGTCGATCTCGACGAGGCGGGCCTGCGGTAGATCCTCGGCCAGCCGTCGGCCGTGCTTCGGCGGGGTGAGGATGTCGAGCTCCCCGGTGATGACGGTGGCCGGCACGTCGAGGTGCGGCACCGCCGTGCGCAGATCGAGGGAGCCGAGCGTCGCGCCGAAGCCCCCGCGAACGCTGCGCGGCGTCTCCAGGATGACGTGGGCGCAGAACGCGACCTGCTCCGGCGTCGCGGTCGGGGCCAGGGCGATGTAGCGGACCAGCGGCAGGGTCGCGGCGGTCGGGCGGGTGCCCAGCGGCAGCGTCGCGGAGAGCAGTACCCGCCCGATCGGCGCGGTCAGGCGGCGTAAGCCGTCGGGTCCTGGCTGGAGCAGCGATCCGGTGACCAGATCGGTCACTCCGGTGTTGGCCAGCATCGCCGCGGCTACCTTCTCGTGCAGCAGCCTCCGGTGCCGGGCGGCGAGCGCGACCAGGCTCATCGCTCCCATGCTGTGCCCGACCACCACGGCCTTCCGGCCGTCCGGCACGGTTTCCCGGAGCACCGCGGCGAGGTCGTCGGCGAGTGCGTCGGTCGTGAACCGGCCCTTGCCGGGAACCGCGCTGCCGCCGTGCCCGCGCAGGTCGTACGCGACCACGTGCAGGTCGCTGGAGAGCGCCCGGATCTGGTTGGTGAAGAATCCGATCGCGCACGTCCAGCCGTGGGCGAGGACGACGATCGGCGCACCGGCCGGTCCGTACTCGGTGACGTGGATCGCGGTGCCGTCGGCCGAGCGGACGGTCCGGTCGACCCGCGGCGGGACCGGGGCCAGTGCACCCTTTCGTGGATCGGCGAGCGCGTTCGCGTCCGCCCGGGCCTGCCGGCGGGCGTACAGCACCGTGCCGGCAGCCGCTGCCGTACCGATCAGAACCGCCGTTCGCTTCGCGCGCACGTCCCCTCCTCCGTTGGTCGACGCGCTGCAGCCTACTCGCCAGTAAGGTCGGTGCGTGGCGAAACGGCGAGGGGTCCCACCGGCGGTGCCGGTGGGACCCGTCTCCAGGGAGTGAGTTCTTCTCGACCGACCGCTGCGGACGGTGTCCCGGCCTGCGGAAACGTAGGAGGTCGAAAAGAGCTCGGTGGATCAGGCTGCCTGTGCGTTGGTGCGCGCGACCCAGCTGTAGATCGAGAAGAGCTCGATCGGCGTGGGTGCGTCGCCGCTGGACGGCTCCACGTAGAGGTAGTCGTCGACGACGCGATAGGTCACGTCGTCAAAGGAAGCATCCGACCCGTCGGAGTAGTAAACGGTGAGATGTGAAGGGGACATCGTCGAACACCTCGCTCCCAGTACGGCGATGATCTCTTTCGGTGACTGCGCCGGTGCTAGATCAATGCCGTTTACGGACGATCCTTAAACATGAATCTTCGTCAGTTGTCACGTCTCGGGGGCCGAATCGGTTCAGAGCGAACCACAGTGGACCGGCGGTACGGCCCTGACCATGCCTGGGCCCTCGGCGATCAACGTGGACGAACAGGCTTCCGCACCGTGAGCCCCGCTCGGGTGACGAGCAGATCACAACCGGCCCGTCATGGGTCGGCCAACCCGGGACGGGGCCGGGAGGCCGTGCCACACTAGGCACGGCCTCCGACCCGTCGGAGGCCGGAGCGACGGGCGCATCACGGGCCGGCCCCCCGCCGAGGGGCGTCGGGCCGGGTGCTTCCGGAGCTCAGGAGGGCTCGCCTAGTGGCCGATGGCGGCGGTCTTGAAAACCGCTATGGGGTGGAAGCCTCATCGTGGGTTCGAATCCCACGCCCTCCGCTCACGCGGTCGCCGGACCCTGTCCGGTCCGGCCCGTCCGGCCTGCCGGGGTTAAATCGGTTGTTCATCCCCACCCGGCACGGCACTCTCGATTGCGCACCTCCCGGTGCGAAGACCACGGCTACTTCTCCTGGTAGATGTCCCGAATAGGGGCTGCGGGTTCGACTCCCGCGACGCCGTGATCGACCTGACCTCGGGAGGCTCGAACTTCACAGCGGTGCCCGTCCGGTGCGCAGTGCAGGGTTACTTCCACTGAGCTCTTTTCGACCTCACACGTTTCCGCAGGCCGAACGCCGTCCGCAGGGGTCGGTCGAAAAGAACTCACGGTAAATGGGATGGTTATCGGTTCGAATCCGGTCGGCGCTCCGGCGCTGTAGCTCAATTCGGCAGAGCGTCACAGGATCCTTGTGCGACTTCGATCTCGGCCGGGCTCCGCTGTGCAGTTCGATCTCTCGGTAGAACGAAATCCCCGAAAGGAACGGAGGTCGAGCCATGTCCAAGTTCAATAGCGGTGTCGTGCGGCCGGCCGCCGGGTCGCCGGTCGTCAGCGAGGCGGTGGCATCGGGCCGCACCTACGAGGGCGCTCCGGGCCACGCCCGCGACCTCAAGTCCGAGCTGTTCCTGCTGGCCGTCTCCAACATGGTCGGGGAAGACACGTTCTACGAGACCGGGGCCGACCGGGACGAGCGGTACGAGCGCCTGGTGCGCGCCGCGACCACGGCCGACGCCGGCTGGACCGCTCGCTTCCTGCGCTGGCTGCGTAGCGACGTCAACCTGCGGTCGGCGTCGCTGGTGGGTGCCGCCGCGTTCGCGGCCGAGCGGATCGAGCGGCGCGAGCCGGGACTGACCCGCCAGGTCGTCGCGTCGGTGCTGCAGCGGGCGGACGAGCCGGGTGAGCTGCTGGCGCACTGGACCGCACGATACGGCCGGTCGATCCCGAAGCCGGTGAAGCGCGGTATCGCCGACGCGGCGACCCGGCTCTACGACGAGCGCTCGCTGCTCAAGTACGACTCCGACGCTCGTGCCTACCGCTTCGCCGACGTGCTCGAGCTGACCCACCCGTCGCCGAGGGCACCGTGGCAGGGCGACCTGTTCCGGCACGCGATCGACCGTCGGCACGACCGGGCCGGCACGATCGCGGAGTCGCTGACCGTCCTGCGGGCGCGAGCCGAGCTGACCGCGCTCCCGGTCGAGGAGCGTCGCGCTGCGCTCGACCCGGAGCGACTGCGGGTCGCCGGGATGACGTGGGAGTCGGTCGCCGGCTGGCTGCAGGGTCCGGTCGACGCGGACGCCTGGAGCGCGCTCATCCCGACGATGGGCTACATGGCGCTCCTGCGTAACCTGCGCAACTTCGACCAGGCCGGGGTGTCCGACGAGGTCGCGACCGCGGTCGCGTCCCGGCTGGCCGACCCGGCGCAGGTGGCGAAGTCCCGGCAGCTGCCGATGCGGTTCCTGTCCGCGTACCGGGCCGCACCGTCGCTGCGCTGGGGTCAGGCGCTGGAGACGGCGCTCGGCCACTCGCTGGCATCCGTGCCTGCGCTGCCCGGACGCACGCTCGTGCTGGTCGACCGCTCCGGATCGATGTTCGGCCGGATGTCCGCCCGGTCGGAGCTGACCGGCGCGGACGCGGCGGCGCTCTTCGGAACCGCCCTCGCGGTCCGCGCGGAGAAGGCGACGCTGGTCGAGTTCGGCACGCGCTCGCGGGAGCTGTCGGTACCGCGCGGCACGTCGCTGCTGCGGATGATCGAGCGCTTCGACCACCTGGGCGGCACCAACACCGCCGCGGCGGTGCGCAAGCACTACCGCAAGCACGACCGGGTCGTGATCGTCACCGACGAGCAGGGCTGGGCCGGCTACGGCGGCGCGGACCCGACCGGCTCGGTCCCGGCGAACGTGCCGGTCTACACCTGGAACCTGGTCGGCTACCGGCACGGCCACGGTCCGTCGGGCGGCGCCAACCGGCACACGTTCGGCGGCCTCTCCGACGCGGCGTTCCGGATGGTGCCGCTGCTGGAGGCCGCACGCTCGGCCGACTGGCCGTTCTGAGCACGGTTCGACCCCGGGTCGGCCCGCACGCACCCGCGCGCGGGCCGACCCGGCGTCGCCGACGCGCACCGCGGATCGGTGGCTCGATGGGATAGGAGTAGAGGCACCTACCCCGAGAGGACGTCGGCGATGCGGTTCCAGAAATTCGGCCATGCGTGCGTACTCGTGGAGGACGCCGACGCCCGGGTGCTCATCGACCCGGGTGCCTTCGCGCAGGGATGGGAGGACCTCCGCGACCTGACCGCCGTCCTCGTCACCCACCAGCACCTCGACCACCTCGACCTCGAGCGGCTCCCCGCCCTGCTCGCCGCCAATCCGGACGTCGTCGTGCACACCGACCAGGGCAGCGCGGCCGTCCTCGCGGAGCAGGGCATCCGGGCCGAGGGCGTCGCCGCAGGAGCCTCGTTCCGGCTCAACGGGCTGAGCGTCGAGGCGATCGGCGTCGACCACGCGGTGATCCACCCGGATATCCCGGTCATCCCGAACGTCGGCTACCTGCTCGGTGGCCGCTTCCTCCACCCCGGTGACGCGCTCACTGTGCCGGACCGGCCGGTGGAGATCCTCGGCGCGCCGACCGCGGCCCCGTGGCTCAAGCTCTGGGAAGCCGTCGACTACGTGCGAACAGTGGCGCCCAGGATCGCGATCCCGATCCATGAAAAGGCCGCCGCCTTCCCGCAGATGTACTACCAGAACATGACGAAACTGGCGCCGGAGCGTACGGCCGTCGAGATCATCGACGACGGCGAAGCGCGGGAGTACTGATGTCTCCGCAGGCTGAGCATCGCCCGCGGGGACCGGTCGAGAAGAACTCGCTGCGGGTGGCTCTGCTCGGGTACGGCACGGCGGGAGCGCACTTCCACGCGCCGCTGATCGATGCCGTCGACGGCCTCGTGCTGGCCGCCGTCGTCACGTCGAACCCGGCCCGCCGCGACCAGGTCCACCGGGACCACCCCGAAGCCCGGGTGCTCGCCGACGCCGGCGAGGTATGGGCCGCCAGGCAGTCCTACGACCTCGTGGTCGTCGCCACCCCGAACGGCACCCACGTGCCGCTGGCGAAGGCCGCGATCGAGGCGCGGCTTCCGGTGGTGGTGGACAAGCCGCTCGCGAGCGGCGCCGCCGAGGCGCGGGCGCTCGTCCGGCAGGCCGAGGCGGCCCGTGTGCCGCTGACGGTGTACCAGAACCGCCGCTGGGACGGTGACTTCCGCACGATGCGGCGGTTGCTCACCGCCGGTGCGATCGGCCACCCGCTCCGGTTCGAGAGCCGGTTCGACCGGTGGCGCCCGACCGTGGCCACCGACGCGTGGAAGGAGAGCGCGGCCAACGCCGGTGGCATTCTGCTCGACCTCGGGACGCACCTCGTCGACCAGGCGCTGGTGCTGTTCGGGCCGGTTCGATCCGTCTACGCGGAGATCGACGCCCGGCGACCAGGCGCGACCGTGGAGGACGACGTCTTCTTGGCGCTCACGCACGCGTCCGGGGTGCACAGCCACCTCTGGGCGTCGGCCGTGGCCGGACAGCTCGCTCCGCGCTTCCGCCTGCTCGGGGACGCCGGCGCCTACGTGACGTGGGGCATGGATCCCCAGGAGGCGGCGCTGCGCGCGGGCCGCAAGCCGGGCTCGCCGAACTTCGGCGAGCGACCGGCGGCCGAGTGGGGCAAGGTCGGTGCCGGAGACGCCGCTCGGCCCTTCCGCACGCTCAGCGGCGAGTGGACGCGCTTCTACGAGGGTGTCGTCGACGCGCTCACCACCGGTGCGCCGATGCCCGTCGATCCCAAGGACGCGGTGCGCGTGCTGAGCATCCTGGACGCGGCCCGGCGGAGCGCGTCCACGCGCACGGTGGTGGACGTCTGAGTTGTCCACACAATCCACAGGCTGTGGATAAAACTGTCCCCAGCTGTGGACAACCCCTGTGCACAGCTGTGGACGAGAGCGTGTGTTCCGACGGGCGGCTCACCTTCGCGGCAGTACGAGACGCCTGAGGCGTACGGCGACGCGTGAGACGCGCTGTGGACACTCGGTGTTCACCGCCCGGTTCCGAAGGGGTCGGGCACCCCCGTCCGGACGCGGTTCGCGCACAGGACGCCGCTCGGTGCGGTACGCATGTAACCGTGATCAACACGCCGCCCCCGTTCGATCCGGCCGACCCGATCGGCATCGACGATCTGCTCACCGACGACGAGAAGGCGATCCGCGACGCCGTGCGCACCCGCTGCGACGCGGTGGTGGCTCCCCACGTCGCCGACTGGTTCGAGCGGGGTCGAGTTCCGGTGCGAGAGCTCGCCAAGGAGTTCGGCGAACTCGGGGTGCTCGGCATGCACCTGACCGGGTACGGCTGCGCCGGCCTGTCCGCCGTCGAGTACGGGCTGGCCTGCCTGGAGCTCGAGGCCGCCGACTCGGGGTTGCGGTCGCTGGTGTCGGTGCAGGGTTCGCTGGCGATGTTCGCGCTCTGGCGGTTCGGCAGCGAGGAGCAGAAGGAACGGTGGCTGCCGCCCATGGCGTCGGGTGACGCGATCGGCTGCTTCGGCCTCACCGAGCCCGACCACGGCTCGGATCCGGCCGGCATGAGTACCCGGGCGAAGAGGGACGGCTCCGACTGGGTGCTCGACGGCCGCAAGATGTGGATCACGAACGGCTCGGTCGCCGACGTCGCGATCGTCTGGGCCGGCACCGAGGACGGCGTCCGCGGGTTCGTCGTCCCGACCGACACGGCCGGCTTCTCGGCGCCGGAGATCACCCGGAAGCTGTCCCTGCGTGCGTCGGTCACCAGCGAGCTCGTGCTGGACGGCGTCCGGCTGCCCGCGGATGCGGTGCTGCCCGACGTGCGCGGCCTCAAGGGCCCGCTCAGCTGCCTCAACGAGGCTCGTTACGGCATCGTCTGGGGCGCGATGGGAGCCGGGCGGTCGGCGTTCGAGGCAGCGCTCGCCTACGCCGGGGAGCGCGAGCAGTTCGGCAAGCCGATCGGTGCGTTCCAGCTGACCCAGCAGAAGCTCGCCGACATGGCGGTGGAGCTGGCCAAGGGCCAGCTGCTCGCACTCCACCTCGGCCGCCGCAAGGACGCCGGCCGGCTGCGGCCCGAGCAGGTGAGCATCGGCAAGCTCAACAACGTCCGGGAAGCGCTGGAGATCTGCCGGACGGCTCGCACGATTCTCGGTGCGAACGGCATCTCGCTGGAGTACCCGGTCATCCGGCACGCGGCCAACCTCGAGTCGGTGCTCACCTACGAGGGGACCGTGGAGATGCACACGCTCGTCCTCGGTCAGGCGCTCACCGGGCATGCCGCGTTCCGGGGCTGACGCCGGGACGGGCTGATCACCCCACAACGGCTCACACGCCGGTACTCGGCGCCGATGTCGGGGGTGTGCTTCGACCGCGGCTTCGAGGGGAGTGACCTCGAGGCCGCGGACGCCGCGCAGGGTGGTCGCGGGGTCGAAACGGCACTCGACTCACCTCAGAATCGTTACAACTCCCGAGGGTGGAATACTCCTCTGCGCGTGACAACGCAGACGGGCGCTGGACGAAAGGGGAGTTCCGGGCATGGCCAGCCGACCAGAGAGCGACCAGGCAGGCGAGTACCGGATCAACGACCTCGCCCGGGAGTCGGGCATCCCGGTCCGTAACATCCGGCTGTATCAGGAACGACGTATTCTTCCCCCGCCGGTACGAAGGGGGCGCGTCGGCTGGTACAGCGAAGCGCACCTGGCTCGGCTCCGCCTGATCGCCCGGCTCCTCGACCGGGGGTACTCCCTGGCGCACATCGGCGAGCTGATCTCGGCCTGGGAAAAGGGTCGCGACTTGGCTGACGTGCTGGGTCTCGAAGCGGCGCTCACCAGCCCGTGGAGCGAAGAGCCGCAGACCGTCATCTCGGCGGGCGAGTTGCAGCGCCTCTTCGGCAAGCAGGAGGAGCGCGGGACGCTCGACCGCGCGATCTCTTCCGGGATGCTCCGTCCGGACGGCACCCGCTTCCGGGTCGCGAGCCCGCAGCTGCTCGACATCGCCGTGCAGCTCGTGCAGGCCGGCTACCCGCTCTCGGTGGTGCTCAAGATCGCCGAGGACAGCATGCACGACATCGAGCGCGTGGCCGAGCGGTACGTGTCGCTGGTGAAGGCCACGATCACGCCGAGTCTGTCGCCCGGGGAGCCCGGTGACGACGCCGCGGCGCACGCGCGAGACGAACCGGCCGAGATCGACGACCCGGCGGCCGCAGCCGCGCTGGTGCAGCGCCTGCGCCCGCTGGCGCGCAAGAGCGTCGACGCGATGCTGGCGATGGCGATGGAGAACGCGGTCAACCAGGCGCTGGGAGACGCGGTGAGCGCGTTGGCCAAGGAGGGCCGCCCGCCGGCGGACGCGGCTTCCTGACGTCCCCACGGGCTCCGTCCCCACCGGCCCCGTCGCTCCGAGCGGAGCGACGGCACCGGCGACCTTGGGAAGAGGGCGCGATCCTGCCTACCGGGTAGCGACAGGATCGCGCCTCTTCGAGGGTGTCTCACCGGACGCGCCGGAGTGATACCTCGATGCATGACCGCCATTCGGCGGGTGTCAGTACTGGAGCGACGTATCCGCGTGCGTGAGACCGAAAGCGCGGTTCATCTTCGGATCCCGCGTCTGCTGGTGCAGCCACAGCGCCAGGCTCGCCAGCTCGTCCGGATCAGCCTCCGGCGCTTCGACCTCCACCTCGTGCGCTGCGGTACTGATGCGGACCCTCGTCACGTCGGCGCCCCTCCCGTCGAGCTTCGCAGTGAAGGTACCGGTTAGCGCCGACCGCCGAGGTGAACGTCGATCACCGGTCACCGCGGGCGGCACGGCGAGCGACCGTCCGGCGGTGGTTCGCCGGACGGCGTCGATTCAGGAGACGCGCGCAGGAGACGCGCGCAGAGCGGGGTGGGTGCGACCCGGCCTGGAGGGAGCCACCGCCCTCGGTGGGGTCGGGCAGGGTGAACCAGGTGACGGTGCCGCCGGCCGGGCTGGTGTCGAGCCCGACCCGACCGCCGTGCGCGTTGATGATCCGGCGGTCGTCGAGGCGCGTGCCTCGTCGTCGAAGACGCAGAGCGTTCCGAGTACGAGGCCTTGCGATCAGCGCGGAGTGGAGCCGTTGACCCGCTGAAGCTTCGCGATCCGGTTCTCCAGGTTCAGGATCACCGCCGGGCGAGCGGCGTGGGCGCGCTCGTACGCCAGCAGCGTCAGGATGTCCTGGTCGCTCAGCGACCGGGTGCGCTGGCGGATGGCCGCGATCGTGAGGCCGTCCCAGTTCTTCACCGGCAGCTCGTCCTGCGCGGTGGCGGCCTTGGTGGCGTCCGGGGTCACCTCGGCGAGCAGCGCGGCTGCTTCGGCGTGGGCGGCGGCCGGGGTGGGCGCACCCTCGGGGGACGGCACCGTGGCCACGTGCGGTGGCCGGACCGGCTGCGGCGGCTGCGTGGGCTGGGTGGGGGTGGCCGGTCGCGGAGCCGGTCGGCGACCGGGCAGCAGCGACCAGAGGCTCTCGGCAGCGGCCGGGCTGACCTTCGCCAGGGTGTGCACCGCCGGGCGGGTCGCGGTGACGGCCAGCTTGAAGACCGGTGCGGCGGTTCGCCCCACCACCCAGCCGGCGAACCGGAAAGACTGGGTGAGCAGCTTTTCCGCCGGATCCGCCACGCGGCGGGCGACGTCGGTCAGCACGGAATCTCCTCCGAAATGTCGGCGGGAACGCATTTTCGCAGTACCCGCGCCGGATGACGGCAAACTCCATGGTGACTCGCGCGATCGAGGGAGTGACAGGCGTGGCAGGGTTTTCCCGAACCGATCGATGAGGGTTGTTCGGCCGGCCAGCGCGCCCGCCGCGGGCTCGGTCCCACGGCGGAGGCCGAGCACGCCTCGCAGAGGAGGAGAACATGTCGCTTGAGCGTCCCCAGGCGCCCGATCCGTACGCGTTGCTGCCCGAGGTTCCGTCGTTCACGCTGACGAGCAGCGACGTCACCGCAGGTTCCCAGCTCGACGCGGCGCAGGTGGCCGCGGACGCCGGTGGCCGGGACATCTCGCCGCAGCTGTCCTGGTCCGGCTTCCCGGACGACACGAGGAGCTTCGTCGTCACGTGCTTCGACCCGGACGCTCCGACACCGTCGGGCTTCTGGCACTGGGTCGCGGTGAACCTCCCCGCCTCGGTCACCGAGCTCCCGGCCGGGGCCGGTGCGAGCGACGACAGCCTGCCCGGCGGTGCGTTCCACGTCCGCAACGACTACGGCAGCCGGCAGTACGGCGGCGCGGCGCCGCCCCCGGGTGACCAGGTTCACCGTTACTACTTCGTCGTGCACGCCGTGGACGTCGAGGCGCTGGACGTCACTCCCGACGCGACGCCAGCCGTCGTGTCGTTCAATCTGGCGTTCCACACGCTGGCGCGGGCGGTGCTGGTACCGACGTACCAGCACTGACGTGCACCGTTGGGGGCCGGGCACACCGTGCCCGGCCCCCTCGTGTGCCCGCTTCCCCCTGGGCCTTAGTATCCGTCCAGAGAGGACTGTTGAGGAACGACGGCCCTCCCACACCGCCGGTCGCGATGCACTCCTGGGTGCAGCCGGAGCCTCGGGCCACATCTCGATCGGCTCAACGGGTGTGACTGCTGTGCAATATTGAGGTTGGGCAGCGTCCACACTGGTTTCCTTGACGTCTTCCCCCCGACGAGGAGCGATGGTCCCTGAACAGCGCCGCCAGCAGATCGTGACCGCATTGGGAACGCGGGGCATGGTGCGGGCGGACGACCTGGCCAATCAACTCGGCGTCTCGCTCGAAACGATCCGGCGCGATCTCAACGAGCTGGAACGCCGCGGTGAGCTGACCCGGGTCTACGGCGGCGCCACCCGGGCGCCGAAACGGTCGGAGGCCTGGGACCGGCGGGTGGTCTCCCGGGTACCGGCCAAGCGCGCGATCGCGCGGTACGCCCTGCGTCTCCTCCGGCCACAGCAGACAGTCGTGTTCGACATGGGCACCACGATCTACGAAGCGGCGAAAGCCTTACCCGGCGATTGGGTCGGCTCGATCCTGACCACGTCCGGGCACGTCGCACAGCACCTCGCCGACTACCCCGGCGTGCGGGTGCAGCTGGTGCCCGGCGAGGTCCGTGACGAAGAGCTGGCGGTCTCCGGACCGGAGGCCGAGCGGGTCTTCGCCGGAGGCTTCGCGGACGTCGCGTTCGTGTGCGCCGGCGGTGTGCACCCGCAGGCAGGGCTCACCGGGTGCCACGAGGGTGAGGCCGCGGTGCGCAGGCACATGATCGCGCGGAGCTTCGAGCGCTACGTGCTGGCCGACTCGTCGAAGCTCGGTCGGGTGTCGCAGTACCGCGTGACCGACCTCAGCTCGATCACCGCGGTGATCACCGACTCCGACGTGACGAAGGACGTGCTCGACGCGCTGGTGGCCCGCGGGCTCCGAGTGCACGTGGCGCCTCCGCTGCCGGTGGACCAGCCCGCCTGAGGTAGTTCTCGCTCGGCGTCGCTTCGCCCGATTTGGGTATGCTTTGGGCATATCTGATCTGGGGGGTGGCTGCGACGGGCCTGCACCGATCCGCGGTGACCGCGACCCGCGCCGGGGTGCGGCGGCCGGTCGGGGCGGCCTCCGCCGGGCTGGTGCTCGGGCTGGCGTGCACGCCCGGGGCGGTCGCGGATCCGGTCGCTCCGGCTCCGGCGGCCGTGCTCCACGTCGTGCAACTGGTGGAGGAACCGATCGCCGCCTACCCGGGCGGACGATCGGTGCCTGCTCCGGCGGGCCGGTCGGCGGACGAGCCGACGGGCGCGCTGGCAGGTACGCGTCCGCGGCGTGGGGAGCGCCTCTCGGCCGACTCGGACGCCGTCGAGCGTTACCGCGAGCACCTGGATCGACAGCGCCGGGCGGTACTCGCCCGGCTGCCGGGGGTCCGGGCGGTGTACGCCTACCGCTGGACGCTCAACGGCTTCGCCGCCGAACTCACGCCCGACCAGGTCGCCGCCGCGCGACGACTGCCGGGCGTCCGCTCGGTGACCAGGGACACCGTGCACACGCTCGACGCGCTCGAGCCGGCAGGCACCACGGAGTTCCTCGGCCTGCCGGGGCCGAGCGGGGCGTGGCAACCGCTCGGTGGCCCCGAGCGTGCCGGCGTCGGCACGGTGATCGGGTTCGTGGACTCCGGGATCTGGCCGGACCACCCGAGCTTCGCCGGAGCGCGGCCGCCCGCTCCGCGGTTCCGCGGAACGTGCGACGCCGGCCGGATCGTGACCGACTTCGGGTGTCGGGGCGCACTGGTGGGTGCTCGCTGGTTCCTGGAGGGACTCGGGCGCCACACCCCGGACGCCACCGAGCCTCGCTCACCCGCCGACCGGGACGGTCACGGCACGCACACGGCGGCCGTGGCGGCCGGGGCTTCCGGCGTGACGGCGACGATCCGGTCCGCGGCGCTGGGCACGGTCTCCGGCGTCGCGCCCGCGGCCCGGATCGCGGCGTACAAGGCCTGCTGGCGCGTCGACGGGGAAGCCACCTGCGCCGGGTCGGACACGATCGCCGCGGTGGAGCAGGCGGTGGCCGACGGCGTCGACGTGCTGAACGTCTCGATCGACGGTGCCTCCGGCGGTTCGCCCGCCGACGATCCGCTCGCGGCCTCGTTGTACCGGGCCGCTCAGGCGGGGGTGTTCGTCGCCGCGTCCGCGGGCAACGGTGGTCCCGCCGCCCGCACCGCGCACGGCAAGCCGTGGCTGACCAGCGTCGCGGCCGGCACCTACGACCGGCGTCCGGCCGCGGGCGTGCGGCTCGGGGACGGGACCCGCCTCCCCGGGGTGGGTCTCGGCGCCGGTGTTCCGGCGCGTCGGCTGGTCGACGCGGCCGACGCCGCCGCGCCCGGCATCGCGGAGGACACCGCCAGGCGCTGCCCGGCCGGCGCGCTGGACCCGGTGAAGGTCCGTGGGCGCATCGTGGTCTGCCTCCGCGGTGGCAACGGCCGCACGGAGAAGAGCGCGGAGGTCGCCAGGGCCGGCGGCGTCGGCGTCGTACTCGCGAACGCGCGCGCCGAGGCACTCACCGCCGACGCGCACGCGGTGCCTACCGTGCACGTCGACCAGCACGCGTACCAGCGGCTGCGCGACTACCTACGCTCCCGGCAGCCGACCGCATCGCTGGAGCCGGCGCGGATGCGATCCACCGGCGCGACCCGGCCCGAGGTGGCCGAGTTCTCCGCCCGGGGCCCGGACGGCGACACGCTGGCGCCCGACCTGATGGCGCCGGGCACGGACGTCGTCGCGGCGGCGCCGCCCACCGGCACCGGCGCGTCGTTCGCCCTGCGCTCCGGGACCTCGGTGGCGACACCGCAGGTCGCCGGTGCGGCGGCGCTGCTGCGCAGCCGCTACCCGCGCTGGTCTCCGGCCGCGGTCAAGTCGGCGTTGCTGACCAGCGCCACCACCAGGGACGCCGCCGGCACCCCGATCAGCACGCAGGGCGGCGAGATCGCCGGACCGGCGGAGTACGGCGCCGGCGCGCTGTCGGTGGTTCGTTCGCTCGACCCCGGCCTGGTGTTCGACTCCGCAGCCGCGGCCACCGCCCCGTACAGCGCCCAGAACACACCGTCCGTCGTCCTCGGTGCGCTGGCCGGAGCCCGCACCGTGCGGCGCACCGTGACCAACGTCGGCACCACCCGCGCGACCTACGTGGCCCGGCTGGACGAGCCGCCCGGCGTCGACGTCGTGGTCCGTCCGGACCGGCTGACGCTCGAGCCCGGGGCGACTGCGTCGTTCACCGTCGCCGTGCACCGCGTCTCCGCCCCCTACGACCAGCTGGCCGCCGGTGCGATCACCTGGTCGGACGGCGTGCACACGGTGCGGGTCCCGGTCGCGGTGACGCCGGTGGTCGTGGCGGCGCCGCGCACCGCGGACCTGGGCGTGCCGGTGACCGTGGTGCCCGGCTTCACCGGGCAGCTCACCGCGCTGGTCGCCGGACCGGTCCAGGGCGTCGGACACACCCGCCTGCTCCGGACGACCGGCCGGCGGCAGCCCTTCGACGCCGCCGCGCCCACGGCGTCCGACCGGGTCGCCCACTTCACGGTGCGGGTGCCGCGCGACACCGCGCTGGTGCGCTTCGCGATCGACTCCGCCGACTACCTGATCGGCACGGACATCGACATGTCCGTCTACCGGCGGGGCGAGCGGCTGGCGGTGAGCGGCGGCCCCGGAGCGGACGAGCGTATCGATTTGTCGACACCCCGGGCCGGCGCCTACGACGTGTACGTACGGCTGATCGCGGCGCCGGGCACCGGACCGCTGCCGGTGCGGATGGACTCGTACACGATCGCCGACGGCCGGCCCACCGTCATGCGGCCGGTCAGCGCAGGCACGCCGCTGCGACTGAACGGAATGCCGAACGTCGGCCCCGGGCGGTGGCTCGGCCGGATCCAGTGGTCGGACGGGGGCACCGGCGAGGCGACGACGCTGGTGAGCGGCCGCACCGGCCTCAGCGACGCCCGCGCAGCTGACTGATCGCGGCGCACAGCTCGCCGCGCGCCGTGAGTTCGGCACCGACCGGATCGAGCACCGCCTCCATGGCTACCCGCTCGACCCGCGCGCGG
>Ga0190269_10000644_pt1 | contig 17676 bp, 12 predicted proteins | sample Popmic249IS_FD_133749 | JGI IMG/M metagenome (GOLD analysis project Ga0190269, IMG submission 133749) | Populus adjacent soil microbial communities from riparian zone of Blue River, Arizona, USA - 249 IS | ecosystem: Environmental > Terrestrial > Soil > Riparian zone | place: USA: Arizona... | reverse complement strand
TCGATCGTCGCGGCCACCCAGCCGGCTTCCTCGGACTCGGTGGCGACCCGGTGCACGGCGATGCGGGCGGCGCCCAGATCCCGCCGCTCCGCGGAGAGCCCGCGCCCCGGCACCAGCGTCCCCGGCCGCACGACCTGCACCGCGGTCGCCACGATCGGCGGCGCCGACCGGTAGTTGCGGGTCAGCGTCACCGTGGTCGCCGCGGGATAGTCCGCGGCGAACCGCAGGAAGAAGCCGACGTCCGCACCGCGGAACGAGTAGATCGACTGGTCCGGGTCACCGATCGCGAACAGGTTGCCGTCGGCGGGAACCAGCGCCCGCAGCAACGCGTACTGGTCGGCGTCGACGTCCTGGTACTCGTCGACCAGCACGTGCGGCCAGCGCGCCCGGTACGCCGGGATCAGGTCACCGGTCAGCACCGACACCGCCGACGGCACGAGCTCGTCCAGCTCCAGCAACCCCCGTGCCCGCAGCCGCTTGCGATACCCCTCGCGCAGCTCTTCCGGCACCGGTTTGCCCTCGGGCACGTCCAGCTCGGCGAGCACCGCTGCCCGGTCGGTCTCGTCCGCCACCGAGGGCGGCGCCTCGAACCCCAGCGCGGCGAACTGCTCCCGGCAGATCGTCAGCGCCAGCGCGTGGAACGTGGCCACGAACGGCAGCGCGGAGCCCTCCGGCAGCAGCGTCGCGAGCCGCTCGCCCAGCTCTGCGGCCGCTCGCCGGGTGAACGTGATCGCCAGGCAGGACTCCGCGGGCACGTCCCGCTCGGCCACCAGGTAGGCCACCCGGTGCGTCAGCGTCCGCGTCTTCCCGGTGCCCGGCCCGGCCACCACCAGCAGCGGTCCGTCGGCCGCTCCCGCGGCCGCCCGCTGCTCCGGATCCAGTCCCTCCAGCACCCCACGGTCGGGGATCTCCAACGGCAACGGCGATTCGATCACGCCTGCCGGGTCGCCCGCCGCCGGCTCGTCGGCGCGGTCGTCCGGTGGTCCGCCGTACGAGGCGCCGCCGTGCGTGGCGGGCCCCGTCGCATCCTGCTCGCCCCGTGCCGGGGTGTCCGGTGTGGTGATGCCGCCCCGGGCGGTGGTCACTTCCGGGACGGTTCGCGGCGCCGGGATGCCGGCCGTGTCCAGCAACGCCGCCGGGTCGGCGGTGCGGCCCAGTGCGGTGCTGCGCTTGCCCCGTGCGGTGGTCACCGCGGCCGCGGCGGCCGACCCCGTGCGGGTCCGGGCGGCGGGTCCGGCCGTTCCGAGAGCGTCGGCGCCGGCCCGGACGGACGACCGTCCCGCGGCAGTTCGCCGCGTCGCGTGATCATCCTGTACGGGCAGGTCGAAGAGCGCGGACGTGCCGGCAGACGCCGTCAGTTCGGCCGGCTCGAAGAGCCGGATCACGCCGTACTCGCCGTCGTAGCCGGGCTCGCGGATCACCGCACCCCGGCGGAGGCGGGCGATCGCCTCGCCGAGCAGCTCGCCGCCGACGGCCGTGATCTGGTCGACCGGGATCTCGGTGAGGATGTCCAGCTCGGTGCCGAGCGCGGCGACCAGACCATCGACCTCGCGGGTGACGGTCTTGCTGCGGGGGCCCACCGAGTGGATCTCGCCGACGATCTCGGGCAGCGGCACGAGGTTGCGGAAGCTGGCGGCCCCGGACGGCTGCTCACCGCCGGGGCGGTCGGCCAGGGCCTCGATCCGGGAGAGCACGCCGACGGTCACCGGTTTGCCGCACACCGCACACTTGCCCTCGGCCGCGATCGTCTCGGCAGGTTGCCACCGCACTCCGCAGCCGCGGTGCCCGTCCGCGTGGTACTTGCCCTCCTCCGGGAAGAAGTCGATGGACCCGGCGTACCCGTCACCGGTGCGCAGCGCCTCGCGGACGCTGTAGTAGTCCAGGTCGCAGGTGTAGCTGTGCGCTTCCCGGGCCAGCGCGGGCGGCGAGTGCGCGTCGGAGTTGCTGACCAGCGTGTACCGGTCCAACGAGGACACCCGCCAGTTCATCGCCGGGTCGCTGCTCAAGCCGGTCTCGACCGCGAAGACGTGGTCGGCCAGATCCGCGTAGCAGTCGGCGATCGCGTCGAAGCCCGACTTCGAGCCGAGCGCGGCGAACCAGGGCGTCCAGATGTGCGCGGGGACCAGGTACCCGTCGGGGCTGGCCTCGAGCGTGATCTCCAGCAGGTCACGCGAGTCCAGGCCGAGGATCGGGCGGCCGTCGGAGGCGATGTTGCCGATCCGGGCGAGCGTGGTGTTGAAGCGCTCGACCGCCTCCAGATCCGGCAGGTACACCAGGTGGTGGACCTTGCGGGTCTTGTCGTCCCGCTTGTAGATCGTGGAGATCTCGACGCTGAGCATGAAGCGGACGCTGCTCGCGGCGACGATGCCCGGGAGCGTGCGGTCGACGCTCCTGGCCAGGTCGTCGTTGAGGCGGTACAGGCCGGGCTCGGCGGGGACGAGCGTCTCGTGCAGGTGCGCGTTCCAGGCCGGGTGGGTGAAGTCGCCGGTGCCGACGAGGGTCAGGCCCTTGCGCTTGGCGAACCAGGTGAGGTGCTCGAGGTCGCAGTCACGGCTGCAGGCGCGGCTGTACTTCGAGTGGATGTGCAGATCCGCGTGGAAGCTGGGGCGCGGCATCGCGTGATCTTCCCACGCGCCTCAGTTTTCCCGCTCGCCCGCCACGCCGCAGGGCGGAGGACGACAGTCATGGGGTGTGGACGAGCGTCCGCACCCCATGACGTGCTCAACCGAACGGCCGCGCCCGGTCGGCATCCGGGTAATCATCATCTCCGTTCGGCGTCACCAACAGCCGGTTCGCGCGAACCACCGCTGCGAATAGTCGATCACGAGATCGTCATTCGACGTACCCACCTCGCCCGGACAACTAATTCTTCGAACCACCGGACTCCACTGTGGTCCGTGCGCTCTAGAGTCGTCGCACGGGGGATACCGCGGTCGGCCGATGCGAAACGTCGACCGGTTGGGCTAACAGAAATAGCGGGGGCATGAATGGCAGAGCCATCCGGCTCTTGGCCACGCGGCAGCTTTCTAGGACAGATCGCTCCGGCCGAGCGAACTCGGCTCACGACGATGGGCACTGCGAGAACCTTCTCGCCGGGCGAGCGCCTGCTCCGAGAGGGCGAGAGCAGCACACATGTCGCTCTCCTCATACACGGCATAACCAAGGTCATCTCGATCCTGAACGATGGCCACGAGATCCTGCTGGCCGTGCGAGTCGGCGGTGATCTCATCGGCGAGCTGGCTGCATTGGACGGGGGCCCCCGGTCGGCGGGTGTGGTGGCCATAACGTCGGTCCTGGCGCGGCAGATCTCTGCCCAAGCCTTTCACCAGTACCTCGAGATACACCCGGCGGTGGCGGTAACCGTCGGCCGCACCGTAGGAGATCGGTTACGTAGCGCGACCCGGCATCGCGTCGCCTATCTCAATCTCAAGCCACGCGCCCGAATCTGCCGAGTGCTGGCGGAGATCGTCGACAAGCACGGGCGACCGATGGCGGTCGGCTGGGACCTCGGAGTAGCGATTCGCCAGGAAGACATCGCCTCCCTGGCCGGTATGCGGCTCCGCGCTGCACAGACACACTTCGCCGCTCTTCGCGACGACGGTGTGCTCGACCTGGGCTACCAGCACATCACCGTGCTGGATCTCGACCGGCTCCGTCGGGAATCCGACGGAGCCGCCTGAAACCCGCATGGGTGCGCATTCTGCTCGCTCCCGACGTCGCACGATATCGCTCTCCCACCCCGGCCACTTCCGGAAGGAACCATGTCCACAGACGACTCCGTCCGACGTACGCTTTTGTCGCTCGACATACAGCAGTACGGAGAAGGCGACGACGTTCGCCAGCATCTTTTTCAATCGAAACTCACCGAAGTGGTACGCGCCGCAGCCCACGAAGCGGGGCTCGACGAGAGTTCCTGGGACATTCAGCGCAGCGGGGACGGAATCCTCGCCGTCCTGCCCGAATCCCAGTCGGAGTCGAAGATCGTCGACGACTTCGTCCGACTGCTCGACGCACACCTGACGCCCTTCAACCAGGACCGCAAAAAGCGCGCACGGCTGCGTCTACGTTTGGCGATACACCACGGCCCCATCGCCCGCGCCGCCAACGGATACGTCGGAGAAGGCGTGCTGACCGTGAGCCGGATCGTCGACTCGAACGCGCTCCGCTCAGCCCTGAGTGATCACCGAGACGCGAACCTGGCCGTGGCCGTGACAGACACTGTTTACGAGGGAACCGTTGCTCGTGGCCGCACGACGCTGGCTCCGGCGGAATTCGTCCGGACGCCGGTGGAAGCGAAGGAATTCCGCCGCTCGGCGTGGATCCGCGTGCCCGGCGCCCGACGGCCCGCCTCGCGTCACCAGGCTGCCACTGCGACTGGTTCCGCCTCGGCTGCACAGACACCAACCGCGAGCTCGCTCTGGCCCGCTGCGGCACGGCGCGCCGACACCGGCCACCCAAACGACGACGGGTCGGCGCAGGTCGATCCCGACGTTGTTCAGAGCGCCACCGCAGCTAAAACGGTCGGCCAGGCGGGTCGCGACCTAATCGTGAATGCCGTGGCCGAGCGCGCCGCCCCAGCAACGGTCGTCACGATCAACGAGGGGAAAATTCGGGCGAAGAACGTCAACTTCGGTATCCAGCACGGGCGGAGTTCCTGAGCCGTGTCAGCCGATGACGACCGCCCGGAGCACCCTGCCCGGCCTACTGAAGCCACCGTCCCTGAGGCCGGCGACCCGACCAGGGACTCAACCGACGAGAGGACGACGCCGGGCGACGGGGAAGCGACCAGCAGCACCGACCGTGAAGCCCCACTGCATCCGGGCGAAGGCCGCCCTCTCGGCGGCGGATTCTCGTCCGAGACGCCGTCGGCGGACGACTGGAAGGAACAGGCCGCGCAAGCCGGCTCCGTCTTCAACTTCGTGTACGGCGGCGTCCATGCGAAGTCCGCCAACTTCGGCAGCGCCGGGGACGCCGAACATGGTGCACGCGGGCGGGCCACTGGCCGGTTGACTCCGGCAGAGGTTGCTGCGGCCACAGCCGGATACCTGCGATCCCCGTCCTTCTACGACGCACGTCGGCGTCTCACCGAGAAGAAGGTCGTCCTTCTTCTCGGCCCCGATGACACCGGTAAGCGGGCCACCGCCATCACGCTGCTCCACTCACTTGTCGGCGCCAGCCCGATCAGCGCAATATCACCGTCGTACACGCTGCAGGAGCTACAGGCCGTCAACTTCCGGAAGGGTCGCGGTTACTTCGTCCAAGACCGCGCGCTGGAAGGTGGGCACGGCGCAACCAGGGCGTTCGAACTCGATCAACTCCGGGCGAAGGTCGAGAGCGCCGAGGCGTACCTCGTCATCACCGGCTCTGCGGCCGGTCCTGAGCACCGGGCGCGGCCCGCGCTCAGGGTCATGTGGTCCGGGCCGGACCCGGTCGAGTTGTTCAACGCGGAGATAGCCCGTCACGAGACGATCGCCGGGCTGAGCGAGAAGCAGCTCGAAAAGCTGCGCGAATGCGCGAAGTCCCGCCGTACACCGGGGGCGATCCGCGCGTTCGCACGCCAAGTGGCAGAGGACCCCGACCACGCCATGGAGGACACCGCTCAGCAGCAGATCTCCCAGTGGTTCGACAAGACCCCTGGCCGTGACCGGTTGCTCTTCGTCGCTGCACTGGCGTTCGCCCACGGGCTACCGCTGCGGGAGTTCGAGCGGCACCACGCCATGCTCGTCGAGTTGGCGAAGCCGCCAGAAGACGAGAAGCCAGCGGATACGCCACAGTCCGACCGCTTCACCGCGCAGACGCGTCGGCAGTGGTCGGAAGATCTGACGGTTCTCCGGTCCGTCTCCACGTCCGCCGGCGAGATCGGCGAACGTGGGCTGGAGTTCCGAGAAGAGTCTTACCGCCGCCACGTCCTGACAGAGCTGCACCGCTCCTACGGTTGGGACTTCTGGTCCCCGGTGCGCGCATGGGTCCGTGAAATCGGCTGTAATGCTCCATTCGGCGAGTTGAACGTTCAGGTCGCCTACGGTGTCGCCGAAATCGCGCGCCAGTCGGTACCCGAGGTCCGCGAGGACTACCTCGAGATCTGGGCCGCCGGACGAGTCGCGGAACGACAGACTGCCGCATCGGTGCTTTGGTGGATGAGTTCCGATCACGGCTTGGCGCCGCTCGCGCTCCAGATGGCGCGTCGTTGGACTGACGGAGCGGGCCCATCCCGTGCGATGACTGCCGCGCTCGCGCTCAGCGGTGAACTCGGTGTCCGCTACCCGGAGGAGTCGATGCGACTCCTCTGGCATCTCGCCATGCGAGGCGAGGTCATTCACCAGGTCGCAGCAGCGGCCGTCTCGATGCGGCTGCTCTACGCGCTGGACACCGATCAAAGCGTCAGCGACGTGCTGCGCCACCTCTACGCCCACGCCCAACGACTGGCGTCAGGACCGGCGGTCCAACGGCGGAAGATGCGCAACGTAGTCCTGGGCGTTCTCAACACCACCAGAGAGACCGAAGAACCGGTCGCCGCGGAGATTCTTCGCACCCAACCCAAGCACGGCCGGCGTCTGGGTGCGCTCTGGGGGCTCCTCCTCCAGAGCAACGAGTACCAGCGCGAAGGTCTACGCGCGCTCGTCATCACGCTGCGCGCCATTCACACCCATGGTGGCGCGCTGGAGGCTACGGCAGAACTCGGCCGTGGCCTGGCCAAGGAACTCACGGCCGCGCGACAGGAGGCGTTGGCTCCAGCCTTCCAGCGCGCGCTCACCGATCCGTCCGAATTGGATCTTCCCCGGGACATGCTCGCAGCTCTTCTCGACGCTCTCCGCGGCCCGCACACCTGATCCGTCGTCGTTCATCGCCCCAAACGAGGTACTGCACAATGTCCACTTCCTTTCCCCTCATCGTCGAGCAGCGGCTGGAAGCACCAACTCGGCGTCTTCTCCGCGGCGATTTCCGCGACGTCAGGACGCTGCCGAAACTCGCGCCGGGCACAGTTCTGGTCCTGCAAGTCGACGGCACGTACCACGTACACAGGGACCTGACCCATCTGACGGGCCACGAGCCCGAGGTCGTCGGCGCGGTAGCCGCCAGCGTCGTCGATCTACGAACCCGCCCCGTGTCTGTCCAGCTGACGTTGCCGAGCCTCAACCCGTCGGCGAGCTTCGACGTACGAGTGATCTTCAACTGCCGGGTGACCAACCCGGAGGAGGTGGCGCAGGCCGGCACCCAGATCTGGGGAATCGAGCAGGCCCTGAGTCACCACCTGCTGTCGGACGGCAAATTGTTCGCGATAACCCAGAACGAATCCGTCGAACTGATCAGTACGCTCCGCCCTGCGATCCACGCACGGATCCAGGCGTACTGCTCGGTTCGCCCGCCACGCCTTCGAGGCATGTCAGTAATGCTGAGCAATGTCACGGTCGTGGCTGACGTCAGACTCGTCGACCACGACGCGGCATTGGTGGCCGAGCGGCGGAAGCAGGAGCGGTCGGCTCTCGTTGACGAGGGCGAGGACCGCAGGGTCGAGCGGCTGGCCGGAATGGACGCCACCCGCATGCAGGCACTGGGCGTGGCGCGAGGCGAGATCAGCATCGGTCGCGCCAGTGACCGCCTGTACGACGAGAAGGCACGAGCCCGGCAGGAGTTGCTCCAATACGTCGAGAACCTCGCCGCCACCGGCTCGATGGACTTGATAGAGCCGCATGCCCAGCAGCTGGTCAACAAGCTGACGGAGGCGCTGACGGACACGCCGGTCGCGGACGCCTCTCGTCTCGAGGGTTCGCGACCGGCGGCGCGCGGGCTCCCCAGCCGGCCGTCCGACGACGAGTTGCCGGAGCCGATGGAGGGCAACGATGACGACGAGTACTGATCAGGCATCGCGTCCCATCCATCGGCGCTCCAGGGAACACGACCTGGGAGAACTCCTACGTCGGCTCGCCGGCGTCGACGAGCGGCTGCTGGATCGGGTACCGGCCGAACGCCCCCGCTACACGGGCCTGGGCGGAGTCGTGTTGGGCACCGCCACGATCGGGGCGATCTCGATGTGGTTCGCGCTGGGGCAGGTATTGGGGGGTGTCACCTTCTGGTTGGTCTTCCCGGCGCTGGTGTGGGGTCTGTTCATTCTCAACCTGGATCGGTGGCTTGTCTCCACCTCGTGCGGAACGCACTGGGGCCGGCGGTTGTCGGTGCTGATCCCGCGACTGGGTATCGCGCTCGTGCTCGGCATCATCATCGCCGAGCCGATAGTTCTGCGGGTGTTCCAGACCGCCGTGGAGGAGCGCATTCATCTGACGCGCCAAGCCCAGGACGGCGATTTGCGCGGACAGCTCGCGCGTTGCAACCCCGAGCCGGACGCGGCCGGAATGGTCGCATCAACGACCGGCGACGACTCCTGCGGAAGGTACCGCCTCACCATCGCCGACACCCCAAACGCCATCGCAGGGCAGCTAAGCGCCGCCGCACGGGAGCGTGACCGGCTACAGACCCGGAACGAGAGCGAGTCGGCCCGGATCAAGGAGCTGACCGTCGCCGCGCAAGGCGAGTGTGATAGGACCGCCGGGACCATGCAACGCGGTTACGGGCAGCAGTGCCTCGACAAACAGCGCGACTTGGCCAACTATCAGGCAGCGCATCCGCCGGCGGCCCACCAGCGGGAGGTCGCTGACCAACAGGCGGTCGTGGCCGGCCTCGAGTCCCAGCTGAAGACGCAGAAAAGCGACTACCTGGCGAAGCGGAGCGAGGCGATCGATCGACGCGTAGCGCTTCAGGTCGGCAGCCGGGACGCGATCGGCCTACTCGAGCGCTTCAAGGCTCTGGACGAGCTGGTCGACCGGAACCTGTTCCTGCTCGGAGCGCTCTGGATGATCCGGCTGTTTTTCGTCCTCATCGACTGCATGCCGGTGCTGGTGAAGCTCTTCAGCGGCACCAGCACCTACGACGAATTGGTCGATCGTGACCTAAGGCGCGCCAAGCGGGTCTTCATCGAAGAGAGCAAGACACGCGAGGACGAAGAGACCCTGCACGACATCCAGCGCCGCACGCAGATCGCCAGCGAGCTGCGTCGGTCGGCGGCGGCGGTCGAGGCTGACGAACAACAGCACCAGGTCCGGCTCAACCGCGACGAGGCCCGTCTGTATGCCGAGGTAGACGCAGAGGAGGAGGCCCGGATCGACCGGCTGACTCAGCAAATCCTCACGGATGACGCGACGCCGCGAACAGTTCCGCTCAACGGACAGCGCGTCAACGGACACGCACGCTGACCGCTGGTCGGCGCCAGAGAGATCGATCCGAGGAGATTCCATGGACGCAGCAGAGCTGGCTCAATCCGGAGCAGCCGCCCTCGTCGCCGCGATGACCGCCGATGTCTGGCGCAACACCGCAGCCAGACTGAACGCGCTCTTCGCTCGCCCCGGAGGGGGTCCGACCGAACATGAGGCGATTCTCCTCGAAGGGTGTCATGAGGCACTGATCCAAACGCCGACGGACGCCGCACGGGCGAATGTGACCGCGATAGTCCGGTCACTGCTGCGCGAACGGCTGGCAGACGACGAGGAGTTCGCCGAGCGGCTTTGCGCCATTGTCGGGGAGCAATCCGACCTCGCCGGAGTGCACCAGACCGCGACCGTCGGACGGGACGGTCACACGTATCAGGCCGGGCGTGACCTGACTATCGGCGGGCCGATGGCCTGACCGCGCCGATGGTCGGAGAGCCTCTCTCGGAGGGGCAGAGAGGCTCTCCGGCCGTCGCTCAGAAAATGATTCGCAGCAGGAGCGCGCCGAGGATGATCAGCGCGATCGCACCGGCGATGCGGAGCAGCTCGCGGCGCAGCGCCGCTTTGCGCGCCGCCTCGGCTGCGCGCTCCATCGCGCGTGCCCGCCCGACGCGCCGGGCCTCGTGCAGGCCCGACACCTCCGCCGCCAGCTTCCGGTCCAGCTCGGCCAGCCCCTCGAGCAGCGGCTCGGGCGAGTCGTAGGAGATCGTCGGTGCGGCGGACGCGTCCGGCACCAGGATGTTCGCCGCGACCAGCCGCGCCTCCGCGGTGGAGAGCGTCCGCTTGGCGTAGGTCCGCCACTCGTCGCAGCGCGCCAGCGCGAGTTCCTGAGCGGCTTTCGCGCGGCTGATCGATGCTTCCTCGTCGGCTTTGGCGCTCCGGCGTCGCTCGTCGACGAGGTTCGGCAGCCCGGCGAGGCCGTTGACCGCCTCCAGGTAGTCGGTCCACTCCTCATCGGGGGGCGCCTGCGTCATCGTCCACCTCCGGTCGGCAGACCGAACGGCACGACCGGCACCGGTCGCCCACCGTGCGAGAGATCGCAGAACAGGCCGCGGTGCTCCTGCGGCGCGTACCGCAGGTACGGCCCGAGGACGCCCTGCACGTCGGCCTCCGGTGCCCGTAGGAACACGTAGCCGCCGACCAGCGGGGTGAACTCGTACCCGACGTGCTCACTGAACACCCGCAGGCTGTTCCACCAGCCGATCAGGTGGACGTCGACCAACGGCCCTTCCCGGACGAGCTTTCCCAGGGCGTCGGTGGGCGCGATGCCGTCGTCGTCGAAGGCGTCGAGCCGGACGGCTCGGTGCAGGCCGATGCCGAGCACGTAGATGGGGCGCCGCTGCTGCAGCAGGCCGGTGTGCTTGCCGCCGGCCGCGATCCGCTCGTCGACGATGCGCGCGAGGTCGGACAGGCCGGCCCCGACCGCCCCACCGGTGTGCAGCGTGACGCCGTGGTCGTAGGCGCCGGCCGCCTCCTCGAGCAGCACGGTCTCCGGCGATCCGGCGTCACCGCCGAGGGCGTCCAGCAGCACGAACTCCGCTCCACCGCGCACGTGCTGTGCGGCCAGCGACCACACGACCGCGCCCAGCGTGCCGAACGCGTCGTCCCGGCCGTCGCCGATCACCGCGAGCGTGCGCCCCGGGTCGGCGGTGAGGCCGAACGCGACCGGCGCGGGATCGACGTCGACCGGCAGGCCGAGAAGCGCGAACTTCGTGTCGTCGCCGGGCGGCGCGTCGCTGAGCACCCGCTGCAGTGCCTGGGTGAGCAGGTTCGGGTCGGACGGGCGGGCCGCGTAGAAGACGCGCGGCGCAGCCGGCCGTCCGGCCTTCTCCCACAGCCTGTGCCGCAACTCGTCGAGCAGCTGTTCGTCCGCGTAAGCGACGACGCCGCGCCGGTTGTGCGCCGGGTCGCCGTACTCCCGGTTGAACACGATCTCGCCGCGGAAGCGCAGCTGGGCGGCCTCGGTGTTCTGGCGCCCCAGCACGGCCTCGGACTCGCTCGCCTCGGTCTTCAGCGACACCCGCCACGGGAACTGGCCGAAGATCGACCGCTCCTTCGTGACCAGGGTCTCGATACCGCTGAGCGTCTGCGAGGCGAGCACCAGGTGGACGCCCACCGCCCGGCCGCGCCTGGCGAGCGTCTCGAGGATCACGATCGACGCCCGCGCGATGTCGTCGTCCTCGGCGACCAGCACCTGGAACTCGTCGATGACCAGCAGCAGCCGCGGCACGGTCTCGTGCGGGCGCAGCGTCCGGTAACCGGCCAGATCGTTCGCCCCGGCCAGCCGGAACTGCTCGGCGCGGCGACGGAACTCGCCGTCGAGGTAGCGCAGCACGGCCAGCCCGAACGCTCGGTCGCCCTCCAGGCCCAGTACCCGCGCGTGCGGCAGGTGCCAGGGACGCCCGGGGCGCGGGCCGAGCCGGTCGAACTCCAGGCCGTCCTTGAAGTCGAGCAGGAACATCGCGACCTCGTCCGGGGAGTACTCGGCCGCGATGGAGTGGAGCAGGACCAGGAGCAGGTTCGACTTGCCCTGTCCGGAGGCTCCGCCGATCAGGACGTTGGGCAGTGAGGGATCGGAGCCGCGCAGCTCCAGCTCGACGGTGTCGAGCCCGGCCCGGCCGATCTTCGCGGTCATGCCGCGGATCGCGTCGGAGGACCAGAGCTTGTCGCGGTCGGGGAGCAGCGCCTCGAAGTCGACGACCGGCGCCGCACCGCGGCGGGCGCCTTCGGCCACTCGGGCCGCCACCGCCTCGATCAGTTCACGCGGCGGGCGCTCGTCGGGCCGCACGGTGACGCCGGGCAGCAGGTCGACGGTGATCGCGGAGTTCCGACCCCGGGCGATGTTCAGGTGCTGCAGGAGCTCGGCCGGGTTGACGCCGTCGTCCGGGTGGATCCGCGGATCGTGGTGGACGAGCAGCGAGACACCGCGGCGCGGCCCGCCTTCGGCGAGCCGGATCAGTTCGGTCTGGGCGCGGCTGTCGATGCCGTACGGGTAGTCGCAGACCACGAGCAGGCGGTACGGCTCGGGCTGGACGCCGGTCACCTCGGTGAGCTCGAACAGGTCGCGGACGCCGTGCGCACCGGCCAGCTCGGCCACTCGCGTCACCGCCGAGCGCAGCAGCGTGAGGCGGCTGAGTAGCTCGGTAGGCGTGGCGAGCGGGTCGGCGAGCAGGTCGTTGCCGGCCTTGCGGAGCGCGGCGAACGGGCTCGTGACGCCTCGGATCCGCGGGTCGTAGGTGACGATCTCCAGCCGCCCAGGCAGCGCCGATGCCAGCGCGCGCAGCAGCAGCGAGTGGATCGTGCCGATCGGCCATTCCTTGTCGTCGCCCTCGGCGATCAGGCCGATCGAGCCGACGTCGAGCAGCGGGACGAGCGCCGGCAGGTGGTCGGGGTTGGCGTTGCTGGTCCGCGGACCGGCGCCGGGGATCGAGAGCGAGCCGAGCCGGATGTAGCGGGCCGGACCGGTGCCCAGGAAATCGCTCGAGTTCCAGCCGGGCTCCGACCACTCGGCGGAGGTCGCGAACGGTGCCATCCGCCCGGCACGGTTGACCAGGGTGTCGCGGGCTTGCTCGTACGCGGAGTCGGCGTCGGCGCCTGCTCGTTCGATGGCGCGGTGGGTGCGGCGGGCGGCGTCGCGCTCGGCGATGTCGTAGGCGCCCGTCGCGGCGCTGCGCCCGGCGTCGGCCGCGGCGAGCACCGCGTCCACCGTTCCGCGCAGGCGCAGGAACGTCGTCCGGATCTGTCGTTCCTCGTCGGGCAGCGTCTCGGCGCCGTCGTCGGGCTCCCCCAGCGGGGACGCACCGGCCGGGCGGCTGCGGTGGTTGTCCGTGCGCGGCTGGTCGCCGTTCTCCCGGCGGGCGTCGCCGCTGTCCCGGCGGGCGCGGGAGAAGCGTCCGCCGGCCCGGCGAGTGCCCGGACCGCCCGAGCTGCCGCCGGGCTGGTTCGTGCGTGGAGGCATCATCCGACGCGTCGTCTCCTGGGATCTCCGGGCTACCGCCTCGGCGCTACAGGGTGCTCGCGAACTTCTTGCCCTCGCCGGCCGCGTGCTGGAGGGCCGCCGACGCCTCTTCCAGCTTCTTCTCCGCGGCCATGAGGGCAGCCACCATGTTCTGGTCGGTTTTCCGGGCCGAGCCACCGATCGTCCCCTGAACCGCGGGAATGATCTGCGAGAAGTGCTGCCTCATCGCCAGGAGCTGCTGCGCCGTCCGCTCGGAACGATCGGACAGCGCGGAAAGACGCTGTCGCAACTGGACGAGACTCGACTGGCTCGACACCGAACTGTTCCCTCACTTTCAGTGTCCCTGGGCGAACCGCCCGTGAGTAGGGTAGCCGCTCCGACCTGGCGTCAACCCTGTGATCTCCGCGAGCGCAGGTGGAACGCATCACGGCGACGACTGACAGTAACGGCCGGTCCAAGGGTGCCCGCCACCGGTCCGCCGCGGTCTCAGCCGACCTCCAGGCTGCGCAACGCCGCCCGCATCCGATGTATGTCCGCAGCGTCCAAATTGGCCTGGCGGTCGATCTCGAACTCGGCGATCTGCCGCCCGTCGTCCGGTTCGGTAAGGGACACGTGGATGATCCCGTCTGCGTCATAGGAGATCAGGATGTCGAATTCGACCGCCCCCATCCTCGACGGGATCGCCAGCCGGGCCGAGCCGACGACGGTGGCGAACCGGAGGTCTTGATCGTCCCCCTCGGTGACCACCAGTAAGACCTCGCGCTGGTTCTCGGCGAGCGTCCGGAACCGCCGCCTGCCCTGGCAGGGGATCGGCGTGTTGCGCGGAATGACGATCGAGTTGACCTGCTCGCCGCTGTCCCTGGCCCGGGCCACCACGCCGACGCCCTGCGACGTGACGTCGTTGACGGTGACGGTCCGTCGCGGGCGGCCCTCCGGGTGACGCCGCGCGTTGGAGAGCACGTCGGCCAGGACGGCCGCGCCGAGCGCCACCGCCTCGTCCGGGTGCACCGAGCGGTCGGCCCGCACGCCGGTCACCTTCTCGACCATCGTCGTGACCATCGGCATCCGGGTCGAGCCACCCACCATCAGGACGCTGCCCAGCCGGCCGAAGCCGATCCGGGCCTCCTCCATGACCTCCTGGACGATCTCCTCCGTGCGGCGCAGCAGCGGCCGGGTGAGCGCCTCGAACGTCGGCCTGGTCACCGTGACGACGTGCTCGCCGCCGTCGACGTCCATGCTGATCTTGGCCTCCGGCAGCGTGGAGAGCTGCCGCTTGGCCTGCTCGCAGTGCTCCCGCAGGATCGCCTCGGTCTCGCCGTCGTCGAGCCCCGGCGCCAGCAGCCAGAGCCCGGTGGCTTTCTGGATCAGCTCGGAGACGTGGATCATCAGCGCGTTGTCGAAGTCGAACCCGCCGAGGTTACGGTCGCCCGCCGTGGCCAGGACGTCGAAGCGGCCGTAGCCCATCCGCATCACCGTGCAGTCGAACGTGCCGCCGCCCAGGTCGTAGACGAGCAGCGTCTCCTCGCGGTCGGCGTTGTAGCCGAAGGCCAGCGCCGCCGCGGTCGGCTCGTTGAGCACCCGGAGGACGTCGAGCCCGGCGATCTCCCCGGCGTCGGCGGTGGCTTTCCGCCTGGCGTCGTCGAAGTAGGCGGGGACCGTGATCACGGCCTCGGAGGCCGGATTGCCCAGCGCCGTGGAAGCGTCCTCGGCCACCCGTTTGAGGATCAGCGCGCTGATCTGCTCGGCGGTGTACTCCTCGCCGGTGGCCGTGGGGAACCGCCAGGTGGGGTCGCCCATGTGGCGCTTGACGAACTCCACGCAGTCGGCGGGCGCAGCGCTCACCGACCGGCGCGCTGCCATGCCGACCACCGGCTTGTTCCCGCGGAAGCAGACGACCGACGGCGTGGTCGAGTGCCCCTCCCGGTTCTGCAGGATGTACGGCTCCCCGTTCTTCGCGACGGCCGCCGCCGCGGAGAAGGTGGTGCCCAGATCGATCCCGATCGCGCTCATGTCGTGCCCCCTGCCCCTCCACCGCGATTGCGCCACCGCGGCCCCCGGCGGCCTCCGCCCCGCCGACCGGGCATCGCGCCTCCGGCGTCCGGAGCGTCCTGGCCGTCCGTGTCGGACGTCGGGTTCCCCGGCTCCAGGGCGAAGGAACCACCACCGGCGCCGGGGTTCTTGCCTTGGCCGCCGGTGTCCCGGTCTCCGGGGCCGCGGCCGACACGGCGCGGGACCGTCTCGGCGATCAGCGCGGCGTTGCGCTTGTACACCGGCTCGAAGCAGGTGAACACCAGCGCGCCGAGGAACGTCAGCACGACGATCAGGACGCCGACCGCGAACGCTTGCTGTACCAGGTCGCCGCCCTGGCTGGCGCGGTAGATGTTCGGGGCGCAGCAGCAGCCGGCTACCAGCAGCAGCCCCAGCCCGACCGGCCAGCGCCAGTTGCGCCGGAACGCGTTCGAAGAGAACCGGCGGCGACGGGCCCGGCGGGCGTACTCACGCTGCTGCTCGAGGTCTTCCAGGACGGCCGGGTCGGCGGGGCGCACCGAGATGCCGCGGCTGGCCAGCGCGAGCACGTAGCCGGCCTGGGCGTCGCTCGCGATCACCAGGCGCCCGTCCTGCAACTCGTGCTGGGCCGCGACGGCCCGCTCCGCGAGCGCGGTGCCCAGCGCGGTGCGTACGTCGCCGTCGTCCGGCCGGGCCCGGTAGGCGTCCTCACCTTCGCGTACCGCCTCGTCGACGCGGCCGGCCCGCAGCAGGGCGGTGACGATGCGCACCCGGTAGTCGATCCGGCTCGGGTCGAGCTCCGCGGCGGTGCGGTACGCCGCGACGGCCCGGTTCGGGTTGCCGCCGCGGTCGAGGATCCAGCCGCGCTCGGCGTGCAGGTGCGCGGACTCCGGCTCGAGGGCAAGCGCCCGCTCGATGGCCGCCTGCGCGGTCGGCGAATCGTCCGAGCGGGCCGCCGCGTCGGCCAGCACCGACCAGGCGTAGGCGTTCTCCGGATCCTCGTCGACGGCTCGGCGGGCGGTGAAGATCGCTAGGTCGGACTGACCGCTCTTGAGCTGCTCGACGGCGCGCACCAGCCACTCGCGGGCGGCCGGTGCGACCGGTGGGGGGCCGGGACGGGAGCCGCTCGGGGGGGTCTCGGGGGGCTCGGTCGCCTCCGCGGCGTGGGGGGCACTGGAGGCTCCGTGCGCCGTCGAGGAGGGCAGGCCGGACAGCAGGGCGCGCTCAGCGGCGTCCAGGGCCTGCATCCACCGCTCGGCTTCCTGCCTGGCGTCGATGTCGGGTGCGGTGGTGCGGCGACGCCACTTGCGGCGCTCGGCAGTGATGCGCCCGCGGATCTCCGCCTCGTCGGCGTCCCGATCCAGTCCGAGCAGAGCGTGGTAGTCGCCGTCCGGCGCGAGGGGCCCGGGGCCGGCCGGGCCGGTCGGGCCGAGTGGCCCGTCAGGCCCGAGGCTGCCCACTGCGCGACCTCCGCTGTTCCGTGCGCCGCGCGGGCGCGGCCGTTCGGTGGCTGCCGCCGTGGCGTGGCTGCCGCCGGGCGTCGGCGGTGGCGGTCACGCTCGTGCTCGGACTATAGCCTCGCGTATGGCGTCAACGCTCGCTCGACTGTCCATCCTCACCACCGCCGCATTACACGAAGAAGCGCGACCCACGACGGAGGTGTCGTGAGTCGCGCTGAGCCGGTGCGTGAATTCTTTCCGACCGATCCCTGCGGACGGCGTTCAGCCTGTCCAGATGCCTGAGGTCGAAAAGAATTCAATGTCGCGACCGGGTGGCCGTGGGGGCAGCCATTGGTCGCGTACCGGAAATTCGTGGCTGGGCTTGCGCTCAGTCGCCGGTCCGCTGCTGCGGGATGCCGGCCAGAAGTGCCCGGACCTCCGACTCGCGGTAACGGCGGTGGCCGCCGAGCGTCCGGATCGCGCTGAGCTTGCCGGCCTTCGCCCAGCGGGTGACGGTCTTCGGGTCGACCCGGAACATGGTCGCCACCTCGGCCGGCGTGAGCAGCGGCTCCGATTCGGGGGTACGGGTAGCCATCGAAATCTCCTTCAGAGGGGTATGCGGCGGGGAGGGCGCCGCATTGCCCTCCATGCTCCCGGGTGTCCGCCTTGCCCGACATGGGCCGAAAGGATGATCCTGCGTACCGATCCGGCCTAATAGTGGGACAGTGCGCATACCGGCCGTTTACTGACGGTAGTCCGAAGGGTCGGTAGGGCGACTGTATCCGCAGGTAGGCCCCTATTCGACGGTGATTCCGCCGCATCTCAACCGTTCGGCCAATACGGATCCGCCATGTCGTCGGAAGTGGCGGTCTGTCCCGACTAGCCCACCCATCCGCCTTCATTCCGTGACCGTCCCTTTGCCGGAGGTACCTGCCGATCGGACGAGTTGTATTCCCCTTTACGGGCGGCTGCCCCGGCCTTAGTCGTGTTTTCCGAACTTCGTTGTTGCGAG
>Ga0190269_10000643_pt1 | contig 17704 bp, 13 predicted proteins | sample Popmic249IS_FD_133749 | JGI IMG/M metagenome (GOLD analysis project Ga0190269, IMG submission 133749) | Populus adjacent soil microbial communities from riparian zone of Blue River, Arizona, USA - 249 IS | ecosystem: Environmental > Terrestrial > Soil > Riparian zone | place: USA: Arizona... | reverse complement strand
GGATGAGCGCGCGAGTGGCAATGCCGCGTATCGAGGGCCATAGAGGCGCCAGGCGGCGGCAATACGGGTTCCCGGAAGCAGCTGCACGGACGGCCAGACCGCGCGCCAAAAACCGTCAACCACATACGTATTCTTTTTGTAATCAATCGCGCAAGTCGACTCGTTCCGGACCTTGCGATCAACGAGCCCCCGCTCCTAAGCCCATGCGCGCGCGCCAGGACGGAGTACGCTTTGCGTTCGGCACAACGCAATGAGGCGCGCGGAGCGCGCCGTGGCCTACGAGGTCTCACTCAGCGACGCGCCGCCACGCGCCCGACGCGTCCAAGCTCACCGTGCGCTCACGCGCGCCGAGGGCGGCCCACGGCACCCCGCCACAAGTCGCCCCCGACGTCAGCTGGATCCGGCCACGCCCCGCGCCCCCTCGTAAGCCTGACCACGCCGGCAACCTCGTCGACTTGCCGTCGATTTCCCTGCAGCGCGCGTGTAAGCATCCGCGAACACTCACAAGATGTGACCAATCATCAGCCGTGCGCGTGCGCGTCCTCGTTGCCGATTCAGCGGCACATTTTGCTCAGCATCGCCACGACACGTCGAGTTTCTCGTGGTCTAGCATGTCTTGGTATCGGCATAGTGGACGCACTGGTTGCGCGTCTGCTTGCGCCATCGCGCACGCGCACGGCTACGAGGACGAGGACGTCTCACGAGGACGAGGACGAGTCGCTACAGGAGGGCGACAGTCAGGGGCGGCCCCTTGGTCACTGTGCGCACGACTCTTCGAGGTCGCGCGCGGTGCCTGCGTAAAACGAGACATCCGCGAAGTTCACGAGCTCCGTCGCTTCGCGCTGCAGGGGCACCTGGGCTCTAGCGAACCACAACAAACCTGCGATGAGCGCTTCGAGCCTCGCCAGCGCCGCCTGCGCGGCGCCGCTGTGCGGCAGGCATTCGATCTCGGCCCGCGCGACGGTGAGCGGCGTTCGAAGCTCGTGGGACGCGTGCGCGGTGAACTGCTTCTCGCGCAGCAACGCCTCGTCGTAGCGGCGCACCAGGTCCGCGAAGCGCTCATCGAGGACCTGCAGCTCCCGCGGCGCCGCCAGCGGCTGCAGCTGCTCGCCGGAGCCGGGCTCGACCGCGGCCACACGCGCCGCAAGCTCCGAGAGCGGCCTCAGAGCGCGTCGCGTCACGGCGACGCTCGCCAGCGCGACGCCGACGCCCGCAAGCGCGCAGGCGAGCGCGAGCGGCCAGATCAATTCATTGCGCACGCCGCGATCGACCGCATGATCGCTCGCGGCGATGGCGACATACCGAGCACTGGAGCGCACGCACACACGATGATCGACATGATCGATGCAGCCGTCTCGAACGGCGGCGGGCACAGCGCCGGCTCCGAGCTCGATCAGCGTGCGAGCGCCGGCCTTCTCCCGCAGCTCAAAGCGCACGTGACGCCGTCTGATCTCGTTGATCTCCGCCGCGAGCCACGGCCAGTCGATCGACTTCGCCTCCGACGCCGCACTCAGGTACGCCATGGTGCGCGCGAGAATGTCCTCGAGCATGCGCTCGCTCTGGCGCGCGAGCAGCAAGCTGACGCCCGTCCACGTGGCGAGCACGACGGCGGCGAGCGCAGCGGAGGTCACGAGCGTCTGCACCCACGCAAGGCGCGCGACCATGGAGCGCTTCATGCAGGATCTCCGAGGACGTAACCGGCACCGCGCACCGTGCGCAGCAGCACGGCGTGTGGACCGAGCTTGCGGCGAATGCGCGCCACGAGCACGTCCACGCTCGCGCGCACGGACTCCTTGGCATCGCCCCACAGCGACTCGATGAGCTGCTCACGCGCCACGATGCGGCCGTGGCGCTCGGCGAGCAGCTCCACGATCGCGAGCTCGCGCGCCGTCAGCGCGAGCACGACGCCTTCGAGGCGCACGCAGCGCGCCTCGAAGTCGACAGCCAACGGCCCGATCACCACGCGGCGTGCGCGCAGCACGGGCCCGCGACGACCGAGCCCCTTCACGCGCGCTCGCAGCTCGGCCACGGCGAAGGGCTTCGGCAGGTAGTCGTCGGCGCCCGCGTCGAGACCACTGACCCGATCGCGCACCTCGCCGCTTGCCGTGAGCAACAGGATGGGCACGTGCAGGTTCGCCAAGCGCAAGCGCGAGCACAGCTCGATCCCGGAGCCGTCCGGCAGCATGACGTCGAGCACCAATACGTCGAACGCCCCCGAAGTCATTGCGGCATGCGCCCCCGCGCACGAGCCGACCGCCTTCAGCTCGTGACCGTCTTCCTTCAATACGCGGACCAGGAGGCGCCGCGTCTCGACATCGTCATCGGCGACGAGGATGCGCATGCCCCATCTCTGTTGCTCGTGCTTAACCGCGTCTTAACCGGCCTTTGTCGGCAGAGCTCAAAGCGTCTGGCTGAGGACGAGCCCGACCAGACCGGCGAGCACGATCACCAGCGGCTCGGGCAGCCTCTTGAAGTAGCTGAACACGAACCACGTCGCGACGGCGATCGCGATCGTGGGGATGTCCACGATCGCGCGGCGCGCGAGCACGAACGCGGCGCCTGCGATCGCGCCCGTCGCCGCGGCGGTCACGCCATCGACGAATGCCTTGACGCGCACGTTGTCTGCGAAGCGGCGAAAGTACGGCGCCGGCAGGATGACGAAGAAATAGCACGGCAGAAACACGCCGAGCGCAGCGGCCGTGGCGCCGAGCGGGCCCGCGACCAGATAGCCGATGAACGCCACGGTGATCACCACCGGGCCCGGTGTGATCATGGCCACGGCGACCGCGTCCAGGAACTGTTGATCGTTCAGCCAATGGAAGTCGTTCACCACGCCCGCATGCAGGAACGGCACGATGGCGAGCCCGCTGCCGAACACGAACGCGCCGGCTTCGGCGAAGTACCACATGATGCTCCACAGCGAGGCGACCGAGGCCGCACCCGCGGCGCCCGTGAGGGTCCAGAGCGGCAGCGACATGACGCTGAGAGCGGCGCCCTGCGAGCGCAGCTTCGGGGGTGCGCTGACGAGCATGGCGAGCACGCCGCTGGCCAGAAAGAGCCACACTATCTCGGACTCCGTCCAGGCGGTCACGAGCGCGCTCACGCCGAACAGCCCCCAAAGCAGCTTGTTCTTCGCGAGCGCCAGCTTCGTGAGCTTGAGAACGCTGCGCGCCATGATGGCGATGACCGCGGCACCGATCCCGTAGAACGCGCCGCGCATCCACGGCAGCCCGCCGAACTGCAGATACGCAGCCGCGATGGCGAGCACCATGAAGAATGAAGGCAACACGAACGCGATGCCCACGAGCGTCGCGCCCAAGACGCCGCCGCGCACCCAGCCGAGATAGATGGCGAGCTGTGCAGCCAGCGGCCCCGGTGCCAGCTGCGCGAGCGCCAAGCCCTCCTTGTAATCCGCCTCGGAGACCCAGCGCCGTTCGTCGACGAGGTCCTTCTGCATGTACCCGGCGAGCGCGATCGGCCCCCCGAACCCGAGCGATCCGAGGCGCAGGAAGTACGCTACGAGCTCGCGCATGCTGCAGGGCACGAGGTCCGGCGGACGGCTCGCGACGCTTACAGGTGACGCTGCCTGAAGTGCTCCTGGAGGTCCTGCTGCATCCACTTGAAGTCCTCCGTGGCAAAGCGCGGTGATACAACCGAACCATGGCAGGAGCAACTGATGTCACAGCTGTGTCAAGACACCCCAACTCGGCCTGTGCAGTGTGCGCTTCTCTACCCGAGCGACCGCGCGAGCCGCTTCGGCCCGCTGTTCGAGGCGCTCGCCGCCAGCGGCATTCGCGCCGAGCCGGCCGTGTACCATGACGAACTCGCCGCGGAGGTGGAAGCGCAGCTCAACCGCGTCGACGTGGTGCTCGTCTGGCACAACCCGATCGAGGGCGGCCGCACGCGCAAGGTGCTGGACGATATGTTGCGCCGGGTCGCCGCTCGCGGCGTCAGCGTGAGCGCGCATCCAGACACGATTCTCCGCATGGGCACCAAAGACGTGCTGGTGGACGTGCGCGACCTGCCGTTCGGCAGTGACGCGGTTCGCGTCGCATCGCTGCCGCAGCTGCGGGCGGAGCTGCCGCATCGGTTGGCTGCGGGGCCGCGCGTGCTCAAGCAGCAGCGCGGTCACAGCGGCATCGGCGTGTGGCGCGTGGAGCAGCTCACTGCAGAGCGCTTCGCCTTGCGGCACGCGCAGCGCGGCTCTGAAACGGAAGAAGTCTCGTTCGAGCGCGTGCTCGAGCGCCTCGCACCATATTTCGCCGACGGCGCTCACATGATCGATCAGGCGTGGCAGCCGAGACTGCAAGAAGGCATGGTGCGCGCGTATCTCGTGCGGGATCGCGTGGCGGGCTTCGGACATCAAGCCATCAATGCGCTCTACCCTGCGAGCGACGGCGAGCCCGCGCCACAGCCCGGGCCACGTTTGTACAGCGGCCCTGACGATCCGCGTTTTCAGCGCCTGCGTCAGCTCCTCGAAGAGCTGTGGGTCGCGCTCTTGCGAGAGCGCCTCGGCGTCGCCCCCGAGCGCCTGCCGCTGCTGTGGGATGCGGACTTTCTGCTCGGCGGCGCAGCGGGCTCTGACGACCGCTACGTGCTGTGTGAGATCAACGTGAGCAGCGTCTCGCCCTACCCCGAAAGCGCGAACGCGCCCCTGGTCGAAGCCGTGTCTGCGCTCGCGTCGCAGGCTCGCTGAGCCGCGCCCAGCAACCCTCAAGTGCGAAGTTGCGGCCGATACGAGGTCGTCAGCAGCGGCGCGCGCGCGCTGCGCTCGTCCGGGTCCGCCACGAGCCAGAGCTCGAACGCGTCAGCCGCAGGCGCGGCCCACAGCCCTTCGATCTTCCAGCTCCCGGCGAGCGGGACGAGGTCCTGCACTTCGCCCTGCGGCGAGAGCACGCCAACCGCGGAGCCCGCGCAGGCGCCGTCCTCGTAGGTGTTCGGGCTCGCCTCGGCCGCAGCCGTGAACAGCAGGCGGTCTCCGGATACGGCGAGATCGGTGAAACCGAGCGCTTGGCCCGTGAGCTCTCCCAGCTTCACCGCGGAGATGCTGCGCAGCGCATCGACCGGAAGGGCCCTGGACTCTCTCAGCGCGCGGGCACACTCCGGCCAGGCGAGCTGGATCAGCGCATTCTGCCGGCGCGCCCCGTTGCCGCGCGAGGACAGATACAGCGTCTCCCCGAGCAGCGCGCCGCCTTCGATGTTCAGCTCGGGCAGCTCGCGCTCGAGGCGCAAGTACAGCTGCGACAGATCCACGACACGGCTCGAGCCACTCGCCACCTGCACCCAGACGCCACGCCTTCGCGCAGGGGTCGATCCCGAGCCGAGCGCCAACAACGTCCCATCCGGCAACTCCAGCAAGGCCTCCAAGTCTGGCTTGTGCGCCTTGCGAGCGGCGGCCGCGTCCGGCAACGCCCCCCCGAGCAAACGGAGCTCGCGCGTGCGCCGGCCAGCGCGGTCGTAACCCGTCAGCGCAAGCTCATCGTCGGCCACCACCCACAAGGTGTCGTCGCGCAGCACGAGGCCGCTGGCCGCGGACACGTCCAGCTCCGCCAGGAGCTGCAAGACCAGAGGCTCACGCGTCGATATCTCAGTCATGCGTTGCGCTCCATTCAGGGCACGTAGGCCGGGCCGGTGAGGATGCGGGTGCGGAGCTGGGCCAGGGTCGAGGCCGGGGCGTGGAAGAGGTCGCTCGGGACCGTGCGGTTTTTCACCATGTGAGAGTAGATGAGGTCGGCGTTCTGTTGGTTGATGGAGAGGCCCGAGATGTATTCGAGCTTGAGGCTGAAGTCGCGGTTCTCCGGCGCGCCGGACACGAAGCTCTGCATGTCGCTCGCGGCTGCACCGTAGGTGGCGAACAGGTCGAGCACGTTTTGCACGCCGACGTCGCGCAACGAGTCGCCGATGGCTGCGGTCGCCATGCGCTGCGTGATCGCTTCGACGTCGAGCGGCTGCGAGCCCGTTCGGCCGAGCAGCACCACATCGTAGCCGCGGCCGGCCGCCGACGAGTTCCACACGCTGCCGTTCGGGAATGCGCCGAGGAACGTGCGCATCTGAATGCGGATCGCCTCTTCGCTCGTGTCGTACAGCGGAACCCACTGCGTGGCGATGCCATCGGGCGCGAGCCGCGCCTTCACGATCTCGTAGTACTCGCGCGAGAACAGCACGGAGTTGCCGCGCACCCAGGGATGGATCGGGTCCGACGTGATCACGTCGAAGCGCTCGTCCGTCGTGGCGAGGTAGTGGCGCGCATCGTCGTAGACGACCTGCACGCGTGGATCGTCGAGCACGCCGTAGTTTTCGCGCGCGAACAAGCGCGCGGCGCCGGCCACGCGCGGCTCGATCTCACAGATCACGAGCCGCTCCACCTCCGGATGCAGCACGAGCGCACCCGCAGTGACACCTGCCCCGAGCCCCACGACGAGCACGCGCCTGGGACGCGGATGTGCGAGCGCGGACAGGTGCCCGAGGAGGCGCTGCAGGCGCATGTCGGCTTGATTGGTGCTCGCCTCGACGCGGCCAGCCACGTGGAAGTGCTGTGTGCCATCCGGCGCGACGTGCACGGCGACGGTCGCGGCCGCACCCTCGCTGATGTACGGATAGCGGTCGCGCGCATCGACCGACCAGATGGCCCGGCCGTGCGCGAGGAAAACGCCGGAGACGCCGGGGGCCAGCGCCGCACAAGCCGCGCCGACGCCGAGCGTCAGCAGCGCAGCTCCGAGCTGCGGACCTACCCGCACCGACCGCACCGACCGCGCCAGCCGCGCCCGCAAGAGCTCCGGAACGAGCAGCGCGCCCGAAACGCCGGCGATCGCGATCAGGAGCTGCGCCGAGCCGTGGCTGCCGAGCACCGGGATCGCCCAAAAGCTCGTGGCGAGAGAACCCAGGATGGAGCCGACCGTATTCGCCGCGTACACGCGTCCCGTGGCGTGGCTGGGATCGTCGTGCTCGACCGCAGCGAGCGCAAACGGGAAGCTCATGCCCCACAGGATCGCCGCTGGTAGCATCACCTCGGCCGCGTGCATCAGGTGCAAGACGTGCAGCGTGCCCACGCTCGTGCTCGCGGCAGGCGAGGCAAACGGCAGGACGTGCGCGAGCATGCCGGCGGACCACAGCAGCGCAGGCGCGAGCCCGAGCTGACACGCGGCGAGGCCGCTGCGCGGCGAGACCCCGCGCGCGATCAGGCGCGCTGCGATCACGGCCCCGATGCCCAGGCCGCCGAGGAACACGGCCAGGATGATCGAAAACGCGTAGACGGTGGCGCCGAACAGCAACGTGAGCAGGCGCGTCCACAGCACCTGCGCGCCGAGCGCGGTCAAGCCGGATAGAGCCGAGACCAGGTAGACGAGCTGCGTGCCGCGTGACTGTGCAGCTGCGCGCGGCGGAGCGATCGGCTCGCGCGCCGCCGCCAGTGGCTGCGGCTCGAGCTGCCCGGTGCGGAACGCGACGAGCGCGATCACCAGGTTGATCGCCACGGCCACGGCGGTCGCGATCCACACGTCGAACAGAGCGAGCAACACGAAGCCAGACAGCACGCAGCCGGCGACGGCGCCCAGCGTGTTGGCCGCGTACAGGCGCGCCAGCGCGGAGCGCCCGGCCAGGCTGTTCGGATAGCGCCGCGCGACGGCGGGCAACGTCGCGCCCATCATCGCCGTCGGGGGCAGGAGCGAGAGCGCGGCGATCAGCGCGCGCAGCGCGATGCCGAGCGGACCATGGCCCGCAGCGTCGGCGTAGACCGAGCGGATCGCGGGCAACACGAGCGGCATGAGCAAGCCACACAGCCCGATGCCGAGCTCGAGCGCGGCGTACACGCGCAGGGGGTTACGCGTGCGCGGCACCCATTTCGCAAAGCCGAAGCTGCCCGCGAACATGCCTCCCATGAAGCTCGCGAGCACGATGGCGACGGACAGCGCGGATGCGCCGATCACGAGGCGCAGCAAGTGCAGCCACACGACCTCGTAGATCAGCGCGGCGGAGCCGCTCGCGAGGAACATCCACAAGAGCGGCCGCTCGCGCAGACGCGGCTCGAGCGCGGCAGCTTGCGAACGCGCGACGGGGGCTGGGGGGGCGACGTCGCTGGCCGGTGGGCTCGCAGGCCCGCCCTGCCGTCCCATCAGCCAAGCGGCCGCGCCTGCGACGGCGAGCCCCAGCGCGATCAGCCAAAACGCCGTGCGTTGCTCGCGATCGGAGAGTGCGCGGGCTGCGAGCGCGTCGCCTGCTGCGGCGCCCTGCTCGGTCGCGTCCACGCGAAATGCGGGCGGAAACGGCTGCGGCGGCTTGCAGTAGACGGCGAGCTCCGCGAGCGAGAAGAAGCCGTCGCCGTACGCTTGCGAGAGGCGCACGAAGCGCACGCGCGTTCGCGTGCCATCCAGAGGCAGCGCTAGCGCGCGAGCGCGCAAGCCGTGTCCTTGCGCGACCACGTTCGGTAACGTCGCCAGCAGCCGATAGCTGCCCTCGCGCCCGTCCTCGGACCCCGAGAGCTCGTACGTGTCGTTCGCGTCTGCCTGCGCGTAGACAGCACCGAGCGAGCGCAGCGCGCCGAGATCGTACGTGAGGCTGCTCGTCTCCACGTCGAGGATGATCGCGGGCTCGGCGCTCCACGCGGCGCCTTCGGGCGCGATCCTGCCGTCTGTCACGAGCGCCGGATTGCGGCGAATGCTCGTCGCCGCGCGCGGCGCGAGGCCCGCGAGCAGGTTGTCGCTCGTGCAGGGCTCCTCCGCATGCGCGGGCGCACACCGCAGCGCGGCGATGCAGCTGCAGAAGGCTATGAACCGGACAGCACGACGGGCGTGTGACTGGATTCGAAGTGAGCGCACGCTCCGCAGGCTACCTCAAACACGACTGCCAGCCTGAGCACAATCTCGCGGATGAACCCGGGAGGACATCCTCACCCTACCCCCCGCGACTCGTGGCCAACGCTGCACGCGCGGTGGCTCGTGCGGCCCTGGCCCGGGTGCGGCGCGTGTCCGATGGTCGCGGCATGAACGAGATCGAATACCACATTCGCCGCTTGGCACGGCGTGACGACTGCCTGGCATGGGCTGCCGCGACCCGGCCCGGCATTCGCATCCTCGATTTGCCCGGCTCGCGCATTCGCGTGCGGGTCGCAGGTCGCGGCGAGCGCACGTCGATGTTCGCGTGCGACATGCCAAACGTGGTCGAGAGCTACGAGAGATCATCCGCCTGCTCGGTTCGGCGATCGAATCGTCGCTACGCCGTGGGTCGGACAACTGTTATGGGCGTCGATGGAGCAGCGCATCGCGCGGCGCACGCATCCTCACGTGATCTACCGAGCACAGGAGCGCCGCGCACGCTTCGAACAGATCAGCGCGCCCCTGTACGCCGCGCACGAGCACTTGCGCTTGCTTCGCGGTCCGCATTCCAGAATTACTACGACCACACGGGGCCCTGCCGCGCGTCGCGCAGCCGGCGCTCGTGCTCTGGGCGAGCGCCGACCGCCGGGAGACCGGACATCACCTTGAGCTCGAGAACCCAGAGGCGGTCGGAGCGGCCCGCGAGTTCCTGCGCTGAACGTGCGCCCCGCCGGCGCGCCCCGCTGAAGGTCGCGGTGGTCGCGTTCGAAGACTGCATGACCTCCGCGGTGTACGGGATGCTCGACGCGTTTCATCTCGCGACCGTGTCTGTTCATCGTCGCAGCCCGCGAATCAAGGCGACGCGCCGGTGCTTCGCGTCCACGAATGGATCGAGCAGAACCACGCGCGCCGGATCGAGGTGAGCGACATCGCGCGTGCGAGCGGCATGAGCCTGCGCAACCCGTCGCGCCGCCTGCAGACCGCGACTGGTCTTGCGCCGAGCGACTATCTGCGCGTGCGCCTCGAGGCCGCGAAGCGACTGCTCGACGCGAGTGATCTCGCGCAGAACGAGATCGCAAACGAAGTGGGCTACGGCGATCCGCGCGCGTTCAGCCGCGGTTCCGCGTCCGCTTCGGCATCTCACCAGGCTCATAACGTCGGCGCTTCCGGGCCTTCAGGGCCGCAGGGCATCGACTGGGCTGCGTGGCCGCTTCGGCACCGCAACTTTCGATGGTCCGCGCTGACGCCCGGATGCGCATGCGTTGCGGCAGTCACACGCCCACGGGCCATGAGTGCGCGGCAATTGGGGCACTCAACTGCCGGCACAGCGGATGCAAAAGGCCGCGCTCCCAGCAAGGAGACGGTGTATGGGTAAACGCTCAGACAAGTCATGGTGGTGTGGTGTCAATATCCTGCGGTGGATCTTCGCCGGTGCGCTCGCGGCGCCGATGGCGGTCCAAGCGCAGCCGCAGGTGCAGAGCACGAAGGCGATCGCCACGGTCGCCGGTCGCTACGCGGACCCGGCGCGGAAGCAGGCCGGCGTGTACGGCACGGATCTCGGCTGGACGTTCAAGCATGAGGGCCGGCTGTGGGTACTGTTCGGCGACAGCTGGCGCGACGACGTGGAGGGACAGCGCGATCTGGGCGTGAAGATCGGGAACGTGCCGATCGCGGATGACGCGCTCGGCTTCGTCTCGCTTGCAGCCAATGGCGGCTTTCCGAACGGACAGGCCGTGGAAGCGTTCATCGCGAGCCCCGCGGCCGCGAAGACGCCGGCCTGGCGCTCCACCTCACCTACCCTGACGTTCGCGCGCCTCAACAATAACCCATCCAACAAGGCCGGTCCGATGCAGCCCGTGCGAGACGGGCTCGAGATGTGGAGCCTGCCCGCGCAGACGCCGGTCGCCGGCTTCTCGAACGCGCGATCCGGCGCCGCCTCCGGTGCGTTCGCGATCTTCTTCCAGAACGAGAAGCTGCTGTGCGGCGAAGGCACGTGCAGCAACGGCTACACGTGCGCCACCAACATCGGCGTCTGCATCGAGGAGGGACAAAACGACCCCACGCCCATCAGTCAGCCGTGCGTGCTCGGCTCCCCGTCACGGCCGCGCTTCTGCTCGCGCTGCGATCCGACGCCGTGGTTCCACGGTGGCATGTGTGTCGACACGGGCAGCTCGGTCTACGATCCACAGTCGAACGCCGGTCAGGCCGCCGCCGTGGTGCGCATCCATCAGGTCGGCAATGCCCGCAAAGACAACCCGCTGAAGTTCGATTCGCAGAACTGGATCACGCAGCGCTTCTTCAACCCGGCGGCGCGCACCGTCAGCGACTTCGATGCGACGCGCGCGAATGGCGCCGGCAACGACTATCGCACGGCGGATGGAGTGAACCCCGAGCGCGAGGGCGTGTTCATCTGGGGCCGCCCGAACTTCGGTGGCGTCGGCGCGGACGAGCGCGATGCGCAGCTGTACCTCGCGTGGGTGCCGATGCCCGACTACAACCGCAACGGTCGCTTTGCGTGGCGACCGCAGTTCTTTGCTGGCGTCGGGGCGAACGGAGCTCCGATCTTCAAGAGCAGTGAGCTCGAGGCCAAGCCGCTCGACCTCGACGCCGTGACCCCCGGCGATCAACCGAAGGAGACCCGGGACATGGTGGGCCAGATGACCGTCGCGTTCATCCCGAGCTTGAGCCGCTGGGTGATGTTCTACGGAGGCGGGATGGGCTCTGTGTTCGGCGAGCTGATCTTTGGCGCCGACATCGACACGATCAACAAGGAGACCGTGGGCCCCATTTACGTGCGCTACGCGGAGCATCCCTGGGGTCCGTGGACTGCGCCCGAGGCGCTGCTCGATCCCGGCGATCCGGACGAGCCGAGCGAAGCGTATGGGCCCGACGGGATCATGTTCAGCCGAGCCTGTCAGGGCGACGCGTGCGCCAAGCCGCAGGAGGCGTGGAAGACCGACCTGGGCGCACTGTACGGACCTGACATCATCGATCCCTGGACGACCGAACAGTCAGATGGCACGACGAATGTGTACTGGCATCTGTCCACCTGGAACCCTTACCAGGTGCTGCTGATGCGAACCACGTTCACGGCGCAGTGAATCGAGTCAACGCACCTGAAGGAGGACCGGGCGGTCGTCCTTCAGGATGACGTCGCGAACCTGTCGGCCGCTGAGCAGCTCTTTCAGATACGACTGGGGGAACGTCTCAGTCCACACGAACACCGGCATGTTGCGCGCGAGCAGGACATTCATGAGCTGGAGCGCCGTCCTGCCCGCGTCGTAGTCGACACTGAGACCGACTAGGTCGTGATCGACGAGTAGCGCACCGAGGAAGTCCTTACTGCCGCGGAACATGAGCACGGCGGCTTCGCGCGGGATCGCGGTCGCAGCGATCTCGGCGCGAGCCGCCGCCGCCTCGCGTATGCGGCGCGACGCCTGCAGATCGGTGCCGACGTGCAGCACGAATGCCCAAGCGATGGCGGTGGCCGCGAGCGGGCCAGCAAAGCGTGTGAGCGAGCCGCGCGCGCTGAGCCAGGACGCGACCAACACGAGCGCGACGACGATCGGCAGGTACAGGATGATCAGCGAGTGAACCGGCACGGCGTGGGGGATCGCGATGACGAGACTCGCGATGACCGCGCCGAACGCGCCGCCTGCAGCGAGCGAGCGTGCACGCGTCGGCCGCTCGGCCATGGCCCGGCCGAAGAAGACTGCGAGCGGCCCCACCAGGTCCAGCAAGTAGCGCTGGTTGTAACCCATCATGTCGTCACGCGGCGGCCCGCCGAGCGCGAGCGCGCCGAAGATCGCGCTCGTGATCGCAGCTGCGGTGAGGCTCGCGTCGCGCAGCTCGCCGGGCTCGCGCCGGCTCTGCCATGCGAGCGCGACGAGCGCCACGAGCCCGAGCGCGAGCCACGGTGACGACTGGAGCCATGACTTCTTGACTACACCATGACACAACGGCGCGCCTGTCACTGGGTGCAGCTCCAGCCAGTCCCACGCGCCAGGTCCCACGCTTCGAGGAAAAGGTCTCGCCGAATAGTCGACGATGCGCGCCCATGTCATGATGGCGGCGCCGCTGAGCTTGTCCTCGCGCGGCGCCGCGACCGTTCCGAGATATCCCCTGCCTTTGCTGATCGGGTTCCAGCTGTCGAGACGCTCGTGGTTGATCGCGGAGCTCGCGGCGAGCGGTAGCGCGAGCGCCAACGCAAAGCTCCCCGCGAGCACGATCCGGCGCCGCACGTCGCGCCCCAGCATCACGAGCGCCGCGAGCAGAGCGACGGCGATCACCGCGTTCTGGTAGCGCATGCCAGTGGCCAGACCCACGAGGAGCCCTGCGAGCGCAGCGTGCGCGATCGCAGAGCGCTGCAGCGCGTGCACGACGAGGCCCAGCGAAGCGAAGATCGACGCAGCCGTCAGCGCGTGCGGCCAGATGCCTTGCGCGTATTCGATCGAATAACCGCCGAGCGCGTACGCCGCCGCGCCCCAGTAGCCGGCGGTGTGCGAGCGCGCGAGGCGCGAGGCGAAGCGGAACACCATCCACACCGTCAGCACGAACGCGGTCACGTTGAGCAGCGCGAGCCCGCGCAGCCCCGCGAGCGCCGCAACCGGAAGCGCGAGAGGCCCCCACAGCGGTGGCACAGTGGGAGCGACCGGAGTGCGCGGCGTATCCCCACGCCGGACGAGCGGATCGAACCAGCCGAGCTCGATGCTCGGCGGCAAGCCATCGGTGCCCGCCATCGTGACACGCCCCTGGCGCGCAGCGGCCAAGCTGGCGAGGTAGTGCGCTTCATCGATCGTGAATAGCCCCGGTACGACCGTCGTGGCGAGCACGGCGCCCAACAACGCAAGCGCGATCCAGAAGGCCAGCGGCGTGCGCACGTGCACAGGCGAATCCGACAGGCGTTCCGATGTCATACACATGTGTGCGCGTCTGGTGAGATGTCAGGCGTCGCTCGCGTAGCTCCGTTTGATATAGTCGAAGCGCGCCGCATGGCATCCATATCTTCGCGATCCGAAGCAGTCCCGTCCAGCTCGCAGGGCGCGGTGCTCGGCTTCGAGGCGAGCCTCGCACTGCTCGCGGGCCTTGGCCTCTTGAGCGCGCGGTTGATCTCGTTCGCTTGGCTCGATGACATCCCGCACGTGATGGACGAGATCGCGTACGAGCTCCAGGCCAGGATGTACGCGGTCGGGCGCATCGCGGGCGAGGTGCCGAGCCCCCTCAGCGCCTTCAACCAGTGGTTCGTCGAGGATCGCGGGCAACGCTACGGGATCTTTCCTCCCGGTTGGCCGGCGGTGCTGGCGCTCGGCCATCTGCTCGGTGCGTCGCGCTGGGTAAATCCGCTGTTGCATGGCTTCACCGTGCTGGCCGTCGGCCATCTGGGGCGACGCATTGGCGGCGAGCGCGTGGGCCAACTGTCAGCATTGTTATATGGATTTTGTCCGCAGGCGCTGCTGATGGCTGCATCCAGCATGTCGCACACCCTCGCGGCGCTCCTGGCCGTGCTCTCGCTCTCTCCTTGCGTGAGCTGGTCACTCATGCCCATGCAGCAGCGCATGCAAATGCGAGCGGTCCAGGTCGCAGCGCACGCCGCGCGTGCGGGGCTGGCGCTCGGCTGGCTCGCGGCGACGCGCCCGTTGTGCGGCGCGGTGATCGGGGTGTGTTGTGCCGCCGTGCTGCTGCGCGAGCTCGCGCGGGGGGGATTGTGGCTTGCACACGCGTGGGCGCTGCCGGCGCTGTGTGTACCGGTCCTCGCCTTCTTGGCATACAACCACGCCCTGACTGGCGATGCGCTGCTCCTCCCACAGACGCGGTACTTCGAAAGCCACATTCCGCCGATCGCAGGCGAGGAGTTTCGCTACGCGCCACATTGCAACTCGCTGGGCTTCGGCGTCGAGCATGGCTGTGAGATCACGTATGGCAGCTTTGGTCACACACCTCAGAAGGCGCTCGTCAATACCGGGCGCAACCTGATCACGTGGCTGTCTCTTGCAGCTGGTGGCGGCATGCTCGCGCTCGCCGCGCTATGCGCGCTCCTGCTGCGTTCCACTCGCAGCATGGCGGCGCTGCTGCTCGCACCTGCGGCGCTCGTGGTACCCGCGTACGCGTTGTACTGGTACGTCGGGACTTGCTACGGCGCGCGCTTCTACCACGTCGCGCTGCCGTTCGGCTTGCTCGCGAGCGCGCTCGGGCTCACGGCCCTCTACCAGCGCTCGCGCTCCGGCAAGCTGAGCGCGCTGGTGCTGGGTCTCGGCGCGGCGGCGTTCGCGTTGAACATCAGCACGCGTGCGCGCGCCGAGCTGGAGGACCGCTACTGGGCGACCGACGCTCGTTTCCGGCGTCTCGTCGAGGAGTACCAGGGACCCCCGGCGCTCGTGCTCGTCGCGTTTCGCACACAACGCCTGAAGAAGCCGCCCGACTCGGTCACCGGCACCGGCGTCTTCGGCTGGTCCAACGGCATTCGTATCCTCTCCGCTCAGCAGATGAACCGCCCGCTGCTCGACGGACCCATCGTGTTCGCGCGCTACCATCCCGCGTTGATCCCCGCCGTCCAGCGCAGCTTTCCCGAGCGCAAGCTGCTCGTCTACGTCATGGCCGATCACAGTAAGGACGACGCCATCGTCCCGCACGAGCAGCTGCACCTGCAGCTGCTCGACCCCCACTCGCCGGTCGAGAACTTCCCCGGCCTCGTGCTGCGCGACACGAGCGGACGCTGATCAGCGCTTCGCTCGCAGGCGCAGCAGCGGCCCCTCGGGCGTGAAGTCGAACAGCGGCTCGAGCGGCGCCACGCGCGTGTACATGTAGAGCGGGCGCGCAGTCGTCCTGAGCTGCGCGATGATGGCTGGTTCGCTGCCCGCAGCGTAGCGCCCCGCCGCGAGGCCTTCGAGCACGTCGGCCGGCATGGTTACCATCGCCACGTCGGGGCGCCGGCCGAGCACCTTCTGGAAGTAATACGCGAACACCGCATGGTACTTCCACTCCTCGGGCAGCGCGCAGCTCAGCACGAGCGCGCCGGTCGGGAGCGCCGCGACCACGGCCTCGCCGTACTGCTCGGCGGAGCGGTCCTGCGAGCGGTCGACGGTCGGCAAGACGAGGCTCGCGCGCAGTACGCCGTACGCGAGGCAAATCCCGAGCGTGACGTGGCTCAAGCCCCTGAGCAGCGCTTTGCCAGAGAGCAGCTCGCTCGCCGCCGTCAGCAGCGGGCCGATGCCGAGCGAAAGGAGCGCGACTGACGGCAAGAAGAACACCTCGACGTCGTGCACGTCATACGCGAAGAAGAACCACAAGTTGCCGGCAATGCCGAGCAGCAGCGCGAGCCCGAGCATGCGCCGCGTCACCAGCAACCAGAGCACGCCGACCACGCCGAGCACGAACCCCAGGTCGCTCAGCTGTTCCGCGAGCAGCCCGAGCACCCTGAACGCGCGCCCCGTGCGGTCGTAGTTCACCAGAAACCAGGATTTGTACGCGCCGCCGCTGAGCATCCACAGGGAGCTGCCGAGCGAGCTCGTCTCCACGAAGCGCAGCGCCGGACGCATGCTCAGACGTAGCGGCACGTACAGGTAGAGGCTCGCGCCGACGAGCGTGCACAGCGCTGTCCCCGCCAGGATGCGCGCCCGCTGCGCTGCAGCGCGGCTCGCGCCGTAGATCACGAGCGAGAGATAGCCGAGGCCCATTGTGGCGACGAACATGTGAGCCGCGAAGCCCACGCCGCCGAGCCAGCCCGAGAGCAGCAGCCGCCGCGAGCTGCAGGCTGCGAGCGCGTCGAGCAGCAAGAGCCACGTTGCGAGGCCGAGCACGAGCCCGGTCGTGTACACCTCGGCCACGCTAGAGTTGAACCAGAACGAGGGCCCGGTCGCGAAGAACAGCGCGCCGCAGCTCGCCGCTAGCCGCCGAGAGCCGAGCCGGCGCTGCAGCAGGAAGACCAGCCCCACGCACGCCGCGCCGTGCACCGCGCTCATCAAGTTGACCGCAAACGCCGGCTCGCCGGGCACGAGCAGCACGTAGACCCGCCCGAGCAGCGTGTACAGCGGATAGCCGGGTGGGTGCGGCACGCCGAGCAGAGCCGCTGCGGCAGCAAACTCCGCGCTGTCGTACCAATACACCGTCGGACACAACGTACGAACGTAGAGCGCCAGCGCAGCGATCGAGAGCGCGAGAGCCCAGTACCAGTCCGAACGCGGCCGCGGCGATTCGAGCGTGAAGCTCACCGCTGCAGAGTATATGGCGCAGCCCGCCCGGCAAAAGGTTGTGCGGGTGGACGGCGCACGCCAGCCCCGTCGTCTCCATGCGCCGGCAAGCTGGACCGGTCAGGACAGCAACTCGCGCCATGCCACGCGCGCGCTGGTCGCCGAGACGACGAGCGACACCCTGCTCGCGGACCGAAGACGAGCGCTGCGGTGAGGCGTACGCCACGGTGCAGAGCCCGGACCGCGACATCGCGGGCGCGGTGCCGGAGCCGGGACGGCCAGTGCGGTTTCTTCACGACGACGAACGAGCTCGACGCCAGCTGCGCTGACGCGCGTCACTGCAGCACGGAGTCGCAGCCCAGGATGACATCCACCAACCGGCGGAGTCCTGACGCACGCGCTCGCAGGCCGCGCCGCAGCACCACTTTGCTCAGGTCATCTCGACCGTCCGCCGACTTCGCGAACTGGAAGCCGTTGGCGCAGCCTCACACGGTCGCGTGTCGTACGGCAAGCAGACGGGCTCGTCCTGGCCGCTCGCTGTGTATTGCGCGTTCACGAGCTTGCTCGTGAACGCGGGCGTGGGGAGCTCGCAGTTGAGTGGGCTTCGCCGGCTTCATGTCGAACTGCAAACCAGGCTGACCCGGCAGATCGATGCCGGTGACCGGGAACGGCACGGGGCCAGGTCAGTCGAGAGTAGTAGAGCTATGC
>Ga0190269_10000642_pt1 | contig 17709 bp, 12 predicted proteins | sample Popmic249IS_FD_133749 | JGI IMG/M metagenome (GOLD analysis project Ga0190269, IMG submission 133749) | Populus adjacent soil microbial communities from riparian zone of Blue River, Arizona, USA - 249 IS | ecosystem: Environmental > Terrestrial > Soil > Riparian zone | place: USA: Arizona... | reverse complement strand
GGTCCCGCGACCGCCGATGTGATGACTCGGAGGTCGGGAGCCGCGGAGCTTGCGGCGCGGGTCCCGCGACTGCCGATGTGATTAGAGTGCTCTCGCCGCGCAACGCGGCGCACGGTGTGCGCATGGCACGGGGCTGCTGCCGCGCGCGCTTCGCCGGCAGCTGTTGGCGGCGAGCGCACACGCACCCGTATCGCGTCACAGTCGAGCGTGTTATACCCGCGCGCGGATGTCAAAACGCACGGTGCGAGTCGTAGCGGCTTTGGTGGCGTCGGGGGGGCGGTACCTGATCACGCAGCGGCGTGCGAGCGCCGTGTTGCCGAATCTTTGGGAGTTCCCGGGCGGTCGCGTCGAGACCGGCGAGACCGACGCGCAGGCCCTGGCTCGCGAGATCCAGGAACGGCTCGGCGTGCAGATCGAGGTCGGCCAGATGATCTCGTTCGTCTGCCATCCGTACGAGCACTACAGCGTCGACCTGTATCTGTACGAGTGCCGACTGATGACCCACACGCTCATCGCACTGGGTGTCCAGGCCTTCCGCTGGATCCCCTCCGACGAGTTCGATCAGTACGAGTTCGCCCCCGCCGACGAGGCTTCGATGAGTCAGCTGCTCGGTGAAGACATCGAGCGCCACTGACCGGGGCCCCTTGCCCCCGCCGTAGCAAGCCGCATAGTGCAGGGCATGAAAACGCCTGGTCTTATTCGGGTCATGGGCGCGTTCGCGCTCCTGGCCATCGCCCTGTCCGGTTCCGCCTGTGGCTACAACGACGTCATCGATCGGGACGAGCAGGTGAAGGCACAGTGGGCTGAGGTCCAGAACCAGTACAAGCGACGTGCGGATCTGGTGCCGAACCTCGTCAAGGTCGTGCAGGGCGCGGCCAACTTCGAGAAGGACACCTTGCAGAAGGTCGTCGAGGCCCGCTCCAACGTCGCTGGCATCAAAGTGGATTCATCGATCATCGATGACCCCGAGCGCCTGAAGAAATTCGAGGCCGCGCAGAACCAGCTCTCGGGCGCCCTCTCGCGCCTCCTGGTGGTCTCGGAGAACTACCCCGAGCTGAAGGCCACCGGCGCGTTCCGCGACCTGCAGGCCCAGCTGGAGGGCACCGAGAACCGGATCGCCGTGGCGCGCGGTCGCTACATCGAGGCCGTGGCCGAGTACAACAAGACCGTGCTGCGCTTCCCCACCAGCATCGGCGCATCGATGCGCGGCAAGCGCGAGCGTCCGACCTTCAGCGGCTCGCCTGAAGACGAGAAGGCGCCCGAGATCAAGCTGTGATGGGCGCGCGGCTCCCAGGCTGGGCGCGCGCTGCGGCGAGCGCGTGTGCATTGCTGCTGATGGCTGCGGCGCTGCCGGCGCGCGCGCTCGCCATCGACATTCCGCAGCTCACGGGCATCATCAACGACCAGGTCGCGCTGCTGCCCGTCGAGGATGCCCAGCGTCTCGAGGCTCGGCTGCAGGCGTTTCACGCCAAGACCGGACATCAGTTCGCGCTCTTGATCGTGCCCACCCTCGGCGGAGTGCCGATCGAGGAGTACGCCGTCAAGGTCTTCGAGGCCTGGAAGCTCGGCGACAAGCAGCGCGACGACGGCCTCTTGATGGTCATCGCGCAGCAAGATCGCAAGATGCGCATCGAGGTCGGCTACGGCCTCGAGGGGGACATCCCCGATGCCGTCGCCGCACGCATCCTTCGCGACGTGCTGCGGCCCGCGTTCCAGCGCGGTCAATACGCGTACGGCGTCGCGGCGGCGTTCGATCAGCTCATCCGCGTCGCGGGTGGGGACGGCGAGTCTGCGCCGCAGCAGCCGGTCAGCCAATCGCGACCCCAGAGCTCGGGCTCCGGCGGCATCCCGTTTTTCTTGATCATCATCCTCATCTTCGTGGTGATGAGCCTGTTGGGCGGTGGTCGCGGCCGACGACGGCGTGGCATGTTCTTTCCGATCCCGTTCGGAGGCGGTGGCTTCGGAGGCGGTGGCTTCGGAGGCGGCGGCTTCGGCGGGGGTGGTGGAGGGGGCGGCTTCTTCGGGGGCGGCGGCAGCTCTGGAGGCGGTGGCGCCTCGGGAGATTGGTGATGAAGACCTTGTCAGAAGCCGGGCGTGCGCGCGTCGAGGCCACGATCGCGGAGATCGAGCAGCGCACGGCTGCCGAGCTGGTGGTCGCGACCGTGGAGCAGAGCGCGAGCTACACGGAGTTCAAGCTCGCCTACGCGCTGTCCATGGCGCTCGCGAGCGGTGCCATCGCGCACTTGATCTGGCCGGAGCTCGGCGTGGGCTACGTGCTGTGGTTGCAGCTCGCGGCGGCGCTCGCGACCTTGCTCCTGTGCAGCATTCCCCCGCTGCTCATGCGCATCGTGCCGCGCGCGTTCCTGACCGCGAGCGCGGAACAGCGCGCACAGCTGGCGTTCGTCCAGCACGCGCTGTTCGCCACGCGCGATCGCACGGGCGTCTTGATCTTGATCTCGGAGCTGGAGCACCGGGTCGTGATCCTGGGCGACGAGGGCATCCACGCCCGGGTGCAGATGTCCGGCTGGCAAGCCCACGTCGGCCACATCGTGCAGGCCATCCGCCAGGGCCGAGCCGAGGACGGCATCTGCGAGACGTTGCGCGCGATCGGGGAGGTCCTCACCGCGGAGTTTCCGCCGCGTCCGGACGACGTCAACGAGCTGGCCAACGCCGTGCGCACGACTCGCCGCTGACAGCGGCGAGTCGGCGCGGCGCTCGCGGTCAGCCAGAGGCTTCGATCGCTGCGGCCGTCGCAGCCATGAGCGGCGTGCTCACGGGCTCCGGCTGCGCGTGCTCCTCTTGCTCCTCGAGGAAGCCGATGACGCGCTCGCGCAGCGCGTAGTATTCGGGCTCCTCGAGCACGCGCATGCGCTCGCGCGGGCGGGCGAACGGCACGGTCAAGATCTCCCCCACGCGGGCGCGCGGGCCCTTCGTCATCATCACGATGCGGTCCGAGAGAAAGAGCGCCTCGTCCACGTCGTGCGTCACCATCAGCGCCGTCAGCTTGTCCTTGCGCCACAGCTCGAGCAGCACGTCCTGCAGCTCGAGCCGGGTCAGCGAGTCCAGCATGCCGAAGGGCTCGTCCAGCAGGAGCAGCTGGGGCGAGAGCGCAAACGCCCGCGCCAGGCCCACGCGCTGGCGCATGCCCGCGGACAGCGCGGGCGGCTTCTTGTGCAGCGCGTCGCCGAGGCCCACGAGCTCCAGATAATGCGCCGCGATGTCGCGCCGCTCGCGCGTCGTCTTGTCGCGCTTCACCTGCTCGACGCCGAGGAGCACGTTGTCCAGCGCGCTCATCCACGGGAACAGGTTCGGCGCCTGGAACACCACCCCGCGATCGGGGCCAGGATCGCGCACCTCACGGCCCGCGAGCAGGATCGCGCCGCCGCTCGAGTCCGCGAGCCCGGCCACCATCGACAACACGGTGGACTTACCGCAGCCCGAGTGTCCGATGATGCTCACGAACTCGCCCCGGCGCAGGCTGAGGTCGAAGCCGTCCACGATCACCTGGGGACCGGTCGGGCTCGGGAAGGCCTTCGACACGGCCGAGAGCTCTAGAAATTTGTCGTTCATCGCGTCGCCTCCGCGGTGCGTGCTGCCGCCGCCGTTGGCTGCAGCTTGCGCTCCGCGCGCTTGCGAGCGGCAGAGCTGAGCAGGTAATCGATGACCTGCGCCCGGATCACCTTGAAGCGCGGGTCGTGGTTGAGCGCCTTGCGGTCGCGCGGGCGCGGGATGTCCACCAGCACCGACTCACCGAGCGTGGCCGAAGGCCCCGCGCCGAGTGGGATGATGCGGTCGGCGAGGAGCAGGGCCTCGTCGACGTCGTTGGTGACGAGGAAGATGGTCTTGCCGCTCTCGCCGCAGATGCGCGCCAGCTCTTGCTGCAGGTTGGCGCGCGTCAGCGCATCGAGAGCGCTGAGCGGCTCGTCGAGCAGCAGCAGCTCCGGCTCCATCGCGAGCGCGCGCGCCAACGCGACGCGCTGGCGCATGCCGCCGGACAGCTCACTCGGCTTCTTGTTCGCGGCGTGGTCCAGGTTCACCAGCTTGACGTAGCGCCGCACGCGCGCCGCACGCGCCTCGGCGCTGTCCTTGCCGAACACGGAGTCGACGGCGAGCGCGACGTTGTCCGTCACGCTGAGCCACGGCAAGAGCGAGTAGTTCTGGAACACCACGCCGCGTTCCGGACTTGTTCCGCGCACCGGAGCGCCGTCGAAGCGCACGCTGCCGCTGTCCGGACCAATCAAGCCCGCGATCAGCGAGACGAGCGTGCTCTTGCCGGCGCCCGAGTAGCCGACGAGCGCCACGAACTCGCCGCGCTCGATCGTCAGATCGATGTGACTCAACACCGGGTTCGGCTGGCCGTCGTGCGCGTAGCCTTTGTTGACTTGTCGAAGCTCTAGTAGGGCCATGATTCACGCCGCGCGCAGGCGCGTCTCCACTACGCTCATCAGCCGATCGAGCAGAAAGCCCACGATGCCGATGGTGGCGATGCACATGATCAGATGCTCGTAGATCAGACTGTTGTATTCCTGCCAGAGGAAGCCCCCGACGCCGGGCGCGCCGGTGAGCATCTCCGCGGCCACGATCACGAGCCAAGCGATACCGAGGCTGAGTCGGAAGCCCGTGAACATGTAGGGCAGCGCGGCGGGCAACATGATCTTGAACAGGTACTTGGTGCGCGAAAGCTGCAGCACGCGCGCGACGTTCACGAAGTCCTGCGGGATCGAGCGCACGCCGAGCGCGGTGTTGAGCACGGTCGGCCACATCGCGCACATGGCGATGGTGAAGATGCCGGCGGGCTCCGGCTTGCCGAACAGCACGAGGCCGAGAGGCAGCCAGGCGAGCGGCGAGACCGGTCGCAAGATCTGGATGATCGGATCGAAGCTCTTCGTGAACATCTTCGACACGCCGAGCAAGAGGCCGAGCGGCGTGCCGACCAACAGCGCCAGGGTGTAACCCTTCGACACGCGCACGAGCGAATACCACGTGAAACGCAGGATGCCCTGGTCGAGCTCGCCGCGTTTCTCGAAGGGCTTCAGGATGTAGCCCTTGCTGACCTCCCAGGTCTTCAAGGGCGTGGGCAATGACTCGGCGAACGTGCACGTGATGGCCCACAGTCCGATCACACACAGCACGCCGATCAGCGGCAAGAACACCATCTCCACCGCTTGTTGTAACGTCGATTTGGAGTCGCTCATGGCCTTCACGCGTTCAGGTTGTGAATGGAAAACGATTTCGCGTAGCCCTCGGGATCCTTGGGATCGAACTTCACGCCGTCGAACAAAGTCTCCGGATCGCTGTTCGCGCCGCCGTGGGTCACGCCCAGCTCTTTCATGGCTTCTTCGTACAGGTCGCCGCGCATCACGCGCTTCGCCACGGCCGCGTAGTCGGGGGCCTGCGGCAGCATCCCCCAGCGGCGGAACTGCGTGAGCCACCACACTCCGTACTTCTCTTGCGGGAAGTTGCAGTTGCGGTTGTTGAAGATCATGTAGTTGGGATCTTGGAGCGTGCGGCCATCGCCGTAGTCGTAGTTACCCTGCAGTCGGCCCAGGATGACCTCGGGCGGACAGTTGATGTACGTGGGGCGCGACACGATTTCCGCTTGCTCCGGGCGGTTCTTCATGTCGTCCAGCCACACGCTCGCCTCGTGCAGCGCCTTGAGGATGGCTTTGACCGTCTTCGGGTTTTTCTGCGCGAACTCTTCCTTGAACGCGACCACCTTCTCCGGATGATCTTTCCACAGCTCCTGCGTGGTCATGGCCGTGTAGCCGATGCCGTCCGCGATGGCGCGCGCGTTCCAGGGCTCACCCACGCAGAAGCCATCCATCTTGCCGACCTTCATGTTCGCGACCATTTGCGGGGGTGGGATGGTCACGAGCGCGACGTCTTTGTCCGGATTGATGCCGCCGGCTCCGAGGAAATAGCGCATGAACATCGCGTGCGTTCCAGGCGGGAACGTCATCGCAAACGTCATCGGCGTGCCGGCCTTCTTCGCCTGCTCGACCAGCGGCTTCAGCACCTTGGGGTCGTTCTTGAGCTTGCCCTTGAGCTCGGCCTTGATGGTGATCGCCTGGCCGTTACGGTTCAGAAGCCAGGGAATGACCATCGGCATCTGCGGTGAGCCGAGCAAGCCCAGCGTGGACGCGAGCGGCATGCCGAGCAGCATGTGCGTGGCCTGGATGTCGCCATTGGACAAGGAGTCGCGGATGGCGGCCCAGCTCGCGCCCTTCACGACCGTCGAGTTGATGCCGTACTTCTTGAACAGGCCCTTCTCGTGGGCGATCACGATTGGCGAGCAATCCGTGAGCGCGATCATGCCGAAGCGAATGTCGGGCGTCTCGGGAGCGCTCGGATTGAGCGCGGCCTGCGTGGGCGCGGGCTGCGCCGGTTCCTTGGGCGCCGCTTCGGGCTGCTTCGACTCGCTGCAAGCGCCGAGCAGACCTGCAGGAAGGCTCGCCGCACCGAGGCCGAGCGCGCCCCAGCCGAGGAAGCGCCGCCTGCTCAATACTTCTGGGTTAGCAGGCGTGCTCGCTCGCTGTTTCGCGCGCAAGCGTGAGCGTAAGCGTGACCGTGATCGTGACGTTCGCATCCAGACTCCTGATTGGGAAGAACTGTCAGACGCAGCGCTGTATCGAGGTCATAAGTACCCACGCGATGTTTCTGCCACATGTCTATGTGCTCAAATGGCTGTAAGGTCGTTGTGAACCTCGCGTTTGTTTCGAGTCGTGTTCGGCGCGCTGTGGCGAGCACAGTTGGCGGCGTTTCCCCTGCGCTTCCAGCCGTAAAAGCGGCGGAATGACTCGATTGCTTCGGCCCCGTGTCGGGCTCATTGCCGCTGGCAGCGGCGGCGCGCGTGCTTCAGGTCGCGAAATACAACGCGCGCGACCGAATGTAGCGCTCGACCGCTGGCGCCAACCAGCCGCGCGTCTCGAGCCCATGCTGGATGCGGCGCCGGATCTCGCTCGAGCTGATCGCCGGCAGCGCCGGCTGGTCGGGATCGGAAGCCGGATAGCCCTGACGCTCGATCACGATGGGCGGCGCGAGGCGCTCTATGCTCGCGAACTCGTGCCAGGCGTGCGCCTCCGGCATGATGTCTGCGCCGATCAAGAGGCGCAGCTGCGCGAACGGGTAGCGCTGCTGGAGCGCACGCAAGGTGTGGAGCGTGTAGTTCGGCGCGGGCAGGTCGCGCTCGATGTCGAGGATCTCCACCGCGGGCAGGTGCGCGAACGCCAGCTCGCACATGCGCAGCCGATCGTCCAGGCTCGTCAGCCGCTTGCCGAACGCATGCGTGTGCGTGGGCACGACCAGCACGCGCTCGAGCCCGTGCGCGCACAGCGCGAGGCTCGCGAGCAGCACGTGCCCCGCGTGCGGTGGATCGAAGCTGCCACCGAAGACGCCGACTTCCACCGCGCTCACGACGCGACCACGACCTTGGCGACCGCCGCGGGCGACACCGACTCCGAGCGCATGGTCCTGCCGTTCAGGTCGAGCAAGTTGAGCTCGAGTGAGCCGTCTTGGCGCAGGCCCACGCTGCCCACGAGGCCCTTGTTCAGCGGCCCGGGCGTGAGGAACGAGCGCGGTCCGAAGCGCTTGTAATCAGCCTCCTCGGCGTGGCCGTACACGATCACGTGCGCGTTCGCGACGTCGTCTTCTTCCAGCACCGCCTTGTCGTGCACCGCCAGCACGATCCACTTGTCGAGCATCTCGATGGCGAGCGCGGGCGGCTCCGGCAAGCGGCGCAGCAGCGACACGCGCTGCGCCGCGCGGTCGGCTTCGAGCAGCTGCCGCAGCGCATCGGCGCTGCCGTGGCACGCCAGCTCCACGCCCCGGCGCAGGAACTCGTCTTCGCTCAGCTGCTCGTGCGCGAAGTGCGAGACGACCTGGGTGATGGCGTCGTCGTCTCCCAGGTACACGATCTGCTTGAGCTGCGGATCGTCGAGGAACAGCTCGATGGCCTGCCGCAGCTCGCGGGTGGCGCCGAGCGCCGTACCGATGAAACCCATGCGCATGTTCTAGCTGCTACCTCCGGATTGGACCATGCGCTGCACCTCCGCGTACAGCTCGGAGATCGCGAAGCTCAGGAGGCCCCGCAGCGCCGGCTCGGTGCGGCACAGCTCGAGCTTGTCCTCGAGCGTCAGGCTGTTGGGCGCGAGCCCGCGCAGGCGGAGCAAGCACGACACGGCGGCCCAGACATCGCCGGTCGCACACAGCGCCACGCGCGAGCCGTAATCGTACGCGGCCATCGCCAGCCGGCGCGGGCTGGGATCTTCGTGCAAGGACAGCGCCTCGATCTGGCCGAGCGCGCGCGCCCGCTCGGCCTCGCTCAGCTTCGCGCCGAGCTCCTCGGCCACGCGCGCCTGCTCCGCCGCGTCGAGCACCGCTCCGGCGTGCGCGGGATCGGCCGCTTGCCAGAGCGCGCGCAGCAGGAGCCCGAAGCGCTCGGGCGCCGCTCTGAGCAGCAGGGCGAGCTGCGCCTTGGCGATCGCGCCCGCTCGCAGCAACCCGAACAGACGCTCGGCGTCACTCGCATGATCGAGCCAGCCGCCGCCCACGCAGACCGCGAGCGGTGCAGCTGACAGCGGCAAGCACAGCGGCGGCTCGCAGCGATGGAGCGTGAGCGGTCCGAGCCCCAGCTCCGCGATGAGCGGCGGGGTCAGCTCGCGCGTCCACTCCGCAGCCAGCTGCGAATGCTCCACCGGCAGCGGCAGGTACGGCTCGAGCCGCGGGCCGAGCTCGGCCAAGAGCTGCGCGAGCGCGGCCAGCGCACCCTGCGGTGCAAGGCGCTCCAGCACCTCCGGCTGCAGCGCCGCGCGTCCCAGCCCCCGCGGCAGCTCGTCCGGGAGGTCCGCGTCGTCCAGCCCCAGCGCCCGCGCGGCCTGCGCCACGGTGCGCGCCGCCTCGCGCTCGCCGCGCGCGTCGAGCAGCTCGTACAGACCGCGCCAGCTCTCGAGATCCGCCGGGTTCAGGTCGATGGCTGCGCGCAGCGCGTCACAACCCTGCTGCAGGTGCGCCGCGAGCGCGTCCGCGTCGCCCCGCCGCTCGAGCAACGTGCCCTGCGCGCGCAGGAGCGGCAGGCTCGCGGGTGACAGGCGCAGCGCGTCGGCGAGCGCCTGGCTGGCCTCGGCATGGTGCCCCAGCTGATCGCGCAAGAGCGCGTGCTGGATCACCACACGCTCGCGCGCGGGCGAGGGCGGCAAGCTCTCGAGCAATGCCGTCAGCGCGACTTGCTGCGCTTGATGGCGCCCCTCCTGTGCGTACAGCTCCGCGAGCGCGCCGAGGGCGCGTGGATCGTCTGGCAGCAGCTCGACGGCGCGGCTGAGCGCGATCTCCGCGCGCTCCGGATCGGGCAGCTGTTGTCGGTACAGCTCGCCGAGCCGCAGGTACACCGCACCGAGCTCGTCGCGCTCGCCGCGCTCCTGCAGCACGCTGCACAGCCGCACCCACGACTCCGCGGCATCGGCGGGCGCCCCGCGCAACAGCTGCAGCTCCGCTTGCGCCGCGAGCGCGCGACTCGACTCCGGGTCGTCCTCCAGCGCGGCCGCGAGCGCGCGCTGCGCGTGCTCGAGATCGCCGCGCTCGAAGTACAGCAGATAGCGCTCCCAGTTCAGCTCCGCGCCCAGATGCGGCTCATGCGGCCCCCGCAGCCGCGCCTCGAGCAGTGCCAGCCGCTCCTGATCGCGACCCGCGCGGCCGAGCAGCGACAGCAGGCGCGTGAACGTGTCGGCGAACAGCAGATCCGCGCGGCTGGTCAGGATCAGATTGTCGATGGCGCGCTCGGGCTGATTGAGCTCGTCCTGAAACAGCACCGCGGCCGTGTAGTGCAGGGCCGCCGCGCGGCGCGGATCGGCGCTGCTGCGAGCGGCGCGCTCGAACGTGTGCGCGGCGGCCGCCGTGTCGCCCGCGGCCTTGTGCAGGCGCGCCAGCTGCTCGCTCGCCAGCGGGTGCTCGCGCGCGGAAAGCAGCGCCTCGCCCAGCTCACGGGCGGCGCGACCGGGCGCCGTGGACTCGAGTAGCTCGGCCGCGCGCAGGGCGTAGGCGGTGCGCTCGAGCGGCCCTTGCTCGCGCGCCAGCTCGCTCAGCAGACTGAAGGCCTCGTACAGGCGCGGTCGGTCCGCCGTGCGCAGCGCCAGCGCCTCCAGCTCGCGCGCGTACCACAGCTCGCGCACCTTGCCCTCTGCAGCCAGTAGCGGCGTCGTCAACTCCACACCCAGACGCCGGCAGAAGCGGATCGCGAGGCGCAGCTCGGCAGCGCGCGCGGCCGGTTCCTCGAGCGCCTCTGACAGCTGCAAGGTGTATTGCAGTGCGCGCGTGTCGTCGCGCGTCTGCAGCGCGTTGCGCTGCAGGATCCGCAGCGCCGTCAATGTGCCGCTACCCGCCCCGTCGGCGAGGACGCGCTCGAGCAGCGCGTGACCGCGCTGCGTCTGACCTTGCATCAGCTCGGCTTGCGCCCAGTCGATGAGCAGCGCGCCGCGCTGGCTCGCGTCGCTTGCGGCGCGCGCACGCGTCTCCAGCTCGGAGGCGAGCGCGCCCGGGCGCCCGCGCTGCGCGAGCGTCGCGAGCAGCCCGCAGTCGGCGTAGACGTCGCCCGGGTGCTCTTCGAGCAGCGAGCGGTAGATGCGGATGGCGTCGTCCCATTGCGAGGCCTCGGTGTGCGCCTCGGCAGCTTGTAGCAGCATCGCGCGCGCATACGGCAGAGAGCCCTGGCGCTCTGCGGCGGCCTCGAGCAGATCCGCGCGGTGTGCAGGGCTCTGATCCATGGCGAGCCGGATCGACAGCTCGTCCAGCACCGCGTCGCCGTAGCCCGCTTCGGTGGCGAGCGACAGCCAGTGCGCCGCGGCCGAGAGATCGGAGTCGGCGTTCAGCAGTCCGAGCCGCACCTGACGCGCGCAGCGCTCGGCGGCCGAGGGCGTGGTGTCTGCGATCTCGCGGTGCACGCGCTCGAGCGCGCCCAGGTCGCCCGCGCTGCGCGCCGCGATCTCGAGGCCGAAGGCCGCCGGCAGGTAGCCGCGTTGCGCATCGAGCGCGTCCGCGTAGGCTTCGGTCGCGTCCACACCGGACATCTCGAGGTAGCGGCCGGCCGAGGTCGCGGCGAACGCGGCGTGGGCACCCTTCGCGGCCAGACCCTCCTGCAGCCAGAGCTCCGCGCTCTCTCGGGCGTCGCTCGCGCGCGCGGCCAGGTAGCGGGTGACCAGCGGGCGCCCGGCGGCGATCGCGCGCAGGGCTTGCCAGCGCAGGCTGTGCTCGGGGCGCTCGGGATCGGAGACCTCGAGATCGATCGCCGCCAGGAGCGGCCCACTGCGCAGGCTCTCGGGCCAGCGCTCCGCGTCGCGCTCCAGCGCGGCGGACAGCTGCGCGATGTCGCCGAGCTCGGCGGCCGCGTCGAACGCGAGCACCTCGGCCGTGAGATAGCCCGGATCGTCGCTGCTCACGTCGAGCAAGAGGCTGTGCTCGTCGCGCGCCGCGTTCGGGCTCGTCGCGAGCTCCGCGGCGCGCGCGAGCGCCTCGCCCTGCGGGGCGCCCTCGTGCTCACCCGTGCGCCTGCGCCCGCGCGCCTGCTCGGCGCTGACGAGACTGCGCATGACGCCGCCGCTCGCCTGGGCCCAGGCCTCGAGCGCGCGCTCCTGCTCGCTGCGCTCACCAGCGGCCTCCGCTGCGCGCGAGCGCGCGCGCAGACCCGTCGCGGTGTCCAGGCCCTGCAGCACGCTGCTGGCTTGCGCGGCTTCGCCCAGCGCATCGAGCAGCACGAGGCCGCGCTGGCGCGTCCATTCGGCGCGCAGGGCAGGGTCGGGCGTGAGCGCGCTGAGCTTCGCGAGCTGCACGGCCGCGCCGTTGCGGTCGCCGCGCGCGCTGCGCACCCGGACGAGCCCGAGCAGCGCGCCGAGGCACTTGCCGTCCGTTGCCTGCGCGTCCTCGAAGCAGCGGAGCGCGCGGTCGGCGTCGCCTTGCCGCTCCCAGGCGCGGCCGGCTTCGAGCAGCAGCAGGGCGCGCGTGCTCTCCAGATCGGCCGCATCGGCCGCCGTCTGCAAGGTGCTCGCGAGCTCTGCCAGCTTTCCGGCGCGCAGCTGAAGACGCGCGAGGGAGAGCGCAGCCAATAGCGATGCGGGGCGCTCGCGTAGCGCCCGCTGCAGCAGCTCTGTCACGTCGGCTTCGCTTGCGCCGCTGTCAGCGGCGAGCTCGGCTTGCGCGCACAGCGCGAGGCAGCGCTCGCGTGCGTCCCCGGCGTGCTCGCCGGCCCGCTCCCACAGCGCGCGCGCCTGCGCCATGTCACCTGTGCGCACCAGCTGCCGGCTCAGCTGCACGCTCGCCACGCGGTTGCCAGGATCGGCGGCGAGCGCCTGTCGATACAACGCTTGCGCGCGCTCGCGATCGCTCGCCACGAGCTCGGCCGCCTGGATCAAACAGCCTGCGCGTGCGGCGCCGCTGGAGCGCTCCGCGAGCGACAGGAGCAGCGCGACCCGCAGCTCTGCGCGCGCCTGCGCTCCGGAGGGATCGCTGTAGTCCGGGTCGGGCGCCGCTCGTCGCGGCAGGGTGCGCAGCGCGGCGAGCGCGCCCTCGTCACCCTGGCTGCTCACGCCGAGGATGGTCGAGATCAAGCCGGTGCTTGGATAGCGCGCGGTCGTGTGCTCCTGCGAGTACGGCCCTGCCGCTGGTGGCGGCGGCTCGAGCTGCGTGCGGCGAGCCGCGCGATCGACCGGGCTCACGGGCTCACCTCGCTTTGCGCCAGCAGCTCGGCGCAGGCCGGCGAGAGCCAAAAGCGCAGCAGCGCGAGCCCGCCGTGCGTGGTGGACAGGCTGTGCGCCGGATCGCTGCCGAGAAGGCTCGCCGCTTCCACCAGATCGGCGCACGCGATCAGCGCCGCGCGCTGGCCGAGCATGACGGTGCCGTGCGCAAGCTGCTGCAAGGCCGTCTCCGGCTCTTGCAGGCGCGCGAACGCCGCCGTGAGCGCAGCGCGCCGTGCGCGCGGCAGCTTCGGCGCCAGCGTGGCCGCGGACCCCGACAGCATGCCGTCCGAGAGCGCGCCCGCCGCTGCGAGCAGCAGGCGCGCGCGGGCGCGCACCTTCGTCGGTTCGTCCTCCCACAGACCCAGCAGGCCGGCGCGGCTCGCCGCCATGAGCGGCAAGGCGCGCAGTAGTGCGGGACGCACGCGGCGCGGCTGCACCTCGCGCCCGATGACCCAGCTCTGGCTCGTGCCGGGCTGGCGCAGTGGATAGAGCGCGTTCTGCTCGCGCTCGCTGCCGAAGCTATCCGCGAGGCTCAGGCCAAACGCGGCGAGCGCAGTCTTCAGCGCCTCGCGCAGCGGGTGCGGCTCGCGCGAGCCGAGGCGCGAGCGGCGGCGCAGGCCGTGCTTCTCCGGTGTGTCGGGGGCGATTTCGAGCCACGCCGCGCTCAGGCTCTGGCCGAGCTCCAGCACCTCGCTCGTCAGCTCGCGCGGCAGGAGCAGCGCGAAGTTGGCTTCGTTCCAGCGCGTGCCCGCTCCGAGCAGGCGGTTCGCGCGCGCCTTGCGCAGGGTCTCCGCGGCCGCCAGCTCGTCGTCGCTCGCGTGGCCCAGCGCCTGCAGCGCATACAGGCCCATCCGCACCAGCACCGGCCGCTCCAGCAGCGCGCCCGTGCGAACCAGGCAGCGCTGCAGCTCCGGCTCCTGCGGCTCGCTTCCGAGCGCCAGGTATAGCGCTTCGAGGAAGCGCGCGGCCACGCGCTCGCGCTCGTCGGGCGCGATCAGCTGCGGGTAGAGTGCGCGCAGCGCGAGCTCGTCCGAGGGGTGCGCGACGAGCGCGCGGCGCAGCGCGGCGCGCGCCGTCTCGGGCTGATCCACCTGCTGGTACAGCGCGGCCGCCTTGCGCTCGAGCTGCGCGCGTTTGACGCCGCGGCTGAGCGCTGCGGCGCGCACCAGCGCTGCCGCTGCTGGCTGCAAGAGCCCGGCGGACTCGGCCAGCTTGGCCATGCGCACGTGCACCGAGTAGTCGGCCAGATCGTGCGCGAGCAGCTTCTCCAGCTCGCGATACGCGCCGAGGTCATCCCCGAGCTTCTGCTCCAGAAAGTCCGCGCAGCCCTCGAGCGAGAGCCGTCGCTGGGCGGGCGTGAGCTCGGTCTCGGCGAGGCGGCGCAGCGCCTGCACTGCGCCGAGCCAGTTCTCCCCGGTGGAATGGATCTCGGCGCACAGGCCGAGCGCACCGGCATGCAGCGGCGCGTCCACGAGCAGCTGCTCGGCGGCGGCCAGCGCCGTGTCGCGCTCGCCGCGGGCGCGCAGGATCCGCGCGCGCTCGTACAGCAGGTCCACGCGCTCGTCGCTCGAGTCCGAGACCGCGACGCGCTCCACGAGCAGCGCGAGCAGGCCATCGAGGTCCTCGCGCTCGACCAGCACATCGTGCAGGCGCTCGAACGCGGGCTTGTGCTGCGGCGCCTCGGCCAGGACGGCGCGCAGCCGCGCTTCGGCCTCTTCGCGGCGCTCGAGCCGCTCGTGCAACACGGCCGCGGCTTCCTCCAGCAGCGCGGCGCGGCTCGGCCCTATCGCGAATTGCGCGAGCCGATCGCAGGCGCTGACCACCTGCTCGTAATCGCCCGCCACCCGCGCTGCCACGCGCAGGCTCTCCCAGTGGCTCGGATCGTCCGGGGCGTCGCGCGTCAGCTCGGCGCACAGCGCGAGCGCCTGGCCGGTCGCGCCCGCGTCGAGCAAGGCGCGGGCGAGCGCGGCGCGCAGCTCGATCGGGCGTGGCTCACCGAGCTGCTCGAGGTGGCTCGTGAGCGCGAGGACGCGGGTGTCTGGATCGTCCGCCGCGTCGAGCGCCTCGGTCAGCGCCAGCGCTGCGCCGAGTGTGCCCGGCGCGTCTTCATGCAGCGCGAGCGCCGCGACCACTGCGTCGGCGTCGGACTCGTGTTGACGCTCGCGGAACGCGCGACAGCGCGCGACGTGCAGCGCGAGCTCCGCCTGCTGCGCGGCATCGCTCGTCAAGAGCCGCGCCGCGAGTAGCGCCTCGCTGCGCTGCGCGCTCGTGTCCTCCGACAGCAAGAGCTGCAGCAGCGCCTCGCGCGCGTCCTCGGGCGGGCCCGAAACGAGCAAGCGCCGCGCGTCGTCCGGGTGCTGGTGCATCAGCTCGGCGCCGCGCTCGTGCTCGAACAGGCTGCGTGTCTTGCGGGCCGCCTGCTCGGCCAGCTCCGACAGCGCGCGCGGTCGCAGCGCCTCGGCCGGCGCGCTACGGGGCAGCAGCACCGCTCCTGCCGCGGCTTCGAGCGCAATGCTGTGGTTCTCGATCGCCGCCGTGAGCGGCAGGGCCGCGGCGGCGAACTCGCCGCGCGCAGCGAGCGCCTCGCCGAGCTCGAGGTGTGCGCTGCCGGGCCGTCCGTGCGTCGCTTCGCGCTCCGCCAAGGCGCGCAGCGCGGACAGCCGGCGGGGTACGTCGCGCGAGCGCTCCGCGAAGCGCAGCCGCGCCCACTGCGCGGCGAAGTCGCTCGGGTCGCGCCCGGCGGCCTCGTCGTAGCTGCGGCGCGCGAGCTCCAGCTGCCCGGCGGACTCGGCCAGCTCGCCCGCGGACAGGAGCGCGCTCTGCTGGGCGCGTGCGTCAGCCTCGGCCTGCGCGGACTCGCGCAGCAGCGCGATCGCGGCGTCCGTCTCGCCGCGCGCCAGAAGGCAGCGCTCGAGCAGCGCGGCGGCGTAGTGGTCCGCGCGCGCGTGCGTCAGCGCGCGCCGCAGGCTGAGCGTGGCCTCCACTTTCTCGCCAGCGCGCAAGAGCGCACGTCCGCGGGCGGCCAGATGCGCCGCTGCGAGCGGCGCATCGTCGTGCTGCTCCGCGGCCGCTGCGAGCTTCGCGTGCGCGAGCGCGAGCAGCGCGTGATCACCTTGCAGGCCCGCGAACAGCCAGGCGGCGTGCGGCGCCCAGTCCTGGCACGCGGCGTCTTCGAGGGCGCCCTCGAGGCTCGTGCGCGCCTCGCTCAGCACGGACTGGCCGAGCGCGGCCTCGTAGCGCGAGCGCCACACGGCGGCGCGCTCCGGTGCGGCGATGCCGCTCTCGAGCAGCTGTTGCGCCGCCGCTGCCAGCTGCGGGAGCAGGCCGGCGCGCGCCGCGGTACCGTGGAGCTCGCGCAGCACGGACGTGCGCTGCGCCCCGCTGACGTGGCCCAGCAACTCGCCCCAGAGCCCGAGCGCGCGACCGGTGTCGTTCGCGCGATCGGCGGCGAGCGCGGCGCGCCACAGGAGCACGCGCCGATCGTCGACCTGGGCCTCGGCGAGCTGCGCGGCCCGCGCCTGCAGCAGCTCGCACAGGCCGCGCGCATCGGCCTCGTCCAGCAGGCGATCCTCGAGCACGGCGTTGATCGCCGGTGCGTCCGGCGCGGCCGCGTGGGCTGCGCGCAGGTGCGCGAGCGCCGCCGCGCTGTCGCCCTGGCGCTCCGCGAGCTCGGCCAGCTCGAACTGCAGCACGGCCGTGCAGCGCGCATCCGCGGTCGGCAGCAGCTTCTCGAGCTGAGCCTGCGCGTCGCTCAACGCATCGAGCGACTGGTATGCCGCCGACAGCTCCAGCCCGAGCAGCACGTCCGCGGGCATGCAGGCCGCGGCGCGCTCGTGCGCGTGCAGCGCATCCACCGCGTGCTCCGGGTCCGGCGCGCGCAGCAGCGCAGCCATGTGGTAGTGGAACGCGGCCGCCTGGGCCGCGTCGCCACGCCGCGGATAGCGCGCGGCGATGTCGAGCGCGTCGGCGCTCGATTCCGCTCCCGTCACGGCATCGGGCCCGGCGCCTGCCGCGTAGCCTGCGAGCAGCGCGCCCAGATCTTCGTGGGCGCGTGCGGCGACGCGCGGCCGGCCATAGCGCAGCGCGAGCTCGGCCAGACAACTCAAGGTCGGCAGCTGCCGCCCGGGCAGCGCGAGCGCGGTGAGCAAGGCCTCGACCGCGGCGTCGATGTCACCGTCTGCAGCCAGCTCGCGCGCGGCTTCGATGGCGAGGGCCGAGCGCAGCTTGGGCTCGAGCGTGTGCGCGGCGCGCCGCGCGAGGAGTACGCTCGCCTCGCTGCGGTGGTTCTGCGCGAGTAGCGCGCGCTCGCGCATGACGGACGCGCTCAGGCAGCGGGGGTCGGCGACGAGCGCGCGCTCGAACGCGGCCAGCGCGCCGGCCGGATCGTCGAGGCGGTCCTCGAGCAGACAGCCCGCGTCCACGAGGCAGCTCGCGCGATCGCGCGCCGAGATGCTCGCGTGCGCGATCTTCGCGTACAGCTTCAGCAACGCTTCGTCGTCTCGGCTCTCCTGCAGATGCCGCCCCAGGGCGAACAGGGGCGGGCGGAAGCTCGCGTCGCGCTGCACGGCGTCGTGATAGTGCTTGAGCGCTGCAGCGCCGTCGCCGAGGCGCAGCTCCGTCAGCGCGCCCAGCTCGAACAGCAGCGCCGCTTGGAGCTTCGGGTCGGTCTGCTCGGCGAGCTCTGCTGCGACCGCCTTCACGCGCGTGCGCGCGAACACTTCCGGAGGCAACCCTGTCGGAGGTGAGCTCATGCTGCCGCGACTATATCAGGTTCGCGTAATGATTGAATTCTCGAGCACAATCGGCGCAGGTGCTGTGCTCCGTCCAAGCACACTGCGCATGCGAGACGCACGATTAATCACACGGCGGTGGCGGGACCCGCTGCGCGGGCTCCGCGGCTCCCGACCTCCGGTTAATCACAGCGGCGGTGGCGGGACCCGCTGCGCAAGCTCCGCGGCTCCCGACCTCCGGTTAATCACAGCGGCGGTGG
>Ga0190269_10000641_pt1 | contig 17710 bp, 13 predicted proteins | sample Popmic249IS_FD_133749 | JGI IMG/M metagenome (GOLD analysis project Ga0190269, IMG submission 133749) | Populus adjacent soil microbial communities from riparian zone of Blue River, Arizona, USA - 249 IS | ecosystem: Environmental > Terrestrial > Soil > Riparian zone | place: USA: Arizona... | reverse complement strand
GCGCCCGTAGCTGTTGACGTTCTGGCCGAGGAGGGTGACCTCGGTGACGCCGTCGGCCGCCGCGCGCTCCACCTCGGTGACGATGTCGGCGAAGGGCCGGCTGATCTCCTTGCCCCGCACCGCGGGCACGATGCAGAAGGCGCACGAGTTGTCGCAGCCGATCTGGATGGTGACCCACCCCGCCCAGGGCACCTCGCGGCGCACCGGCAGCGCGGAGGGGAAGGTGTCGTGGTCGTCGGCCACCGTCTCCTCGAGGATCTCCACGATCGACCGGCCGTGGTCGCGGCTCTCCTGCAGCAGCTCGGCTGCCCGGTGCACGTTGTGGGTGCCGAACACCACGTCGACGTGACCGGCACGGGCCACGACGGTGTCGCGGTCCTTCTGCGCGAGGCAGCCCCCCACCATGATCTGCATCTCCGGGCGCTGGTCCTTGAGGGACTTCAGGTGCCCGAGCGTGCCGTAGAGCTTGTTGTCGGCGTTCTCGCGGATGCAGCACGTGTTGAGGACCACGACATCCGCGTCGTCGGCGCGGTCCGTGGCCACCAGCCCATCGGCCTCGAGCAACCCGGCGATGCGCTCCGAGTCGTGCTCGTTCATCTGGCACCCGAAGGTGCGCACGAAGAAGCGGCGAGGCTCGGTCACGGCCGACAGGTTACGGCGCTGGTCGCGCCAGACCCCAGCCGGTCTCGGACGTCAGTTCAGGCCGTGGGCGACGGTGGGGGTGTCGACGGCGAGCGGATCGCCGGTGACGAGGCCCTCGAGCGCATCCACGTCGAGCACCTCGTCGGGCAGGACGATGTCGGCGTCGATGCGGCGACGATGGCGGTCTTCGATGACCAACCGGATGGCGGTTCGCCGCTCGCCGTCGATCTCGATGTCGGCGAAGGTCGGGGTGCACACGAGGTCGAGCCCCCCGGCGGCGACGTAGCCCCGTGCGATCGCCACGGCCTTGATGGCCTGGTTGAGCGCGCCAGCGCCGACGACCTGCACCTCGACCACGCCCTGCTGCCGCAGGACCCCGGCCATCGCTCCCGCGACAGAGTTCGGGTTCGACTTCGTCGACACCTTGAGCTGCTCCATTGCCTGAAGGTTCGACGCGACGTGGGCGATCCCTTCCTGCCGAAACCGCCGATTTCGGCAGGTTGGACCGAAATGCCCGATCTAGTCGCCCAGCGTGATCGGCAGATCGTCGGGGTCGATCGCGCCCGCCTCGCCAGCGTCGACCAGCTCGACGTCACCGATGCCCATCTTCGTGCGGATGCGCTCGGAGATCTCGATCATCACCTCGGGGTTGTCGAGGAGGAACTGCTTGGCGTTCTCCCGGCCCTGCCCGAGCTGCTCGCCCTCGTAGGTGTACCAGGCGCCCGACTTCTTCACGATGTCGTTGTCGACGCCGATGTCGAGCACGCCGCCCTCGCGGCTGATGCCCTTGCCGTACATGATGTCGAACTCGGCCTGCCGGAAGGGCGGGGCCACCTTGTTCTTCACGACCTTCACCCGGGTGCGGTTGCCCACCACCTCGACGCCGTCCTTGATGGACTCGATGCGCCGGATGTCGAGCCGGACCGAGCTGTAGAACTTCAGCGCCCGACCACCGGGCGTGGTCTCCGGCGAGCCGAACATGACGCCGATCTTCTCCCGCAGCTGGTTGATGAAGATGCAGATCGTGTCGGTCTTGTTGAGGTTGGCCGTGAGCTTGCGCAGGGCCTGGGACATGAGGCGGGCCTGGAGGCCCACGTGGCTGTCGCCCATGTCGCCCTCGATCTCGGCACGGGGGGTGAGAGCGGCCACCGAGTCGATCACGACCACGTCGATGGCGCCGGAGCGCACGAGCATGTCAGCGATCTCGAGGGCCTGCTCGCCCGTGTCGGGCTGGGAGATGAGCAGCTCGTCGACATCGACCCCGATGGCCCGGGCGTAGATCGGGTCCATGGCGTGCTCGGCGTCGATGTAGGCGCAGATGCCGCCCGTGCGCTGCGCCTCGGCCACGACGTGCATGGCGAGGGTGGACTTGCCGGAGGACTCCGGGCCGTAGATCTCCACGACCCGGCCGCGGGGCAGGCCCCCGATGCCGAGGGCGAGGTCGAGGGCCAGGGCGCCGGTGGGCACCGTGCCGATGGCCATCGTGCCCTTCTCGCCCATCTTCATGACCGAGCCCTTGCCGAACTGCTTCTCGATGCCGGCGAGGCTCAGCTCGAGGGCCTTCAGCTTGTCCTTGTTCTGTTCCACCTGCGTCTCCTCTGCGGTGCGGTGCGTGTCGATCTGGGGGATGCCGCTGACCCTACGCAGGGGGTGTGACAGCCCGGCCGGTGCGAACGACATGACTGTAGTTACGAACAGTCGTTCGATCAAGGACCGTGGCACGGGCGCAGCGACCATCATCGGTCCCGTGCCCTTCTCCACGATCATCGAGCCGTTCCGGATCCACTCGGTGGAGCCGCTCAAGGTCACCACCGTCGACGAGCGGCGGGCAGCCCTCGCCGCCGCCGGCGGGAACCTCTTCGGCCTGCACGCCGACGACGTGCTGATCGACCTGCTCACCGACTCGGGCACCGGCGCCATGTCCCGCGACCAGTGGGCCGGCATCCAGCGAGGCGACGAGAGCTACGCGGGCTCGCCGTCGTGGTTCCGGTTCCTCGAGGCCGTGCAGGAGCTGTTCCCCCTCCCCCACGTGATCCCCACCCACCAGGGACGGGCGGCGGAGAAGATCCTCTTCAGCGTCATCGGCGGGCCGGGCAAGGTCATCCCGAACAACACCCACTTCGACACCACCCGCGCCAACGTGGAGTTCACCGGCGCAGCGGCCGTCGACCTCGTCATCCCTGAAGGACTCGACCCCGCGGCCATCCACCCCTTCAAGGGGAACATGGACCTCGAGCGCCTCGATGGCCTCCTCGCCGAGCGTGCCGCCGACGTGCCAGCGGTGTTCGTCACCATCACCAACAACTCCGGCGGCGGCCAGCCCGTGTCGCTCGAGAACCTGCGCGGCGTGCGGACGCTCTGCGACGAGCACGGCGTGCCGCTCTTCCTCGATGCCTGCCGCTTCGCCGAGAACGCGTGGTTCATCCGCGACCGCGAGCCGGGCCAGGGTGACCGCGCCGTGCGCGACATCGTGCGCGACATGGCCGCGCTGGCCGACGGCATGACGATGAGCGCGAAGAAGGACGGCCTGGCCAACATCGGGGGGTGGCTCGCCGTGCGCGACGACGCCCTCGCGGAGCAGTGCCGCAACCTGCTCATCCTCACCGAGGGCTTCCCCACCTACGGCGGCCTGGCCGGACGCGACCTCGAGGCCATCGCCCAGGGCCTGCGGGAGGTCGTGGAGCACGACTACCTGCGCTACCGGATCCGGTCCACGGCGTACCTGGGCGAGGGCCTGCTCGCCGCCGGCATCCCGGTGGTGCAGCCGATCGGCGGCCACGCCGTGTACCTCGACGCCCGGGCCCTCCTCCCCCACGTCCCTCCCCTCCAGTACCCAGGTCAGTCGCTCGCCATCGCCCTCTACGAGACCGGCGGCATCCGGGCGTGCGAGATCGGCACCGTGATGTTCGGCCGGCGGCCCGATGGCTCCGAGCACCCGGCCGCCCTCGACCTCGTGCGCCTCGCCATCCCGCGCCGCACGTACACGCAGAGCCACATCGACTACGTGATCGAGGTGTGCGCGGAGGTGGCCGCCCGGGCCGGCGACCTCGGGGGCTACCGGATCGTCGAGGAGCCGGCCACCCTCCGTCACTTCACGGCCCGCTTCGCACCCCTCTGACCCGGGGCGCCGCCGGGCTACGGCTGTGCCAGGTGGCGGCGGAGGCGGTCCATCAGGGAGATGACCGACATCTGGCGGATGCGGTCTCGGTCACCGGGAAGCGTGATCCGAACGGCGTGGACGTCGTCGCCGACGGCCAGCCCGAGCCACACCGTGCCCGGCGGGTGGCCCTCCTGCTCGGTGGGACCCGCGACGCCGGTGGTGGACAGGCCCACGTCGGCCCCGCACAGGCGGCGCACGCCATCGGCCATGGCCACGGCGCACGCCTCCGACACGACCGGGCCACGAGGCACGCCGAGCACGTCGAACTTCACCTCGCTGTCGTAGGCCACCACGCCGCCTCGGAACCACTCGCTGGAACCGGGCACGTTGACGATGCGGCTGGCGACGAGGCCGCCGGTGAGCGACTCGGCCACGGCCAGCGACAGCCCTCGGGCCACCAGCAGCCGGCCCACCACCGCCTCCATCGGCTCGTCGTCGCCCGAGAACACCAGGTCGCCCAGGACGGACCGCACCTCGGTCTCCTCGGCGTCGAGCAGGTGCGCGGCGTCCGGGGCAGTCGCTGCCCGGGCCGTGAGGCGCACCTTGATGCCCTCGATCCCGCTGGCCAGGAAGGCCAGCGTGGGGTTGCCGGTCTCGTCGAGCCTGGCGACCGTGGGCGCCAGCAGCTCCGCGATGCGTGACTCGCTCTCCCCCCACGTGCGCAGCGTGCGGCTCACGAACACCTGGCGCACGCCGGCCCGGCGCTCGAGGTCGGGCAGGACCGCGCGCTCGAGCATCTCGCGCATCTCGTAGGGCACGCCGGGCACCGCGTAGACGACCTTGTCGCCCACGGGGCAGATGAGCCCGGGGGCCGTGCCCGTGCGCTGCTCGATCGGCGTGGCCCCGGCGGGCACCTCGGCCTGGCGCAGGTTGTTCGCCGGCATCGTGCGACCGCGGCGGGCGAAGAGGTCGCTGATGGCCTCCACCAGCTCGTCGTGGCGGACGAGCTCGACGCCCATCACCGAGGCGATCGCCTCGCGGGTGATGTCGTCCTGGGTGGGTCCGAGCCCGCCGCACACGATGACGGCATCGGCGCGCTCGAGCGCCTCGCGCAGCACGGTCGCGATGCGGTCCTGGTTGTCGCCGACCTTGGTCTGGCGCAGGTGCTCGATGCCGCGGAGCGCTAGCTGCTCGCCCATCCACGCGGAGTTGGTGTCGACGATCTGTCCGAGCAGCAGCTCGGTGCCCACGGCCACGACCTCACAGCGCATGGCGGCATCCTGCCCCAGATCGGGAACGGGCCAGACCTCGGCGGCTACCGGTTTCCGAGCGTGGTGGCGAAGCGGCTGCCGGCCGACACGTACTGGATCCCGGTGACGACGGTGAGCACGACGGCCGCCCACAGGACGAGCGTCGCCACCCACGTGGCGTCGGTGGCGGTGACCGGCAGCAGCCCGAACCCCACCGCCACCTCCTGCGTGACGGTCTTGGCCTTGGCCAGCCCCGTGGCCGGCACGGCGAGGCCCTTCTTGCCCCAGTAGGAGCGGATGGCCTGGATGGCGAGCTCGCGCACCGCCACGATGCCCACCGGCACCCACCAGAAGGTGGCGTTGGCGACCAGGGCCACCATGCCTCCGAGCACCAGGACCTTGTCGGCGAGCGGGTCGAGGAAGGCGCCCGAGCGGGTGGTGCCCTGCCGCCGGGCGAGGTGGCCGTCGATCCCGTCGGTGATGCACAGCGCCACCCACAGCGACACCGCCGGCCAGCTCGCGCCCGTGTCGACGATCATCGCCAGGAGGGGCACGGTGAGCACGAGCCGCGCGATGGTGAGCAGGTTGGCCGGGGTGGCCAGCGCGGACGGGCCGAACTGCGCCGTCATGCGTCGACCCCGGCCGCCACCACGGGCTCGGCGAAGGAGTCCGGGCCCTCGGCACCGGTGATCCGCACCGGCAGGATCGTGCCCACCTCCAGATGCTCGGGCACGGTCACGACGCCGTCGATCTCGGGGGCCTCACGGTGGCTGCGTGCCACGCCCGGCGCGTCGACGAGCACGTCGACGACCTCGCCCACGAGCTCGTCGCGGCGGGCTGCGGTGATCCGGTCCTGGAGCTCCCGAAGCTCGGCCAAGCGCTCCTCGACGAGCGGCCGCGGCACCACGCCGTCGAGGTCGGCCGCGTAGGTGCCCTCCTCCCGGGAGTAGGCGAAGAACCCGCACCAGTCGAGCTGCGCCGCCTCCACGAAGGCGAGGAGCTGGTCGTGGTCGGCCTCGGTCTCGCCGGGGTAGCCGACGATGAAGTTGGACCGGAACGCCGCCTCGGGGGCGAGCACGCGGATGTCGGTGATGCGCCGCAGGAACCGCTCGCCGTCGCCCCACCGGCGCATGCGCCGCACGAGCGGCGCGGACACGTGCTGGAGGGACAGGTCGAAGTACGGGACGCCCGTGGCGAGGACGGCCTCGACGAGGCGGTCGGTGAGATCGCTCGGGTAGAGGTACAGGAGCCGCACCCAGTCGACCCGCGCCGACACGGCCTCCACGAGCGGCACGAGGTCCTTGGTGCCGACTCCCTGGTCGCGGCCGTAGCTGGCCAGGTCCTGAGCGACCAGCACCACCTCGCGGGCGCCTCCGGCGGCGAGCTGGTCGACCTCGGCGAGCACCTGGTCGAGCGAGCGCGACCGCTGGGGGCCCCGGAAGCTGGGGATGGCGCAGAAGCCGCACGCCTTGTCGCACCCCTCGGCCACCTTCACGTACGCCCATGGCACCGCGCTGGCGGGTCGGGGGAGGTTGAGGAGGTCGAAGCTCGGGACCGACGGGCCCGCCGGCTTGCGACCGAGGGTGACGGGGACGCCGAAGCCGGCGACGGCGTCGGCCTCGGGCAGCGCGGCCGCCAGCTCGTCGCCGTAGCGCTCGGCCATGCAGCCGGTGACCACCAGGCGGGCGTCGTCGGCCTTGCGGTCGGCAAGGGCGAGGACCACGTCGATCGACTCCTGGCGGGCCTCCTCGATGAAGGCGCACGTGTTGACGACCACGAGGTCGGCGCTGGCCGCGTCGTCGGCGGGAGCCATCCCGTCGGCGAGGAGCGTGCCGACCAGCTTGTCCGAGTCCACCTGGTTCTTCGGGCACCCGAGGGTCTCGACGAAGAAGGTGCGCGCCCCGGCCATAGGGGCATCAGGGTACTTGCGTGCCGTCTGCAGCCCAGAACCGGGCGCGCGTGGTCAGCCGGCGTGGTGGAGGCGCAGGCCCGGCCGGGGCCAGTCGAAGCTCACGAGCGCGCCGGTGCCGGACAGGGTGGCGTACGCCGTGCGCATGCCCGGCCCGCCGAAGCAGACGTTGGTGACCAGCGGATCGGGCAGCGGCACGTGCTCGATGTGCTCGCCGTCGGGCGAGATGGCGGTGATGCCCCCGTTGACGAGCGTGCCGACGCACACCCAGCCCTCGGCGTCGACGGCCAGGCTGTCGAGCAGCTGCAGGCCGGGGAGGCCGGCGAGCAGGTGGCCGCCGTTGCCGACCGGGTTGTCGCGCTGGACCTCCCCGGGGCCGCTCAGCGCCCACCAGAACACGCGGCCCGTGTGCGTCTCGGCCGCGTAGAGGCGGGACCCGTCAGGTGACAGCCCGATGCCGTTCGGGGCGTCGAGCGGGAAGATCACCTCCTCGCAGCGCGAGCCGTCGGCCAGCGCGTAGTGGATGCCCGTGCGGTCGCTGGTGCGGTCGAGCCGCACGCCGTGGTCGGTGAACCAGAACCCGCCGTGGCCGTCGAACACGAGGTCGTTCGGCGCACGCAGGGGACCGCTCGACGACTCGGTGTAGAGGGTCGACACCGCGCCCGTCATCAGGTCGACCCGCTGGATCGAGCCGCCCTTCCACGACGGTGGCACGGGGCCGGGGATCGTGAGGCCCATGACGTCGTCCCAGGTGAAGCAGCCGCCGTTGTTGCAGATGTACATCGCACCGTCGGGACCGAGCGCGGCGCCGTTGGGGCCGCCGCCGAGGTTGGCGACGACGTCGAGCCGCCCGTCGGGGCTCACCTTCGTGAGCGTGCCCCGTGCGATCTCCACGAGGATCACGTCGCCGTCGTCGAGGGCGACCGGTCCCTCCGGGAACTTCAGGCCGGTGGCGAGCTCGTTGATCTGCATGCGGTCTTGCTAGCACCCCGCACCGACCCGGGCCTGTGGCAGGCTCGCCCGATGGAGGCGGAGGCAGGCCGGTCGTCGAGGCTGCCGGCCCCGATCCGGCGCGGCGCGTGGGTGGGGGCGGCGCTCGCCGTCGTCGTGTTCGCCGTCGTGCTGGCCGAGGGGACGCCAGCGGGGCTCCTGCGACAAGGGCCGTTCAGCAGCGACTTCTTCGACGCGCAGGCCCACGCCCTGCTCGGCGGCCGCCTCGACGTGGACCCGGACGTCGCCGGGCTCGAGGGGTTCGTCCACCAGGGCCGCACGCACCTCTACTTCGGGCTCGTGCCGGCGGTGCTGCGCCTGCCGGTCGCCGCCCTCACCGATCGGTTCGACGGCCGCCTCACCCAGACCTCGATGCTGGTCGCCCTCGCCGTGGCGCTGTGGGCGACCGCTCGACTCGTCTGGCGAGCCCGCCGGCGCGTGCGCGGCGACCGTCCCGTCGGACCCCACGAGCCGTGGCTGGTCGGCGGGTTCGTGGCTGCGGTGGGACTGGCGTCACCGCTGCTGTTCCTCGCGGCGCGCCCGCTCGTGTACCACGAGGCGGAGCTCTGGGGCGCGGCGACCACGCTCGTCGCCCTCGACGCGATCCTCGCCTGGTGGGACCGGCCGGGTGGCGCCCGCCTGGCGGTCGCCGGGCTCGCCGCCGTCGTGGCCCTCAACGCGCGCGCGTCAGTGGGCGGCGGTGCCGTCGCCGCGCTCGCGCTCACGGGGGCGCTCGCGCTCCTCGTGCGTCGGGTGCCGTGGCGCGCCGCGCCAGCCCTCGCCGCGGCCGTGCTGGCGCCCGTGCTCGTGTACGGCGCGGTCAACCAGGCCCGCTTCGACCACCCGTTCCGCGTGCCCTTCGACGAGCAGGTGCTCAGCTCGTTCGACCCCGCCCGCCAAGCCACCCTCGAGTCGACCGGCGGCACCCTGTTCGGGCCGGAGTTCGCCCCGACCGCGCTCGTCACCTACCTCCGCCCCGACGGGGTCGACGGCCAGCGCCTCTTCCCCTGGGTCACCTTCCGCGAGCGCACCTCCGTGATCGGCGACGCCACCTTCGACACGGTCGACCGGGCGGCATCGCTCCCCACGGTCGCGCCGTCACTGGTGCTCGTCGGCATCGTGGGCGTCATCGCTCTCGTGCGGCGTGGGTGGCGGGATCCGTGGTCGCCTGCCGTCGTAGGAGCCTCGGCCGGGCTCGCATCCACGGTGACCATCGCCTTCATCGCCAACCGGTACCTCGCGGACTTCACGCCGCCTCTCGTGCTGCTCGCCGCCCTCGGCACCTGGGTCACCGCCGACCTCCTCAGCGCGCGGGGCCGCCTGGCGCGGGTCGCAGGCGTCGGGGCGCTGGCGGGGCTCACCGTCCTGGGCACGGCGACCTCGCTCGCGCTGGCGCTGCAGTCCCAACGCCTCTTCCTGCTGCCGCGAGCGGAGGCCCGCCACGACTTCGTGGCCTTCCAGTACGACCTCCACGAGCGCCTGGGCGGATCCGGAGCCCCCGGTGTCCGGCGCGCCGCGCGCCTCGAGGGCGGCGCGGGTCCCCGGGGGGAGGTGGTGGTGGTGGACGACTGCCGGGGGCTGTACTGGTCCGACGGCGCTCGGTGGTGGCCCCTCGAGCTCGGCGGGCGCGACAGCCTCGAGGTGCCCGCCCGGTTCCGAACCGGGCGCACGGTGCTCGTGGACGGCGGGCGGTGGCGGATCGTGGCCGATGTGCCGCCTGGCGAGGGCCACCACGAGGTCGTGGTGTCCTTCGAGCACGACGACGGCACGACGCGCGTCGGCGAGGGCGCTGAGCGACGAGCGGTCGAGGGCAGGACGCTCCACGTGGCGCTCGATCGGGTCAACTCGGAGGTGACGGTGACTGTCGGGCGCCGGGACCTGCTGGTGGCCTGGCTGGTCGACCTCGACGGCGCCATCCCGACAGCGGGCCCCGGCCTCACCGGCGCGGCGGCGCCCACCCCGCTGTGCGACGACCTCGCCGACCGCCTCGGCGGCTGACGACCGGGCCTCCTCAGACGCGGCCGATGGCAGGCTCGAGCTCGTAGAGGAGCTGGTAGCCGAAGAGGGTGGGCCGCAGGCGCACGCCCAGCGCGTCGATGCGCCCCACGGTGTCGCGCAGTCGTGCGCCGAGCCCCGAGTCCACGCCGCGATCGGCGACGTCGAAGGGCAGGCCGGTGACCTCGTGGCGCAGCACGTGCCACCCCGTGCGGTGAAGCACCCGCGCGAAGCTGCGGCGGGTGAAGAAGCGCACGTGGCCCCGGTCGAGGATGCCACGGCGGTCGTAGTCGAACCGACCAGACGCCACGCGCAGGCGCGGGTACCAGTGCCCGAAGTTCGGCACCGACACGAGGAGCCGTCCGCCAGGTGCGAGGACGCTGTGCAGGTCTCGCAGGAGGCGCTCCGGGTCGCGGACGTGCTCGAGGACGTCGGCGGCGACGACGACGTCGAAGGTGGCCTCGGCGACGCTCGGCGGCAGCCCCTCGTCGAGGTCGGCCTCCACGAAGGTGTCGACGCGCTCCTTGACGCCGGGGCGTGCGCTCAGGTCGACCCCGGTCACGTGGTGCCCCAGCCTTCGGAGGTCGGCCGCCACGTAGCCCTCGGCGCAACCCAGGTCGAGCAGCCGGCCCGACGGCCGGCCGCCCAGCCACTCGACGAGGCGGCTGTGGCTCGACCCCTCGTCGGGCTTGAGCTCGTAGGTCTCGCTCGTGACCGCCAGGCTGTCGTCGCCGAAGCCGACGCGCTGCAGCCGGTAGCGGAGCACGTCAGCCACCACCGCTCGCGCGTAGGCGATCCCGTCGACGTAGCAGATCTCGTCGCCGTAGTAGGTGGGGATCGGCACCTCACGCACCCGAGCGCCGGCGTCGTGCAGCTGCAGCAGCACCTCGGTGTCGAAGTCGAAGCCGTCGGAGTTCTGCTCGAAGGGGATGCGCGCCAGCGCGGCGACGGAGAACGCCCGGTAGCCCGAGTGCCACTCCGAGAGGTGCAGACCGCTCACGGCGTTCTGGAACCGCGTGAGGATTCGGTTCCCCACGTACTTGTAGCGCGGCATCCCGCCTTGACGGGCCGCGCCGGGCACCATCATGCGCGATCCCATCACCACATCGGCTTCGTCACGCTCGAGCGGGCCCACGATGTCGGCCAGGAGCTCAGGCGCGTACTGGCCGTCGCCGTGGAGGAGCACGACCGCGTCGAGCCCCTCCTCCACCGCCCAGCGGTACCCGAACTTCTGGTTCCCGCCGTAACCGAGGTTGCGCGGCTGGCGGACCACCACGACGCGGAGACCGAGCTCCTCTCGCTGCTCCTCCTCGCGCTGCACCTCCAGGCCGACGTGGTACGTGTCGTCCGCGGAGTGGTCGTCGCTCACCAGCACGGCGGAGATCCGCGACCGGAACGCCGGGTCGATCCGAGCCAGCACCGAGCGCAAGGTGGTGGACGCGTTGTAGGCGACGACCAGGATCCCGATGCGGAGCGGCGGTCGGTCCATCCGCCGAAGCGTACGGCAGCGCCACCGCCCCACGACGCCACGCACCGGCTATCGGGAAGGGATCAGCGCGCCCCGGCGTTGGACCTCCGATGTGAGCGACCCCGCCCTCGTCGACCTCGAACCCGTTCCGGGAGTGGACGCGGGGCGGATGGTCACCGGGCGCTTCCTGATCGTCACCGCGGCGACCTTCGCCTACTTCCTCGCCCTGGGCGCGCTGCTCCCCACCCTCCCCCGCTACGTGGAGGACGAGCTGGGCGGCGACGGGTTCGCGGTGGGGCTCGTCGTGGGGTCCTTCGCGGTGTCTGCTGCGGTGGTCCGCCCGTGGGCCGGTCGCTTCGGTGACCGCTACGGGCGCCGGGTGCTCCTGAGCGGGGGGGCGCTGCTCGTCGGGGTCACGACCCTGGCCTACACGCAGGTCGACACCATCGGCGCCCTCGTGGCCCTGCGCCTGCTGACCGGCATCGGCGAAGCGGCCGTCTTCGTGGGCGCGGCCACGGCCACCCAGGACCTGGCCCCCGCCCATCGCCGTGGCGAGGCCGCGTCGTACTTCAGCGTGGCGCTCTACAGCGGGCTCGCCATCGGGCCGGCTCTCGGCGAGCACCTCGCAGACTCCGCCGGGTACCACCGCGTCTGGATCGTGGCCGGCCTGGCGGCCCTCGCTGCCGCGGCGCTCGGCCTCGGCACCCCGCACCTGTCGGCCCCGCATGCCCCCCGGCCCACGTCGCTGCTCCACCCCGCGGCGCTCGGTCCTGGCCTCGTGCTCATGCTGGGCCTCATCCCCTTCACGGGGTTCGCCGCGTTCCTGGCGGTCTACGGCCCCGACATCGGGCTCCACGACACGGGTCCGGTCTTCTTCGCCTACGCCGGCAGCGTGCTCGCCATCCGGATCCTCGGCGCCAGGCTGCCCGACCGGCTCGGCTGGCAGCGGGCGTCCACCCTTGCCCTGGCCGCCGTGACCTTCGGCGCGGTGGTCGTCGCGGCCTGGGCCTCCGTCGCGGCGGTGTGGTTGGCCGCGACCTCGCTCGCGGTGGGCATGTCGCTGCTGTACCCGGCCCTGTTCTCGGCAGCGCTCGACGGCGTCCCGGACCACGAGCGGAGCCAGGCCGTGGGCACCTTCTCGCTGTTCTTCGACCTCTCGCAGGGGATCGGCGCCCCGCTGCTCGGCGTCGTGGTCGCCCTCAGCTCAGAGCGCGGCGCGTTCGCGGTGTCGGCCCTGGTGGCCGCCGGCGGGTTCTGGGCGCAGCACCGGTTGCGCCGGCTGCGCTCACCCGCGCCGGCCTGAGCGATCGCCGCCCTCAGCCCTGGGCGTTGCCGGTGAACGACCAGGCGGCGAGGCGCAGGCTGGGGACGTGGGCGATGCCGCCCTCGTTGCCGACGAGCTGCGCATCATCGCCCACTCCGAGCACACGGCCCGGACCCAGCGCCGCGACGACGGACTGGGTGTACCGGAGGTTCTGCACCGGTGCCACCACCTCGCCGCCCTCGATGAGGAACAGCCCGTTGCGGGTCAGGCCGGTGACCACCTGGGTCTTGGGGTCGAGGATGCGGTTGTACCAGAGGTCGGTGACCAGCAGACCCCGGGCCACGCCCGCGACGAGCTGCTCCGGCGACACGTCGCCACCGCCGAGGAACAGGTCGCTGGGGTAGCCGCCGAAGGCCTCCGAGCCGATCGAGCTCCCGGTCGGCTCCACCCCAGCCAGGGCGGCGCTGCGCCGGTCGTGCGCGAGTCCGACCGTCACCCCCCGGCGCACCAGGTCGATCCGCCGCTTCGGCGTGCCCTCAGCGTCGTAGGAGCGGCCGAGGGCCCGAGGGTCGGTGGCGTCGTCCCAGAGGTCGATGCGCTCGTCGAACTGGGCCTCGCCGAGGTGCACGAAGCTGGTCCCCTCGGCATGCGCCTTGCCGTTGAAGCCCAGCCACGCGGGGAACAGGAGGAGCGCGGCGACCGCCTTGGCCTCGAGTACGACCTCGTAGCTGCCGGGCTCGAGGCTGATGGGGTCGGTGCCGGCGCGCGCCTTCTGCGCTGCGATCTCACCTGCACGCCGGCCGTCGAGGTCGTTCAGCCGGCTCGAGGTGATCTGTGCGTAGCCATCAGCGGGGTGTCCGCCATCGAGCACGGCCCGATGGATGCCGTCCACCTGCGCCATCGTCGTGCGGCTGGCGCAGCGATGGCCCGTGGTGGACACGAGCGCGTGCACCCCGCCCTCCGTCGAGCAGTAGCCGGCCGACTCCAGCCCCGTGCCGGTCGCGACGAAGTCCGCGACCACCGAGGCCCGTGCGTCGGGCGACGCGGCGACGACGGCCTCGTCGTAGTGGTCGAGCTCGACCACTGGCGCCGGGGCTGCCAGCCCGGGGAAGTCCGGGTCGACCGGTCGGAGGCGCGCCGCTGCGATGGCGCCCTCGACGAGCCGCTCGAGCCCGGTGCGGTCCGTGCGAGTGGTGGTGGCCTGCGCGCTGCGACCGCCGTCGACCACGACCCGGAGGCGGACGTGGTCCTCCTCGCCGTCCATGTTCTGGTGGATGCGGCTGTTGGCGAAGCGGGTCAGCGCGCTGCGGCCCGTGGTGCGCGTGACGACCGCTTCGGCCCGGTCGCCCACGAGCGCCACGACCTGATCGCACACGGCGAAGCAGCGCTGCGCGCCCGCGTCGTCGGCGTGGTCCCACGCAGCCATCGGTCAGCGCACCCCGACCCGCACTCCCGAGAAGCGCGCCGGAACGGAGGGGTGGCCCGTGTGGCCGACCTGCATGGGTTGGCCCTTGCCGCAGTTGGCGGTGCCCCAGAACACCCACTCGTCGGCGCCGCCGACCATGTCCATCGACGCCCAGAAGCGGGGGCCGATCCCCGTGTAGGTGGGGTTGCGCAGCATCCGACCGAGGCGGCCGTCCTTCACCTCCCAGGCGATCTCGCAGCCGAACTGGAAGTTCAGCCGCTTGTCGTCGATCGACCACGATCGGTTCGTGTCCATGTAGATGCCGTCGTCGGTGGCGGCGATCATCTCCTCGAGGGAGCTCTCGCCGGGGAGCAGGCCCACGTTGGTCATGCGAACCATCGGGAGTCGAGCCGCGCCGTCGGCCCGGACCATCCCCCCGGACCGCAGGCGCACGAGCGGCGCGGAGTCGCGACCTGACAGCACCCCCACCCAGGTGCCGTCCTTGACGATGTCGACGGCTTGGGCGGCCACGCCCTCGTCGTCGTAGCCGAAGCTCCCGAGCGCGCCGGGCAGCGTGGCGTCGGCCGTGACGTTCATGAGGTCCGACCCGTATCGCAGCGTGCCGAGCTGTCGTGGGTCGAGCCACGACGTGCCGGCGAACGCTGCCTCCCAGCCCAGGATCCGGTCGAGCTCGATGGCGTGCCCCACCGACTCGTGGAGCTGCAGCGCCATCTGCTCGCTGCCGAGGATGAGGGTCGTCGTGGTCTCGGGACACTGCGGGGCGCGGAGCAGCGCCTGCGCCTCCTCTGCGATCCGTGGCGCGTTCCCGATGAGGTCGAGCTCGCGCACCAGCTCCCAGCCGCGGGTGCCGAACTGGCCCCGCACCCCGGGGTAGCTCCGACGCTGCGTCTCGCCGTCGCCGATCGCCGTGGCGTCGATCACCGCGCCGCACTCGACGAGGTGCTGGTCGATCCGGCTGCCCTCGCTCGACGCGAACCACTTCTGGGTGTCCCAGATCTGGTGGCTGGCCTGCGCGAGCGGCGCGCCTGCGTCGGCGATCGCCCCGGTGACCTGCACGAGCAGGTCAGCGCGCTCGCCGAGACCGACGTCGTCGAGGGGGTGCTCATCCCAGCTGCTGGCCCAGGTGGCCTGCACGACGGGAGCGGGCGAGAGCTCGAGCGGGGGGCCCGCGACGCGCGCGCTGGCCCGTGCGACCGCCGCGGCCTGCTCGCCGGCCCGGCGAGCCGCGGCCGCGCTCAGCTCGGGCGTCGACTGGAACCCCCACGACGACCCGATGAGCGCCCGGACCCCGATGCCGGCCGTGTCGGTCTGCGTCAGGTCCTCCACAACCCGGTTCTTCGCGCTCATCGACTCGTAGCGCACGATCATGACGCGGGCGTCGGCGTAGACGGCACCCGCGGCGAGCGCACCCTCCACGGCAGCGGTGGCGAGGTCGAACATCGGTGAGCGACCGTACCGGGCGGTGCCGGCGCCTGCTCGTGGGACTGCGTCGCTACGGTCGCAGGTCGCGGAACGGCAGCAGCTCGGGCCAGTGCGGGGCCGCCGTCGTGCGGAAGTCGTAGATGCTGCCCCCGATCGCACCACGCTCCGCCGCCGCGAGGCGGAACCCTTGGAGGTCTGCCACGGTGGTCTGGTCGCCGATGCCGCCGAGCACGTGGACAGGTGCCCCCGGCTGACCGATCCGCTCGCGCAGCCGATCGATGTTGCCCACGGTGTAGGCGTGGGCGTCGCGCCACGGCGACCCTGGCTTGCGGTTGGTCCAGTAGGCCATCGGAAGCCACACGTCGTAGCTGGGCGCGATCTCCGCCCACGGGAACCCTGGCCAGAAGCTCGGGTTCACGTCCTCCATCAGCACCGGCTCCATCGGGATCGCACCGATCACCTCACCCGGGAGCGCAGCGCGCAGAGACTGGGACAGCCCCACGAGACGTCGGTTCCGCTCGGCGACGTCGCCGACGTTGCGCGCCTCGATGTCGACCGCGAGACCGTCCACCGGGAGCGCGGCCACGGCGAGGAGCCGTTGCAGGTCTCGCGCAGGATCCTCGAGGGTCGGTAGATACCAGCCCACGACGGAGATGCCGTGCTCGTGGGCCCGCCCGATGAACCCCAGGAGCCGGTCCGGGTCGACCAGGTCCGTGGGCGCATCCCACTTGCTCGCCTGGATGAACAGGGTCTGGACGCCCTGTGCCGCGAGCTGGTCGACCGCGTCGAACTCGAGGGCGGGCCCGTACTTGGCGTAGGTGCTGGACCAGTCGTACACGTCCAGCCACGCGCCGAGGCCCCGGTAGGGCTCGGTCGTGAAGCGAGGGGCCGGCGCTGTCGTCGTGGTGGTCGGGGGGACCGTCGTGGTCGGCGGCACCGTGGTGGTCGACTCGGTGCTGGTGGTGGTCGGCTCGGGCGCCGACGTGGTGGGGGCGGCCCGTTCGAGCGCCCGCTCGGCTCGGGCCTGGTCACCCAGGGGGAGAGCCGTGCTCAGCACGGTTGCGAGGACCAGCACGGCGACGAACGCCCCTGGCCCGACCAGGAGTCGACGCCGCATCATGTGTTCCTTCACCACCCAGGGCCCAGGTCCCTCCTGGCCCCGCCGTCTGTCCGCTCCACCAGGCTAGGGGGCGCGCCGACGGGCGCGTCAGGGTCGAACGGCCCGTTCTCGGTGTGAGGATACGGCAGCCGAGGCGGCGGACGCCCGCTCAGAGGTCGCCTGCCTCCAGGCCGTTCTCGAGCTCCTCGACGGACATGAGGACGGCTCGGGCCTTCGAACCCTCCGACGGTCCCACGACGCCGCGCTGCTCGAGGAGGTCCATGAGCCGGCCGGCCCGGGCGAACCCCACCTTGAGCTTGCGCTGGAGCATCGAGGTGGAGCCGAGCTGCGACCGAACGATCAGCTCCATGGCCTGCACGAGCAGGTCGTCGTCGTCGCCACCGCCGCTCCCACCCAGACCCATGGTCGAGCCGCCGCCCTCGTCGGAGCCCTGCACCTCGGTGTCGTAGGCGATCTCGGGCGCCTGGCGCTTCCACACGCCGGCGATCTTGCGCACCTCCTCCTCGCTCACCCAGGAGCCCTGGATGCGCGACGGAGCCGACGAAGTGGGGCCGAGGAGGAGCATGTCCCCCTTGCCGATGAGCCGCTCTGCGCCCTGCTGGTCGAGGATCACCCGGCTGTCGGTTGCCGAGGACACGGCGAACGCGAGGCGGGCCGGCACGTTCGCCTTGATGACGCCGGTGATGACGTTCACCGAGGGCCGCTGGGTGGCGATCACGAGGTGGATGCCGACGGCCCGAGCCATCTGGGCGATGCGGCAGATGGAGTCCTCCACGTCGCGGGCGGCCACCATCATGAGGTCGGCCAGCTCGTCGATGACGATGAGGATGAACGGCAGCCGCGGGAACTCGCGGGTGACCTCTCCGGTGGGCGAGACCTCGTTGGGCAGGTCGCCGCGGTCGAAGGCCGCGTTGTACCCCGTGATGTCGCGGAAGCCCACCTCCGCCAGCAGGTCGTAGCGGCGCTCCATCTCCCGAACCGCCCACGCCAGCGCGTTGGCCGCCTTCTTGGGGTTCGTCACCACCTGGGTGAGCAGGTGCGGCAGCCGGTCGTACTGGCCCATCTCCACCCGCTTGGGATCGACGAGGATCATCCGCACCTGGTCGGGGGTGGAGCGCATGAGG
>Ga0190269_10000640_pt1 | contig 17746 bp, 13 predicted proteins | sample Popmic249IS_FD_133749 | JGI IMG/M metagenome (GOLD analysis project Ga0190269, IMG submission 133749) | Populus adjacent soil microbial communities from riparian zone of Blue River, Arizona, USA - 249 IS | ecosystem: Environmental > Terrestrial > Soil > Riparian zone | place: USA: Arizona... | reverse complement strand
GCGCATCGTGCTGTTCGACTTCGACGAGTTCGCGCTGGGCGACCCCATGCAGGACCTGGCGGCCTTCCTCGTGCGCCTGCCCGCGCCGGTGGACGCGCAGGCGATCTCCGCCCCGTGGCTGGCGGCCTACGCGCAGCAGGCGCCGCAGCACTTCTGCGCCCTGCGCCTGCGCTGGCACCTGGCGGTACAGCAGTTGCTGCGCGCCAGCCGCGCCTTCGTCTTCCAGCTTCCCGGCTGGCCGGCCGAGGTGCGGCGGCGCCTGGCCGAGGCCGAAACCCTGGCGCGCCAGGCGCAGGCGGAGTGCGCGGCATGACGCGCCGCCTGCGCAGCCTGATCCTGGACTGCCTGCGCGAACAGCGCGTCGCGCTGCTGCTGGCCGCGCTCGCGCTGCTGGGCGTGGTGGTGTGCGACGTGCTGGTGCCGTGGCCGATGAAGCTGATCTTCGACCACATCCTGCTGGCCAAGCCGCTGCCCGCGTCGCTCGCGCTGCTGCAGCCGCTGCTGGCCCTGGGCGCCTGGCCGGCCCTGCTGGCCTGCGCCGCGTCGATCGCCGCCATCGCCCTGGCGTCGGGGGCGCTGTCCTACCTGCAGCTCTATACCAGCGCGCGGGTGGGCCACCGCATCACCTGGCGGCTGCGCGGCGAACTGTTCGCGCACCTGCAGCGCCTGTCGCTGGCGCACCACCGCACCACGCGCGTGGGCGAGCTGATCACCAAGGTGGCGGGCGACACCAACCTGCTGCGCGACATGTTCAGCGACTGGCTGCTGACGCTCGGCCGCCAGGCCCTGACGGTGATCGCGATGCTCGCCGTGATGTTCTGGCTCAACCCCGTGCTGGCCCTGGCGGTGGCCGCCACGCTGCCGCCGCTGCTGGTGGTGATCTACGTCCTGAACCGGCGCGTGAAGTCGGCGGCCCGCGAGCAGCGCAAGTACGAAGGCCGCATGACCTCGCGCCTGAACGAGGTGCTGAGCCAGATCGCGCTGGTCCAGGCCTTCGGCCGCCACGAAGCGGAGGAGGAGCGCTTCCGGCGCGAGATCGAGGCCAACTACGAAAGCGGCATGCGCAGCGCGCGCGTCAACGGCGCCATCGTGCGGGCGATCGCCGTCGTCACCGCGGTGGGCACCGCGATCACCGTGCTGCTGGGCGCGCGCGAGGTGCTGGCCGGCCGGCTGACGCCGGGCGAACTGCTGGTGTTCGTGACCTACGTGACCGCCCTGTACAAGCCGGTGCGCGACCTGGGTCGCCTCGCCGGGAAGTTCTCGCGCGCCGGCATCAGCGCCGAGCGGGTGGCGCAGATCCTCGACATCGCCCCCGACGCCGAGGACGCGCCCGACGCGATCGAGCTCACGCAGACCCTGGGCGAGATCACCTTCGAGGACGTGAGCTTCGAGTACCAGCCAGGCAAGCCGGTGCTGGACCGCCTGAACCTGCGCATCGCCGCCGGCGAGCGCGTGGCCCTGGTCGGCGCCTCCGGTGCCGGCAAGTCCACCATCATGAACCTGCTGCTGCGCCTGGCCGAGCCGAGCGCGGGCCGCGTCCTGGTCGACGGCGTCGACATCCGGCGCTACACGCGCGCCAGCCTGCGCCGCGTGCTGGGCGTGGTGCCGCAGGAGCCGATGCTGTTCGCCGTCTCCGTGCGCGAGAACATCGCCTACGGCCGGCCGGAAGCCTCGATGGAGGAGATCGAGGCCGCCGCCCGCGCGGCGCGCGCGCACGAGTTCGTGATCGACCTGCCCGAGGGCTACGACACCGAGCTCGGCGAGCGCGCGGCCACCCTCTCGGGCGGGCAGCGCCAGCGCCTGTGCCTGGCGCGCGCCCTGGTCAAGCAGCCGGCGATCCTGCTGATGGACGAACCCACGGCGGCGGTGGACCAGCGCTCCGCCCGCCTCATCCACGAATCGGTGGCGCGGGTGCATCGCGACCGCACGCTGATCGTGATCACGCACGACACCGCCTCGTTGGCGGGATACGACCGGGTCCTCACGCTGGAGCAGGGGCGCATCGCCGGCACCCCCGTGCCGGCACCGGTCTCCTGGTCCCTGGTGGAACGCAATGGCTGATCCCTACCTTCCCACGCTCCTGTTCTACTGCCAGCACTCGCTGGGCATCGGCCACCTGACGCGCAGCTTCGCCCTGGCGCGGGCGCTGCAGGCGCGCTTTCGCGTCGTCTTCCTCAATGGCGGGCGGCTGCCGCAAGGCATGTCGGTGCCCAGCGGGGTGAGCTGCATCCACCTGCCGCCGCTGGGCATGGACGACGGCCACACGCTGGTGAGTCGCGACGACGGATTCGACCTCGCCAGCGCGCGCGCCGAGCGCCGCCGCCTGATCGAGCGCGCCGTGGCCGGCACCCGGCCCACGCTGCTGCTGGTGGAACTGTTCCCCTTCGGGCGCAAGAAGTTCGCCGACGAGATCCTGCCGATGGTCCGCGCCGCGCGGCGCCAGGGTGCCTGGGTGGCCTGCAGCCTGCGCGACATCCTGGTGGACGGCCGACCCGACCAGCAGCACCACGACGACCGCGCGAGCTGGCTGGCCAACCGCTACTTCGACGCGGTGCTGGTGCACTCCGACCCCGCCTTCGCCCGCCTGGAGGACAGCTTCCGTCCGCGGCGGCCGCTGCGCACGCCGGCCCTGCACACCGGCTTCGTGGTGCCCGAGCGCGTGGTCGACACCCGCACGGTCCGCGGCGAACACGTGATCGTGTCGGCCGGCGGCGGCATCGTGGGCGAGCCCCTGTTCCGCGCTGCGCTGGAGGCACACCGCCTCACGGGCGTACCCATGCAGGTCGTCGCCGGCCCCTTCCTGCCCGAGCCGCAATGGCAGGCCCTGCAGCAGGAGGCCGCCGGCCTGCCGGGCGTGCAGCTGCTGCGCCACGTGCCCGACCTGGCGGGGGCGATGCGCGCCGCCCGTGCATCCATCAGCCAGTGCGGCTACAACACCGCGCTCGACCTGGTGGTGTCGCAGGTCCCCGCGCTGGTGGTGCCCTATGGCACCGGTGCCGAGAACGAGCAGCGCCAGCGGGCCGCCAAGCTGGCGGCGCTGGGTGCGGTGCAATGCCTGGACGCCGAGGCGCTGGACGGCCCGCGCCTGGCCGCGGCCCTGGGCGAGCTGCTGCGCTTCCAGCCGCGGCCGGCGGCGCTGGCCCTGAACGGCGCGCGGCGCAGCGCCGAACTGCTGGCACAGCTGGTCGCAGGCTCCAGCGAGCGCCCCATGGAACGGGAGCCGGCATGCTCGTCCTGCTGATCCCCGCGCTCGATGCCCTGCCTGCCCCGGTGCAGGTGTTCGTGCGCGACGACGATGCCGGCTGGGACGACGGCAGGCTGCTGGCGCTGCTGGACGTGACCCGGCACGCGGGCGTGCCCATCGACCTTGCGGCGATCCCCACTGCGGTCGGACCGTCCCTGGCCACCGAACTGTGCCGGCGCATCGACGCCACGCCTGCACTGGTCGCGGTGCACCAGCACGGGTTGCGGCACGTGAACCACCAGCACGCCGGCCGCAAGAGCGAGTTCGGCAGCGACCGCAGCGCCACCTCGCAAGCCGAGGACCTGGCCCTGGGCCGCAACCTGCTCACCGGCCTGCTGGGCGAGCGCCTGCGGCCCTGGTTCACGCCGCCCTGGAACCGCTGCGATGCCGAGACATCGGGCGCGCTGGCACGGCTCGGCTTCCAGGCGCTCTCCCGCGACCGCGGCGCCACGCCCGCGCAGCACGATCTGCCGGAGCTGCCGGTGGACGTGGACTGGTCCCGCCACTGGCGCGAGGGCGGCAGCGTCGCGGTGGCCAGCGCCCTGGTGCAGGCGTTGCGCGCGCGCGCGGCGGACGGCGCGCCGCTGGGACTCATGCTGCACCACGCCGTCATGTCGGACGATGAATTGCGCTGCCTTGCAGCCCTGCTGGCCGTTGCCGCACAGCACCCCCGCCTGCACTGGCGCGGCATGGGCGAGCTCCTCGCCGCACCGTACCGGGAGGCAGCCGCTTGCGTGCCCGCCTGAGTCCCCTGGTGCTCGCGGTGCTGGCGCTCGGCTGCGCGGCCGAGACCGCGCCACCGCCGCCGCCGCCGGCCACGGCGGCGGACGCGCAGCTGCAGGCGCGCGACGAGCGCCGCCCCGAGCAGCCCTTCACGATCGACGTGGGCGGGCACCCGGTGCAGCTGGGAGGAAGCTGGGAGTACACCGACGAGCGACGCAAGAACTTCGACCTCGACGACGCTCGCGCGCGCGACCGCCGCGTGCGCGAGCACGAGGTGAAGGTCGAGGCCCGCAGCCGCCTGGACCCGCGGACCGAACTGTTCCTGCAGCTGGTGGGCCTGCACGAGACGCGGCGCACGCAGGGCACGCCGGGCCGCCTCGTGAGCCACTCGCTGGAGCGAGGGCCGATGTGGGTGCAGTTCGAGCGCCTGGGCGGCACGCCCTGGCTGCTGCAGATCGGGCGCGTGCCGCTGATCGAGCGCCGCGCCTGGTGGTGGGACGAGGACCTCGACGGCGTGCGCGTGCGCTACGACGGCAGGGGCTGGAGCCTGGACACCGGGCTGCTGCGCGAAGCCGCCCGCCAGTCCTCCTCCGAGCGCCGCACCGCCGCCGACGCGCACGGGGTGACGCGCTGGTTCGGCCAGGCCACCTGGCCCTGGGAGCAGCGCCATTCCCTGGCCGGCTTCTGGCTGCTGCAGCGCGATGGCTCGGGGCAGCCCGCGCCGGGCACCGTCTTCGCCGACGAGGACGACACCGATCCGCGCGATCTCGACGGCGGCTGGATCGGTGCACGGGCCAGCGGCGAGTGGCGCGGCGATGGCCCCGTGCGCCGGCTGGCCTACGCGGCCGACCTGGCGTGGCTCTCCGGCCGCGAGCACGTGACCGGCTTCGACGACGGCGCCGACGGCCGCCCGGTCGCCGGCGCCACGCGCAGCCGGCGCTTGCGCGGCCATGCCTTCGATGCCGCCGCCACGGCGACCTTCGACTGGCCCTTGCGCCCGTCCCTCACCGCGGCCTACGCGCGCGGCTCCGAGGGCTTCCGCCAGACGGGGCTGCAGGAGAACAAGATGCGCTTCGGCGGCGTCAAGCGCTGGCAGCGCTATGGCGAGCTGGTGCAGCCGGAGCTGGCCAACCTGGAGGTGATCAGCCTCGGCGCAGGCATCCGTATCGCGGAGAACTCCTCGCTCGAACTGCTGGTGCATCGCCTGCGCCAGGTCCGCGCCGCCGCCACGCAGTCCGGCTCGCGCCTGTCCGCGGACCCGCAGGGCACCAGCCGGGCGCTGGGCACCGAGGTGGACCTGCTGCTCGCCATCCGCGAATCGCGCCGCCTGGAGTTCACCCTCAAGGGCTCGACCTTCCGTCCCGGCAGCGCCTTCGCACCGGGCCGCCGGGCCAGTGCGCGCTCGCTCGAAATCGGCATGACCCTCAATTTCTGACCCAGGAGAACGCAACATGAAACTCACCATCGTCGGCACCGGCTACGTCGGCCTCGTCACCGGCGCCTGCTTCGCCGAAATGGGCAACGACGTCCTGTGCGTCGACCTGGATGCGCGCAAGATCGAGCGCCTGCGCCAGGGCGAGCTGCCGATCTTCGAGCCGGGCCTGAAGGACATCGTGCTGCGCAACGTGGCCGAGGGGCGCCTGCACTTCACCACCGATGTGCGCGAAGGCGTGCGCTTCGGCACGATGCAGTTCATCGCGGTGGGCACGCCGCCCGGCGAGGACGGCTCGGCCGACATGCAGCACGTGCTGGCGGCCGCGCGGGCCATCGGTCGCCACATGAGCGACTACAAGCTGGTGATCGACAAGAGCACGGTGCCGGTGGGCACGGCCGACGCGGTGCAGGCGGAGATCGCCGCCGCGCTGGCCGAACGCGGCATGGAGAAGGTGCCGTTCTCGGTGGTGTCCAATCCCGAGTTCCTGAAGGAAGGCGCCGCGGTGGACGACTTCATGCGGCCCGACCGCATCATCGTCGGCGCCGACGACGAGCGCGCGGCCTTGCTGATGCGCGCGCTCTACGCGCCCTTCCAGCGCCAGCGCGACAAGCTGGTGATGATGGACGTGCGCTCGGCGGAACTCACCAAGTACGCGGCCAACGCGATGCTCGCCACCCGCATCAGCTTCATGAACGAGATGGCGCTGCTGGCCGAGAAGCTGGGTGCCGACATCGAGCAGGTGCGCCGCGGCATCGGTTCCGATGCGCGCATCGGCCCGCAGTTCCTGTACGCCGGCTGCGGCTACGGCGGCTCGTGCTTCCCGAAGGACGTCAAGGCGCTCCTGAGCAGCGCCGCCGGCGTCGGCGAGCCGCTGCACGTGCTCCAGGCGGTCGAGGTGGCCAACGAGCGGCAGAAGCACGTGCTGGTGGACCGCGTGGTGCGGCGCTTCGGGGCGGACCTGGGCGGATTGCGCTTCGCGCTGTGGGGCCTGGCCTTCAAGCCGGACACCGACGACGTGCGCGAGGCCCCGAGCCTGGTGGTGGTGCGGGAACTGGCCGCGCGCGGCGCCCGCATCGTGGCGCACGATCCCGAGGCCATGGAGCGGGCGCGCGAGGTGCTGGGGGACGTCGCCGCGCTGGAGTACGCGACTTCGCCGCTGGGGGCCCTCGAAGGCGCCGACGCGCTGATCGTGGTGACCGAATGGAAGGTCTACCGCGTGCCGGACTTCACCCGCATGCGCACGCTGCTGCGCCAGCCGGTGGTGATCGACGGGCGCAACCTGTACGAGCCCGAGATGATGCGCGAGTGCGGCCTCGAATACCACCCGCTCGGCCGCCCGGTCGTCGAACAGGCGCCCGTGCCCCTGGCGCTCGCGGCATGAGCCGCCAGGTCGCATCGAGGCGAATCCCGCAGCGCGCAGCGCGGAGCGTCGTCCGGTGAGCGTGGTGCTCGTCACCGGCGCCGCCGGCTTCATCGGGATGCATGTGTGCCAGGCGCTGCTGGCGCGCGGTGACGAAGTGCTGGGCGTGGACAACCTGAACGACTACTACGACCCGCGGCTGAAGGAGGCGCGGCTGGCGCAGCTGGAGCGCCGGCCCGGCTTCTCGTTCGAGCGGCTGGACATCGCCGACACCGCGGGCGTGCAGGCGTTCTTCCAGCGCCATCGCTTCGAACGCGTGGTGCACCTGGCGGCCCAGGCGGGCGTGCGCTATTCGGTGACGCACCCGCACGCGTATGCGCAGGCCAACCTGGTGGGCTTCCTCAACGTGCTGGAGGGCTGCCGGGCGGGCCGCACGGGCCACCTCGTCTACGCGAGCAGCTCCAGCGTCTACGGCGGCAACACCAAGCTGCCGTTCTCCGAGGCGGATCCGGTGGACGGTCCCGTGAGCCTGTATGCCGCGACCAAGAAGGCCAACGAGCTGATGGCGCACAGCTACGCCCACCTGTACGGGCTGCCTTGCTCCGGGCTGCGCTTCTTCACCGTGTACGGCCCCTGGGGTCGGCCCGACATGGCGTACTGGAGCTTCACGCGCGCCATGCTGGCGGGCGAGGCGATCCCCGTGTTCAACCACGGCCGCATGCTGCGTGACTTCACCTACGTGGACGACATCGTGGCCGGCGTGCTGGCGGTGCTGGACCAGCCGCCCGCCGGCGCGCTGCCGCAACGCGTGCTCAATATCGGCGGCAGCCAGCCCGTGCCGCTGCTGGACTTCATCGGCGAGCTGCAGGCGGCGCTCGGCGTGCGCGCGCGATTGCAGATGCTGCCGATGCAGCCGGGCGACGTGCCGGCAACCTGCGCCGACGTGACGCAGCTGAATGCCATCCCGGGTGCGCCGCAACGGTTCACGCCGCTGGGCACCGGGCTGCAGCGCTTCGTGCAGTGGTATCGCGCCTACCACGGGCTGCAGGCGCAGCCGCAGGATCGCGCGGCGCCGGCACTGCTGGCGGACTGAGTCGGCGCTGCGACGGCTGTTGGCGGTACCAGCTGGCCTGGCGATCCGCCTTGGCCGTCACCCCTGCTCGCCTCGCTACCTCACGGCGGGGACGCGATGAACCAGGTCAGTGCCGTGCGACTTTCCCACCGCGTGGCAGGTCGGGCAGCTTTCGACGCCGGCCGCCGTCGTCACCACCAGGGCGTGAGCGGCGGTGTAGGTGGCGTCGTGGCAGGAGTTGCAGGCGGCCGTGATCGGCGGTGTCTTGAGGATGCTCGTCAGGCTCCACGCCGGCGCCGTGCAATAGCTGTCGGTATCGGCTGCCGGCTCCTCCGTACAGGTGAACGTGCGCTCGGTCGATGCGAGCACGCCGGCCGGCAGCGGCATGCCGTAGGTCCCCGGGCGGTGGCAGGCTTCGCATGCGCGCAGGTCACCCGGATAGCTGACGGTGCCGTAGTTGCGCGGTGTGCCGCCCGGGTTCGTCACCGTCGGCGCGGGATTGGAACCGATGATGTACGGTTGCTGGGTGAGAGCCGTACCGCGGTGGATCTTGTGGATCAGCACCTGGAGATTCATCGACTGCGAGAGCACCGAGCTGCCCTCGAAGCGCGCGACGCGCTGGTCGTTGGAAAGCATGGGGTTGTGGCAGGTCGCGCAGTACTGGACGCCCCGCCGCGACGCGCCGTGCGCCGTCAAGCCGCCGTGGCAGGCATCGCATTTCGAATCCTCGACGATCGTGCGGCGTGGTACCGGACTCGCGTCCGTGACGGCAAAGAAGAACGGCAGGGTCAGCCCGGGCACCCGCTCGGACGAGACGCTCGCCGAACTCTCCAGGCCGATCGCGAAGCTTCCCGCTGCATCCACCGGGATCGCCGCTGCAGGCGGCAGGGTGTACGAGAAGATTCCATTCGCGGCATCGACAGCGATCAAGGGGCCGATGGCACCGCTGCCTTGAACGGTGGCTTGCCAGAAGCGCGCGTAGTCCGTGGTGGGGCCTGCGATCGTCGCCCGCAGGGAAGACACGGGATGGGTCTGCAGATTTCGCGCCACCCCGTTGTCCTTCGCCTGGAAGGTGAGGGTCGGCTGCTGCCCCGGACCGGTGTCGGTGATGCCGAGAACCGTGAAGCTCAGGGCCGAGCAGACGATGTCGACCTCGGTGACGTTGCCCGAGGCGATCGTGCCCGTGCCGTTCGACACCGCGCAGGTTTGCGGCGGCGTGGAGGGTTGCTGGCTGACCTTGACGTTGTAGGGCGCGCCGTTCGCCAAGGCCGTGGCAAAGGTGAAACGGCCGCCGGCGGCGAGAACCAGTTCATCGCCGTCGTTGTTGGTCAGCCTGAGCTCCGACAAGGACACCCCGCTGAGGACGCCACCGACCGTGAAGCTGGAGCTCGCCGGGGGTGGCGTGCCGATCGGCGCGGCGCTGCAGACGGTGAACGTAGCCGTCGCCTCCGCCGGATCGAGGACGCCGTTGGCATCGAGGTCCAGGCCGCTGCTGACGCGGCTGCCCGAGTGGGTGCACACCGCCCGGGCCGGCTCGGGGACCACGGCGATCAGGCTGTTCAGGCCGTTCCTGCCATCCGCGCCGGCCTGCCCCTGGCTGCCGTTGCACACGTACGAGGTCGACGTCACTTCCGCCGGATCGAGGACAGGAGCAGGCAGACCGGCCACACGGCGAATCTCGCAGGGGTGCCCATGACGCGTTCCTCTCCATGACGTGGTCATGCATCGAAGGGAACGGGACACTACCTGAGCGACCCTCGGCAGGGGCCAGTGCTAACACCCGCTTTGCGGGATGGCTGGGGACTTGTTGATTTGGCGCAATGCCGTGGCGCTGGCTTGATCGGCCGGTTCGGCGGACTCCGCCAGGGACCCCGCGCCTTCAAAGCTGAAAAGGCAAGCCAATACCGTGCCGCAGTTGGGGTCAAGCCCAGCGCTTGCGTACGACTTGTAAAACTTTTATCGTGCCCTCAAGGGACGCGTTTCGGTCCGTAAGCGGGCCGGTTGCCATCGATGGAGGTGTCATGGCAAGTAAGCGGATCGCCCATTTCGCGGGCGCGGTGCGAGGCGCGGGAGCAGGAATCGTGCTGGCCTTCTGGGCCGCGGCGGCGGGTGCGCAACTTGCCGACCTCGAGCGCGCCATCCGCGGCCAGCTGCCGGGCGATGCCCGCCGGGCCATGCGCGATGCACAGAAGCTGAACGAGCGCGCGCAGACCGGTGCGGAATGCGACAGGCTCAAGCAGTGGATCGGCTCGGTGCCTGCCACGGGTGCGACTTCGCACGGCGCGCGGCCCGAGCAGTTGCTGCCCTTCGTCGAGGACGCCTTGTTCGCGCGCCACTTCGGCAAGACCTACCCCGAGCTGACCGTGGCCGACTTTCGCAACGCGCAGGTCGCACAGCGCGAGTGCCACCGCTCCGGCATCTTCACGCCGGCGGAGCAGCAGCTGGTCGGCCAGATCTGGAACCAGCACCAGCACGCCCGCCTGTCCCAGCTGCTGGAAGCGAACCGCGGCAAGCGCCAGCAGGCCTCCGGGCTGCTGGGCGAACTCGACACCTTGCAGGCCCGACCCGAGGATCTGCGGCGCCTGGACGCGATCCGCGCGGAGGCAGCATCGCTGTCACGCTCGATGAACGCCAACGAGCAGGCGGCGCTGGCGACCAAGGTGGCGCAGACGCGCGAGCGGATCGGTCCGCCGGTCATGAAGCAACGCGTGGCCGAGCAGATCGCCAACGCGCGGGACGGTGCCGGATTGGCCTCGCTGGCGGCCCTCGACGCCGAGTTGGCCGGCTCGGCGCTCGGCCGGCAGCATACCGACCCGCTGCGCGAGCAGCTGAAGGCGCACATCGGCAGACTGGATGCCTCCGTTGCGGCAACGGAACGCAGTGGCTCGCCGCTGGTGTCGACGACCGCCGGCCTGGGTGCAGTGGAAGAAAGCAAGCGCTGGCTGGGCGAGTTCGATCGTCGCTTCCAGGCCGTGCTGCCTGCGGCGCCGGCGCTGGACGAGCTGCGACGGCAAGTGCTCGCCAAGCGCGAAGGCCAGCTGGCGCAGGCGGTCCCGGTCTTGACCGCGCAGGTTCGCGCGGCACCGAACGCCCAGGAAGCGAGCGCTTTGCTCGGGCGCTACCTCAGCACGCAGGAACAGCAGTCCGGCGTGGGTCGGTCGATCAAGCAGGCGAGCGACGAGCGCATCGCCAGCCTCGACCGCGCGACCAGGAACGAAGCCGTGTTCGGCGCCCAGCCCGGCCAGCCTTCGGGCAAGGTGGCGGCGACGGGCGAACCGCCGGCGAACCAGCCGGCGGCGGTCGCCCGGTGCGACGCGCTTGCGGCCGATCCGCAAGACCCCACGCGCACCACGGACGGTGTGGCCGATGAAGACCTCGTTGCCGCCACCGCCTTGGCGGCATGCAACGAGGCCGTGGCGCAGGCGCCCGGCAATGCACGCGTGCGCTTCCAGCAAGGCCGCGCCTTGCTGAAGGCCGGACGCCTGAAAGAGGCCGTCGCCGCATTCCAGCAGGCGGCCCAGGCCAACCAGCCCGGCGCCCTGGCCTACCTGGCGACCGCCCATGAGCATGGTGCCGGGGGCGTGGCCAAGAGCCAGTCGAAGTCGGACGAGCTTTTCGCCAAGGCACAGTCCCTCGGCTATGGCACGGGCTCGGCGCCGCGCACCGCAGCCGCACGCACACCCGGCAACGCGCAAGCCGGCAGCGTGGCCGGCAACTACGAGGTTCCCGACCTCGTCAAGGCGATCTATACCGCCGATGCCTCGTTGCTCAAGGAAAACCTGATCTTCACCGGCAAGTACCTGCTGTCGCAAGCGGAAATCCTGGCGGGGGAATGCAAGACCTTCAAGCTGTCCGAGGTCCGCGCGTTCCAGGACAACCTGGCACGCAAGGTGATGCCCAAGTCGTCCAACGAGGCGACGAGCATGGCGGCCGGCAACCTGATGGACACGCTGAAGGTCCTCGCGGAGGCCCAGCGCAATCCGCAGGTGATGGTCGAGATGGGGCGCGCGGAGCAGCGACTGGACGACGCCCCGGCCTACGGCGCCAACGACCTGGTCGAATTCACCAAGAACCACGGCGGCTGCGGCAGCGCGCCGCTGGACCGCTACAGCCGCAACCTCCGCGCCTACTTCGAGAGGCTGAACGCGCGATAGCCGTCTGGGGTCACGAAAACTGGGGTCTCCATGAACCGCTCATGCCTGCGTGTCGCATTCCTCATCGCCATGCTGCTGTCCGCCTCGGCGCAAGCGCAGCGATCCAACGCGATGCCCGCCTACCGGCCCCCTCCTCCACCGGCACCGGCCCCCCGCTACACGCCGCCACCGACAGCCAACCAGAACTACGGCAGCCCGCAGCGGCAGGGCGGCTACGGCAGCCAGTCCGCGACCGGAGGGTACCGGCCCGGCTCGATCGCCGGCGGTGCCAGTGGAGGCAACAAGCAGGGCTCGAACGCAGGCAGCAACACCGGCGGCTACAAGCCGGGTTCGATCGCCAATGCACCCGCGACGCCACGCCTGGGTGGAACGCCGACCCCGGCCGCCAAGCCGAAGCTGGCTGCCAACGACAACCAGAAGCGGCCGGCCAATGACAACCCGAAGCTACCGGCCAACGACAACCGGGCTTCGGCAGGCATCAACAAGGGCGCCCTGAGCAAGGCCTTCGGCCAGTCGGGTTCGGCCACAGATTCGACCGCGCAGGGCGGTGCGCGGAAGCCGGGCGCAGCGGCGTTTGCCGCCGGCAGCGCGCAGGCTGCGGCAGCGACGTCGCCGCGCGCGGAAGAGCACTGGTCCGACCGCAACAAGGTGCGGGTTGACAAGTTCAACGTCAAGGCGAAGGGCGAGCCTTTGGCGCAAAAGGGCGACAAGGCCGGCGGCAAGAAGGGCGATGGCTCCGACTGCCCGCCGGGCACGAAGTGGAACCCGGCAACGAAGAAGTGCGACGGCCCGGGGTTGACACCGAAGCCTCCGAAGCTGACGTTCTAGCCAAGGCCAAAGCGCGCCGCCGGGCTCAATCGTACGAGAGGGGTCGACTGAGTTGGTCTCGTTGTGCGCCGACTCGGCTCAGACTGGATCCGGCGGCTCGGTGCGCTCGAAGCTCTCAGGCAGCATGGCCGGTGCGATCTTCTCGATGTCAGCCGCCGTGACGCCGTGCTTCTTGAAGATGTCCTGCCAGGTCGCGACCTTCTGGCGCATGCGTTCGATCTCCGCCCGCGCCGCATCCATCGACAGGCCGAACACCTCCGGCTGCGATAGCAGGTTGTAGATGCTCGCCGCGCGCCCGAAGGCACCCAACTGCAGGGCAAGGTCCCGTCGTTCCTTGGAAGTGGCCGGCACGGGCACGATGTCGTAGGCCGGGGACAGGCGCCACGTCCCGTCCACCTGCAGCAGGGCGTGGTTGCGCGGGTGATCGTCGTTGTTCGTCACCATGGCGTTGAAGACCATGCGGCGGAACAGCTCCAGGCGATCCTTGTCCGGCTGCGAGGACCAGCGACGCAGTTCGTCGGCCAGCAGCAGGTACGACCAGCGTTCGCGACCCGGGTAGCCGTCCTCGGCGTCGAGCACCGTGAGGCCGGAGACCAGGCCGAACCGCGCATAGGCCTTGGCGTCGGGGTTCCACTTGCGGTCGAACCGCTCCAGCATCAGGGCGTCGCGGCTTCCCACCTTCTCCATGCGCGTGCCGCAGACATCCAGGCCGGCGTGGCGCGCCAGCTCCAGCGTCGCATACTCGACGCGCTGCATGTTCATCTTGTCGTTCTTCTCGGGCAGCTTCGTCAGCCAGATCCGGTTGCCGTCCTCGATCGTCACCTTCGGCCGCGCACCGCCCATGCTGGTGCCCGGCTCCAGCTGCTCGAGCACCTCGTGCGGCAGCTTGCCGGTTTCCTCCAGCTCCTCGGCCGCCTTGGTCAGCGCTTCCAGCTGGTGAGTGCGGTTGAACGGCCGCGGCGCCGCCGGCGGCTTGGACGTGGGGCCGAAGCGCAGGTTGCCGGCGCCGTCGTCGGGACCACTGAGCAGGTAGTCGATCTCGGAGACATCAGCCTCTGGCAGACCCAGCTTGGCCTGGATCACTCGCCGGCCCCAGGCATCGGGGCTTGCGTCGCGAAGGGCGCCCGGGATGCCCTTGAGCTTGGTGAACTCCTGAGGGCGGCCGGTCAGCTGCAGGTTGTACGGATCCAGGGACGGCGCGTCCTTGCGATCCAAGTACGTCCGGCCGTACCGGAAGACGCCGCGGTAGGCGTTCTGCCCGATCTCGCTCACGGTCAACACGCCGCAAGGCACCCACTCGAAGGTGCCAGGTAGCTGGATGAAGGCGTAGCAGGTTTGGTCCTTGGCAGGCATCGGGCTCCGGTCAGAAGTCGTTGTCAGGGGCCGACTCGCGCACGCGCTCAGGCAGGCGGGCGAGCTCCAGCGTCTTGCCGTGCTCGTCGGTGTCGGGATTTGCCAAGGCTCGCGCCGTCGGCAGGAGGCCCAGCGCCCACAACACGCTCAACACGTTCCCGACGGACACGCCGTCGTCCCCCTTTTCCAGGCGACGAATTGTCTTCTCGCCGACGCCGGCCTTCTGGGCGAGGTCGCCTTGCAGCATGCGGCGGCGCTTGCGCGCGATGCGCAGATTTATGCCCAGCTCGCGGGCTGCTTTGCGGACTTCGAAGGGAGTGGGGGAGGCAATTTCGGTCATTTCAGGGCGATTCCTGAAGATTAGCGGTCAAATCTGACCGCTTTCCCAGAGTATAGCGCCCGGCCGACCGGCCTGCCCAACTGAGCGTCCATATCCGGCCGGTTTCCGCCATTAACCGGTCAAATCAGGCCGATTTCTGCCGGAGTGAGGGAGGCCTGACCGGCCGCAAGGGACATCTGGCCGAGCTTCGCGGGCAACGCGGGCCCCCACCCCGCACCTGCGGCCGTTGAGCCCGCCGACAGCCCTTATTCCGGCCCGACAGACCTTATTCCCACCCAACACCCACTGCGGACGCAGCCGCCCCCTCACTCCACCGTCACGCTCTTCGCCAGATTCCGCGGCTTGTCCACGTCCGTCCCCCGCGCGCAGGCCGTGTGGTACGCCAGCAGCTGCAGCGGCACCACGTGCAGCAGCGGACTCAGCGTGCCGTAGTGCTCCGGCATGCGGATCACGTTCACGCCTTCGCTGCTTTCGATCTTGCTGTCCGCGTCCGCCAGCACGTAGAGCACGCCGCCGCGCGCGCGCACTTCCTGCATGTTGGACTTCAGTTTTTCCAGCAGTGCATCGTTCGGCGCCACCGTCACCACCGGCATCTCGCTGGTCACCAGCGCCAGCGGCCCGTGCTTCAGCTCGCCGGCCGGATACGCCTCGGCGTGGATGTAGCTGATCTCCTTGAGCTTGAGCGCACCTTCCAGCGCGATGGGGTAGTGCATCCCGCGCCCGAGGAACAGCGCATGCTCCTTGTTGGCGAAGTGCTCGGACCAGCCGATGATCTGCGGCTCCAGCGCCAGCACGGCAGACAACGCCGAGGGCAGGTGGCGCATCGCCTTCAGGTGCTCGGCTTCCTGCGTTTCCGTCAGGTGCCCGCGCAGCTGCGCCAGCGCGAGCGTGAGCAGGAACAGGCCGGCGAGCTGCGTGGTGAAGGCCTTGGTCGAAGCGACGCCGATCTCCACGCCGGCGCGGGTGATGTAGGCCAGCTCGCATTCGCGCACCATGGCCGAGGTCGACACGTTGCACACCGTCAGCGAGTGCGGCATGCCCAGCTCGCGGGCATGCCGCAGTGCCGCCAGCGTGTCGGCCGTCTCGCCGGACTGGCTGATGGTGACGACCAGCGTGCGCGGATCGGGCACGCTTTCGCGATAGCGGTATTCGCTGGCGATCTCCACCTGCGTCGGGATGCGCGCGATGCCTTCGAGCCAGTACTTGGCGGTGCAGCCGCTGTAGTAGCTCGTGCCGCACGCCAGGATCAGCACCTTGTCGATCTCCTTCAAGACCGACAGCGCCTTGTCGCCGAACAGCTCCGGCATGATGTTCTGCACGCCCTCGAGCGTGTCGGCGATCGCGCGCGGCTGCTCGAAGATCTCCTTCTGCATGAAGTGCCGGTAGGGTCCCAGTTCCGCCGCGCCGCTGTGCGCATGCACGGTCTTCACCGGTCGCTGCACCGGCTTGTGGTTCCTGTCGACGATCCAGTAGCGACCGAGCTGCAGGTCGACGACGTCGCCCTCGTCCAGGTACACGATCTGGTCCGTCACGCCCGCCAGGGCCATCGCGTCGCTGGCCAGGAAGTTCTCCTCCTTGCCGACGCCCAGCACCAGCGGCGAGCCGGCGCGCGCGCCGACCACGCGGTGCGGTTCGTCCTTGCAGAAGGCCGCGATCGCGTAGGCGCCGTGCAGCTGGCCGATCGCCGACTTGACGGCCTCGAACAGGTCCCCCTCGTAGAGGCTGTCGACCAGGTGCACGATCACCTCGGTGTCGGTCTGGCTGTTGAAGCGGTAGCCCTTGGCCTTGAGGGCCGCGCGCAGTTCGTCGTGGTTCTCGATGATTCCGTTGTGGACGATGGCGACGCGGCCCGGCGCCGATGCGGCGGCGTCGCCGGGCCCGTGGCTGAAGTGCGGGTGCGCGTTGTGCACCGCCGGTGCGCCGTGCGTCGCCCAGCGGGTGTGGGCGATGCCGGTGCCGCCCTCGATGTGTTCGCCCGAGACCTGCTCCGCCAGTTCGGCCACCCGTGCGGTGCTGCGCGCGCGCTTCAGGCCTTCGGCGTAGACCGCGACGCCGCAGGAGTCATAGCCGCGGTATTCGAGCCGCTGCAGGCCCTGGACCAGGATCGGGACGATGTTGCGCGTGGAGACCGCGCCGACGATGCCGCACATGGGAACCACCTTGCTGATTGGATGCAGCGACTTTAGGTGGAGCTGCGCGGAATATGTTTGCAACTTATGATCTGAACTGGAATATCATTTCAACAGCAAGCGTTAGCGAAATATCCTTTCACTTTGGCAGCATCAGAAGAAGCTTTCATCACCGACCCCATCGATTTGGCCCTGCTCGAGCAGCTTCAAGGCGACAGCTCCCTGAGCAACCAGGACCTGGCGGCCAAGGTGCACATCTCCCCCGCCACCTGCCTGCGGCGGGTCAGGCGCCTGCGCGACGCCGGCCTGATCGAGCGCGAGATGGCGATCCTGAACCCGGAACGCCTGGCGGCCACGCTGGGGCACGGGCTCGAAGCGGTGGTGGAGGTCTCGCTCGATCGCCAGGGCCACGCCGAACAGGAAGCGTTCGAGCAACGCGTGATCGGCGATGAGGCGGTGCAGCAGTGCTACCGCGTCTCGCCGGGCCCGGACTTCATCCTGATCGTGTACGCGCGCGACATGCCGGATTACCTGGCGCTCGCGCAACGGCTCTTCACGAGCGATGCGAACGTGCGCAACGTGAAGGCGTTCTTCTCGGTGAAGAGGGCGAAGTTCCGGCCGCGGATTCCGGTGGGGAAGGCGGCGCGGGTTTAGGCCCTGGAGCGCACCCACCCCGGCCCCCCTTGGAGGGGAGGGAGGAAGACAGCTACTTCGCCGGCTTCTTCGGCCGCGTCCAGTCCGTGAGGCTCACCTGTCGCGCGCGCGCGACCGTCAGCACGCCGGGCTCGGTGTCCTTGTTCACCACCGAGCCCGCGCCGACGGTGCCGCCGGCCGCGATGGTCACCGGCGCCACCAGCACGCAGTTGCTGCCCACGTGCACGTCGGCCTCGATCACGGTGCGGTGCTTGTTGGCGCCGTCGTAGTTGGCCGTGATGCTGCCGGCGCCGTAGTTCACCCGCTCGCCGACGACCGCGTCGCCGAGGTAGGCCAGGTGGTTCGCCTTGGCCCCGCGCGCCAGCGTCGAATTCTTCACCTCGACGAAGTTGCCGATGTGCACCTCCGGCCCCAGCTTCGCGCCCGGGCGCAGGCGCGCGAACGGGCCGATCAG
>Ga0190269_10000639_pt1 | contig 17752 bp, 15 predicted proteins | sample Popmic249IS_FD_133749 | JGI IMG/M metagenome (GOLD analysis project Ga0190269, IMG submission 133749) | Populus adjacent soil microbial communities from riparian zone of Blue River, Arizona, USA - 249 IS | ecosystem: Environmental > Terrestrial > Soil > Riparian zone | place: USA: Arizona... | reverse complement strand
TAGTGGAGCCAGGCGGGATCGAACCGCCGACCTCCGCACTGCCAGTGCGGCGCTCTCCCAGCTGAGCTATGACCCCGGGAAATCGGTAGGGGCGGCTCTATACATCGATCCTCGGGCGCGGGCAATGAAATCTTCGCCTCTGCGCGGGGCTGTCGGATTTTGGACCTTGCCTGGGGATCACGGGCACGCTGCTTCTTCCATGATCCGCGTGCATGGAGTGCTCAGCTTGGCTTCGGGTTGGCGATGGCTTTGGCTGTCGTTTTACCTCGCGTTCTTGTTCGCTTGTGGCCCACGTCGGCCAGAGGAGCGGCTGCGGCTCACTCGCGTCGAGTCGCCGGTGATCAGTCCGGAGACGCCGCTCGAGCTGGCAGGGGAGGGGCTGCCTAGCGGGGAGCGTCTGGCCGTGGAGCTGCGCGGCGTGTTGGCGGTGCCCGGGAGGGATCTGCGGACGTTGGAGGTGTCACTCGTGGGGCATGTGTTGGCGCCCGAGCGACTGAGCATCGCCATTGATTCGGAGATGGTTCGCGGTTGGGGCCGCGGGAGCTTCGAGGGCGAGGTGCGTGTCAGCTGTGAAGCGGGCGCGGCGCGGCATTGTCGGGGGACGTTGTTCGGCGCTGGCTTCGATGTGGAGGTGCCGGACGCGAGACGTTCGCAGCAACTGCGGCATGAGGTCGAGCGGCAGTGGCCTGCGCTGGGGATGACGGTGTCCGACGTGGAGTCGAGCGCGCAGGGCGTCGTGCTGTCCGACGTGCGAGCGGGTAGTCCTGCTGCGCGGGCTGGGCTGCGCGCGGGCGACACGCTCGTGCGATCGAATGGCGTCAGCTTGCACGCGCTGTCGGATCTGGCGCCGGGGCCGGGCGCTTCGGCGCTGATCTTGCGCGTGTTGCGGAGCTCCGGGCAGGTGGAGACGGTGCGGCTGTCGCTGGTGAGCGCGCCGCCGCTGTCGGACCCGCGGACCCTCGGGCTGTGTCTGCTGGCCTGTCCGGCGCTGATGCTGCTGCTGAGTCGGCTGTCCTTGCCCTGGCCCTTGCCATCACCGGGAGCGACACTCGCTGCGTGCGGCGCTCGAATGGCCGTGCTGCGCGCGCGTGCGGACCGGCCGCTCGGAGTTTGGTCGTTCTGCTGTGTGTTGCTCGTGGCGGGTGGCGCAGTGTTGCGGCCGCTGCCGGAGCTGTTTCTGGTGCTGGCGCTGCAGCTCGGGTGTGTGCTCGCGCTGCGCGGCGCGCGCCGCTCGCAGCTTCGAGAGCTCGGGTGGGATGTGCTCGGGTTGTGGCTGGCGGCGGCGAGCGTTGCAGCCATGAGCGGTACGCGCAGCTGGGGGGTCATCACACACGATCAGCTCGGCGGGCCGTGGGCCTGGAATGCGCTGTCGCGTCCGCCGCTCCTGTTTGCACTGCTGCTCGGATCGCTGCATGCGGCTCGCTTACACGCGCAGCCGGTGTCCGGGTTCTGGGCGCTGACCGTGGACCGCATCTCGCGGACGCTCGTCGCCGTGCTGTTTGCGGGTCTGTTTCTCGGAGCCGAGCCAGTCGCTGCGGGTGCGAGCGCGGGTCAGCTCGTGCTTGGCTGCGCTGCTGCGGGCGCGAAGGCGCTGTTTTGCTATGCGCTGATCGCCGTGCTGCCCGCGTGGCCGCTGCCCGCCCGACGCCGCGGCGTCCTGTGGAGCGCGCTGCTGCTGGCGAGTCTCATCTGGCCTTGGCTCGTGCCGAGCCGCAGCTTCGAGATCCTGGTCGGCAGCGTGGCGTGTGTATTCGCCGCGTTCTGGTGCGCGGTCGCGCTCTGGCAGGCCCGCCGCGCACAGCTGCAGCCCGCGCGCCCCGAGCTCCGCGCGAGCGCAGGCGCGCCCGGCTGAGCACGTCGCGCGCGCGAGGGCGACTCAGCCCGGGCGCGTGGAGCTGAAGGCTGCGAGCAGCATGGCCAGGCGCTGGGTGTCCTGGCTGGTCAGCTTCGTGAAGTGCACGCCCGCGAGCACGCCGTTCGCCTTGCGTTCGGCCACCCACACGACCTTGGCTTGCAGGGTCAACGGGTCGCTATCCGGCGTGGCGATGCCGTCTTCGGTGAGGAACAGGGTCAGCGCCAGCTCTCCTCCGTCGACGATCGGCGCCTGTGCGTCCACGAGGATCGACGCGCCGGTCTGCGAGAGATCGCGCGTCACGCCGGTGTATTGCTCTGCGTCGAGCTCGAGCTCGGCGGCTATCGCCGCTCGGAAGCGTTGGTGCTTGCGCCTGTTTTCCATGCCGCGGACGACTGTCTAAGCATGCGCCGGAAGGCCCCGCCGGTAAAGGCATCGAGCAGGGCCTCGGCCTCTTCGATGCGCAGCTGCTGCGCGATGCTGCTGCCACCGAGCAGATCGCGCTCGAGCAGGAGTCTCTTGCGCAGGAAGTAAACGCGCACCACCGCCCGCACCAGCTCGTGCTGTGCGTGCCTCGCGAAGCGCGCCTCGCGCTGGACGCTGACTTCTTCCGGCGCGAACAGCAGCCTATCGAGATCGAAGCGCAGGGTGGCAAACAGGGTGACGTCATCCGCCGTGGTGCGATGCGCTGTCAGGTCCTCCGCCGGTGTCCAGCGTAGGTCGATGCCTTGCCCGCGCCGCGCTCCTAGGTCGAGGTGAGGCAAGAGACCCCGCAGCCGTGCGCGGCTGACCATGGTGTCCCAGTGGTCAGGGTCATGTCGTTGTGCGCGCAGCGCAGCGGTCACCAGCTCGTCGACCTTCGGCTCGTGCGCATAGCGCGCGAGCAGCGCGCTCAGCGTCTCGGGTGGTAGCTGCTTGCCCCTGCCGCTACCAGTGGCGAGCTCGGTCTCCAAATCAGCTTCTGCACGCGGCGCGGCGGGCGGCTCGTCGAGCCCATCGCGCTCCTGAGCACGAGTCGCCACCGCCAGGAGCGCCAAGAGCCACGCGGCGAAAGCGACCGAGAAGAAGCAAGGCACCAACATCCGGACCACCTCGCCAACCCGCCGGTCAACCCCTCCACGAAGCCACCCGCCAGCCCGCTCGCGAAGCAGCGCGTCAGGGCGATTTGGCGTGTCGATTCTCTCGTAGCTCACGGCTTCACTCCCAGCGCTGCGAGCGCCGACTCTTCCGCCATGCGAGACCACTCACACAAGGCAGTCTCCTCACACACCGCCGCGCTGAGCGGCGAGAGTCTCGGCAGAGGCCGCTCGTCACTCGCCGCAAGTGGCTGCGCGGTCGTTCGCCGACCTCTGAATGCAAGCTGTGCGGTCACTGCGACATCGCGGCCACGCGCGACCTCCTCGCGGTCGCGCCGCCGCAGCACCATCACCGCGTGCAGTGAAAATGAAGGAACGAGCTCACGCGCGCTGCACGCCGCACAAAGTCCGAGCGCGAGGATAATCAACCACCTCATGCGCGCTGTTTCGGCCGCGCCCGGGGTGAGTTGTCGGCGGCCGGGTCGCGCGCTCATGCACGCTTCCCGAGCGGCCGAATGCGCGTGTGGCCCGGTGCTGGCGATTGACGTCGTCGAGTGTGGGCCTAGAGCGCGTCGGCGACGCTTCACGTGAATCGTCGGAATGTGGGCAGTCTCACGACGAACGAGAGCGCGTCGCAGCTGGTCGGCATCAAAGAGCTCGCCGTGCGCTTGCATGTGACTGCGCGGCAAGAGCGTGGTCGCGAGCCCCTGCGCCCGCGCACGGCGGGAGCTGCGTGCGTGCGTACGTGCGCTTCGCGTGAAGCGTCTGAGTGTGCCTCGCCTCACGAGAGGGCCTCGTGCGCGTCGACGACGCTTCACGTGAATCGCCGGAACGTGTGCGGCCTCACGACGAACGAAGGACGTCTCTGACCTGCGCCGCGCTGACGGGAGCACCGCGCGTCTGCACGTGAGCGCGCCACGAGAGCGTGGTCGCGGCACAAATGGCCAGCCTCGTGCGCGCTGTCGGCTGCGCGTGGCGAAAGTTGTGGAGCGGGGGCCGAGCCAGTAGGGTCCACATGCGAGCAGGCGTGATGGGAGTGCCGACGACGCTCGTATCCGCGCTTCACGTGAAGCGTCGGAGTGTGGGTCACAACACAACACCGCCTGAGCGCAGCGCGGAGCGGCGCCGCTGCGTGAGGGAGTGGGAGCTCCTGCCTGTCGACGCTCCACGTGAAGCGTCGGAATGTGGGAGGGCTCACGCTGCGGAACGCGCTTCGAGTCTCGCGTGCCTCGCGGGTGGCGGCAACCATTGGTGTGCGCGGGAGGTGCGCAATACGTGTGTTGCCCGCGCGGAGGTGGCGCTGCGATCGCGCTGGGCGGCGGGGCGGCGTGCTATGACGGCGCGATGGGACGCGGGCAGATAGTGCTCAGGATGGTCTTGTCGACGCTCGGCGTGGGCTTGTGGGCGGTCCTCGCCGCTCTGGCGTTCTCCGCGTTCGAGACGTCGGTGACCGTGCCGCACTGTCGCGATGTTTGTCGCTCGCGCGGCGATGAGCTCGAGCACTATCGCGCGTATACTCGGAGCGCTCCGCGCGACGCTTGCGTGTGCCAGAGCGGCCAGGAGCTGAGGCCCAGTCTCTTGCACCACCCGCTCATTTTCATGTTCACCGCGTTTGCGGTGCTGCCCGTCACAGGGTTGTTCGTCTGGGCACGGGCGCACGACAGGCGCGTGGCCGCCGAGCGTGCGAAGAGCGCTACGACGCGCTAACCCGCGAGCTTTCGTGCGCGATGGACACGAAGCGCTCGCCGTGCCGGACTCCGATCGCGCCGACGCAGTTGGCGTCCGGCGTCGGTAGCAGCAACGTCCACGCGCCGCTGGCGTTCAGCGGGCCGTGCTCGGTGATCTCGGACTGCACGATCTTGTCCGGATCGGGACGCACCGTGACCACGCGCAACGCGAGCTCCCCAGGATGTCCGAGTAGCGCGCGCGCTCGCTGCGCGTCCGCGTCGTTGACCTGCCACGTCAGCTCCAGCTCCGCATGATCGCGCTTCAGCGCGATGCGGCTCGGGCTCTGCGCGACCGCGCTCGGCTGCGGTGCGGGCGGGGGCGCGGCGGCCGGCTCGGGCGCGCGCTGGATCTGCGGTGCCGCAGCTGGCAGCGGCGTCGGCGCGGCCCGCGCCTGGATCGCGCGCGGCGGAGGCGGCGCGTGCGACTTCCCAAACATCCCGCGCGCGGCGCTCGCCGTGTCGATCAGCGTGCTCACGAGCTTGCGCGCGTTGCGCAGGCTCTGACGAGTGCCGTAGTCGTGCTGCACGATGGCGCGCAGCAGCTCCGCGCGCGAGCGCAGCTCCGCGTCGCGCACGCCGCGCTTCTTCGCCTCGGCTTCGAGCAGATTGCGGGTCCAGCGCTCGATGCGGCTCACAGTAGCTCCGTCCATTCGGGGGCGACTCCGCTCAGCAGCTCGCGAGCGCGGTCGCAGTCATGTTCGATTTGGCGCCGCAGCTCCTCGACGCCCGAGAAGCGCTGCTCGCCGCGGATGCGGGCCAGAAAGCCCACGCGCAGCTCGCGGCCGTACAGGTCACCTTCGTAGTCGAACAGGTGCACCTCGACGCTGCGACCCGCGTCGAACGTGGGCCGCAAGCCGAGGTTCGCGACCCCGCCATGCAGCACGCGCTCCGGAGCGCTGAGGTCGCGCGCGATCACCGCGTACACCCCGTCCGCCGGCGGCAATACGGCTTCGGTCGCCACGTTCGCCGTGGGGAAGCCGAGCGAGCGGCCGCGGCGATTGCCGTGCACCACCTGACCGTGCACTTCATGCAGGCGTCCGAGCAGCTTCGTCGCGCGCATCACGTTGCCGGCGCTGAGCGCCTCGCGCACCGCGCTGCTCGAGACGCGCTCGCCATCGAGCAACACCGGCGGCTCGATCAGCACGGAAAAATCGCGCTCGCGCGCCAGCTGCATCAACAAGCTGACGTCGCCCGCGCGCATCTTCCCGAAACGAAAGTCCGGGCCCACGACCAGCGCGCGAGCGCCGCGCTCCAGCAGGGTTTCGATGAATTCCTCGGGCGACAGCGCCGCGAACTCGTGCGTGAAGTGCTGCACGAACACGCGATCTGCGCCCGCAGCCTTCAGCAGCTCTGCGCGGCGCGGCTGGCGCGTGAGCACGGCCTTCTCGGCCCCACCCAGGAATGTGCCGGGGTGTGGGTCGAAGGTGAGCACGGACGTCAGGAGCCCGTTCGCCTGTGCAAAGCTGCGAGCGCTGCGCAACAGCGCTTGGTGACCGAGGTGTACGCCGTCGTAGTTGCCCGGGGCGATGACCGTCTCGGCGACGCTTGTCGTCGAGAACGTGGCGCTTTGCGTGGGGCCGACCTCGTCAGTCACTGTGGCGCGGATTATGGCGCGCGGGGGGGAGCGGTCAATGCCGTACATGCAGCAGAATCCGCCCGCGGCGCGAGTTGACCCGGTAGCCCCCACTCAGGCATCGTGGAGATTCCGGCGGAGGTGCGCATTGGGCGGTTCGGAACGCAACGCGGACGCAGAGCAGACGAAGGAAACGCTGACTTTCGAGCAGATCGTCGAGCAACTGTCGTCCATTGTCACACAGCTCGAAGACGGCGAGCTTCCACTGGAGCAGGCGCTCGCAACCTTCGAGCAGGGCGTGAGGCTCTCGCGCCTCGGCAGCAAGCGTCTGGATGAAGCGGAGCGCCGCATCGAGCTGCTGTTGCACGATGCGCCGGCGGCAGAGCGTGGAGAAGGCGTCGTGACGCGCCCCTTCGACGTGGAGCAAGACGATGAGTGACGAGATCTTCGAGGTCGCGACGAGCTGCACCGATGTCGCGGAGCTCGGGCAGAGCTACATCGACCGCGTGGATGGTGAGCGCATCTTGCTGCCCCTCGCGCGCGAGATCCCGGTCGGCGAAGGCGTGCGCTTCATCGTGCACCTGGTCGACGGAACGCCTGCATTTGCGGGCTCCGGGCGCTGCGTGCAGGCGAGCGATCAGGGCGACCAGGTGCCGCCCACGGATCGCTATGAGACCTTGATCGATACCCTGGCGTTCGATGAGCGCTCGCTGCCCGTCTACGAGTACATCGTGGCCGTGCGCCAGCTGGCGTACTCGGACAACGCCTCCCCCGACGCGGGCGCGGGCGACGCCGAGAGCGTCTCCGTCGCATTGAGCGAGGAGACCGAGATTTACACGGCGGACGTCGAGACCACGGTGAACCCCGAGGTCACGGTCATGTCCGAAGACCCGGCGCTCAGCGCGCGCGATTCGCACGAGTCGCTCGCCCCGGTGGCAGCCGTCGAGGCCCTGTCCGCAACGGCGTCCACGCCTGCGCCGGGCATCGACGAGCTGCGGGAGGCCGAGCCCGTGGCTGCGCAGTCCGCGCCCCCGCCGAGTGGCAGGCCCACGCCGCTGCCACAGGCTGCACCCCGCGTGCAGCCTGCAGCGGCTGCAGCGGCCCACGAGGATACCTTGCGCGAGACGCCCCGCCCGGTCGCGCGTCGCGTGCGCTCCGAGCCGCCGTCCAGCCTGCTGGTGCCGAGAGGCCCCATGTACGCCAGCGTGAAGCCCGAGCCGCTCCCGACGGGCATCCTGACGCGCCCGGCGATCGCGGCGCACTGGGCGCCTGCGGCACCGCGCCCCCCTCAGCGCAGCTTGCGCCCGTCGAACTTCCAGACCAGCCGCGGACCGCTGCAGGTCCCCGCTGCGCCTCCGCGACCCGATCTAGACCCCAGCCTGTGGGTCACGCGGGCCGAGCGACCCGCGGCCTGAGCCTCCTGCCGCTTACGGCTGCAAGCGTGCCCTGCTCACTTCGGCGTGCGGATCGCGCGCGCCTGGTCGAGGTAGCGATAGCTCGTGCGGCCGTCTGGCGTGCTGAGGACCTGGCCCTGCAACGTGAAGCTGTAGTTGCCACCGCGCCCGGGCCGCTTGCAGTCCGGATCATCCGGCTGGCATAACTTGCGCAGCGCCACCGGGCCGGCGCGTTCCTCGAACGGCTCGACCTTGTAGGTCGGCGCGGGTGCGTTCGCGAGCGCCTCTGCGAGCACGCGGCCCTCCGCATCCGGCAGCTTCAAGCCCAGGAGCGCGGCCACGGTCGGCGCGACATCCAGATTGCTCGACGGGTAGTCGTCCGCAAAGCCCGCACGAAAGCTCGGGCCCGCGGCGATCAGCGTGTTGTGCACGTCGGTGGGCGAAAACGAGCCGTGCATGCCGCGCAGCCCGAGCGGGGTGGAGTGCTCGGTGCCGGGCGCATCGAGCGCGGCTGCGGACGTCGCGCGCTCGTCCCAGCTGAAGCTCGCGACGACGTCGGGCGTCGGTGGGGACATCGAGCCCGGCCCCTCGAGGCCGATGCGCGTGAGCGGCATCGTGCCAGGGATGTTCCCGAAGCGCTCGCGCACGAATAGCGCGCCGTACGCGCTGCGCTCCTGCAGCGCCGTCACGAGGCGCTGCACGAGCGCCCCATCGCCGCTCGGCACGTAGAAGTACTCCGAGCCGCCGTTGGCTGCGATCACGATCGCGTCCGCTGGCAGCGGCGAGGGCGGCACGCGATGGCTCGGGGTGGAGCGCCCGCCTTCCTCGCAGCTCGCGTCGCGCTGCGGCTCGTACACGGGCTTGCCGTCCGGCCGGATGCCGCCCAGCACCGGATCGTACACGCAGCCGTGCCCGTCGTAGACGTGGGCGAAGCCGGCGCGCTGCAGCACGTCCGCGCTACGCACGTCGCCGGACACGTGGTAGCCGGGCGACTGCCGCGCGCCCACCTTACCGTGACCGTCGGCCGCGCCTTCCAGCGCGCGCTGCGGAAACAGCTGCGGATCGCCGGCCACGCTACTGTGTCCGTGATCGGACACGACCAGCAGATCCGTGCTGCTCGCGCGTCCGAGCCGCTCCAGCGCGCGCAGCAGCTCACCGAGCAGCTTGTCCTGGTGCGCCAGCGCGTCGCGCACGTTCGGCGTGCCGGGGCCGTAGCTGTGCTGCGTCGCGTCGGGGTTGCGCAGCCAGATCAGGGTCAGCACCGGGTCGCGCTGCGGAAGGATGTAATCGATGAGAACACGCATGAAATACGCGTTGCGCTCGTTGTGCGCCGATCCAGTCTGCGCGCGCGGGTCGGGCGTCTCGCCATCCGCGAGCGTCACCACCACGGGCTCCGTGGGCGCCGTGGGGTCGCCGTTGTCCGCCGTCAGCGGCACCGGCCCCTCGGCGTACGCGTGGTTCGCGCTATTCTTCGGCAGCGGGATGCCTGCCGCTTGCAGCGACAGCGCGAGCGAGCGCGGCAGCACCACGTTCTCGTCGACGATCGCATCGCCCGCGCGGTAGTCCTGCAGGAACGCAGCGCCCCCCTTGCCCAGCGCCGCCGTGCTCAGCCCGGCTGCCTGCGCGGCCTCGAACAGGCTGTGCACGCGCAGCAGCGCCGAGCCCTGCGCGCGATAAAATGCGTCCAGGCTCTGCAGCACCGCGTGATCTTCGGTGAACACGGGCTGCGAGAAGTCGATGGCCGCGCCCCGCGCGTTCTTGCCCGCAGCGCCCGGCTGATACTGGATGTTGCCGTAAAAGCCGTGCCGGAAGGAGCGCGCGCCGGTCGCGAGCGCGGCCGCGTTCATCATCGTGAACGTCGGGTAGACCGAGTGATGCTGCTTGAAGTTTACTCCCCGCGCGTCGCGTAGGCGCGCTAGCTCCGGCGTGAGCGCAGGATCGATCGAGTCCGGGCGCAGTCCGTCCCACACCATCACGATCACACGGCGCTTTTCGGGCTTGGGCGGCTCGGCCTGCGTCGGGGCGGCGGGTGCCTGCGGCAGGCTGGGCTGGAGCCCCGCCTGAGGGCGCGCGCAGCTGGCGCAGAGGAACATGAAAACTAGGAAGCGCGGCATGCAAGCTCCTTGAGGAGCGGGGATGTAACACGGCCCCGTCCCGTGCGTGCGTGGGGGATCGTGTTACTGTCGGCGCGATGAGCCGGAGTACCGAAGGTCTGAAGAGCGAGGCCCTGCGAGCCGCCTTGCACACGGCGCTGGAGGCGCGCGGTCCACTGCCGAAGGTGTCGCAGGCGCTGGAGCAGCTGCTCGCGAAGCACGGTGGGCTGCCCGGGCTGCGCCCGAACCTGAAGCTGGCAGCGGCGTTCGGCGCCGAGATCGCACAGGCCGACGGGCCGGTCCTCGCCTTGCTCGTGCAGCTCGCGGACGATCCTTCCGCGCCGGATACGCCGCGCGCGTTTCTGCCGGTGGCTGCGGCGCACGGCCTCGCCCAGCGCATCCGGGCCGAGCGAGACGCCGAGGACGCCTGGCCGGCTCTGCAGCGCTTGGCGGCGGACGAACGCGGCCCCGTGCGGCTGGGGGTGCTGGACGCGCTCACGCAGCTCGGCGCGCGCGAAGGTTTCGCGGACGAGCTGGTGTCTCGCACCGAGACCTGGCTCGACGAGTCGGATCGCGAGCTGTGTTACGGGGCGACGGCGACCGCGCTCGAGGCGCTGTCGGATGGGCGCGTGCTCGCCGCGCTGCGCGATCACGATGCGCTGCTCGCGCTGCTCACGCGCGTGCTGGACAGCGTGTCCGACGCGCCTCGCTCAGCACAGCGCTCGGACGGGCGACGGCGCGTGCTGCGCACACTGGGCCCGAGCATGGCGGCCGTCGTCGCCGCTTTCCGCGGCGGGCAGAAGGGCGTGGAGTGGTTTCGCGCGGAGTGTGAGCGGGCGACGGATCCGGAGCTGCGCGCGGCGCTCTCCGATGCGCTGCAGCGGCTGGCGGACGTGTCCAATGCGCCTGCGCGGCCGGTGATCGACGAGCTGCGCGCGGCGATGGAGAAGAGTCAGAAGCCGCTGCGAGATGCGGCGCGGGTGCGGCCGGGGCATGGGAGGGGGAGGAAGAGCCGGGCTTTGCGGTGAGGGGGTTTAGGGAGAGTCCACGGCATCGATCATGTCCACGGTTTCGTTCCCGTTCACGAGCACGGCCACGATCAGGGGGGCGCTCACGATCACGATCACGATCAGGATCACGAGGCGTCGCGTTCACTTTCGGCCCAAGGTGCGGTGCAGGAGGGCTCGGGCCGAGGCCAGGTCGTATTCGGCCGTGACGCGTTGGGTCTGGGCATCTCGCAGCGCCAGCTCGGCGTCGCCCAGCTCGATGGTGTTGCCCACGCCCGTTTGGTAGCGGCCCTCTGCGAGCGCCACTCGCTCTTTCGCCAGCTGCACCAGCTCGTCCGCCGCGACGAGGGACTCCTGTGCGGCGCGGATCGCCAGGGTCGCCTGCGTCACGGCCACTCGCAGATCCTGGCGCAACGTCTCGAGCTGCGCCTGCAGCTGCGCCGTGACCGCATTCGCTTCCGCGACTCGGCTGTTCGTGATGCCGCCCTGGTAGATGGGCCATGTCAGCGACACGCCCGCGCTCAGGTTGACGGCCATGCTGGACAGGCGGTAGCCGTTCGTATCCACGCTACCGAGCGCGTTCAGGCTCGGACCGTATTGGCCCTTGATGCTGCGCGTCGTGGAGTGCTGCGCGGAGAGCTGGGCGTCGAACGCCTGGAACTCGGGGCGCTGCTTTTCGCCGAGGCGCACCAGCTCGTCCAGGTTTGCGGCCTCGGAGTCTTCGGGCGGCGTCAGGTCCGCGCTGACCTCGAAGTCGGTCGACTCGGGCGTGCCCATCGCGCGGCTCAGCTCCGCCTTTGCCGAGAGGTAGTTGTTCTCCGCGCGCAAGAGCGCGAGCCGCGCGTTGGCGACGTCGGTACGCGACTGCGCGAGCTCGAGCGGCGGGCGCGTGCCGACCTCCACGAAGCCCTGGATTTGTTGCATGTGGCGCAGCTGGTTACTGAGCGTCGCGCGCGCGACGTCCACGAGCGCCCGATTGCCTCCCGCGGTCAAGAACGCGATGCGCACGTCGTAGTCGATCTGCTGCTCGGTCGCGCGCTCCGACAGCTCCTGCGCGCGCGCGTTGTCCTTCGCCGCCTCTTTCAGGTACCAGGCTTGGCCGAAGTCGTAGATCAGCTGCGTCGCGCGCAGGCCAGCCGCGAAGCTGTCGCGCGTGTCGAAGTCGCTCTTCGGCTGACCTGCGAGTGGACTGTTGTACGTGCCTCGCGCATAGCTCGCGCTGCCCGTGATCTGCGGCAAGAGCGGTGCACGCGCACTGCCGATGCGAGCGCGCGCTGCGCTCGTGGCTGCGGCCGCCTCGCGCAGCTCGGGGGCATGTTGCCGCGCGATGTCGAGCGCTCGATCGAGCGTCAGCACGCGCGCGCTCTGCGCGAGCACAGCGCGCGGCGCGAGCAGCGAGCACACAGCGAGGAAGAGAAAGCGGATCATTCGAACCTCAAAGCCTCGATCGGATCGAGCAGCGATGCCTTGCGCGCGGGATACAACCCGAAGATCACGCCGACCGCACCGCTGAAGCCGACCGCGAGGAAGATGATGTCCGGTCGGATCAGGAGCGGCCAGTCGAAGCGGGCGGCCAGGTAGCGGGCGGCGACCAAGCCCAGCGAAACGCCGACCAACCCGCCGGCCAGCGACAACACCAGCGACTCGACCAGGAACTGCTCGAGGATGTTGCGGGGCTTCGCGCCGATCGCCATGCGCAGCCCGATCTCGCGCGTGCGCTCGGTGACGCTGACGAGCATGATGTTCATGATGCCGATGCCGCCCACCAGGAGCGACACCGCCGCGATGCTCGCGAGCAAGGTGGTCAAGGTCTTCGTGCCTTCTTGCTGCGCGGCGGCGAGCTCGGACAGGCTGCGCAGCGAGAAGTCGTCGTCCTGGTCGGGGCCGATGTGGTGGCGCTCGCGCAAAAGCGCGCTGATCTGGCGCCCGGCGCGAGCCGCATCTTCGGGGCTGTGCGCACTGACGAAGATCGTGCCCGCGATGAACTTCTGCAGACCGCCGCGGATCTTCGCCTGGAACGTGGTCTGCGGCACGAACACCGCGTCATCGTAGTCCTGGCCCATCGGCGATTGGCCCTTCGTCGCGAGCACGCCGATCACCGAGAACGGCACGTTCTTGATGCGCACCACGTGGCCGACTGGATCGGCGCTGTGCCCGAATAACTGCTGCACCACCGTCTTGCCGAGCACCACGACCTTGTTGCCCGTCTCGATGTCCGACTCGCTGAGGCCCTGGCCGCTCTCGATGGTCCAGTTGCGCGCGATGAAGTAGTCCGGCGCGGTGCCTACCACGGTCGTAGTCCAGTTGAGATCTTCGCTCGAGATGGGCTGAGACGACTGCAAGGCCGCGGCGGCGGCGCGCACGCTCGGCACCTCGCCGCGGATGGCTGCGAGGTCGTCCCACGTCAAGGTGGGCATCGAGCCGTAGCCACCGAACGCTCCGCCGCTGCGCGTGGAGCCGCTCATGATCACGAGCAAGTTGCTGCCCATGGAGCTGAACGCAGCTTCCACGCGTGCCTTCGCGCCCTCACCGATCGCGACCATGGCGATCACCGCGCCGACCCCGATCACGATCCCGAGCGCGGTCAGAAACGAGCGCAGCTTGTTGCGGAGCAACGCGCGCAGCGCCAGGCGCACGGTCTGCAGGATGTTCATGACGCCACCTGCACCCGCAGCGCCGCGGCAGAAACAGGCGTTTGCGCGCGGTCGTCCACGACCTTGCCATCGCGCAAGCTGAGCCGGCGCGTCGCGAAGCTCGCGATGTCGTCCTCGTGCGTGACCACGACGAGCGTGATGCCCGCGTGGCCCAGCTCCTGGAACAGCGCCATGATCTCCAGGCTGGTGCGCGAGTCGAGGTTGCCCGTGGGCTCGTCGGCGAGGATCAACATGGGCTCGTTCACGAGCGCTCGCGCGATCGCCACGCGCTGCTGCTGGCCGCCCGACATCTGGTTCGGGTGGTGGTGCATGCGCGACGCGAGGCCCACGCGCTCGAGCGCATGCTCCGCGCGCCGCTTGCGCTCGCGCGTGCCCACGCCCGCGTACAACAGCGGCAGCTCCACGTTCTCGAGCGCGCTCGTGCGCGTGAGCAGGTTGAAGCTCTGGAACACGAAGCCCAACGTGCGATTTCGGATCGCGGCCAGAGCGTCGCGGCCGAGCTGGCTCACGTCGCGGCCGTCGAGGCGGTAGTGCCCGCTCGTGGGCCGATCGAGGCAGCCGAGCACGTTCATCAAGCTCGACTTGCCCGAGCCCGAAGAGCCCATCACGGCCACGAACTCGCCGCGCGCGATACGTAAGCTCACGCCATCGAGAGCGTGCACGCTGCTGTCGCCCATGCGGTAGAGCTTCGCCACGGCGTCCAGCTCGATCAGCGGCCCGTCGCTCATAATATGCGCCGGAAGCCGCCCGGAGCGCCCGGGTTGCCCCGCCCGCCCGGTGCCTGAGGGTTGCCGCCACTGGCGACATCGACGATCACCTGATCGCCCTCGCGCAATGCGCCTTCCACGATCTCGGTGTGCGAGCCGTCCGTGATGCCCACCTTGACTGGCACGGCCTCGGGCTTGCCGCTTCGCAACACCCAGAGCGTGCGCCGGTCCTGCACCTCGTCGCGCTTGCCGCGCGGCTGCGTGCTGGTGAGCGCGGTGCCAGCGGGCTTCGACTTCGTTCCGAGCAGATCCGGCGTGGGCTTGAAGCGCAGAGCGGCATTCGCGATGCGCAGCGCATCGAAGCGCTGCTCGTGCACGAACGTCACGTTGGCCGTCATGCCGGGGCGCAGCTTGAGCTCGGGGTTGTTCACGTCGATCACCGCATCGTACGTGACCACGTTCTGCACGGTGGTCGCCGAGTTGCGGATCTGCCGCACCAGGCCCTCGAAGCGGTCGGTGGGATAGGCGTCCACGCTGAAGCTCGCGCTCATACCCGACTTGAGCTTGCCCACGTCGGCTTCCGCGACGCTCGTGTCCACCTGCATCTTGCGCAGATCCTCGGCGATCACGAACAACGTCGGCGTCTGCAGCGACGCGGTTACCGTTTGGCCCACGTCCACGCTGCGCGAGATCACCACGCCGTCGATCGGCGATTCGATGGTGGCGTAGTTGAGGTTCACCTGCGCCTGGTTCAGCGCCGCGCGCGTCTGCTCCACGCGGCCCTGCGCCGACAGCACCTGCGCATCCGCGACGTCGGCGTTGGCCTCGGCGGTGTCGTAATCGGCCTGGGCGGTGAGCTTTCTCTCGTTCAGGCTGCGCGCCCGCGCCAGCTGGCGTTGCGCGTCCTTGGCCTGCACCTTCGTCTTCTGCAGGTCGGCGAGCGCCGCGTTGTGGTTGGCGCGGGCCTGCTCCAGGGTCGCAGACAAGATGCGCGGATCGAGCCGGGCCACGACCTGTCCCTTCGTCACCTGCGAGTTGAAGTCGGCGTGGATCTCCTTGATGCGACCCGAGACCTGACTGCCCACCTGAACGGTGACGAGCGCCGAGAGGGTGCCGCTCGCGGTGACCTTGGCGATGATCGGACCGCGGTCGACCGTCGCGGTCTCGAACTTCGTGGCCTGATCGTCGGCGCTCTTTTGCCAGGGCCGCGCGCGATACAACCAGAAGCCCGCGGCGGCGGCCAGCGCGATCCAGAGCACAGTCTTGACGTACGCTCGCATGTCGAGGCTTTGATAGCATGCGCCCGTCGCCGTCGCGGGCGCTGACACAAGGTGCAACAAGCCGGGCGCGACAGCCGTGTCATGCGTGAGGATCGCTCGGCGGCCGCGCGTGCGTACGACTACACTGCACAAAACCGAGCCTCCGCGCGCGAAACGGGGCCCCCCGTCTGCGACGTGTGCATGAACGTCGCGTCTCTGGACAGCGCGTGTACAATCGGCGCCCGTGAGCGCTTTCAGGGCCATATCGGTCATCGTGGGACGCAGGTCGAGCGTGTGGGCGCGTGCAGCCGCATGGCGGAGCTGCACGCGGCGCGGGCGCATCACTTTGGAGCGGACTGGTATGCAGCGTGGCTTTTGGATCTTGGCAGTGTTCGCAGCCTGGCTCGGCTCCGCGCTCGTGTCTGCACAGCCCGCGCAGCGTGCGAACAATGCACCTGCGCAGCCGCGCGCGCAGAACACGTGGCACGGCAGCAGCGGCGGCGTGCGCGTGATCGACGGTGGCTCGGGAGAGCGCGGCAGCGTGCGGCTGCAGCTCGCGTTCGATTACTTCGGCAGCGGCGAGTTCCTGCTGCCGGACGATCGTCATCGCTCGCTGTCCGGCACCTTGAGCCTCGGCGTGACGCCGATCGAGCACCTGGAGCTGTTCGCGTCCGTCGCGTCGCGCTCGAACAGCAACGAGTCGGGCAACCCGATCTTGCTGCAGAGCTCGGGTGATCTCACGCTGGGCGCGAAAGGTTACCTGAAGCTCCTGCCCTGGCTCGATGCGGGCCTCGACGCGCGCGTGCTGGTCCTGAACAGCATCGGCAACGTCGGCGTTCAGGGCGCGGCTACGAGCTTCGGCCTACGCGCCGCGGCGACCGCGGATGTGCGCAAACTGGCTGGGCTGTCGTTTCCGCTGCTGGTGCGCGCGAACCTCGGCTACTTGCTCGACAACTCGAGTCAGCTGGTGGAGAGCACCGAGCGCGATCGCTACAACGCGCTGCCGTCCGCCACGCGCCGTGAGGTGCGCAACGAGGACCGAAACCTCATCAATCGCATCGAGCGCTTCGGGCTGGGCATCAACCGCGTGGACACGCTCGGCGTCGGCCTGGGCCTCGAGGCGCCGTTCCAGCTCGGCGAGGAGCTGTTTCTGTCACCACTGGTCGAGTGGCAGCTGGGGATCCCCCTCAATCGCCAGAGCTACGACTGCCTGTCCGTCCCGACCGACGCCAGCATCCGCAGCAGCGATGGTTGCCTCGCCGTCACGGGCCTCTCGGCCGCGCCGTCCACCTTGACGCTCGGCGCGCGCGTGTTCCCGCCCGTACCTGGTCTGTCGGCCCTCCTGGCGTTCGACCTCGGCCTGCTCGGCACGCGAAAGTTCGTGCGCGAGCTCGCGCCGAACCGGCCCTGGGCGGTGTTGATCGCGCTCGGCTACGCCATCGATACGCGCAAGCCCGCGCCCGAGGTCCGCTACGTGGAGCGCGCCGCCGCGGCTCCGCAGCCGAAAGCGGCGGAGCCGCGCCCGCGCATCCGCGGTACGGTCATCGAACGCGGCACGGGCAGCTCGGTGATCGGCGCCGTGGTGCGCTATCCGGATCGCGAGCTCAGCCCGCAGCTGACGGGCGCAGAGGGCACCTTCACGAGCTACGAGCTGCCGCCGGGCGAGGTGGTGCTCGAGATCACGCATCCGGACTACGAGCCCGGCCGCTGCGTCGTGCAGCTCACGGCGGCAGCGCCCGCCCACACCTCGCGGCGCGAGCCTCGCGGCGCTCAGGCACCGGGGGGCGAACAGCGCAGTGCTGAAACATCGCGCGGCGAGCCGCGCTCGGGGCTCACGCCAGCGGGCAGTGCAGCGGGGCCGGCCGCCCCCGTGCTCGCCGCCGACGGCAGCAGCGCGGGTCTGGTGCAGGCGCGCTGCGAGCTGACGCCGCGTCCGCGCAACGGGCGCATCGCCGGCAGTGTGAGCAACGAGAAGGGTCAGCCGCTCGCAGGGATCACGGTCGAGCTGAGCGGCCCCGCCGCGCGCAGCGTGGTGTCGGGTGCGGGCGGTGAGCTCGCGGCGGCCGATCTGCCGCCCGGCGACTACAGCGCGCGCGTGGACCACAAGGACCATCTGTTCAAGTCGCAGACCTTGAGCGTGAGCGCCGGCCAGGAGACGCCGCTCGCGCTCACGCTCAGCAGCAAACCGAAAATCTCGCAGGTGCTTCTCACGGCCCGCGAGGTGAAGATCGGCACGCAGGTGGTGTTCACGCCGAACAGCGCCGACATCGATCCGCGCAGCAGTGGACTGCTCGCCGAGGTGGCCGACGTGCTGGTGCGAAACCCGCAAGTGAAGCGCGTGCAGGTGCAGGGGCACACGGACAATCGCGGCGACCCCGCGGCCAATCGCGATCTGTCTCAGCGCAGAGCG
>Ga0190269_10000638_pt1 | contig 17773 bp, 14 predicted proteins | sample Popmic249IS_FD_133749 | JGI IMG/M metagenome (GOLD analysis project Ga0190269, IMG submission 133749) | Populus adjacent soil microbial communities from riparian zone of Blue River, Arizona, USA - 249 IS | ecosystem: Environmental > Terrestrial > Soil > Riparian zone | place: USA: Arizona... | reverse complement strand
GCGTTGACGTTTGCACCGCTCGCTTCCGAGATCCGGAGTAGACTTCAGTGAGGCGATGACAACGTGGAGGCAAGCAAGGTGCGTATCGAGCTTGACTGTCGTCGCGCTCAGCCTGCTGATGTCTGGATGCCTAGCGCGCTTCATCGGCGGCGATTATCGCGACTCACAACCCTACGCGTTCATCGCGCGAATTAACGCCGCGCGTGAAGCAGAGCCAGCCGTCTCGCTCGTTCGGCGGGCGCGAGATTTGCTGCAAGCGGCGAAGCGGGACGGCGTGCAGGGCGCGCCTCACGATCATCATTTCCACCTCATCGGCTTCGCCACCGGCCGCACGATCGCGTGTGCCGACGTCTTGGATCCGAACGACCAGAGCGGGCTGCGCGACGCTGAGCAGCTTCCAGAGCTTCGCTTCACCGACCGCAGCCTACGGCTGCATCCGGACTATCACGATGTGATCGGCGTTCGAACTGTCTTACGCCAGGCGCTCGCAAATGCCAATCGCATCGACGATGAAGAGCGGGTCAACGAGCAGTATCTCCGTCGCATCCTCGAGCTCGCGGTGACGGCGGATCTCGGTGGCACGTACTACCTGTATGCCTTCGACTATCGCTACGATCCGCCGGCCGGAAAGCCGTCTCCGCCCGGGTTACAGCCGAGCTTGGACACCTCGGATCTATACGTGTCGAACGACTATGCGATCACCGTCGCCACGTGTTTGACGCGGCTCGGCAAGCACCTCGCAGAAAAACATCGGTTGCGCGCGCCGAGCTTTAGGGCAGTCGCGTCGGTGCATCCCCATCGGCCCGATGCAATCAGCGAGCTCGAGCGCGTCGCATCGCTCGGTGTTCGCCACCTCAAGTGGTTGCCCCCGGCGCAGCACATCGATCCTGCCGACCCGCGGCTCGATGCGTTTTACCGCGCCATGGCTGACCGCGGCATCGCTCTCCTCAGCCACACTGGCAAAGAACATACGTTGCGCGTCGCAGACGGCGATGATGATCTCGGCAATCCGCTCCGACTTCGGCGCGCGCTCGATGCAGGAGTCACAGTGGTGATGCTACATGCAGGTCGAGACGGAGACGAAGCGTCAGGCGCGCAGCGTAGCTACTTCGAGCGCTTCCTCGAGATGATGCGGGAGCCGGCGTACCTCGGTCGTTTGTTCGGTGAAATCTCGGTGCTCCCCTACGTGGGCACACAGGACAAGATGGCTGAGATCTTCGCCGACCCGGACCTGCGCTGCCGGATGTTAGATGGGTCCGACTATCCAAACCCCGCGCTCAACATCGTGCGCATGCTCAGCACTGACTTGTTCGAGCCGAGCGGACCGCTGAGCTGGTCGACGGTGGAGCCGCTGCACGTGCTGCGCGCGCGGCGGGACGCGCTCGACGCCATCCGACGGCAGAACCCGGTGCTCTACGACTTTGTGCTCAAGCGTTCCCTGCGCTTCCGCATCCATGGTCGTCTGGAGCCGCTGCCCAACGCTGTGTTCTACGACCTCGCCACGAAGGTCGCGCACCCACAGCTCGGATGCTCAGAATGAGCCGCTCAGAGCAGTCATGGCAGGTTTTCGCGCCAGCGCTTGAGCGCGACCTGTCCCTTCACGGCTTCGAGAATCTCCAGGATCAACTGGATCAAGGCGTCGTTCTGAGGCGCCGCATCGTCGCCGCTGTCCGACCTCGCGGGAAGAAATGCTTCCACAATGTCCTCGATGAACGCGTGATTGGACGCAGAAGAAAGGTCGATCAGGATCTGGTCGATGACGCTCGCGACGATGTCGCCCACCGAGCTTTCCAGGGTCTTCTGCAGGACTGGACCGACCATAGGCAGGTCGCGCAAGCGAGTCAGCTCATGGTTCTGCTTGAGCGCGTTCGCGACGCGGTCTTCGAGATAGCGCCGAAGCGCGTGCTGATGGGGCACGTACCCTTGCTGCGAAGCTACGGCAAGTCGGCCCGATAACCAGTCCGAGATCATCGTGCGCCTGGGTCGCAGGATGTCGTGCTGAATCCTGTCAAACAGAGGCGAGCCTCGTTTCACCTCCTCCTGCACGCCGCTGATCACCTTGGTGACGACAAGGTCGGAGAGCTCCTCGACGAACGCTTCGACATAGAAGGAGAGCAACTGGTAAACGCGCCATTTTCCGAGGTCGACGATCCTGTGCTTGTGCAAGCGCTGGATGATCGAGATGACGCGAAGCACACGCAGGAATCGGAGGCTGGCGACGGGGATACAGCCGACCAAGTCGTACCAGTGGATGAAGGGATAGAAGTACCAGCGATCGTAGACTCTCGCTCTCACCGAGTAGGCCCAGCGGGCGAAGAACTCTCCGAGAAAGATCGCCACAAAAACGCCATCCACGAACAGGAGATGCTCATGAACAGGTCGATAGAGATCGTTCAGCACCGGGAGATGGCGCGCCATCAGCCGCTGGACGGCCACAAAGCTGTAGGTGGCATCGAGGATGAGCAAGCCCAAGTTCAGGAACAGTAGCCCCAGCATCAGGAAATCCAGCACAAACCAGACGACCTGATGGCTGTTCTTCAAGTTCTGTCGATTGATCGTAAACATCAGCTTGTGCTGTAGCATCCAGCATGACCGTCGAGGATGCCAAGGCCGGAACCTCGCGGTCAGACCCGCAGCCACGGCGACCTGGCCCGGCTGCCATGTGCGCTGTCCGCGTATCATCGGGCGCAAACGCCACACGCGGGCCGATGCCCCGGTCCCAGCGCCGCCGTCAGCGGCAGCCGCTGCCGACAACAACTGCAGGCATGCACCGTCACATTTCTCCGTCAAATCGAGCGGCAAAGCCTAAGCGGCACGCTGAGCCATCGTCTGCTGCGAGGAGACCTTGGTACGCGCAGTGCAATCCCAGTCGCTTGCGGGTTCACGGGGACGTGCGCGGTGCTGGCGCATGAGCTCCATCCAAGGCACCTAACGAGAGTTCACGACGATGATAAAGCAGACAGTTCGCAAGCGACCCAAATGGCTCTTTGGCCTATGCGCGCTCGCTGGATGCGCGGATGCGCCAGCGACATCTCCAGAAGCGATCGGTCGGGTGGAGGCGCTCAGCGCTTCCGCGCAGACCCACGCCGCCGCTGGGAGCGGCGCTGTCACGCCCCCCGTCTCAGGCGTTGGCGCAGGTCTCGCCCTACCCGAAGCCAAACCCTCGCGCGTCCTCACCGAGCGCATCGGTCAACTTACGGGTGCACCACCGAACGATTACGGGGGGCTAAACATGTCCGGCACAGATCTCGGGATCAGCTTCCCCATCGGCGATCAGCTCTACTTTTTATTCGGCGACACGCTCATTCCAGGATGGAAGCCGTATGAACGTCCGGACCTCAACCTCGACAGCATCGCGTCGACGAGCCGGGTACGTCCCAGCGGGAGTCAAGCGATCCCCACCCTGCGTTGGATCACAAAGCCAGCCGAGGAAGGTGGTACGTTCCAGCCGTTCGTGGTGCCAGACACAGCTCCGCTCAGACAGTTCAGCGTGCCTGTCGAAGGCATCCACATCGACAGTCGCGTCTATCTCTTCTTCCATGTCACACCAGAGACTGTGGATGGAAGCACCGATGATGCCCTGCGGGTGGAGAAGGCAGAGTCCGTGCTCGCTCATGTAGACGCGGACGCCAACGGCACTTACGACTTCACAAAAATCGTGAGGGACGAGACGATCCCTCAGGACAATTTCCGCAGCGTCAGTGTAGTGCGCGACGGCGATAAGTTTTGGATCTATGGCGCGGCGACGTACCGGCGCAGTCCGGTCTGGTTGGCGAGAGCCAGTGCGGAGACGCTCGCGCATCGCAGCCAGTGGGCGTACTTCAGCGCGTACGATCCGACCCTGGAAGACGGCATCAACACAGCCGGCGCGATCAACCCCGTCGTCGCGGACAGCTGCGTCGGTGAGCTGTCGGTTCGAAAGCATCCGACACGTGACCTCTACTTCATGGCCTATAACTGCGGCGAATCCATTCGTTTTCGTTTCGCGCGACATCCAGCGGGACCGTGGTCGGATGCCGAAGAGCTCACGAGCAACGCTGAGGTCAGAAACAGCGCTGACAACTTCCTCGGTGACAACAGCAACTTCTTGGATCCTCAAGTGTTGACGAACGACGAGCCGTTAGGTCGCGGGGCGCTGTATGGACCTTACATGATCCCAGAGTGGTTCACTGACACCGCAGAGGGAAACATAGACATCGTCTATACGCTTTCATCATTTGTCCCCTATGAGATTCAGCTGATGCACTCGGTCGTGTCGATTCCGTCCGCGCCTGCGTCGAACTAACAACAGGGAAACGAGCCGCGTGGGTTCACTGATCCCACGCGGCTCATGATCCATCGCTTCGCCCTGCAGACACCGGCAGCGGACAAGACTGAGCTCACGCGGCGTACAAACGGGCGACGTACTTGATCCCGCCTGAGCGAGGCACAGCGACGCCGCTCCCGATGTTGCGTCTCGAGGTCATCGCGGTTCCGTGAAGCCATGCACGAAATCTGTGCGTTGCAAGCGGCGCGTCGTGAGCGCACGACTCACCCTTATTTCTCGGCGAAGAGCGCGCGGCTCAGCTCAATGCGGCGAACGAACGACAGCGCCGCGAGCGCGAGCAGCTGACCGGCGACGATCACGCCGGTCGCGACCGGGCCACTGAGTGTATGCACCCGCAACCCGGCTTGTTCGAGCTGCGCTCGCGCGTCCATAGGCACAGCGTCCACGCGCAGTATCACTTCGGCAGGGGCGGTCGGGTCACCCTCCGCCGCCTGACGAGCCGCCCCATCGAGCTTGCGAAAGAGAGGGTCCACTGCGTCAGCGTAGCATCAAGGCACGACGATGCAGAAGGCGCCCCCGTGATTGTCCGCGATGCTGCGCCAGCCATTGGAAAAGAGGTGAACCTCGAAATACGAGGTCTCTCGGCCCAGCGCGGAGAGGACGAAGGTGTGCGTCCGCGACGGCGCGAGCGAGGGCATGCTACCGGCGCGTTTGCCCGCGAGTAGCCTGCCACGATGTGCGTCGTAGAGCAGCGAGGCAGTGGTGTCAGCGCCGGTCTTGATCTGGAAAGTCGCCCCCTCGATCCGAGTCGACAACACCTCGGGGAATGTCACCGCTCCATTGCGCAGGAGCGCAACGGCCGCCGCGACATCGAGGTAGCCACTGCCGAATGCGCTGTCCGGACCACTCGCAGCTGCGCGCGCGGAACGGCACAAGATCTGTCGAACCTGCTCGCCGGTGAGCTCAGGCTTTTCTGACAGCAAGATGGCCGCTGCGCCAGCGACATGCGGTGCAGCCATGCTCGTTCCAGGCAAGCTGATCCACTCCCCAACACCAGGTGAGCGCGAGGATCGAGCAGCTTCGATGTATTCGCCAGGCGCCACCAAGTCCGGCTTCTGAACATCGAAGCGCGTGGGGCCGCGGCCACTGAAGCTCGAGAGCGCACCTACGAGCGCGCTTCCGGGTGGGTTCGGTGTCGTCACATACGAGCCGACCGTGATCACGCGCCGCGCTGTGCCGGGGATGCTGATGGTGCAGCTGGGATCGTACGACGACGCTGAGAAGCGCAGCTGCTCCGCCGCCGGCCGACGCGCGGTGCGCTCGAGCCACGCGTGTACGCGACCATCGGCGCCGATCGTGCGCGCGCGCAACAGCACGCGCCAAGTTCCAGGCAAAATGCCGATCGCACTGCCGCCAGCCGCGAAGAACACGTTGATCAAGTTGTCGCCTGTGCCTTCCGGATCGTACTCGGCGTCGATTCGGATGCGGTTGCCACCAGCCAGCACAGCGTTTTTAGGCATCTCATTCAAGCTAGTCCAGGCCGTGGCGTTGCCGGAGGGCGGCTGGACACTAACCTCGATATCATCGTTTTCATCGAACCAGATCTCGAGCTGCCCTGGTTGGAACTTGCCCGACTGACACAACACCTCGAGTGTGAGCTCAGCGTTTGCGACGAGCGTGCCAGAAGCGTGGATGCGCCACTCTTGTTCATTGCCGGCTGACTTCACGAGCGCGACCGACGGCTTTCGGCAATGCGCGTCCATCGCCGCCTCGAGGATCGAAGTCCCCGCGTGGCTGCCACCGTTCATGCCTAAGCTCATGTTTACGGCCACCGGCAGATTGCGCTGCTCTGCCTCCGTCACGATCCAATCGAACGCATCGATCGCGTTCTTCGAACGACCCAACGTCTGGTCGTCGCCGCCGAGCGCGACGACGATGATGCTTGCCGCCTTTGCGATCCCGGGCCGCTGCCCTGCACCGGCAGCGATCGAGGTGACGTGTGTGCCGTGTCCACCTGGATCCGCATGATCGAGCTGCGCGCCGCTGATAGCGGCATCGATCTCTACCTGGGTGTAGACCCGACCGTACGGCACGCTGCCTCCGACCTGTGCTGGACTCATTTGGTCCCAGAGCGCAACGATGCGTGACTTTCCGTGCTCGTCGCGGAACACAGCGTGATGGATGTCGATGCCACCATCGATCACACCGACCAGGGTCGCTTTGCCGCTCGCGCTCGGCTCGAGCGCGTGTGCGGCTGTGGCCGTGCAATGCGGCAGCGATACTGTCAGCTCGGGTTGAAGCTCGCGCGGAGCCTCCACGCGCGCGACGAACGAGCTTGCATCGAGCAGCGCGAGATCGTCGATCTCGATGCGTCCGGTCGCGGTGAGATTGCCACGCGTGCCGACGATGGTGTGGACCTCCAAGTTGAGCTTCTCCAGCTCAGTCTTGAAAGTAGACTGGTCTGCGCCCGGCGTGCCGCGCACCAGAATGTCGATCTTACGCGGGCCGTGATCACTGCTGCTGCTGCGGCGCGTGCTAGGGCTCTCCACGAGCGCGAGCGCTTCCTGCAGCGCACCGTGCGGCGCAGATCGTTCTTCGAGAATCCACCTCAAGCGTGAGTCGATGGCCATGGCTCCTCCGGTCGCGGTAGACGCGATCCCATACTCGATCGCTTGCTCGGTGCTATGACGTGCGTCACTGCGATCGCGCTTGTGTTGAAAGCCGAGTCCGCCGCGCGAAGTTCAGTCGACAGCAGTGAGCTGCTACGTGAAGCCATTCACTGGCAACGCTTAGTCTTTGGGAGTAACTCGGCGCTTCTTCGGCGTCGACCGTGAGCGGGCAGCCTCCGCGAGTCGTAAGGTAGGTTCGCAATATTCGATCAGGAGCTCCGTGAGAACCCGCACCTTCCGCGAAGGGTGCTGCCCTGGCGGGCGGACGACAAACGCCCCAGCGGGAGGTGGCGAATGCCGCTTCATGATCTCCACGAGCGCACCTGACGTTACAAACTCGTTCGTAAGACCATCGGGCAGATATGCGATGCCGAGCCCAGCCACGGCTGCGGCGAGCAGCGCTGTGCCATTGTCCGCTTTGAAGCGCCCCCGCGGATGAACCGTGATGATCTTATCGCCGTCCGTGAGTCGCCACGCCTCGGTGCCCTGCATAAGTGCCTCGTGCGCGAGGAGCTCATCCGGCGTCTCAGGCGCGCCATGCGCTTGGATGTAATCAGGGCTCGCGACCAGTTTCCCGTAAATCGGTCCGACGCGCTTTGCGATCAAGTTGGATGGCTGAAGGTAGCCTACTCGGATCGCGCAATCGTAACCCTCTGCGATGAGATCGACGAAGCGGTCCGTGTAAACAGTTTGGATCTGGAGCTTAGGGTGCCGCCGCGCCAGCTCAGCCAGCATCGGTGCGAAGTGATTCGGGCCGAAGGTCAGCGGCGCAGCAATGCGCAAGCGACCGCGAAGCTCGCCGGCGGGTATGATCGTTTCCCTCGCGGCGTCGATTTCAGCACAGACCCTGGCAGCATGATCTCGGAACGCTGCGCCCGCTTCAGTGAGCGCGGCGCCACGGGTGGTCCGTGCAAGCAGCTGTACACCGAGCTCTGCTTCGAGCCGGAACAGCCGGCGACTGACGATCGATTTGGAGATGCCAAGTCGCAGCGCGGCCGCCGAAACGCCGCCGGCATCAGCCACTTCAACGAAGGTCTCTAGCTCTTCGATGTCCACTCTGCGTTCCTCGTTCCGCGACACAGCTTGTCACGCTAGGGGCCTACCGCACATCGCTCAGGAACAGCAAGTCTTCCACGCCACGCGCACCTGACGCGTGACTTCAAACAAGACGATGCCGCTCACAACGGCAGCAAAGGATCTCACGATGACGTTCCGCAACGGTCTTGCATCGCTACTTCGTCCCCAAGATTCGGTGATCGTTCTGATCGACCACCAGCCGTATCAGCTCGCGAATCTGAACAGCCACGAGCCACAGATGGTGGTCAACAATGCGACGGCCTTGGCAAAAGCCGCGAAAGCGTTCGGTGTACCCACGATCCTGACAAGCGTCGTCGCGGAACGCGGCGGTTTGATCTTCCCTCAGATCACCGATGTGTTTCCCGGACAAGAAGTGATCGACCGGACGCTCATCAACACCTGGGAAGATCGCAAAGTCGTGGACGCAGTCAAAGCGACAGGACGCAAGCAGCTGATCATCGCTGGCCTCTGGACGGAGATTTGTGTCGCCATGCCAGCGATCCAGGCACTCGGCGAAGGCTGGGATGTAACAGTCGTCACGGATGCCTCGGGTGCCGTGTCCGTCGAGGCTCATCAAGTCGCGATCCAACGCATGCTCGCAGCTGGCGCGAACATGATGACTTGGCTCGCGGTGGCCGCCGAATGGCAGCGCGACTGGGCTCGGGTAGAAACAGTATCTGCGATCACCGAAGTGATCAAACAGCATGCCGCTGGTAGCGGCATCGCTTATCTATGGGAGCAGCAACTGCTCAACACACCGGTGCCGAAAGCCGCAGGCTGATCTGGAAGGGGATGACGTTGCAAAACAACGTCGTCCCCTCTTTTGCCGGCGGCTCTCGATCGATGTGTGGCCGGAGCAGCCTTGCACTATGCCGCCGTCAGCCTCATACCTGCGCCGCACCACCGTCGACGAAGACCTCGCTGCCGGTCATGAAGCTGCTGTCGTCTGACGCCAAAAACAGCGCCACTGCCGCGGTCTCGGATGCATCTCCGATGCGGCCAAGGGCAGTTTGCTCGATGAGCTGCGCGCGCAACGCGTCGGCCGCGCCGCTCAGCTCCGCCACGCCGTTCAAGCCCGGCGTCTCGGTTGCGCCCGGCGACAGCACGTTCACGCGGATCCCGGTGCCCTTCAGATCGAGCGCCCAGCTGCGCGCGAAGTTCCGGAGCGCGGCTTTCGATGCGCTGTACACACTGAATGCTGCGGTACCTTTCACGCCCGTGGTCGAGCCGTTCAGAATGATCGCGCTACCCGACTTCAGCAGCGGCAGCGCCTTTTGCACCGTAAACAACGTGCCTTTGACGTTGATGTCGAAGGTCTCGGCGTATTGCTCGGGCGTGATCTGGCCGAGCGGCGCGAGGGTTCCGCCCCCGGCATTCGCGAATAACACGTCGATGCTGCCCTTCTCCTCGCGCACTTGCGCGAACAAGCGATCGAGATCCGTGAGCTTCGAGATGTCGCCCTGAACACCCCTGGCTTTGGGTCCGAGCGCAGCCACGGCCTTGTCCAGCTCAGCCTGCCTGCGCCCAAAGATGTAGACGAACGCACCCTCGGCCACAAACCGCTGCGCGGTCGCAAACCCGATGCCGGTGGAGCCGCCCGTAATGACTGCTGTTTTTCCTTGGAGTCTGTCCATGGAACGTTTCTAGGGGCCGCTCTCCATTCGACAAGTATGCACCTTCTGGTAAGTACCCCTGTATGTCGGAGCCACCCTTCACCTGCGGACTGAGTGCAGCCCTCGCCGTGGTCGGCGGCAAGTGGAAGCCCTTGATCATCTACTTCCTTCTCCAGGAAACACGGCGTTACGGCGTGCTCAAGCGAGCCATCGCAGAAGTCAGCGACAAGATGCTGATCCAACAGCTGAAGGAGCTGGTCGACGACGGCATTGTCATACGAGATGACTACGGCGAGATTCCGCCGCGCGTCGAGTACTCGCTGACCCCGTTCGGCGTGAGTCTCGCGCAAGCACTGGCGACACTCTGTGCCTGGGGCGAGCAGCACACAGAACGCATTGGAGAGATCATCGCGGCGCGTGAGCGCAGCTCTAAGCGGCAGACCGCCACGTAGACATACGCCAAGCGCTCAGCGTCGTGGGAGGTGCAGTCGCCGCAACAGAACAAACCTCGACCAGCAAACACCCTCGCGTGTTCGAACAACCTGTCGTCACGACGTCCGATGGAACATCTGAAGTTGCAGTGACCGAAGACAGGAGCCTTCTACATGAGAAAGCAGTTCGCATTGATCGCGGGTCGCGAATACCAGGTGCTCTCGCTCTATCCAGAGTGGGCTTGGGCCATCGTATTCGCAGGCAAAGACGTCGAAAATCGCACGTGGCGCACGAGCTATCGTGGGACCTTACTCGTTCACGCGTCCGGCAAGCGTAGCTCGCGCGAAGCGCTCGAGAGCGCGCGGAGCTTACTGTGCGCAAGGTCCAAGTTGCGGCCGCGAGACTTGCCAAACGAGTTTCCGAGCCGAGCGATCCTCGGTGCAGTCGAGCTGGTCGATTGCGTGGAAGATGCGAAATCCTCATGGGCGGAAACCAAGGCCGTGCACTGGCTGCTACGCGGCGCACAACCCCTGCCACAACCGATCGCCGACATACCAGGGAAGCGACGCGTGTGGGCCTGGGCGCCCACAAAACGCCAGATCGCGGCTTCCGCGCGCCGCTAGCTGCGTCATGTTCGACCGCGACAGTAGCTGGGTCTCGACCGCAGCGACCATCGTTAGCAGCACGCCTACTCTGCGGCGGTGGGTTTTCGCGCGCGCCGAGATGTGCCGCCCAGCCAGATTAGAACCTCAACGCTGGTCCTGAGACGGTCATTGCCACCGCTGCAGCATCTGTGTGCACCGCGACAGCCTCGAAGCGCTGGCCCGAAGAGCTTCGGCCGCGGCACTTGGCGCGATTGCTGGCTTCCGCCCCATCAAAGCGATCGCGCTGCTCCAGTCGCTCGGAAAGCGCACCTTGCGAATCGCCAGCCCATTTGTCTACGTGGTAACTTTTTCGTCCATCGGCTGTGTGAGCAGTGTTTGGTTGCGCCGGTCGCCATGCGACAACTGTACTGACAATCTAGTCTGCGACTCCAAACCTTGTCGCTTCGATAATCTCTTGGACTGCCGACGGTGTGCAGTGTGGACGCCGCGCGCTGCCAAAGCTGTGAGCTTCGTGTAAGTCGTATCGGCGAAGCGCTGCACCTTCTTCGAGCCGGACACATCGCCCGAGTGTTGCGCAAGCTCGGCTTACGAAGCGCTGGGCGTTCAGCGGGCGCCGTCTCGCTTCCATTGCGCGAACAGGCGCTTCAAATGCGCTGGTTTGATCGAGACGTCTTGTATGATGTCTGCCCAGCCGCCAGCTTGCGCCCACGATCGGCCTTCGATGATCTGGGTCGGCGAGATGATACCTGCCGGCGGTAGGTACCGACGTCCACTCGCTGGCGTGTGGCAGTCTCGGCAGATCTTGCCGTCCTCGCGACCGCTGACTTGATTGCTGACAATCTGTTCGATTGTTTTGTCCTCGACGATACTGAGATCACCAGGCTCGCGGTCCGAAAATGTGAAGACGTCGATCGTGGTTGTCCAGTCCAAACAAGCGGTGTTCGAGCTACCGGTGTCGTTCGAGAGCTCGTCATAGTAGTGCGTCTGGACGGCGCCATCGATGTCGACGGCGACATCGTACGCCGTGCAGCTCGATAGACTTCCCCGCGGAAGGGGCAAAGCAACCGAGCCAACGTTTCCTGGGTTGATCACGTCAAACTCCGCGGTGTAGGCGTCGAGCACGCTCTCGGCACGCCCTTCGAAACTGCCAATGCGAACGCGCAGGTTTCTCGCACGCAGCGGTGCATCGCCGATGTTGCGAACGCTGAGATAGGCGCGACTGCTGCTCAACGCTATACCGAAGGCATCCCACAAGTCATTCGTCACGACTAGATCGACGACGTGTGGCAGCTTCACGCGCGTCGCGCTGCAGTTCATCGCGTATGATCTGCTGATATGTGACGCGGGATTGGGATCGAAAGCGAGCACGGCAGAGTGATCGCCGTCGGGCAAGTTCAAATACACCGCCTCGACGTCATCACTCGGCGCGGAGACGTGTCCGTACGCCGACGAGCCGTCACGATACAGCTCGCCTCGCGCGTGGACAGTCTTTGTCCGCGCCCCCCAACCGTCAGCGGTGAGATGCAGCTCAACGTCCCCTGCGACAATCAGCGTGACGTTCGTCCCAGGCTCGCCGGTTGCACGCAGTGTCCCGTGTGCGGTCGCGCGGTACGCGTAGTCACCATCAACAGGCTCGCTGCACGAGACTTCGACCCCGAGCTCGCCCTCCCCGAGCACGCTCTGCGCGTGGGCATGTGACACAACCGAAAGGCACAAGACGCACGCGACACTCCAGAAAAACTGGCATGACATAAAGAGCCCCCTCCATGCATCGGCGCGATGCACGCGCCATCCCTTCCTCCAAGCGTGATGTCCCGAGCACGAGCGTGCAGTTCGCTGGGTCACTCGTTTGTCGAACTTCCCCGCGTCTGCGCGGCGGGGCGTAGCGGATCTGGACGCAGAGTGAAAAGGTCAGCATCACAACCTGAGCCGTCACGCTGCCCAACGCGCGCGGCGTCAAACAACTAGACCTGGGCGGGCCTGCCGGCCCATGCTGACCACCAGTGACAGCGGCCTGAACAGGGTAGTCAGTGTGGTAGGCCGCTCGCCTGCGAGTTGATCCGAACAGAACGCGCAGAGCTCAGCCGGGCTCAAGTTAAGGTTTTGAAGCCACCTTCCTCCACGAGGCGGGGGGTCGATCTGGACATCGCTGCGACTCTTCCGTTGAGAAGCGCGCGCATGTCCGAGCAATGCGTGCCCCGTGTCCTGACTGCGCGCGGCCGATCGAGAAAGTGCGCGTACTGCAGTGCACGGTGTCACATGACGATGCAACTCTGTGAGTGATGCGATTGTGGTCTTGGACAGCCGCATCGCCGGCATCCAGGGGTGCGGTCCAAATCAGGCAGGCTAACGGCGGCGGTTACGCCAACGCGGCAACCTACACACCGTCTGCGCGTAAAGTTGTTCGCCGGCAGCGAGCTTGTAGAGCATAGCGCTGCTCGGTGGCAGTGTCGCCGTCGTGGCACAACGCGCAGCAGTTTGAGACGAGCCGACAAGGGCCGCTGCAGCGGCATTCTGGCGGTGGAGGCTCTTCCGCGCGCACCCTACATCGTCTACGCAGCCACGAGCGGCACCGCGCTCCGCTGGAAGTTGCGCGATCACGACGACCGATCGCCTTGTCCATGCGTGCCAGGCGAATGACGCTCCACTCCGCCTTTTCGGCGCTCGGGACGCCGTCGCAGTGGGTCGTGGAGACGAAGGTCGCTGTTAGGTTTTCGTTCGCATCAGTCACTTCGATGACCTCAGCGGTGGAGATCACGTGCGTTGCAGCCCTGGGCGGCTGCATGGCGGTTTGATCGCACGGCGCGCCGATCAACGACCGTTCTGCTCTGTGCACTGCGCCCGTCGACCTGGAAAGCGCTAGGCCCGATATAGCAAGTTGCTTCAGCTCAACCGCGTACGTGTGTCGATGCTAGAGGCTGATCACGTAGCTCAGAAATTTCGGGCAGTGCATGATGTTTGTCCCGACGAATCGCCCATCGCGCGAACACTGGCTATGGTTCCGCGCGTAGCAGAAGCGCGACGGATCGAACGGCTTCCTCGACAACGCACATCCGTCCTCGACGAGTCGCGAAGCAGCCGAGAGCGGCACGGTGAGGCGACTCTCGAGGTCTTTCCTGCCAAGGCGCCCTACTCTGACGACTGCGTGCATCGCATGGCCTCGTGCTTTGGGAGGTGCGCTCTGCGAGTGGGCAGCGTAACCGTGCGGGCGCTGTGCACCAGCCGATGTGCCACACTCGATGCCGCCATCGGCTGCGCGCCGCCGTGCGCTGCCGGGGAGCGCCCGCGGTCGCGGCAGCTTCGGGTATGGCCCGTGCTGGCCACGCTCAACGAAAAGGTCGCATGCGTGGCCGCGATGTCAGCACCTCATGCAGCTGTGCCCCTGACATGCATGTCAGGGCGCGCTCCGCCGCCGATGGCTGCAGAAGACTGCACTGGCCGCGTAAGATGCTTGCAGCTGACAGCGGACATGCATAGCCTCGGTGCATGAACCTTAACCTCAGAATAAGAAGCTCGATGGCGCTGGCGCTGTTCGCGTGCGGCACCTTCGGTTTTGCAGGTTGCGGCGGCGTCTTCGAGGACGAGGCCAAAGACTTGAAGGACACGGTGTCTGCGACGGTGCAAGGGCTCGTCACAGACAACCGCGGCAAGCCGGTCGCGGGCGCAAAGGTGCGGCTGTACAGCTTGCTCGACAACACCAACTTCGTCACCGACACCGACGTGGGCTCGCTCAAAGCGCAGATAGACAAGGAAGCCGTGCTCGGCTCCGACAACGACATACGCAGCGTAGTCACCGGCGCCGACGGCCGATTCAGCATCAAGGAGCTGCCAAACGCGTTTCTCGCGGTCGCGACCCAGGAAGCGTGCAGCGCAGGTTACGCAGGCTTCGACGAAGAGACGGGCGTGCTGAGCGTAGACACGCTGATCACGCCCAAGCTCAGCGGCGGGCTAAGCTTCAACATACCGACCTTCGTATTGGCCTGTGCGGAGCCACCGCCGGAGATCGAGCCGGAGGGCAACACGCCCGATTGCCCGCCGTTCGAGCCCGAGCCTCCCCCACCACCGCCGCCCTGCACTGCGGACTCGTGCGCAGGCGCGTTCGGCCATTGCGAAGAGACCGCGTGCATCATCACGTGCGCGCAGGAGAGCTGTGAAGCTAGTGGCGGCAGCTGCAGCGAAGGCAAGTGCGTCACACCACCTAAGTGCGATGCGACCGCGTGCGAGCAAGCGGGCGGCAACTGCAGCGAAGACCAGTGCGTCGTGCCGCCCAAGTGTGATGCGACGGCCTGCCAGCAAGCAGGCGGCAGCTGTGAGGCCGACGAGTGCGTGACGCCCTTGTGCAACGCGAGCGAGTGCGCCGCCGCGCGCGGCAGCTGCAGCGCCGATGGCAACACCTGCGTGATCCCGCCGTGCTTCGCGACTGAGGCTGCGTGCACGGCCTCACGCGGCAGCTGCAGCGCCGATGGCAACACCTGCGTGATCCCATCGTGCTTCGCAACGGAGGCCGAGTGTGCCGCTGCGGGCGGCGAGTGCTCAGCAGACGGATCGAGCTGCAACCTACCCGCGTGCAAGAGCGACGCCGACTGCGAGGCAGGCGTGCTCGGCTCGTGGTGCGAGAACCCAGGGGACATCGCGCTGGCCAAGTGCCAACCACCCGACCCGGGCGAGATCCCGCCGCTGTCGCCCATGGAAATGCAGGGCTGGAGCGAGCTGCGCATCACCGACGCTGCTGGCAACCTGCTCGCCGACGCGAGTAGCAAAGACGCGCGCATCGAAGGCAAAGACATCCCCGAGGACGGGATCGTGCGTGTGTACGCGAAGTTCGACGGCGCCGCGGAGACCGCATACCTGCAGCTGCAGAGCGGCAGTAAGCGCTGCGCCAAGCTGCGCCCGCGCACCGACTTCTTCGAAGCTGAGATCGAGAATGGCGCGCTGGTGAGCGAAGACGGCGACTACGTCGAGTTGATGCTGCACGGCGGCTGCCAGAAGCTTCAGCTGTCGACGTCCAAAGTGCTCGGCCAGGGTGAGCGCAGCTTCGTCGTTGACATCGGTGACAGCTGCGCTCCACCGCGCGATGTGTTTGTCGCGATCCTCACCTACGACGGTGGCCGCAGACAGCGCGCGGACCTCGACCTGAACGTGTGGGACCGGAGCGGCGAGGTCGTGCACGTCGGACGACGACGCGCGCGCTGGGGCTGGTTGCGCCGTCACGGCCGCGGCGGGCCCGAAGTGTTCATCGGACAAGCCGCAAGCGATGGACCTTTCACGATCAAAGTCACGTTCTTCTCAGGACGCCCGCGCGACGTAAACGGCAAAGTACGCATCCTACGCTTCGCCAACGGCACATTGCGTGACGAAACCTTCCGGTTCACCGTACGCAAACCGAAGGATGTAGCCGAGATCGGCGTGTTCTCGGTCGAATAGCAGTGGTCGCAACATGCCAACGCCCCTCGGGGCGTTGGCATGTTAGGCCATTGTGACATCATCGCCGCCATCAGCTGAGGGCGCGTGGCGGTGGTTCTGCCCGCCTAGGCGACACAGCGCGGCATCGGCCGCGGCGCCTAGGTGTCGTCGCAGCATTCTTGACTATCCGAGGCATCTTGCATTCGTCGCGAGCGCGTTAGCCTCCGCATAGCCGTCGTCGAAACTCGCGGATAACGGGCATCTGCTCGAGCCACGGGGAGGCATCCGAACGGGCTCCGTCGTGAGAGTTTACCCGGCCTACAAAGCCTGCCGGGATCTGACTGTGCATCTCGGGTGGGTCGACAGTATCATCCACAATGTAGTGGTACTCGTAGCCGGGAACGCACAAGTTCTCGTCTATCAGGACATCGATGGTTCGCACACCGAAGCTGGAGAGCTCGGTAGTCGTGGCCTGAGGCGGCACTATCCATGCATTCTCGGGACCTGCGAAAAACAGGTATTGAATGCGCTTATTCTTCGACAACACCCGATAGCGTTCGATCGTGCCACCGTAGAGGTTGCTGATCGAGCGCGTGTGCTCGACGACGCCGCGGCTAAAGTCAGGCTCGTAGCCGGCGACGAAACGAAGTGATGTGGGATCGCTGGGCTTACGAAAGTAGGCGACACGCCGGCCGCCATTGATCAGCCTGCGTCGATTTGCTTGAGCACGACGGCGGGGATAAGTGAAGTCGCGGTAGGGCTCGATGCGACCCTCCGGGACCAGCCGCAGCAGCTGAAACAGCGCCGTGCGATCTGGCTTCACTCTGCGTACCTTCCGCCCCAAGACTTCCAATGCGGTCTGCATCTCCAGCGGCAGGTCGGTCGTGGACTCCACCGAATGAATGTATTCGTCGCCATCGTCGTGCAGCGTAGTCCTGACATCGCCTTTGCCGATCCAAATGCCCTTGCCCTCATGAGCAATGTGGGAGGCGCAGCGCCAGACAAGCGAGCCATCTTTGTAGAAGATGCGCGGATAGATCTGCGTGCGACCAGTGCGGTAGTGAGCTTGTACCAGGTACGCAACGCAGAACCTCAAGCTCGGATTCTGTCGCACGGTCGTTAGGTAGAATCGAGTGCCGAACAACTCGAGCTTGAAGCTCGGAGGGTACTTGGCGACGAATCGTTGCGGATGTTTACGTGCGGTGCCAGCGGGAAGCACCGGCACGCCAGCATCGATCATCTGCTGAAGCTCACGTTGCGCTCGACCAGGAGTCAGACTCTCTGGACGAATGCTGGGCACGATCGCAGTAGCCAAGGCAGAACCCATGACCCATAAATAGCCTGCAACAACAACGGCATCCAGAATACGGCGAATGGCCAGCGCGGACCATCCGGCGACCCATCACACGGCGCATCGGCCCTCGGGGCGTACCTGCCAGCCGCCGCCTTGTCCAGCACCTTTCCCAGGCGCGATGGTCACTTCGCGCGCAGCGTGTCCCTAGCTCTAGACTGATGGTCTAGATTCAATGCCGCAGTATTGAGCCTAACACATTCCGCATGTGTTAGGCTGACACCTCGCCGGACCATAACACTACGACCAGGTCCACGGCGCACGCAGCCGACAGCGGTCGCGAAGACGCTATTGGTCTTCGCCGCCGCATCGATCGAGCTCTCATGTGAATGCACGCTGCAGCACGTTAGGCCGCT
>Ga0190269_10000637_pt1 | contig 17796 bp, 18 predicted proteins | sample Popmic249IS_FD_133749 | JGI IMG/M metagenome (GOLD analysis project Ga0190269, IMG submission 133749) | Populus adjacent soil microbial communities from riparian zone of Blue River, Arizona, USA - 249 IS | ecosystem: Environmental > Terrestrial > Soil > Riparian zone | place: USA: Arizona... | reverse complement strand
GGGTTCCCTGCGTCACGAGAAGGATGATGTGAAAGAGGTCAAGCAGGGTTATGAGTGCGGCGTTGGCTTCAAGAGCTTTAATGATATTCAGGTTGGCGATCAGTTGGTCTGTTACGTGGTAGAAAAAGCGGCATAGCCGTTGTCGAAACGATAGAGTATACAAATGCCTTCTGGTACTCGTTTACAACGTATTGCGGATCGTATCCGCCAGGAACTCTCGGAGATGTTGATCCGTGAGATCAGTGATCCGCGCCTAAAACAGATCTATATCACCGACGTGAAAGTAGATCGTGAATTGGCCTTTGCCGATGTCTTTGTTTCGGCAGTGGAAGGCGTTTCACGCTCTGCCGATGTCCTCGCGGGGCTGGAGTCTGCATCCGGTTTCATCAAGCGGAATCTCGCCGCACGCGTCGAACTGCGCGCGTTTCCACGATTGCGCTTCCACTGGGATATGACTCCTGAAAATGCAGATCATATTGAGCGAGTCCTTGCAGAATTGCGCAAAAAGAAATAAACTATTGTATCTTTAGCGAAACAAATAGGTACATAAGAGGAAATTGAGCCAATGACCGAAGAGATACTCGGGGCTATTAAAAAGTGTTTTGATGAATCCAATAACGTTATCCTCGCATCGCACATCCGTCCGGACGGCGATGCGATCGGTTCATTGCTTGGTTTGGGTCTGGCATTAAAGAATGCAGGCAAATCTGTACAAATGATTCTGGTCGATGGCGTTCCTGCCTCCTTTCGATATTTGGAAGGAAGTGAACTCATCGTCAAGGAACCCAGCATAGAATTTGATACGTTCATTACAGTAGATTGTGCAGATTACAAGCGCGTGGGGAAAACCTTTGAAGGTTTTCGCAAGCCAGATGTCAATATCGATCATCACAAAACGAACGAGAAATTTGGAACTCTAAATTTGATCGAGCCGGAGGAGGTTGCAACCGCTGCGATCCTTGCAAACCACCTGCCTGTATGGGGATTGAAGATCACGCAATCCATTGCTGCAGCATTATTGACCGGTATCATCACCGATACACTGGGTTTTCGAACAGCAAATACCAACCCGTCTGCGCTGCGTCTTTGTGCCATGTTGATGGAGACCGGCGTAAACATGTCAGACCTGTATATGCGCTCCCTGGTGCAGAAATCATTCCCTGCTGCGCGTTATTGGGGGGCTGGACTCTCCAGCCTTGAGCAAACGGATGGAATCGTCTGGGGAACATTAACGCTTGAAGACCGCAAGCGGTCAGGGTATGGTGGTAATGATGATGCTGATCTCATTAACATGATCTCAGCCATTCACGGGAACAAGGTGGGTATGGTCTTCGTCGAACAAAGCGATAAACATGTCAAGATCTCCTGGCGGGCGCTTGAAGATGGTATCGATGTTTCCCCCATTGCAAAGCAATTTGGTGGGGGAGGACATGCGGCGGCCGCTGGTGCAGATATCCCTGGTTCATTGGAAGAGATTCAACCTGTAGTACTAAAGGCCACGCGGGAACAACTCGGCCTTTAACCGTAAATTCAGATAAATGTGTCATAATTAGAATGGATAATTCTAAGGAGGAATGAACGTGAATAGTCAAGATATAAAGAACGCCATCTCGGGGGTGTTGGTTGTTGATAAGCCGGTCGGAATGACATCCCATGACGTCGTACAGGCTATTCGTAATGGTACAAACTTGCGCCGTGCGGGACATACCGGTACCTTGGATCCACGGGCTTCTGGTGTACTCGTGATTCTGGTGGGACCTGCAGTTCGTCTGAGTGAATATGTTTCTGCTTCCGATAAGCGCTATCAGGCAATCATCCGATTGGGTGGGCGAACCGATACATTCGATGCCGAGGGGAAAGTAACACCGGCAAGCCAGCCTGTTAATGTTACCGAGCAACAATTTGAAGAAGTATTAAAGACCTTTGTGGGTGAGATCGAACAGACGCCGCCGCCCTATTCCGCGGTGAAAGTTCAGGGACGCAAAGCTTACGAAATGGCACGTAAGGGTGAAGAAGTAGACCTGGAGCCGCGTAAGATCACCGTCCATCATCTGGAAGTTCTCGAATGGGCTCCGCCCGAAGTGGTGATCGATGTGCACTGTTCATCGGGTACCTATGTTCGTTCATTAGCGAACGATCTCGGTGAAAAATTGGGATGTGGCGCGTATCTTGTCGGGCTGCGCCGCACCAAGAGCGGACGTTTCTCCCTGCGTGACGCGGTGCCTCTGCGCAAGCTGCAGGAAGCGTTCCACGCCGGAAACTGGTATCAGTATTTGATCCCCGCTGCCGAAGCGTTGGGTGATTGGCCCGCTCTCGAGCTTAGCCCGGATGATGTGGAAGGTGTCCGTCATGGACATCGCGTCAAGGCAGAGGAAGATGCGGTAATTGGCAGCCGTGTTCGCGGTGTCAGTACTCAGGGCGAACTTGTTGCCCTGATGGAAGCTGTGCAAGGCGAAGAAGGCAAACCCGCCTGGCAGCCGAAGAAAGTATTCTTTACTTCAGAATAAGAGTGTAGTAGCGACTTCAGTCGCTGATACCGCTACTGAAGCCATTACTGCTTCTATGCAACATTATCGTTCACTTACACAAGCAGTACTGCCCAATTCCTGGCTGACCGTTGGCGTCTTTGATGGCGTCCATCGCGGTCACCAGCAGATCATCAAAAGACTTACGGCAGGCGCGCATGAACAAGGCGTGCCTGCCGTTGTTTTAACATTCGATCCGCATCCCGCAAAATTATTCGGTCGCAGTGAGATACGACTGCTGACACTGACCGATGAGCGTGCCGAACTGCTCGGCTCCCTCGGCGTGGACGTAGTCATCACTCATCCGTTTGATCAGAATGTCGCGAATACTACAGCCTTGGGCTTTATGCAACAACTCAAGGATCAAGTTGGGATCACTCATGTAGTGCTTGGCTATGACTCCACGCTGGGCAGGAACCGCGAAGGCAATGCCATACGTTTGACGGAGATCGGCAGGGAAATTGGATACACCGTCGAAGTGGTATCCGCTCTCAGCGACGAAAGCGGCGTGATCTCCTCCACCGAGATCCGCAAATTGATCGAGACCGGTAATGTCGCTGATGCGGCCCGCTTGATGGGACATCCCTACAGCCTGCATGGACCCGTGATCCACGGCGATGCACGCGGCCGCACGATCAACGTGCCGACCGCGAACATCGGTTACTCGCACGATAAGATGATCCCCGCCAATGGCATTTATGCATGTTGGGCATATCTTAACGGACGTAAATATCAAGCCGCAGTCAATATTGGCATCAACCCCACATTCACACCCGATAAACAAATTCCCAATGTGGAGGCCCATCTTCTTGATTTCAGACAGGAGATCTATGGAGAGGATGTGCGGCTTGATTTCATGGCACGCTTGCGTAATGAGCTGAGATTTAATTCGGTGGATACATTGCTGGAACAGATATGGAAGGACATCGAAGATACCAAACACATTCTAAATAGCGGCTGAACGCCGCTATTGTTTTATAATCTGCCAGACTTTTTCACAGCCCCGCCTTGCGAAGGTTCTATCAGGAGAAGTGATTTTTGATCCGCCTTTCGCAAGGCTTACGAGGAGAATGATATGCCCGAACGTGACGTTTACCTGCTTTCCCCGCGTGCCTTGAGCCCTGAGACCATCGCTGTTGCTTTTGCCAAAACATCCCGCGCACCGGAATCATTTCGTGCTATCGCCGCGGAATTAAGTGACGAGAAATCCGCTCAGTTCCATGAGAAGTGGGTGGTGGGCTATGGCCACGCGTCTGTGGCGGAGCATGCAGTGCTACATATTGCGTTCGAGAACGTGTCGCGACTTGCCATTGAAAGCATCGAAAGTAATCGACTCGCTTCCTATACTGAGAAATCCACACGTTATCAAAAATGGGACTCGGATAGTTTCTTCATCCCCAAGGAATTGGAAGGACATCCGTTGCATGATGAGTATGTGGACACCGTCCGCCTCCTTTTCAAAGCCTATGCCGACTCTTTAGGTCCCGTGCGCAGCCTCGTCCTGGAGCGTTTCCCGCGCCGCGAGAACGAGAAGGACGAAGCCTGGGATCGCCGCATCCGCTCGAAGTATGTGGATGTATGCCGCTTCCTGTTGCCCGCTGCTTCGCTTGCCAATGTAGGTATGACGGCAAACGCCCGTGTTCTTGAAAATATGATCCGTAAGATGTTGTCTCATGAATTGACGGAAGTACGCGAGATCGGTGAGAAGGTGAAGGAAGTAGCCAAAGCAGAAACACCGACTCTTGTGAAGTATGCAGATGCTGTCCCGTATTTGACCGAAACGATCGGCGAATTCTCCGTTTCATATCCTCCACTTCCGTTGAGTGAAGGACAGGTTGTGAAAGATGATTGGTGTACACTCATTGCGTTCGACAAAGATGGCGAGAACAAGGTCCTGGCTGCAGCGCTGTTCCGTTTCGGTGAAATGAGTTACGCAGAAGCTTTGAGTTATGTCAATGACCTCAACGGAGCGGTGAAAACGCAGTTGTCCGAATCTTTACTGGGGCGTCTGGGCAAGTATGATGTCCCACTCCGTGAGTTGGAATATTCCACGTATACATTCGACCTCGTCATGGATCAGGGTGCGTATGCAGAGTTTAAGCGTCACCGCATGATGACCCAAACCCCCCAGCGACTGACGACGCGGCTGGGATATGCGACTCCGCGATTGATAACAGAAGCAGGTTTCGCATCAGAGTATGATGCGGCGATGAATGCTGCTCACGAAACCTATGAGAGGTTATACGCGATCAGCCCCAATGTCGCACAGTATATTGTCCCCAATGGATATAACCGCCGTGTGTTGGCAGAGTTTAACCTGCGCGAAGCATTTGCCTTCTGTCAGTTACGCTCTGCGTCCAATGCACACTTTTCCATTCGGCGTGTTGCCCAGCGCATGTACGACGAGATGTGCCATGTCCACCCGTTGCTGACGAAGTATATGAAGTTACATGATGAAACCTGGAAGGGTGTGGAAGAAAATCACTTTACTGAAGTTTAAAAATAAGCCACAGAGTTACAGAGTCACGGAGATTTGTTTTTCTCTGTGTCTCCGTGACTCTGTGGCAAAAATCTTCGGGGAAAGCCTAGATCAACTTACTCACGATCGACAACAGAATACCGCCCGCGATCACGCTGCCCAACTGACCGGCAGTGTTCGCGCCCATGGCGTGCATCAGGATAAAGTTGTCATTATCTTCATCGTTGGCCATCTTTGCCACAAGACGTCCTGCCATCGGGAAAGCAGAGATGCCTGCTGCACCGATCAATGGATTGATCTTGTAACCACTCATGAAAGACATTAACTTTCCAAACAAGAGTCCTGCAACCGTATCGAGAGCAAACGCGAAGAGACCCAACGCCATGATCTTAATGGTCGCAAGATTGAGGAAGCTTGCTGCGTCCATGGTGGCGCCGATCGCCAGTCCAAGAAACAACGTGGCGATATTGATGATCTCGTTCTGTGCAGCTTTGCTTAATCGATCCACAACACCGGCTGCCTTGAGCAGATTTCCAAGCATGAGCATGGAAATGAGCGGTGTCGCTTCAGGGACGAGTATACCCACAACCAGAGTCAGGATCACCGGAAAGAATAGCAGAGCTTTCTGTGAAACTGGCTTGGGCGCATAGTCCATGCGGGTCATGCGTTCCTTTTTCGTCGTCAGTAACTTCATCAGCGGTGGCTGAATAATGGGGATCAAACTCATATACGAGTATGCCGCCACCGCAATGGGAGCCAGCAATTCAGGCGCAAGCTTTGTCGCTACGAAAATGGACGTTGGTCCATCGATGGCGCCGATCACACCGATCGAAGCGGCCTGGTTGAGCGGGAACCCGATCAGGATCGCCAGGATCAACGTGCCGAAGATCCCGAATTGTCCTGCCGCACCGAGCAGGGCCATCTTCGGCTGTGCCAGAAGAGGACTGAAGTCGATCATTGCACCCACGCCGATAAAGATCAGCAGGGGGAACAGTTCAGTGGCAATGCCGGCCTTGTAGAGCACACCCATCATGCCTTCTTCGACCGCAGTCATCCCTGCCAGCGGAATGTTGGCCAGCAGACAACCAAACCCGATCGGCAGTAACAGCACAGGTTCGATCTCCTTGAAGACCGCAAGATAGATCAGCACCAATGCGGCGGCGATCATGACTGCGTTGCCCCATGTGAAATGCAAAATGCCTTTCATCAATTCAGGAAGCAGTTCTGCGATGTTCATTCGAATCTCACCAACGGCTGTTTATGGGCCACGGTCTGCCCGGCCGCAACAAGGACCTCTGCGATCTTTCCTGAGCGCGTCGAGCGGATGCTGTTCTTCATCTTCATGGCTTCGATCACAAGGACAACATGCCCTGTATCGATCTCTTCACCGCTTTTCACGAAGATCTCGACCACAGTCCCCGGAAGGGGAGCCGTAAGTTCCTTGGCGTTCCCGGTCTGACTTGGGGAAGGACGGGAAGGTTCGTGGAGCTTGAATTCCTTCGCTTCCTTCGGGGCTTCGGGTTTGTTCCCGTTTTCAGGGCTGACTTCAAAGCGTTGACCATCCACGCGCGCAATGACCGGGCGGGCGTGGATATCTTCGATCTCCACTTCGTAAGATTTATCTGCAATTTTGACGGTGTATTTCATATCCTATCCTACCTTGCGCGGCCTGCGTGAAATTGGCACACCTTTCTGAGAAAGCTGTCTCGTGCGCATGCCCAGCTGCCATGCAGAGACAATTGCTGTTGGCGGCGTTGGCAGCGGATGCGCGTGAGAAGCCTGCTGATCGGCAAACGCCAGGGCCACAGCGACTGCCGCAGCCTGGGCTTTGAAATCGTTCTCTATACCGGAAGCAGATTCGGCTGACGAGTCCGCTCCGCTTGCTTTGGGTGCATCCTCTTTCTCCGACATGATCCTGGTCAGCAGAGCCATCATCCACCATAGCAAAATGATGGCGCTAAAGACAAGTCCCATTCCGAGTGCGGTGATCTCAAGTGCAATGACAATATTGCTCATACCGGGATATTCCCATGCTTGCGCGGAGGCGCGGGTGTGTACTTGTCGCGTAAGGCCGAGAGGGCCGCAATGACCTTCGGACGTGATTCGCGCGGCTCGATAATGTCATCCACATAGCCAGTCGATGCGGCATAGTACGGATTATTGAATCGCTCGCGGTATTCGGTGGCAAGTTTTTTACGCTCAGCGGCCGGGTCAGACGCGGTCTCGATCTGTTTCTTGAACAGAATATTGGCAGCGCCTTCCGCACCCAGGACGGCGATCTCAGCGGATGGCCATGCATACGTAACGTCGGTCCCCAAGTATTTGCTGGACATCACCACATAGGCGCCACCATAGGCTTTGCGGGTGATGATGCATATCTTCGGAACGGTTGCTTCTGAATACGCATAAAGAAGTTTTGCGCCGTGGCGAATAATTCCACCATGTTCCTGCGCAATGCCGGGAAGGAAGCCCGGTGAATCAACGAACGTCACCAGTGGAATATTGAAGCAATCGCACATGCGCACGAAGCGGGTCATTTTATCTGCCGCATCAATGTCGATGACACCGGCCAGGATGGCGGGTTCCTGTCCCACAATGCCGACGCTGTGACCGCCGATGCGTGCCAATCCTACGATCGCATTTCGTGCCCAGCTCGGTTGGAATTCGAAGAACGTTCCCTGATCAATGATGTGTTCGATGACTTGATGCATGATGTACGGTTCAGATGGGTCCAGTGGGACAGCACTGTTCAGCCAGTCATCCATGCGAGAGAGATCATCGTTGGGTTGTTCGTAAGGAGGGTTCTCTACATTGTTCGAAGGGAAATAGGCAAGATAGTCACGCACTGTGTTAAGCGCTTCCTGTTCGCTCTTCACACTGACGTGTGCCACACCACTGATGGACATATGCACATCTGCGCCACCGAGTGACTCGGCATCGATGATCTCGCCTGTCACAGCCTTGATCACTTCGGGACCGGTCAGGAACATGAAGGAGGACTTCTCCACCATGATGACCAGATCCTGCAGGGCGGGGGAGTAGGCCGCACCGCCTGCGCACGGTCCAAGCATGACCGCGATCTGCGGGATCACGCCCGAGTACTGCGCGTTGCGCCGGAAAATTTCCGCGTAACCACCCATCGAACGGACGCCTTCCTGGATACGCGCGCCGCCAGAGTCGATCAGCGAAATGAACGGGACGCCATTGCGGACAGCCAGATCCATGACGCGGCAGATCTTGTGCGATTGCATCTCGCTCAATGTACCGCCATAGATTGTGAAGTCCTGAGAGTAAAGATACACTGTCCGCCCATTGATCTGTCCGTAGCCTGTGATTACACCGTCCCCATAGAATTTTTCCTTCAGCAAATGCATCTCGTCGCCGGGATGTGTGATGAACGGCTCGATCTCGTTGAACGTGCCCCGGTCAAGCAATAACTCGACTCGTTCGCGCGCGGTCAACTTTCCTTTGGCTTTTTGCTTTTTGATTCGTTCTTCACCGCCGCCTTCCAACGCTTTCGCGCGCACACGACGGAGTTCGAGAATTCTGGGATCTTCCTGTGTCATACTTTTTCCTTTGTAAGTGAAATATTTCACATTTTGGAGTATAGCACCGGGCATTCTATAAGCCAGTGATGGAATACATACGGGGCATGGGAAGAAGCGCCATATCTTTTATGACGCTCCGCCTCACACGCAGTCGATTCTTGATACCATTTGTTGAAGTTCTTCCCCGTGACTTATTTTCGGGTTTTGCGTAAAGCTTAATTCGTAATGCCAATAAAAAAAACGGGATCGTTGGTCTGACCAACGATCCCGTTCTGCGCTACTGATTACGCTTCACGTATTACGAATTACTTTTCATCCTTTGATCAAGACAATCTCTCGTTGTGGCTCCGTGAAATATTCAGCGCCATTTTCTGTGATCACTACATCTTCTTCCAGACCTAGATATCCGTAATTGGAAACAGCCAACCCAGGTTCAATGGTAAAGATCTGACCGACTTCAAGTTTCTGTTTCGGTGAGTCACCATACTTTTCCCATAGCGGACCCAGCAATGCACCCCCATCGTGAGCCACACGGCCGAGCTGATGGCCGAGGGCATAGGGATATTCTGGATAACCCGAGTCCATTACGATCTCGCGGGAGATCACGTCAATGGAATTGCCGGTCACGCCAGCTTTCATCGCTTCACGAGATTTTTCAATCGCAGTGCGGATGGTGATAAATCCACGCTGCACTTCAATAGGTGCCTCGGTTTCACCTTCACGCAGTACATATGCAACGCGCTGAATATCGGAACAATACTCTTCGTAGCGCACACCGAAGTCAAAATGGAGCAGATGTCCACGCTCGACTTTGATATTTGTTGGTCCATTGTGGCCAACGGGGGAATTGGGTCCGCTGTTGACGGCGGGGCAATTCTCCGCTGGCCAGGCGAGCCCCACGCCGTGTTCATTGGCTAGTTTCTGCATATACTCGCCGATCTCGATCTCGGTCATGCCTGCTTTGATGAAGTTGAATGTCCTGTCATAGATTTCATCTGTAATTTCAATGGCTCTTCGAATCCGAGCCTGTTCGGCGGCAGTCTTTCGTCCACGTAGTGCGGAGATCACGGGTTCGGCGCTCACGAGTCGATCTGTGTATGGAGTACCTGCCAGATACTCGCGCAGGATTTCGTGCATGGCGTGAGTCAACCCGTCCGCGTGGACGTTGTTCCTCGATGTGTTGACGGCGATTCGGTCAGGGTTGAGGCGCGTGACCGTATCTTGCAGGAGTTGGCGCACCGATTTGTCATATCCTAAAATTTCGGTGAAGACATCCAGTCGCTGCAAGGCATCCTTTTCGAGGTTGCCGATGATGGCGATCTTGTCACCGTTGCGAGTGACGATCAAGGCGGATGGCCAGGTCAGGTCATTAGCGCCGATCAGCAAGTCCAGCGCCGGATCACGCACACCGCTCGTCTCACGCACAAACGTGAGCCACATGTCGTTTTCCTGTTCCTTGAGAATATCAATGGCCTGGTTTATTTTTTCCTGTATGAGTGTCATGGGAAATCCTTAGATTGCCTCTTCCTGTGGAAGAGGCGTGGGTTGGTGGAACTTACGCGGTTCTTTGACCATGAAGATCAGGACCATGGTCATCACCACTGACAGAACTGCGGATACTGCAAACGTGATCACAAACCCCACCGTATCGGCGATCCAGCCACCGATGAGCGGCGCGATGATCGTGACAGGTGCGGTCAGAGTTTGTGCGAGCCCAATATAAAACGGACGTTCCTTCTCATCGCTGAAATCAACGGTCATGGTCATGCCATTCGTCCAGATGGACACATTCGCAAAACCCGTGAGAACGAAGATGGGGAAGAACCAGGCAAGCGAGGGGGCAAACCAGGCGAGCAGTGAACTGACGCCCGCCGATGCCGCACCAATGATGACCATCAGTCGGTGACCGACGCGGTCGCCCAGCCAGCCCATGCCTGCATTGGCGACGGTCTGTGCGATGGTAAGAGTGGCAGTGAGATAACCAGCGGTGACTTCATCCATGTTGAAGCGGCGCAGCGCGTAGACGATGTAAAACGCAAAGCCCATGGTCGCAAACTGCGAAAGCATCCGCGCGCTGAGGAACCAGTTGAAGTTTTTATCGCGTTTGAGAATATTGATCGCGCCCTGCCAGAAGGGAATCGGGTTTTCATCGATCACTTTATCATGATCAGTTACCTCCCGGGTGAAGGCAAGCGCGATCCACGAAATGCTGAAAAAAAGGACTGCGATAAAGAAGCACACCGCAAAGTTGAGTGGCGCGTCAAACCACCCCAATAGATAACCTGCGGCAATTGCCGAACCGCTGATAAACAGGTTGGCGACAGCGGCCTGAACGCCGAAGAAGGTTCCGCGGTTTTCAGGTGGGATGATCTTGGAGATCATGCTGGTCCACGGGTTGGCCGTGAAGCCGCCGCCAAGACCCTGCCAGGTGAGCAGGAGAAAGGTGAAGATCAACCCGATCTGCAATCCGATTTTTGGCAGCAGCAAGGCTACGATGGCAAACCCCAAAAATGGAAGGCGTTCATGAATGGTCATCATTAAGACCGTTGTTTTGTAGCGGCGGAGTCTGGATGTATGGCTTGCTGTAAATAATTGAGGGAGCAGCCATCCAGCGGAATGAATGGCAGGGACCAGTCCGATCAGTGTGGCTGAATCGGTCATCGATGCAACGAAGAGGGGCAGGATGGTGCCGAAGGATGCAAATCCCAGGGCGACACCGAACATGCCGCCATCCATCAAGCCGACGGTAATGTTGTAGCGCAAGTGCTTACGGGCAAATTGTTCAACTTTCGATAGGGGAAGCATTCCCCGATTCTACACTACATCACTTTCTACCTTGCTTGGCAGGGTCGACTTCGCGCTTGACAAATTATTGAAAATCTGTAAAATAAAAACGAACGTTCGTTCATTTTTGGAGACCTATGAAAAAGGATAAGCAGACGAAAGGTGAAATGACCCGCCTGGCGGTCGAGGATGCTGCCATCGGCCTCTTCCTCGAGCAGGGCTATCACGCCACATCCATGCGTCAGATCGCGGACCGGGCTGAACTGGCATTGGGTGGGATCTATAACCACTTTTCCAGCAAGGATGAGATCTTCGAGGCGATTATCATCGATCAGCATCCTTATAAGAAGATCCTTCCGCTTATTCTTGAAGCGGAGGGGAATACCACGGATGAATTTTTCCGCAACGCGTTCCGGATCGTGATCGGCGAACTGGGTAATCGGCCGGAATTTATCAACCTGATGTTCATTGAACTGGTCGAATTCAAAGGCAAACATGGCTCGGTCATGCTGCGTGAAATCGCCCCCAAGGTCCTTCCAATTTTTGAAAAGGTTATCAAGGGGCGCAAGGATCTGCGGGTAACGCATCCGGCTTTGTTAATGAGGTCATTCTTCGGAATGATCATTTCCTACTTCGTGACTGAAATGATCATCGCCGATTCTGTGGTCGGCAAGCTGATGCCCAAGAACAGCGCAGATATGTACATTGACATTTTCCTCAAAGGCATCTTAAAGGAGCCTGCATGAACTCACGCTTAATATCCATTATCCGTAAGGAATTCATCCAAATCTTCCGCGACCCGCGCACTCTGGTGTTGATCATTGTGATGCCCATGCTGCAACTCTTCCTGCTGGGCTACGCGGCCACAACGGATGTGAAGAATATCTCTATTGCTGTCTGGGATCAGAGCCGTTCACCTCAGGCGCGTGCTTTGTTGGATGCGTTCCGCTCAGCAAACTATTTCAGCATCGACTATGTTGTTGGGTCTGACCAGGAATACCGTGAACTGATCGAATCGGGCGACATCCGGGCCGCACTGATCATCCCACCCGATTATGCACAACGCCTGCTCGAAGGCAGGGCACAGGTATCGCTGGTGCTGGATGGGTCAGATGCAACAGTAGGCGGAACAGCGCTCAACACCGCCAGGTTGATCGGTCAATCGTACGCGACCAAAGTATTAACGGAACAAGCCTCTCTGACCGGCCGACCGTCCTCGTTCACGCCACCGCTCGATGTGCGCACACAGGTCTGGTACAACCCCGATCTCATCGCTGCCTATTTCAACGTCCCGGGCGTGATCGGAATGATCCTGTATTTCATCACTACATTGCTCACGGCTTCGTCCATTGTCCGTGAACGGGAGCGCGGCACGATCGAACAGTTGATCGTGACGCCCATACGCTCCTGGGAACTGGTCGTCGGAAAGATACTCCCCTATTCAATCCTCGCTCTCATTGACATGGTGGAAGTGCTGGTGATCGGACATTGGTGGTTCAAAGTCCCGATCAAAGGTGACCTGGGGTTGATCTTTGCCCTTTCAGGATTGTTTCTCATTTCGAGTCTTGGCATTGGTCTTTTTGCCTCCACTGTAGCCAATACCCAACAGGAAGCCTTTATCACAGTCATGGTTACCATGTTGCCCAGCCTCTTCCTTTCCGGCTTTTTCTTCCCCATCGAAGCGATGCCGAAGTTCCTGCAATATGTTTCTGCCATTGTGCCGCTTCGGTATTACCTTGTCATCATTCGGGCATTGCTGCTCAAAGGAGTCGGCTTGCCTGCGCTGCAAAATGAAGTCATTGCCCTCACCATCTTCGCGATCGTTATTATGGGCATCGCTGCCCTGCGCTTCCGCAAACGTTTAGACTGAAATTGTTTAAGGAGTTAACCATGCATAACAGACGTCCCCCTCTTCCCGCGATCCTCCTCATCCTGGTGCTCATCGCTGTTGGTGTCTATTACGGAGTTCGTTCGCTGAACGCCGATGAAAACGGACAGCTCAAGGCATCTGGCACCATTGAATCGGTGACGGTCAATGTCTCGCCGGAGATGGCCGGCAAAGTAACGGAAGTCCTCGTCGATGAAGGACAGCCCGTCACAGCAGGCGATGCGCTTCTTCATCTGGATGACAGTGTTCTCCAGTCCGAAAAGCGGACTGCGCAAGCCGCGCTGGATTCAGCCAACGCCAGCGTCCAGACCGCGCAAGTGGCATTGGAGTCTGCCCAGTTGCAGTATGAGGTGATCCTGAACAACGCGCTCACACAGGATGCATCCTCACGCCTTGCCATCTGGGACGAATCCAAGCCGGCCGAATTTGACCAACCCATGTGGTACTTTTCCAAGGAAGAACGCATCAAGGCCGCCCAAGCCGAAGTGGACTCTACCAAGTCCGCTCTCGACGATGCCATGACAAAACTGGATGAAGTCAACGATCGTGCAGGCAGCTCAGATTTCCTCAATGTGGAAGCCACTCTTGCACAGACCCGCCTCGCCTTCCAAAATGCGCAGGATGTACTGGACAACACCAGTGGCGCCTCTGACAGCCAGGGACTACGAGATGCCGCGCAGATCATCCTCGATGAAGCTCAGATCGATCTGGACGATGCCCAAAAGGATTATGACGATGCCCTGACCACCGAAGGCGCAACAGATGTCCTCGATGCCCGTGCGGATGCGATCATTGCACAGGAAATCTACAATAGTGCCGTGGATAAACTCCGCGCATTGCAAACGGGTGCTGAGTCGCTGCAGGTTCAGACGGCTGAAAAGGCGGTTTCCCAGGCGGAAGCCATGCAGATGCAGGTGCAAGCCAACGTCAAATCGGCGCAGGCGCGTTTGGATGCCATCGATGTTCAACTTAAAAAGACGGCCATTTACGCACCCATGGACGGCATTCTGCTCGTCCGCAATGTGGAAGTGGGCGAGTTCGTCCAACCGGGTGCAGCAACCTTCTCTCTGGCGAATCTCGATGATCTAACGATTACCGTCTACGTGCCAGAAGACCAGTACGGCAACATCTCTCTGGGACAGGAAGCCACGCTTACTGTTGACTCTTTCCCCGGCGAGACGTTTGAGGCAATTGTGGTCCACATTGCCGATCAGGCAGAATTTACACCACGCAACGTCCAGACCGTGGAAGGACGCAGCTCAACGGTTTATGCCATCAAGTTGAAAGTAACCGATAGCGATGGCAAACTCAAGATCGGTATGCCCGCTGATGTGGTGTTCAAATAACGATATGTCGTTCTCATAGGGCAGCTGCCCTACCCTATGAGAACCACCCGGAATACAAGATGGACCTTTTAGTCAACGCCACGAATCTAAAAAAATCCTTCGGTGATAACCATGCCGTGGATGGTGTCTCTCTCGAAATTCCCGCTGGCGAGATCTATGGACTTGTCGGCTCTGATGGAGCAGGGAAGACGACCACCATGCGTCTGCTCGTCGGTGCACTCAAAGCGGATGCAGGGGAAGTCAATATTTGCGGCTATGACATCAACCGTGAGACGGAACAAGCCCGCTCGCAGTTTGGCTATCTTTCACAACGCTTCTCGATGTACGAAGACTTAACAGTTCTCGAAAATATTCGCTTTTTCGCTGAAGTGCGCGGACTCAAAGCTGGTGAATGGTTGCCTCGTTCACTGGAGATCCTTGATTTTGTCGGGCTTGAAAAATTCAAGGATCGCCGCGCGGGTCAACTGTCTGGCGGTATGAAGCAAAAACTTGGCTTGGCTTCTGCATTGGTCACACGCCCAAAAGTATTGCTGCTCGATGAACCCACCACGGGTGTTGACCCCGTCACACGCCAGGACTTTTGGCAGCTTGTGATCCGTCTTGCGACACAGGACGATGGAGTGAGTGTAGTTATTTCCACGCCGTACATGGATGAAGCATCACGCTGTCATCGCGTGGGTTTCATGAAGAATGGAAAAATCATTGCCGAAGATACGCCATCCAATTTGCGTGCGCGCTTGAACGGGCGCATCCTTGAACTGCGCGGCTCGCCGATCAACCTGCTCCGTCATGTGGCGCACAGCGATCAGGATGTGGAAGACGTTCAGGCGTTCGGAGATCGACTGCACATCCGCGTCGGTGAGAACAAGGCTCAGGATGTCCTCCATCGACTCACGTCTGAGATCCGAAGCGCAGGCGGGCAGGTGGATATCCTGCGCAGCGTTCCATCCACGCTCGAAGATGTGTTTATCGCGTTATCCGAAAATGAAACTGAGTAATGCGACATACATGTCGCCGTACCAAAGGAGTTATATGATCAACCTTGACCTCAGCACATTGATCGATCGGCCCGTCAAAGATGTCTTTGCGTTTGTGACGAATCCAAACAACATGTCAAAATGGAATTCGGCAGTGGTCAGCATGCAGCAGATCACACCGGGTGAAGTAGGACTGGGCACCAAGTTCAAGAATGTCGGTGAAATGATGGGACGCCGCATCGAAGGCGAAATGCAGGTCATCACCTTCGAACCCGATTCAAAATATGGTTTTCAAATGCAGGCTGGACCGATGCAGGTCAAGGTCAATCTCGGTTTCAAAACGGTTGGTACTGGCACAAAGCTCAGCCTCAATGCGCAAGGCAATCCAGCGGGAGTGTTCAAGCTGGCTGAAGGTGTGATGCAGGGTCGTGTTAAATCGATGATGGAAGAAAACCTGGCGCGATTGAAATCTGTTTTGGAAAAGGGATAGTTATGTAGGTGACAGTCATGTAGTGACCGTCACCTGTAAAGGTGATTTATGAGTTTACCTGTCATCTATGTTGAAAACCTTACGCGCCGCTTCGGTGATTTCGTCGCGGTCGATCATATCAACTTCGAAGTGAATGCCGGTGAAGTGGTTGGGTATCTCGGACCGAACGGTTCGGGCAAGACGACCACCATCCGCATGCTGCTCGGTTTATTGGAACCCACCGAAGGCGAAGCGACCGTACTGGGATTCGATGCCTTCAAGCAAAGCGAGGAAGTGCGCGCCCGCTCCGGATATATGTCACAGAAATTTGCCATCTATGACGATTTAACCGTGTTGGAAAACTTGACCTTCTACGGTGGCGTGTATGGCATCACCGACAAGGCCCGCATCGCACATACCCTCGAGCAAGTCGGCCTTCAAGGACATGAGCCCACGCTGACGCGTTCGCTCTCCGCCGGATGGCGGCAGCGACTCGCTCTCGCAATCGCATTGGTCCATGAACCGAAATTGCTTTTTCTGGACGAACCCACTTCCGGTGTGGACCCGACTGCCCGCCGCGCCTTTTGGGACTTGATCTATGAACTTGCCGAAAGCGGCGTGACGATCCTTGTGACCACGCATTATATGGACGAAGCCGAATACTGTGAACGAGTTGGCATCATGCGCGATGGAAAATTACTGGCAATGGATACCCCCTCGAATCTAAAAAAGAATGTTATTCCCGGCGATGTCTGGGAAGTGTACGCTGAACCCTTGCAGGATGGATTGGAAGTACTGCCAACTGTGGATGGTGTATTGCGGGTTGGGCTGGCAGGTGACCATTTACGGACGATCACGGAAAGAGGAAAGAAGAAGGAAGATCTGCTGAAAGCATTGAAGGCAAGGAACGTGACTGTGCGCGATATCGTGATCGGTGAGCCAACGTTGGAGGATGTGTTTATTTCTTTAGCGCGTTGAAATGTTTGTAAGTTAACGTAAATAATGGATAATGCAAAACGACAGCAAAACCCTCAAAATCTGCCACAGAGTCACTGAGTCTTAATTGATTTTTTCTCCCACGGCACTTGCGCCCGTGGCAAGTGTGTGCGCTCTGTGACTCTGTGCCAAAATTCTCTTATCCATTATTGACGTTAAGTTAAAAAGTGGGCAGGTTGGAACTTTCAAACTTTCCAACCTGCTCACTTTTTGTATGTAAAGACAATTGTTATTGCGCGATCTGTGTCTGTTCAGGGACAACGATGGCCATGATCAGGTAGACGACTGCAATGCCGCCAAAGCCGGTGAAGAACGCAAGGACGGTCAACAGGCGGACGATGGTTGGGTCGATGCCGAGGTAGTCACCCAGTCCTGCGCAAACTCCTGCGATCATCCGGTTGGATGTGCTGCGGGTTAACTGTTTGTAGTTGGTGTTCATGATATGTGCTCCTTTCAATGATTTCTACAGAGACATACGCAGGGCTGGGGAGGAAGTTGCAAATCTAGTTTCCTAGCGGCTCTTCATAGGCTGACGTCAGATGGTCTGGCAGCAGGCTGACACTGCTTTCCAGTCCATCCAGTTCCTTCCCATTACGTACTTTTTCATGGACGATCAGTATGGCTTCGATACTGTCATTCACCATGCGCGTCATCGTATTCTCGTTCAAATAGCGATAGGGGATGGACAAATACCACTTGTCCTCCTGCTCACTGTAATACTTGCGGATGTGATCGTATTGATGGTGCAGAGCTTTTTCATTCACAAAAGGCAAATAGGACGAGG
>Ga0190269_10000636_pt1 | contig 17807 bp, 5 predicted proteins | sample Popmic249IS_FD_133749 | JGI IMG/M metagenome (GOLD analysis project Ga0190269, IMG submission 133749) | Populus adjacent soil microbial communities from riparian zone of Blue River, Arizona, USA - 249 IS | ecosystem: Environmental > Terrestrial > Soil > Riparian zone | place: USA: Arizona... | reverse complement strand
TTCCAGCAAGGCGACATGCAGGCCGCCAAGCAGTTCTACTCGAAGGTCACGGAGATCCCGCCCGAGCGGAACAAGGTCTACGGCTTCGCGCTCTACAAGCAGGCGTGGTGCGACTACAACATCGAGGACTACAAGAGCGCGCTCCAGAAGTTCGTGGAGACGATCGAGTTCGCCCAGCAGAACCCCGAGGCGCACAACGTCGAGAACCTGGCCAAGCAGTCGCGGCGCGAGCTGATCATGCCGTACGCGCAGGTCGGTAGCCCGGCCAAGGCGCTCGAGTTCTTCGGTCGCTACGCCAAGGACGACGAGCAGGCGTACGAGATGTTCGAGTCGCTCGGTGAGCTGTACTTCGACACCGGTAAGTGGCCCGAGGTCATCGCGATTTACCACAAGCTGATCTCGGAGAAGTCGAGCAGCGAGAAGGTTTGCTACTGGCAGACGCGCGTGACCAACGCCGTCATCAGCAGCAAGCCCAAGCCGGGTCAGGTCACCGAGATCGAGCGCATGATCGATCTCTACGACACGTACGCGGAGAGCAAGCAGAGCGACACGGCGAAGCAAAGCTGCAAGCAAGCGGCCGCTTCGGTGCTGATCGACTTGTCGACGGCCTGGCACCGTGAGGCGATCGGTACCGACACGCAGCCCGGTACGAACGACCGCCAGACGATGGAGCTCGCGGCGAAGCTGTACCGCATGATCCTGGAGCACTTCCCGGACATGGAGTCGATGCAGTTCCCCGACATCGACAAGCGCGATTGGCCGACGGAATACAAGGTCAGCTACTACTACGCCGAGCTGCTCTGGAAGATGGAGAACTGGGCGCAGTGCGGCCCGGCCTTCGACAAGGTGCTCTCGGTCGACCCGCAGGGTGAGTTCACCGAGGACGCCGCGTACGCGTCGGTGCTTTGCTACAACAAGCAGTACCAGGCGACGTTCGCGGAGAGCGAGAAGGTCGTAAAGCACCGCGAGAAGGACGACGAGGACAAGCCCAAGAAGAAGGGCAAGAAGGGCGAAGAAGAGCCTTCCGCCGCGGAGATGCGCGAGAAGTTCAAGGCCAAGGAGTTCTCCGAGCTCGAGAAGGGCATGTTGAACGCGTATCAGCGTTACATCTGCTTCGTTCCCGACAGCGAGGACCTGCCGACGATCAAGTATCGCCGCGCGCGCATCTACTACGAGACGAACCACTTCGAGGAAGCGGCCGTCTTGTTCAAGGACATCGCGTTCAACCACCCGAAGTCCGAAGAGGGCCTCGGCGTGTTCGCCGCGAACCTGTGGCTCGACTCGCTCAACGTGCTCGGCACGTACAGCGACCCGCCCCGCGCGTCCTGCTACGACGACATGAACGAGGGCCTCGAGCCGCTGTACGGCCTGTACTGCTCGAGCGAAGAGCAGAAGGCGAACAACGCAGAGCTGTGCGAGACGCTCGAGCAGCTGCGCTGCGACCTGATGCGTAAGAAGGCGGAGGCGCTGCAGGGCAGCAAGCAGTTCAAGGGCGCCGCCCAGCTGTACGTCCGCATCTTCCGCAAGTTCCCGGAGTGCGGCCGCCTCGACGAGGTCCTGTACAACGCGGCGATCAACTTCGAAGCGGCGCGCCTCTTGGGCCGCGCGATCAAGGTCCGCCGCGTGCTCATCGACAAGTACCCCGATGGCGAGTGGGCCAAGCGCGCGCTGTACCTGATCGGCGCGAACTACCACGCGCTCGCGATGTACGACAGCGCAGCCACGTACTACGAGGCCTTCGGCTCCAAGTACCCGGGCGAGCTCGGCGAGAACTGCAGTGAGCAAGACAAGACGTCGGGCACGTGTACCAACGCGAAGGAAGCCGTGCAGAGCGCGGTCTTCTTCCGGCTGGGTCTAGGCGACGAAGAGAAGGGCGTCGAGGACGCGAAGCTGTTCGAGAAGAACTACGCGCGTAAGTTCCCGCGCGAGACCTCGCAGGTTCGCTACTCGCTCGGCTCGATCTACGAGCGCCAAGAGGACTGGCAGAAGGTCATCGCGCACTACTCGAGCTTCGTGAAGCAGTACCGGAAGACGGCGCTGCCGCACGAGATCATCCAAGCGAACGTCAACATCGGCCGCGCTCACCTCGCCATCCAAGGCAACGAGAAGCAGGTCGAGGACAACAAGCGCAAGGCCGAGCCTTACTTCCGCGCTGCGGTCGCCGAGTACGGCGCTGCGTCCGGAGCCGAGGTGCCGGAAGATCAGAAGGAGCGCTTCGCGGCGCTCGCGAAGATCGCTACCGCCGAGGCGCAGTTCCACCTCGCCAACCGCGAGTTCGACAAGTTCCGCGCCATCGGCTTCCCGGTCTTCAAGGCCAAGTCGAAGAACAAGGCCGACCTGCAGAAGTCCTTCCAGGACTGGATGGCCGGAGACTTCGTGAAGTGGATGGGCGAGAAGGCCAAGGCGCTCGAGACCGCTCAGAAGTCGTACGAGAGCATCACCGAGCTCAAGGTGCCGCAGTGGGAGATCGCCGCGGCGACCCGCGTCGGCGACATGTACCTCTCGTTCGTGAACGACTTCCGCGACGCGCCGGTCCCGCCGGCGCTCGAGGGCGACGACGAGCTGGTCGACATCTACTACCAAGGCCTCGATGAAGCCTCGCGCCCGTGGGTCGAGAAGGCGAAGAACGCGTACGAGTTCTGCCTGATCACCGCGACCAAGGTGCGTTGGTTCAACGAGTTCATGACCCGCTGCGAGGAAGAGCTGTTCAAGCTCGATCCGCGCACGTACCCGCGCGCCGCGGAGCTTCGCGGCAGCGAGATCTACACGCACAGCGCCAAGGCGGCGCCCGGTCTCATCGAGCTGGGTGGCGAGCAGACCGACGACGACGAGGGTGAGGAGTGATGTCCATGTTCAAGACGAGCAACATCTCTCGTTCGATCAAGAGCGGCGCGGCGCTCGCGCTGTGCTTCGCGATCGGCTGCGGCGGCGGCGGCGGGGGCAGCACCTCCGGCGGCGACGGCAGCAGCGCGACGGTCGGCGGCCAGGTCGTCAAGACGCGCGGCGGCCAAGCCGTCAACGTCGAGGCGCACAACCGCTGGACGGAAGGCGTGAAGGAGTTCCAGGCCGCCGAGAAGGCGGGCTGGAACGCCGAGCGCTGCGACAGCGTGTCGGGCACGTTCGAGGACGCGGCCGAGGCGAACAACAAGTTCGCCGAGGCGCTGTATATGGCGGGCGTCGCGAAGCAGCGCTGCGGCAAGAACGAGGAGGCGACCGCCTTCTTCAACAAGGCGCTGCGCCAGAACTCGAAGCTGTGCGGCGCGCGCGTGGGCATCGGCCTCAACGCGCTGGCCGGTGGCAGCGACTCGTCGGCGATGCGTGAGTTCCAGCAGTCCGTGAAGGACGACCCTCAGTGCACCGAGGGCTACGTCAACATGGCCATGCTGCAGCGCAAGGGCGGCGACGCCAAGGAAGCGCTCAACAACCTGCGCCGTTCGCTCGCGATCGATGCGCAGTACCTGCCGGCGTTCAATGAGATGGCGCTGCTCTACCTCGAGCAAGCGCAGGACAACACGAAGATGCTCGACCTCGCCGAGGTCGTGTGCAGCCAGGCGCAGAAGATCAACGCGAACTACGCGCCGATCTACAACACCTGGGGCCTCATCGACCTGCGCCGCGACCAGATCATCTCGGCGTCGGCCAAGTTCCAGCGCGCGCTCGAGCTCGATCCGAAGATGTTCGAAGCGCACATGAACTTCGGCCAGATCACGATCGGCTTCCGTGGCTACGAGGACGCGAAGAACTCGTTCACGCAGGCGCTCGAGCTGAAGCCGAAGAACTTCGACGCGACCGTCGGCCTCGGCGTCGCCTACCGCGGTCTCGATCAGAAGGAGAAGGCCGAGGAGCTGTACAACAAGGCCAAGGACCTGTCCTCGAACCGGCCCGAGCCTTACTACAACCTCGGCATCCTCTATCAGGACTTCCGCGACGGCTCGACCGAGCAGATGAAGACGGCTCGTTCGTACTACGAGCAGTTCTTGTCGCGCGCCGGCAGCGATCCCCGCTACGCGAAGGCCGTCGAGGACATCAAGCGCCGCTGCAAGCCCGGTACGACCGGCGGCAAGGGCGGCAAGAGCCGCGGCTCCGTGAAGTGCGTCTCGGGTCGTCTTCAGAACATCGAGGACTACCTGCAGGCCATGAAGGACATGGCCGAGATCGAGAAGATGCAGAAGCAGGCCGAGGCTCAGCAGAAGGAGCTCGAGGCCCAGCAGCCTCCGCCCGAGGCCGCCGCGCCGCCGCCCGCCGAGGGCGAGCCGGCGGCAGGCGCGCCACCTGCCGAGGGTGCGCCACCCGCGGAAGATCCGGGCGCGGGCAAGAAAGACGCCCCGGCGGGTAAGAAAAAGGGCAAGTAACCTCCTGTAGTTAGGCCGTTGTGCGCAATTTGCGCACAACGGCCTGTACAGCGAGGGAGCACTCGGGTTATCGACAGCGTTGTTGTTCGGCCACGGCCCGGACGGGGTCGTGGGCCACAGGAGATTCGGTGATGGCTAAGCGACTGCTCATTCTCGCGTTCGCGCTCTCGGTGCTCTCGGTTCCCGCGGCGGCCCAGGAAGCCGCGCCGGCGGGTGGTGAGAACACCACGAGCTACGACTTCGAGGACGACCTCGTTCAAGGTGACCTGGTGCGTCCGGACGGCGAGAACCTGATGGTTCGCCGACGCGGCGCGCGCGAGTCGCTGATCCGCATTCGCGAGCACTTCGTTCCGGAGCTGCTGAAGTCCGTCGAGAACCTGTAGGCCGGAGCGCTCGTGCGGAGCTGATCCCACGAGCGCGCGATGTGAAAAAAACTCGGCGGTCGGGGGAACCGAGCACCGAGATCGATGTCAGGGAGTGTGCGGTTCCGACCGGAGCCGCACCAGTTGAATGGGTGTAAGGCCTGCGGATGGGCGCGGGCGCTTGGAGGCTGTGGTGTCGACCGCAATCACGTTCCACATCTACGAAGGCGATCAGCACGTTCGGTCCGCGACGTTCAACCAGGACGTCATCAAGATCGGCAAGCTGGACTCGAGTCACCTGCGCGTGGATGACGAAGCCGTCTCGCGCATGCACTCGGTGATCGAGGTGTCTGGACCGGGCGAGGTCTACATCATCGATCTGGGCTCGGCCTCGGGCACGATCCTGAACGGGCAGAAGGTCAACAAGGCCCGCCTCGAGTCGGGCGATCAGCTGCAGTTCGGCAACACGACGGTCGTCGTGGAGCTCGGCGAGGCGGTCGCCGAGGAAGAGGAGCCGGCGCAGGTGGCGGCGGTGGCGCAGCCGCAGTACCAGCAGCCGCAGTACCAGCAGCCCGCGCAGCCGCAGTACCAGCAGCCGCAGTACCAGCAGCCGGCGCAGATGCCGAACCCGTTCGCGCAGGGCGCGTCCACGGCTCAGTTCGGGCAGCAACAAAATCCGTTTGGGCAAGCGCAGTACGCGCAGCCGGCGCAGGTCGCCCAGCCGGTCGCGATCACCGCGACGGGCATGGCCGGCGAAGCGCTCCGCGACTACGGCGAGGCCGCGACGTACGCGCTGGTGCCGACCGCACCGCCCGTGAACCCGGCCGACATCGACTCTTCGGAGAACGCGGTCGAGGTCGTGGTGATGTGGGGCGAGCTCAGCATCCTCCACGTCGAGCACCTGTCGCCGCCGCGCGGCTTCTACATCGGTGAGTCGACGGACGCGAAGGGCAAGCCGACGACGGACTTCCTCATCGGCAGCGAGAGCATCGGCGTCGAGCGCATGCCGATCACCGTCGAGTCGGGCGCATCGGCCGCGGTCGTGATCCCGAACGGCGCGACCGGCGACGTCACGATCAACAACCAGAGCATCACGTTCCAAGAGCTCGCCGCGCAGGGTCAGCTGCAGGCGGCGTCGGAGCTGGCTGGCGCGCAGCAGTATCCGCTGCCGGCGGGCGCCACCGCGCGCGTTCACTTCCGCGGCTTCACGTTCATCGTGCGCCCGACGTCGGCCGCTCGCCGCGTCGCCACCAAGCAGGACTTCGACAAGGTCCTGTACGGCTGGCTGGGCGCTTCCGCAGCCTTCTTCGGCGGCCTTCTGCTGCTGTTCTACTTCCTTCCGCCGTGGTCCTCGTCGTTGTCGCTCGACTTGCTCAACGCCGACTCTCGCCTCGTGAAGTACCTGATCGAGCCTCCGGAGACTCAAGAAGAAGAGACTCCCGAGTGGCTCGACGACTCCAAGATGGACGAGGAGGAGGGTGGCAAGGGCAAGCGCCACAAAGACGAAGAAGGCCAGATGGGCAAGAAGGACGAGAAGAAGACCAAAAATAAGTTTGGTATCGAAGGTCCTCAAGACAACGAAGATCCCCACATGGCCCGCGAGGAGGCCAAAGAGATGGCGGCCAACGCCGGCATCATCGGCATCCTCAAGGCGAGCGTTGGCGCGTGGAACTCGCCGACGTCGCCGTACGGTCGCGACACGGCGCTCGGTCAGGACCCGATGAGCGCGCTCGGCGCCCTCATGGGTGACCAGATCGGATCGAACTTCGGCTTCGGCGGCCTCGGCCTTCGCGGTACGGGTCGCGGCGGCGGTGGTACCGGTGAGGGCACCATCGGTCTCGGCAACATCGGCACCATCGGCCACGGCGCAGGCGGTGGCGAGGGCTCGGGCTACGGTCGTGGCGCCGGCGGTTTCCGCGGTCGCGACGCGAAGGTTCCGCGCATCCGTTCCGGTAAGGCGGACGTCCGCGGCTCGCTGTCCAAGGAAGTCATCCGCCGCATCATCAACCGCCACATCAACGAGGTCCGCTTCTGCTACGAGCAAGAGCTGAATCAGCGCCCCGACCTGCAAGGCCGCGTCGCGATCCAGTTCATCATCTCGCCGACCGGTGCGGTGCAGACCGCCGCGGTCAACAGCTCGGACCTGGGCAACCAAAAAGTCGAGCAGTGCATCGCGAGCGCGGTGCGCCGGTGGAGCTTCCCGTCGCCTGAGGGCGGAGGCATCGTGGTCGTGACCTATCCGTTCGTGCTCCAGCAGACGGGCGGCTGATCAGGTCGCGGGTGTTGCACGACGAGCGGGCGTCCCATTCATGGGCGTCCGCTCGCGTGTTTATGGGGTAGGCGGCGGGCTAGGCCTGCGGCTTCACGAAGCCCGGAAGGGCTCCCATGTGGGTGTCGGTCTCGGAGCCGGGTGGTCCCTGAAAACAGGGGCAGTTTCGGGACTTTGCAGTTGAGTGAAATTCGCAATCTCCGTAACATGCCAACTCTCCGCAGAAGGAGCCCGGTTATGAAGCTGTCCAAACCGCTGGTGATCGGTGTTTTCGCGCTCTTCCTGTGCACGGCGGGCAACTGCTCGCGCGCGCGGGTCGAATCGATGAACAAGATGAACGAGGGTGTGGTCGCGGCGCAGCAGAAGCGCTTCGACGATGCGGTGAAGCTCCTCGACCAGGCCACCGTGATCGACCCGCAGAACGAGCAGGCGTTCTGGAACCTCGCCATCGTTCACATGGAGATGCGCAAGTACGACCGGGCGAAGGAAGACCTGACCAAGGCCATCGCGGTCGACGCTCAATCGGCGGCGGCGCACGAGAAGCTCGGCACCGTCTTGATCGAGCTCAAGGATTGGCCGGCCGCAAAGGCTGCTCTGAGCAAGGCCGTCGAGCTCGAGCCCGCGCTGTTCAAGGCGTACTACAAGCTCGCGCAGGTCGATGAGCAACTCGACGATCAGCAGAGCGCGCTCAAGAATTACACGTTGTCGTGCGAGAAGGGGCCGCGCTTCCTCGAGGCGTACGCCGCGCTCGGCCGCCTGTACGCGGACCTCGGCTACCTCGATCAGTCGGTGCAGGTGTTGACCGAGGCGACGAAGGTCGCGCTCGCCGGCACCGAAGAGGAAGCTCAGGTGCACCACCTGCTCGGCACCGTGTATCAGCAGCAGAAGAAGTACGACGACGCCGTGCGCGAGTTCCGCGCCGCGCTCGCAGTCGTGCCCGGTATGCGCGACGCGCTGTTCTCGCTCGGTTGGACCTACGAGCTGCAGGGCAACCGTGAAGAGGCGAAGCGCTACCTCAAGAAGTTCGTGGACGTCGCCGGGGCAGAGGCTCCGGCTCACTACGTGAAGGCCGCGCGCGACAAGCTCGCGGAGATGACAGAGGGCTTCTGAAGCTCAGAGCAGAGCAAAACAAGCAGGTTTCTCGAACGAACGCCGGGAGCGGATCCGCTCTCGGCGTCGTGTCGCTCTTAGTAGGTCGTGTGAACCACGCGCCTACAAGGGCATATCAGCACAAGAACGCGCAGCAGTGCGGGTAAAGCAGGGATCCGAGGAGGCATCGGTGTCGGAAAACGACGTTCCCGTTTCGACCGAGTCCGAAGGGGCTATGTCGGCCGAGTTGAGCGGTAGGTCAAATAGCGAGCACGGTACGAATGGCACGCCGCGGGAGCTAACCGCGGACGAAAGGGCCAAGCTCGTCGAGCTCGACGCCGCGCTCGCGAAGTTCCTCGAGCAAAAGCGTTGGTCGGACGTCATCAAGACCACGCTTGCGAAGGCAGAGATCGTCCAGGACCGCGAGCAAAAGGTCGCGCTCTTCGCCGAGGCGGGGCGCATGTACCTCGAGCGCTCGTCGAACCAGGCGGAGGCGATCAAGTGCTATCGCCGCGCGCTCGATCTCGACCCGACCCACGTCGAGGCGATCGAGAAGCTCAAGGACATGTACGAGAAGCGCCGCGACTGGGAGCGCCTGGTCGAGGTGATGCGCATCGAGTGCAGCCTGCTGCCGATCTCCGATCAGCCGCAGCGCCGTGTCCAGATCGCGCTGCTCGCGACCGAGCGCCTGCGCAAGCCCGAGATCTGCATCGACCTGTGGCGCGACGTGCTCGAGGTCGACGGTGAGCACAACGAAGCGATCACCGCGCTGGTCGGCCTGTACGAGCGCGCGCGCGACTTCACGTCACTGGCCGACGTGCTGGAGCGCAAGGTCCGGCAGACCACCGACAAGACCGAGCAGCTCGCGCTGCTTCAGAAGCTCGGCCTCATCTACGCCGACAAGCTCAACAGCGAAGAGGGCGCGATCGACGCCTTCAAGCGCGTGCTCGAGCTGGATCCCGAAGATCGCCGTGCCCAAGAGCAGCTGAAGAAGCGGCTGTCCGCGGCGCGCGCTTGGGACGAGCTGGAAGAGTTCTACGCCGCCCGCCAGCAGTGGGACGAGCTGATCCGCACGCTCGAGCGCGCGGCCGATGCCAAGGAGTCGGCGGCCGAGGAGCGCATCACGCTGCTGTTCCGCGTGGCGCGCCTGTTCCACGAGAAGATGGGCAAGCCCGATCGGGCCGCGCGCGCTTACGAGAAGGTGCTGACGCTCGACTCGACCAGCCTCGAGGCCGCCGAGGCGCTCACGCCGATCTACGAGCAGGCGGGCGACGCCAAGAAGCTCGTGTCGGTGTACGAGGTCCGCCTGCTCCACATCGAGGAGCCGGACGAGCGCGTCGTGTTGTTGCGCGAGGCGGGCTTGCTCTACGAGGAGAAGCTCAAGGACGCCGGCACCGCCTACGAGCGGTACCTCGCCGCGTTCAAGCTCAACCCGACGAGCGACGTGATCCGCGAGGATCTCGAGCGCATCGCGGGCAAGACCAAGGACTGGGAGAAGCTGTTCGGCGCGTACTCGGACGTGATCGAGGAGACGTCCAGCTCGGACGACGCGATCGAGCTGCGCATCGCCTACGGCCGCGTGCTCGTGAATGCGGGCAAGGTCAAGGACGCGATCACGCAGTACCGTGCCGTCTACGAAGAGCGCGAGGACGAGCCGCGCGCGATCGAGGCGCTCGAGCACCTGTACCGCGAGGTCGGCGACTCGGCCCGCTTGCTCGAGGTCCTCGAGCGCCGTGCCGAGCTCGAGAACGATCCCGACGCGCGCAAGCGGCTCGCGTACGACATCGCGCGCCTCTACGACACCGAGCTCGGAGACCTGGACAAGGCCATCGGCGCCTACCGCAACATCCCGATCGAGTTCGGCGAGGGCGAGGGCGCGGCATACCAAGCGCTCGAAGAGCTGTACCAGCGCGCCAAGCGCTACCAAGACCTGGGCGACCTGCTCGAGCATCGCATCGATCTCGGACCCGAGAGCGACGAAGAGCTGGCTTCGCTCAAGTTCCGCCTGGCCGGCGTCTTGCTCAACCACCAGGACGACAAGGCCCGCGCGCTGGAGCTGTTCCGCGAGGTCCTGACGCTCATGCCCGAGCACGACGGCGCGCTGGCCGCGCTCGAAGGGCTCTTGTCGGACGCGTCGCTCGGCTCTCAGGTGGCCGCGATCCTCGAGCCGGTCTACGAGGGCAAGGGCGACTGGAAGAAGCTCGTTCAGGCGCTCGAGGTGTCGCTAGGATCGATCACCGATCCGACCGCCCGCGTCGACGTGATCACCAAGGTCGGTGAGATCTACGCCGACCAGCTGCGCGATACGGCGAACGCCTTCGATGCCTATTGCCGCGCGATCCGCGAGGCGCCCGACAACCTCGGGATCGCCGCGCGGCTCGAGGACCTGGCCAAGACGGAGAACAAGCTGCCGCAGATGGTCGCGGTCGTGGAGGAGCTGGCCGAGGCGACGAACGACCCCGACCTCGCGCGGTCTCTTTGGGTGCGCGCGGCGCAGGTTCGCGATCAAGAGATCGGCGACGTCGACGGAGCCGTAGCCGCGTACAAGCAGGCGCTGGCGCTCGAGGCCGGCGACATGTCCGTGCTCGCGGCGCTCGAGGCGCTGTATGCGCGGACCGAGCGCTATCGCGATCTACTCGGCGTGCTGCGCTTGAAGGCGCAGAACCTGACCGAGCCCGGCACGCAAGAGGCGGTGCTGGCGCAGATGGCCGTGATCCACGACCAGAAGCTGCAAGAGCGCGACCAGGCGGTGAAGCTCTATCACGAGATCCTGGAGCTCGACCCCGCCAGCCTGGGCGCGCTGGCGGCCCTCGATGATCTGTTCGAGCGCGGCGCGCAGTGGTCCGAGCTCGCCGAGAACGTCCAGCGCCAGCTGTCGATGGCGGAGGACGAAAACACCCGCATCGAGCTGATGCTGCGGCTCGGCTCGATCCGCGAGATGCGCATGGGCGCCATCGAGGGCGCGATCGAGATCTACCGCGAGATCATCGACCGCGATCCCACGAACGGCAACGCGCTCGCGTCCCTCGAACGCTTGCTCGCGAACCCCGAGCACGAGCTGCGCGTGGCGGAGATCCTCGAGCCGATCTACCGCGATACCGGTGAGACCGCGAAGCTGATCGGCGTGCACGAGATCCAGGTGCGCCACAGCGAAGCCGCCGAGCAGCGCGTCGATTTGCTCGTGCGCATGGCAGGCCTGTACGAGGTGGCGCTGGGCGACTTGCCCAACGCGTTCCGCTGCACGGCCCGGGCGCTCGCCGAAGATCCAGCCAACCCGACGACCCAGGAAGAGCTCGAGCGGCTCGCGGCCAGCGTGGGCGCGTGGCAGCAGCTCGCCGAGGTCTACGAAGCTCGGCTAGGGGGAGAGCGCGGCGAGATCGAGGACGCACCGCTCGCGGCGTCGCTGCACGCCAAGGCGGCGCAGATCCGCGAGACCAACCTGGGCGACGCGCGCGGCGCGATCGAGCACTACAAGAAGGTCCTCGAGCTCGACTCGACCAACCTGCAGGCGGTCGAGGCGCTCGAGCGGCTCTACCAAGGCCTGTCGCTGTACGACGAGCTGGCGAGCACGTACCTGACGAAGGCGGCGATGCTCGACGATGCGTCGGAGCAGAAGCAGTACACCTTCCGCGCCGGCCAGCTGTACGAGGAGCTGCTCGAGCGCCCCGAGAAGGCGATCGACGTCTACAAGGGTTGGCTCAGCCACGAGGCGGACGACTCGGACGCGATCGATCGTCTGATCGCGCTGTACGCCAAGCTCAGCCGCTACGAGGACCTGCTCCAGGCGTACACGCAAAAGGCGGACATCGCCTCGGATCCCGACGAGAAGAAGAGCCTCTACATCGAGGTCGGCTCGGTCTACGAGCATCGCCTCCAGAAGACCGACAAGGCGATCGACATCTACCAGCGCATCCTCGAGATCGATCCCGAGGACGCGCCGGCGCTCGAGCGGCTCGACGTGCTGTATGCCGCTACGGGTCGCTACGAAGAGCTGCTGTCGGTGCTGGAGCGCGAGGCCGATCTGGCCATCGATCCGAACGCCGCGATCTCGTTCCGCTACCGCTCGGGCGAGCTGTTCGAGCTCGAGCTGAACGATGCGTTCCGTGCCGTCGAAGTGTACCGCGGCATCCTCGAGGCTCAGCCCGACCACGCGCAGACGCAGTACGCGCTCGAGCGCATGATCGACGCCGGCAAGGAGCCGCTGCAAGCGGCCACCGTGCTCGAGCCCGTCTATCGTGCGGCCGCAGAGTCGCAGCGCCTCGTGCGCGTGCTCGAGGTGCTCGTCTCCGCCGACGAGGATCCGACGCGCAAGGTGGATCTGTTGCACCAGATCGCCGATCTGCATGAGGTTCACCTCGAGCAGCCGGCGCTCGCGTTCGATGCGCACTCGCGCGCGCTGCCGTTCGACAACCAGAACGAAAAGACGCTGACCTCGCTCGAGATGTTCGCCGAGCGCCTGGGCCAGTGGCCGCAGCTCGTCCGGCTGTACGACACCGAGATCGCGCGCTTGAAGGCGGAGGAGCCGACGTCGGCGATCGATCTCGCGCTGCGCCTCGCCAAGCTATGCGAGGCCCAAATCGGCGACGTGGAAGCCGCGATCGCGCGCTACCGCATCGTGTTCGACGCGGACCCTGGCCACCTCGAGGCACTGCAGGCCCTCGACCGCTTGTACGAAGCGACCGGCCGCTACAGGGAGCTCGCGGACGTGCTCGCGCGCGAGGCCGAGGTTGCGCCGAGCCCCGACGAGGTGCTCGAGCTGCAATACAAGCTCGGTCAGGTGCTGCAGCATCGGTTGGGCGAGACCGACAAGGCGATCGCTCAATACAAGGAGATCCTCGCCGCCGCGCCCGAGCACGAGGGCGCGCTAGCCGCGCTCGAAGGCTTGTTCTCGCAGGGCGTGTCGGTGCTCGCGATCGGAGAGATCCTCGAGTCGCTGTATCGGATGCAGGACGCGTGGGACAAGCTGGTCAACGTCCAGCAAGCCCTGCTCGCCGGCGTCTCGAACACCGACGACCGTGTGGCCACGATGCATCGCTTGGCGGAGATCGCCGAGCAGCGCGTGGGCGACGACGCGCTCGCGTTCACGTGGATGCAACGCGCGCTGCTCGAGGATCCGCAGCACGACAACTCGCAGGGCGAGGTCGAGCGCCTGGCTGGCGCGGTGGACGGCTGGCCGGTGCTCGCGAGCACGTACGCGCAAGTCCTGGGTGACTCGCACCCGCCGGCGCTGCGCGTCGCGATCGCCAAGCGCCTCGCGCGCGTGTTCGAGGAAGAGCTGAACGACTCGCAGCGGGCCGAAGAAGCGTACCGCTACGTGATCGCGATCGATCCGACCGACGACGATGCGCTCGTCGCGCTCGATCGCATCTACAGCGAGAACGGGGCAGGGCGGGCGCTCGCAGAGACGCTCAAGCTTCGGGTCGCGGCGTCGAGCGAGGGCCGGAGCCGCATCGAGCTGATGCACCGCCTCGGCATGGTCCTCTACGACCAGGTCGGCAACGCCAACGAGGCGATCGAGGTCTTCACCAAGCTGCTCGAGCAGGACGCCGAGCACGAGGACTCGATCCGCGCGCTGCAGAACGTGTACTTGGTCACGCAGGACTGGCCGCGCCTCTTCGATGCGTACCAGAAGGAGCTCGCGGTCGTCGTCGGCGACTCGGCGCAAGCCGAGATCTACGGCCGCATGGCGATGCTGTCGTGGACCAAGCTGGGTGACCTGCCCCGCGCGGTGACGTTGCTCAAGCAGGTGCTCGACCTGCTGGGCGAGGACGCCGAGGCGCTCAACGCGCTCGGCAACATCTACGCGCTGCAAGAGAACTGGACCGACTTGGTCGACGTGCTCGAGCGCGAGGTCGCGTGCGCCGACAGCGACGAGGCGCGCGTCAAGATCTACGGCGACCTCGGCCGCATTTGGTACAACAAGCTGCACCGCGATCGGAACGCGCTCGAGAGCTGGGAGCGCGCGCTCGACATCGATCCGGGCTACACCGACGCGCTGTTCGCGATGGGCGACATCCATCGCGCGGCGGGCGCGCACAACGAGCTGGTCGACACGCTGCACCGCGTGATCGACGTCGGCACGGCCACGCTCGACGACGCGACGATCGAAGGCGTGTACATGCAGCTGGGCTCGATCTACGACCAGCAGCTGCAGCAGCCGCCGGACGCGATCGACGCGTACCGCCGCGCGCTCGAGCTGAGCCCGCGGAACTTCAGCGCCATGGACGCGCTCGAGCGCATCCACGGCCAGCAGGATCAGTGGGAAGAGGTCATCGAGGTGATGGGCCGCCGCGCGGAAGCGCTCGACGACCCGCGCCAGAAGATCCTCGTCCTGCTCGAGACCGCCCGCATGTGGGAGGAGAAGCTGCAGCAGCGCGACCGCGCGGTAGGGCCGTTCACGCGCATCCTCGCCATCGATCCCTTGCATGACGGCGCGTTCGCGCAGCTCGAGGCGATCTACCGCGAGGAGTCGCGCTTCAGCGACTTGATCGAGCTGTACATCGCCCGCGTCGAGGCGACCGACAGCGTGGAGGAGCGCGTGTCGATCCTGCGCCGCGTGGCGCAGGTGAACGAGCGCGACCAGGGCGACAAGAACCAGGCGTTCGAGGCCTTGCAGCTCGCCTGGACGCAGGACTTCACGAACGAAGAGACCGCGCGCGAGCTCGAGCGCATGACGGGTCTCACGCAGCGCTGGAAGGAGCTGCTGACCACCGTCAACCAGGCGCTGACCGATACGCCGGAGAGCGAGCTCGCGGTCCGCAACGCCATCTGCGTGAAGGCGGCCCGCTGGTACGCGCGCGAAGGTCACCCCGAGTACGCGATCCCGTTCCTGCAGCAGGTCTTGTCGATCGACCCGCTGAACCTGCCGGCCATGAAGCAGATGGCCGACCTGTACCAAGAGACGCAGCAGTGGCCGGCCTATGCCCAGGTGCTGCGCAAGCTCTCGGAGATGACGGAAGACCCGAACGAGCGCGCCGAGGTGTGCGTGCGCATGGGTCAGCTGCAAGAAGAGCACTTCGGCTCGGCCGAGCAGGCGATCCGCAACTACCGCGCCGCGCTCGACACCGTCCCGAAGAACATCGACGCGCTCAAGGCGCTCGACCGCATCCACCGCAATCGCTCCGAGTGGTCGGACCTGATCGACGTCTTGAAGCGGAAGGTCGATGCGCTCGAGGACCGCGGCCAGGTTATGGCCGCGAAGCTCGAGCTCGCCGAGACGTACGAAGATCGCGTCAGCGACAAGAGCCAGGCGATCGAGCAGTACAAGGGCGTGCTCGCCGAGGACCCGCAGAGCGTGCAAGCGCTCAAGGGCCTCGAGCGCCTCTACGCGCAGCAAGAGCGCTGGCAGGAGCTGCTGGACGTGCTCGAGCGCCAGCTCGAGATCAACGTCGGCGACCGCGCGCAGATCGCGCTGCTCATGCGCATCGCGAACATGTGGGAGGAGATCTTCAGGAAGCCCGACGCCGCCGCGCAGCGGCTCGAGCGCGTCGTCGATCTCGACCCCTCGTTCGTCGAGGCGCTCACCGGCCTCGCGCGGTTGTACCGCCAGCTGCAGCGCTGGGACGACTTGATCCGGACCTACGAGCGCCACATCGACGTGACGCTCGACCGCACCGAGAAGGCCGAGCTGTACGGCCACGTCGGCCGCGTGTACCGCGATCAGCTCGGCGACCTGGATCGCGCGATCGAGGCGTTCCTCAGCGTCACCGCGATCGACGAGAACAACCAAGCAGCCTTGGAGTCGCTGGCCGAGCTGTACGAGCGACGCGGCGAGCACGGCATGGCGCTCGATGCCATGGATCGCCTGACGCGCGTGCTCAGCGATCCGACCGCCAAGGTCGAGCTCTTGCACCGCATGGGCAAGCTGTACGACTCGCAGCTCGGCGACCGGGTCGCGGCGATCGATCACTTCCAGCGCGCGATCGACATCGACGGCTCGCACCTGCCGTCGCTCGAGGCGATGCGCGACATCCACGTCGCCGAAGGCGACTGGGGCGCGGCCGCCTCGGCCCTCGAGCGTGCGACCGCCGTGCAGCAGCCCGCCAAGCGCGCGGCCGAGCTGCGCGTCGAGCTGGGCAACATCTACGACGATCACCTCGGCGAGCGGGAGCGCGCGATCGAGTCGTACGAAGACGCGATCAAGCTCTTCCCAGAGAGCGCCGGCGCCGCGCTGCCGTTGGTCTCGTACTACACGAAGGCCGAGCGCTGGCGGGACGCCCAGCCGCTGCTCAAGATGCTCGTCGACAGCGACGACGTTTCGGACCCCGGCGAGCAGCAGCGCCTGTGGCGCATCTACGGCCAGGTCGCAGAGCAGCTCGGTGACGACGAGACGGCGGTGCGCGCGTACGGCGAGGCCCACGTCCGCGACAGCCAGGACCTCGACGCGCTGATCGGCCTCGCCGCCGGTCACTACGCCGCAAGGACTGGGAGAACGCGCACAAGTACTACCAGATGCTGCTCGTTCACCGCCGCGATGATCTCGGCACCGAGCAGATCACGGACACGCACTACCGCTTGGGCGTGATCAAGCGCGAGCAGGGCGACCTGCGCAAAGCGCTCAACATGTTCGACAAGGCCTTGGAGGAGAACGACCTCCACACGCCGACGCTCGAAGCGCTGGTCTCGCTCCACTCCGAGCAGAAGGAGTGGGAGCAGGTCATCCACTACAAGAAGCGCTTGCTCGACACGGTCGACGACCCCGACAAGCGCTTCGAGATGTACTCGCAGATCGGCGCGCACTGGCAGACCGAGCTGAAGAACCCGGTCAAGGCGCTCGAGGCGTTCGTGGAGGCTTCGGCGATCCAGCCGAACAACCACGTGATGCTGCACAAGATGCTGGGTCTCTACAGCGAGACCCGCCAATGGGAGTCCGCGATCGAGATCATCGATCGCATCAGCGCGCTGGAAGAGCGCGCCGAGGTGCGCGCCAAGTACGCGAACACGGTCGGCGTCATCTTGCGCGACGAGCTCAAGAACCCCGAGGCCGCGGTCGACCGGTTCGACCAGGCCTTGGACTTGGATCCCGCGGGCGCGCTCAAGGCGTTCGAGGCGATCAACAAGATCCTCACCCAGCAAAAGGACTGGAAGAAGCTCGAGCGCGCCTTCCGCAAGATGCTGCACCGCACGACGGGCAAGGGCGACAAGGTCCTCGAGCAGAACCTCTGGCATAACCTCGGCGTCATCTACCGCGATCGCCTGCGCGCGCTCGACAGCGCGGCCGAGGCGTTCAGCATGGCCGCGAAGCTGCAGCCGGAGAACACGCAGGAGCACGTCATCCTCGCCGAGCTGTACGCGCTGATGCCCGGCCGCTTGAACGAGGCGGTCGCCGAGCACCAGATCCTGCTCAAGGCCGACCCGTACCGCGTCGACTCGTACCGCCAGCTGTACAAGCTGTACTTCGACGCCCGCCAGTACGACCGCGCCTGGTGCGTGGCCGCGACCCTCACGTTCTTGAAGAAGGCCGACGGCGAGCACAAGCAGTTCTTCGAGCAGTACAAGCCCGATGGCCCGATCCGCCCGAAGGCGCGCCTCACCAACGAGCGCTGGGTCAAGGACCTGTACCACCCCGACGAGGACTATGTGGTGGGCAAGCTGTTCGAGGCGGTGATGCCATCCGTGCTGCGCAGCCGCGCGCAACCGGACAAGACCTGGCAGCTCCGCAAGAAGGACCTCATCCCCGACGTGATGAACACGACCGTCGCGTTCGCGCGCACGTTCGGCTTCGCCACGCAGGTG
>Ga0190269_10000635_pt1 | contig 17808 bp, 22 predicted proteins | sample Popmic249IS_FD_133749 | JGI IMG/M metagenome (GOLD analysis project Ga0190269, IMG submission 133749) | Populus adjacent soil microbial communities from riparian zone of Blue River, Arizona, USA - 249 IS | ecosystem: Environmental > Terrestrial > Soil > Riparian zone | place: USA: Arizona... | reverse complement strand
GTCCGTCCGAGCGAGCAGCGTCCCGACCACGGGTCCGGTGCTCGCACCAAGGGCCCGTGGCGCGGCCGGCCGCAGGGCGAGCGCCAGGGCGAGCGTCCGGTGCAGCGCCAGGGCGAGCGCCCGGCCCAGCGCCAGGGCGAGCGCCCGGCCCAGCGCCAGGGCGAGCGCCCCGTGCAGCGCCCCCACGACGGGCTCAGCTCCGGGCGACCGCCGCGCGCGCAGCGGCCAGCGCCTCGACGTACCCCATCGGTGGGCCGCTGACCGCAGGGGCCGTCGCCCGCACGCGGGCGGCGACCTCCTCCACCGGCACCTCCCGGGGCTGACCGGTCTGCTCCCGGGCAGCGCTCCCTGCGTCGAGCAGGAGCGCCGCCTGCTCGGCCTTGCCCTGCAACGCGAGCAGCAGGGCGATGCCGTCGAAGCACTGCAGCGTGAAGGCGCGGTCGTGCAGCCGCTCGGCGAGCCCTAGGCTCTGGCGCCACGCGCTGCGGGCCACCTCCAGCTCGCCGGCGCGGCACGCGACGAGGGCCAGCCCCGAGGCGCTGCGCGACTCGACGACGCCGTCCTCGTGCAGCCCGGCGAGGGCCCACGCCCGCTCGTAGCGCGAGCGGGAGGCTGCCACGTCGCCCGAGCCCAGCGCCGCCCAGCCCGCGCGGTTGAGCCCCATCGCCTGGAGCAGCGGGTCACCGGAGCCCTCGGTCCGCGCCAGCAGCTCGGGGACGAGCGCCTCGGCGCCGTGCCAGTCGCCGCGGGCGGTGGCGAGGTCGACGCGGTCCAGCATCACCGAGACGGTGAGCGGGTCGTCGTGGGCCGCGGCGACGTCGTAAGCGGCCGCGAGGTCCTGCTCCGCCTCGTCGTCGAGCCGCGCCCGCATGGCGAGCCGACCGCGACGCCGACGGACCCGGGCCACGGCGAGCCAGTCGTCCACGCCGGCCCGCTCGGCCGCCGCCAGCACCCCGTCGAGGCGGGTCAGCCCCGACCGCAGCTCGCCGCTTCGCTCCCACGCCGCGCCCAGCGCGTCGGCCACCGGAAGGGCGGCGGCGACGTGCTGCGCAGTGCCGTGCAGCCCCACCCAGTCGAGCGCGTCGTCGAGCTCCGGGAGGTGGCTGAACACCGGCTCCCCGGCGCTGCCGCCGTACCTGCTCAGAGCCGCTCCCGCACGCAGCAGCCGCTCGCGCACCCGGGCCCCCGCCGAGGGAGCCGGGCCCGGCGGCGGAGGTGGGTGGCTCACCCTTACAGCCTGCCAGGTCGCGTGCGGGGCCTACGCTGGTCGTGTGTCGCCGAGCGTCGCCCGGCTCGCGCTCGTCGCGGTCGTGGCCTTGACGGGCTGCTCGTCCGGAGGGGACGGCAGCACCGCTCCCGCGCAGCCGGAGAGCGGGGCGGTCCACGTGCACGGCCTGGGCGTCGACCCGGCGGACGGCGCGCTCTACGCCGCGACCCACACCGGTCTGCTCCGCGTCCTCGACGACGGCACCGCCACCCGGGTGGCCGGGCGCCGCCAGGACACCATGGGCTTCACGATCGTCGGCCCGCGGACGTTCCTGGGCTCGGGCCACCCGGACCCCGGCGAGGACCAGCCTGCTCGGCTCGGCCTCGTCGAGTCGACCGACGCGGGGGAGACGTGGCGGGCGCTCAGCCTGCACGGGGACGCCGACTTCCACGCCCTCCAGGGGGCGCACGGCCGCGTCTACGGCTACGACGCGACGTCGGGCACCTTCATGGTGTCCGAGGACCGCCTGGCCTGGGACGAGCGCGCGACGCTCGAGCTCTTCAGCTTCGCGGTGAGCCCCGCCACGCCCGACGAGGTGCTGGCCACGAGCCCGCAGGGCCTGCTGCGCAGCTCCGACGGGGGGCGCCGCTTCAGCCGGGAGAAGGCACGGGTCGCCGTGGTCCTGCTCACGTGGCTGAGCCGGGACGACCTCTACGGCGTCGACCCGGAGGGCGTGATCAGCCACTCAGGTGACGGCGGGCGGACGTGGACCCGCCGCGGGGAGACCGGTGCCCCGCCCGAGGCGGTCACGACGGACGCCCGCACGGGCGACCTCTACGTGGCGCTGTCGGACCACCGCATCGTCAGGAGCACCGACGGGGGCCGCACCTTCACCACCCGGTACGACGAGTAGCTCACCCCTCGGCCGCCTCCAGCGGCCGGGCGCTGTCGATGGCGGTGAGCTGGCCCCGCACCCAGGCGTGGACGTCGTGGGCCGTGATGCGCTTGGCCATCGCGGTGAGGCTCCTGCGGCGCTGGAGCACCGGGAGGTCGATGGCCGCCTCCACGAGCGCCGAGAGCCCGTAGACGTCGAAGGGGTTGCAGAGCATCGCCTCGCGCAGCTCCAGCGCCGCCCCGGTGAACTCGCTGAGCACCAGCGCTCCGGTGCCGCGGCGGGCGTGCTGCACGGTCACGTACTCCTTGGCGACCAGGTTCATGCCGTCCGCGAGCGGCGTGACGAGCAGCGTGTCGGCGGCTGCGTAGTAGGCGGCGAGCCGCTGCGGGGGCAGGCCGCGGTAGAGGTAGTGCACCGGGACGTCGTGGCCGGGCGCGGTGAAGCGGCCGTTGATGCGGCCCACCACCTGCTCCACCTTCGCGCGCAGCTCGCGGTACTCGCGGACGTCGTCTCGGCTCGGCACCGCGACCTGGACCAGCACGATGCGGTCGCGCAGGTCGGGCCGGCGCTCGAGCAGGTTCTCGACGGCGTAGAGCCGCTCGAGGATGCCCTTGGTGTAGTCGAGCCGGTCCACGCCGAGGAGCACGTGGCGGCCGGCGAACTGGCGGCGCAGGGCCTCCACGTGGACGTCCGCCGTCGTACCGGTCGCGAGGGCGGAGAACTGCTCGACGTCGATCGAGATCGGGTCGGCGGTCGTGCGCACCCGCCGGCCGTCGGGCATGACGACGTCACGGCCCTTCACCTGGACGCCTTGGAGGCCGAGCAGTCGCGCGCACGCGCGCGCGAAGTTGGACCGGTAGCGCTCTGTGTGGAAGCTGATGACGTCGGCGCCGAGCAGCCCGAGCAGGACGTCCCGGCGCCACGGCAGCCGCGCGTAGATGTCGGGGGAGGGCCACGGCACGTGCAGGAAGAACCCGATCTGCTGGTGGGGGTTCGCCGCCCGCACCGCCTGCGGCACCAGCATGAGGTGGTAGTCGTGCACCCACAGGATCGCGTCGGCGTGCGGCTCGAGCGCCCGCGTCGTCGCCCGGGCGAACCGCTCGTTCACGTCGGCGTAGGCCTGCCACCACGAACGCTCGAAGAGCGGCCGCTCCACGGCGTTGTGCAGCAGCGGCCAGAGCGTGCGGTTGGAGAACCCGTGGTAGTAGTCGCGCACCTGGGCGGAGGACAGGCTGACCGGCACCAGGTCGATCGCCATGTCGGGCAGCGACTGGGGCGGGCCCTTGGTGCCGCCGTCCCAGCCGACCCAGGTGCCGCGCCGGGTGGTCATCACGGGGCGCAGCGCGGTGACCAGACCGCCGGGCGACAGCTCCCAGCCGCTCTTGCCGCGGTGCACGGGCAGCCGGTTCGCGACAGCGACCACGGGCCGCTGCGAGGCGGGGCTCAACGCGTCTCCTTCCCGAGCGTCACCTGGCACGGTGTTCGTCCCGAGGGCGGGGCAAACCTCACGTTACGTCTCATCCGGGTCACATCGCAGCCTTGTCCCTAGGCTCACCAGCATGGCGCGCTACTTCGACGTCCACCCGCAGAACCCGCAGCCGCGCGTCATCGCCCAGGTCGGGCAGCTGCTCCGGGACGACGCTGTGATCGCTTACCCGACCGACTCCTGCTACGCGCTGGGCTTCCAGCTCGACAGCCACACCGGTGCCGACCGGGTGCGCAGGATCCGCGGGCTCGACGAGCGGCACCACTTCACGCTGATGTGCGCGGACTTCTCGCAGCTCGGCCAGTTCGCCCACCTGGACAACGCGGAGTTCCGCGCCATCAAGGCCGCCACGCCGGGGCCCTACACCTTCATCGTGCCTGCGACCCGCGAGCTGCCGAGGCGGCTGGCCCACCCCCGCAAGAAGACCGTGGGGGTGCGCATCCCCGACCACCCGGTCGCGCTCGCCCTGCTGGCCGAGCTGGGCAAGCCGCTCGTGTCGACGACGCTGCTGCTCCCAGGCCAGGAGGTGGCGATGACGGACGGCTGGACCATCAAGGAGGAGCTCGACCACGTCGTCGACGCGGTCGTCGACGCCGGCGAGTGCGGCACCGTGCCCTCCACGGTCGTGGACTGGTCCGAGGGCTACCCCGAGGTGGTGCGGGTCGGCGCCGGCGACCCCTCTCGCTTCGTGTCCTGACCGGCCGGGGGACGTAGACTTGGCACTCGAACCGATGGAGTGCCAAGGGACGTGCGGAGCGGAGGTGCGGGTGGTGCTGGACGACCGCAAGCTGGACGTGCTGCGCGCCATCGTCGAGGACTTCGTCTCGACCAACGAGCCGGTCGGCTCGAAGGCCCTGGCCGAGCGCCACGCGCTCGGGGTCAGCCCCGCGACGCTGCGCAACGACATGGCGGCGCTCGAGGACGAGGGCTACCTCACCCACCCGCACACCAGCGCCGGTCGCATCCCGACCGACCGGGGCTACCGGCTCTTCGTCGACCGGCTGTCGTCGGTCAAGCCGCTCTCCGGCCCCGAACGCCGCGCCATCGAGTCCTTCCTCGAGGGCGCGGTCGACCTCGACGACGTGGTACGCCGCTCCGTCCGGCTGCTCTCGCAGCTGACCCAGCAGGTGGCCGTGGTGCAGTACCCGACCTTGAGCGTGGCCTCGGTGCGCCACCTCGAGATCGTGCACCTGGCGCCGACCCGGCTGCTGCTCGTCCTGATCACGGACGTGGGCCGGGTCGAGCAGCGGGTGCTGGAGCTGCACGGCCCGGTGTCAGACGAGGACGTCTCCCAGCTGCGCGCCATCCTCGGCTCACGGCTGCACGGCGCCAAGCTCGTCGACGCCCCGGCGCGTCTCGCTGACCTCCCGGACGCGGCCCCGACCTCCATCCGCCCGGTGCTCACCAGCGTCCTGGCCGTGGTGCTCGAGTCGCTCGTGGAGAAGCCGGAGGAGCGGGTCGCGATCGGCGGCACCGCCAACCTCACCCGCAACGCGCTGGACTTCCCGCGCACCCTCCGCCCCGTGCTCGAGGCGCTCGAGGAGCAGGTCGTGCTGCTCAAGCTCATCGGCGAGGTCAACGACCCCACGACCGTGACGGTGCGGATCGGCGACGAGAACTCCATCGAGGGCCTGCGCTCGACCTCGGTCGTCACGGTCGGGTACGGCGCAGGCGGCCTCGGCGTGGTCGGCCCGACCCGCATGGACTACCCCGGCACGATGTCGAGCGTCCGGGCCGTGGCCCGATACGTCGGCGACCTGCTGGCCGGGGCCTGAGAGACGAAGAGGAACGTGGCGACCGACTACTACGGCCTGCTGGGCGTCGACCGCAGCGCCAGCGACGCGGAGCTCAAGAAGGCCTACCGCAAGCTCGCCCGCGAGCTGCACCCCGACGTGAACCCCGACCCCGAGGCGCAGGAGCGGTTCAAGCAGGTCACGGCCGCCTACGAGGTCCTGTCCGACCCCCAGAAGCGCCAGGTCGTCGACCTGGGGGGCGACCCGCTGGCACCCGGCGGGGGAGGCGGCAGCCCGTTCGGCGCCGGCGGGTTCGCCGGCTTCGGCGACATCATGGACGCGTTCTTCGGCGGCGCCGGGGGGCGCGGCCCGCGCAGCCGCGTCCAGCAGGGGTCCGACGCGCTGCTGCGCATCGAGGCCGAGCTCGACGAGATGGCGTTCGGCACCACCCGCGAGCTGACCCTCGAGACGGCGGTGCGCTGCGGCACCTGCGACGGCGCCGGCACCGCTCCGGGCACGCTGCCCACCACCTGCGAGACCTGCCGCGGACGGGGCGAGGTGCAGCAGGTGCAGCGCAGCTTCCTCGGCCAGGTCATGACGACCCGCACCTGCCCGCGCTGTGTCGGCACCGGCACCGTGATCGAGCACCCCTGCCACGAGTGCCACGGCGACGGCCGGGTCCGGGCCCGCCGGACGCTCACGGTGAAGATCCCCTCCGGCATCGAGGACGGCATGCGGATCCGGCTGGCCGGCGAGGGCGAGGTCGGTCCGGGCGGCGGCCCGCCCGGAGACCTCTACGTCGAGGTGCACGAGGTCCCGCACCCCGTCTTCACCCGCGACGGCGACGACCTGCACTGCACCCTGACGCTGCCGATGACCGCGGCCGCGCTCGGCACGTCGCTGCCGCTGGCCACCCTCGACGGCGAGGAGCAGCTCGACGTACCGGCCGGCACGCAGTCGGGTGAGGTCCTGACGCTGCGGGCCCGCGGTGTCCCGCACCTGCGGGGCACCGGGCGAGGCGACCTGCACGTGCACCTCGAGGTCAAGGTCCCGACGAAGCTCGACGAGGAGCAGGTGGCGCTGCTGCGGCAGCTCGCCGAGCTGCGCGGCGAGGAGCGCCCTGGCATGACCGCCAAGGCAGGCGGCGGCCTGTTCGGCCGCATCCGCGAGGCCTTCGACCCGCGGTGAACCCGGTCTACCTCTGCGCCGACCTCAGCGGCGACACCGTCGTCCTGGGCGGAGCCGAGGGCCGGCACGCCGCGACGGTACGGCGCACCCGGGCCGGCGAGGTCGTCGACCTCGTCGACGGGCTGGGCACCCGCGTCACCGGCAACGTGACCGCCGTCGGCAAGGGCACCGTGACGGTGCAGGTGACTGCGTGCGTCGTGGAGCCGCCGGTCAGCCCGCGCCTCACGTTGGTGCAGGCGATCGCGAAGGGCGACCGGGGCGAGCTGGCCGTCGAGACGGCCACCGAGGCGGGAGTCGACGAGGTGGTGCCCTGGGCGGCGTCCCGGTGCGTCGTGCGCTGGGAGGGCGAGCGGGGCGCCAAGGCGCTGGAGCGCTGGCGGTCGACGGCCCGGGAGGCCGCGAAGCAGGCGCGGCGGGCGCGGTTCCCGGTGGTGCGTGAACCCGTGACGACCCGCACGGTGGCCGCGCTCCCAGGCACGGTGCTCGTGCTGCACGAGTCGGCCACGGAGCGGCTCGTCGACGTACCGCTCGTCGGTGACGTCGTGCTGGTCGTCGGGCCGGAGGGCGGCGTGAGCGACGAGGAGCTGGCCGTGCTGACGGGGGCCGGCGCGACCGCGGTGCGGCTCGGGCTGACCGTGCTGCGCACCTCGACCGCCGGGGTCGCGGGGATCGCCGTGGTCAGCGCCCGCACCGGCCGCTGGTAGGCCTCACCAGTCGGGGGCCCGGACGCAGCCTCGCTGGTCGCCGTCCGACTGGCACCGGACCGGGTCGGGGTGCGTGAGGTCTACGAGCCTGCCGTCGGTGTAGCGGGCGATCGCGCCGACGGTGTCGCCGCCGTTGCGCCACACGAGCACCTCGCGGTCGCGCACCGACACCGACAGAGGTGCCTCCTCGGCCAGGGCAGGGTCCTTCGCCGCGACCTGCCCGGAGAGGGCGAAGCGGAGCAGCTGGGTGCCGTCCTCACAGCCCTGGAACGCGACCGCCCCCTCGCCGTCGAACGCGGCGCCACTGGCCAGGTAGCAGCCCGGCTCGGCCTCGAGCGGCACCAGCTCGGTGAGGGCGGTGGCCCTCGCGGGCAGCACCCCGATGGCGCCGGGACCGGTTGCCGCCCGGTCGTTGGTGAGCACGAGCAGCGTCCCGTCGTCGCGGACGTCGAGCACCCGGGTCAGGCTGCCGGTCGGGGTGGTCATGCGCCGCGCCTCCGTCCCACCCACCGTGACGACCAGCACCCCGCCGTCGCCTCCGCCGCACGGCTCCTCGACCCAGGCCAGCCAGGCGGCGCTGGGCGACAGCTGCGGCGACGAGAGGCTCGCCCGACCGCTGGGGACCACGGTGGACGCGCCCTGGCCGTCGAGTCGGTCGAGCTCGGCGGTACAGGTGCCCGCGGCGCCGCGACGCACCCAGACCAAGGTGCCGGCGGACCACGTCGCCTCGACGTCCGTCTTGCCCGCCGGCGGGAAGGTGAGGCGCCGGACGAGCGACCCGTCGACCGCGCTGTAGAGGCTCACGTGGCCGTCCACCAGTCCGGCGAAGGCCGCGGTCGTCTCGGCCGTCCCCCGGTGTACCGGCACCAGGGCGATCGCCCGGACCGCGCCGTCCTTCGGGGAGCGGGTCACGGCGAGGACCGCACCGCTGTCCCAGTCGGTGGCGCGCCAGGTGAGCGACCCGGACCAGGGTGCCTCGCCGCCGGCGGCGACGGAGGCCTGGGCCAGGCCGTCGCCGGCACGCGACACCAGCCGCAGCAGGACGCTCTCGTCGACGCCCGGCACGGTGCCGCGCACCGTCAGCGGGCTCGGTACGGCCGTCCCCGCGGTGGGCCAGGTGATGACCAGGTCGGTGCCCTCGATCCCGACCGCGGTGAAGACCCGCTTGCCCCCGGTCGTGTAGTGGCCGAGCTGGACCTGGCCCACGGAGCGGTCCTCCACGAGCAGGTCGAGCACCTCGCAGCTCACGCACTCCTGCACGACGCTGATGCCTTCGAGCTGCAGCACGTCGCGGACCAGCCGACGGCCGACCTCGACCGGGTCCTGCACCCAGTCCGGCACCGGTGTGCCGGCGGTGTCGACGTCGGCCCGGGACGAGTACGGCCAGAACGCCGGGCCGGCCCAGTCGCCCGGCTGGGGCGCCGTCGTCGGGCTCGCGGTCGCGGAGGGGGACGGGCTCGGCGTACCGGGCACGAGGACGTCGGGACGGCCGGTCCGGTCGGACGGCAGCACCAGCAGGGCGGTCACCACGGCCCCGGCCGTGGCGAGGGCAGAAGCGGGCACCAGCCAGCGGCGCACGAGCCGGCGCCGGGCGAGGCGGGCCTGGATGCGCGCGAGGCCGTCGCCGCCGGGGTGAACCGCCGCAGCCTCGCTCTGCAGCAGTCGGCGGAGCTTGTCCTCGGCGCTCATCGCGCGTCCTCCAGCAGCGGGCGCAGGGCGGCCAGGCCCCGCGCGGTGTGGCTCTTCACGGACCCGACCGCGCAGCCCATGGCGGCGGCGGTCTGGGCCTCCGAGAGGTCGGCGTAGTAGCGCAGCACGACGGCCTCGCGCTGCCGCCGCGGCAGCCGCCGCAGCGCCGCGACCACCACCGCGCGCTGCACGTGCTCGAGCGCCCCGGCCTCGGCGCTCGCCGCGTCGGGCAGCGGCTCGGGCCGGTGCGCGGCGGCGACGCTGCGCCGGCGCAGCCGGGAGCGGGAGAGGTTCACCACAGTGGTCCGGAGGTACGCCTCCGGGTCCTCCACGCGGCGCAGCGCGCCGTGGACCTTCACGTAGGCGTCCTGGACGACCTCCTCGGCCTCCTCACGACTCCCCACGAGGAAGGCCGCCAGCCGCACCAGCCCGGCGTAGTGCGCGCGGTAGGTGTCCACGAGCAGCGCGTCGCGGTCCTGCCGCACCACCGCCCCACCCCCCGTCATCACTGCTGCGCTCATGCCGGTACGACGCGCAGCCCTACTGCGAGGTTGTCACGGGCCGTGAGCACCGCGTCGCACCTACCATGGACGCGTGCCGACGCCGACTGCCCGCCTGCGCCTGCTGCTGGCCTCCGCGGTGCTGGCGTCCGTCCCGCTGGGGCTCGGCCTGGCGGCCGGTACGGCGACTGCTGCCGTCGCCGTCGTCGAGGAGTCACCGAGCGCGACGCCCGAGCCGACCGCGGCGTCCCCCACGTCCTCACCGGCGCCGTGCCTGCCGGGCGTGTGCGCGCCCACGCGCCCCCCGTCGACGCCGCCCGCGAGCCCGACGGTGGTGCCCACCGCGACCGCCACGCCGCAGGCGACCCGGTCGGCGGCCCCGTCGCCGACGCCCTCGCGCACCCGGGCGCCCGCACCGGCCCCTGCGGTGGACGACAGCGACCAGGCCGACGAGGACTCCGGGAGCGTCGAGGACCCGGTCACCGGGGGCGGCACCCTCGGCACGCTCTCGCCCTTCACCGAGTCGCCGGCCGCCCTGGCCACGCCGTCCACGGCGGCGGTGGCAGCGGACGGCGACACGAGCTCCGACGGGCTGACCCGGCTCGTCGTGCTGGTGCTCGGGCTCGGGGTGCTCCTCGGCCTGGCGGGGGGCGCGGGTCTCTACCTGACGAGGCACGCGCATGAGCACTGACTGCCTGTTCTGCAAGATCGTCGCCGGTGAGGTCCCCTCGACCGCGGTGCTGGAGACGGAGCGGGCCTACGCGTTCCGCGACATCGCCCCGCACACCCCGACGCACGTCCTCGTCGTACCGCGGGAGCACCACGCCGACGTCGCGTCGCTCGTCCGCGCCGACCCCGCGCTGCTGGCCGAGGTCTTCGAGGCGGCCGTGCAGGTGGCAGAGCAGGAGGGGCTGACCGGTGGCTACCGGCTGCTGGCCAACACGGGCCCGGACTCGGGCCAGACCGTCTTCCACGCCCATGTGCACGTGCTCGGGGGGCGGCCGATGGGGGTCCTCGCCTAGGCTTGCCGTGACATGGACGCCGACGAGCCCGAGATCCTGACCTCGCGGATCGTCGTGCCCGAGGGGCTGTCCATGGTGGCCCTGCTCGGGAGCCGCGACGAGCTGCTGCGGGTCATCGAGACCGCGCTCGTCAGCGATGTCCACGTCCGCGGCAACGAGATCACGCTCACCGGGTCCGAGGCCGACAACGCCCTCGCAACCCGGCTGCTGGAGACCTTGATCGGGCTGCTCCAGAAGGGGCAGCCGCTGTCGCGCGAAGCGATCGAGCGGAGCCTGGCGATGCTGGTGGCCGGTGGCGACGACCGCCCGGCCGACGTGCTCACCCTCAACATCGTCAGCAACCGGGGTCGCACCATCCGGCCCAAGACGGTGAACCAGAAGCGGTACGTCGACGCCATCGACGAGCACACCATCGTCTTCGGCATCGGACCGGCCGGCACCGGCAAGACCTACCTCGCGATGGCCAAGGCCGTCCAGGCGCTGCAGGCCAAGCAGGTCAACCGGATCATCCTCACCCGGCCCGCGGTCGAGGCGGGGGAACGGCTCGGCTACCTGCCCGGCACCCTGTTCGAGAAGATCGACCCCTACCTGCGGCCGCTGTTCGACGCGCTGCACGACATGATCGATCCCGACTCGATCCCCCGGCTGATGGGCTCGGGCACCATCGAGGTGGCGCCGCTGGCCTACCTGCGCGGTCGCTCGCTGAACGACGCGTTCATCATCCTCGACGAGGCGCAGAACACCACGGGCGAGCAGATGAAGATGTTCCTCACCCGGCTCGGCTTCGGCAGCAAGATCGTGGTCACCGGAGATGTCACCCAGGTCGACCTGCCGGGCGGGACGACGAGCGGCCTGCGGGTCGTCCGCGAGATCCTGGACGGCGTCCAGGACGTCCACTTCTCGACGCTGACCTCGGACGACGTCGTCCGCCACCGGCTGGTCAGCCGGATCGTCGACGCCTACGCGCAGTACGACGCCGAGAACGCGACCGGCCCGCGCGCGGCAGGTCGCCGGGACGACCGGAAGCGGGGCGGGCGATGAGCATCGAGGTGCAGAACGAGTCCGGCCAGGAGGTCGACCTCGACCGGCTGGTGCGCGTCGCCCGGCACGTCCTCGACGCGATGGGCGTCCACGCGCAGGCCGAGCTGTCGATGATCCTCGTCGACGAGGCCCGCATGGCCGAGCTGCACGAGCAGTGGATGGACGAGCCGGGCCCGACCGACGTGATGGCCTTCCCCATGGACGAGCTCGACCTCCGCGGCTCGCGCGGGGCCCTCCCGGGCCGGCTGGCCGAGAGCACCGAGGAGGCGGTGCTCGGCGACGTCGTCCTCTGCCCGGCCGTGGCCGCCCGCCAGGGCGTGGAGGCCGGTCACTCCACGGCCGACGAGCTGGACCTGCTCACGACGCACGGGGTGCTGCACCTGCTCGGCTTCGACCACGCCGAGCCGGAGGAGAAGGCGGAGATGTTCGGCCTGCAGGGGGAGCTCCTCGCGTCCTGGAAGGCCGCCGGCCGCACGTGAACCCGTTCGAGCTCACCCCTCTGCTGGTCGCGGTGGCGTGCGTGGTGGTCGCTGCCGTCCTCGCCGGCGTGGAGGAGGCCCTCGGGCGCATCTCCGTGGCCCGCGCCGAGGAGCTGCACGAGCAGGGACGGCCGGGGTCCAAGCGGCTGCTCGACCTGTGCGAGGAGTGCGCCCGCTCGCTCAACCTGCTGACCCTGCTCCGGCTGCTGGCCGAGTCGGCCGCGGTCGCGCTGACGACCGAGTGGTACCTCGAGCGCCTCGACCGGACGCCCGCCGTGCTGGCTGCAGTCGGCACGATGACGACCATCGCGTTCGTGTTCGTCGGCGTGGCGCCCCGCACCCTGGGCCGGCAGCACACGGAGCGGATCGCGCTCGCGAGCGCCGGACCGGTGGCCGCGCTCACCGCGCTGTTCGGGCCGCTGCCCAAGCTGCTGATCCTCATCGGCAACGCGCTCACCCCCGGCCGCGGCTTCCGCGAGGGCCCCTTCGCGTCGGAGGCGGAGCTGCGCGACCTGGTCGAGCGGGCGCAGGAGCGCGGCGTCTTCGAGCAGTCCGAGCGCGAGATGATCGAGTCGGTCTTCGACCTCGGTGACACGATCGTGCGCGAGGTCATGGTGCCGCGCACCGACATCGTCGTCATCGAGCGCGGCAAGACGGTGAGGCAGGCCCTCAACCTCATGCTCCGCAGCGGCTTCAGCCGGGTGCCCGTGGTGGGCGACAACACCGACGACGTCCTCGGTGTCGCACACCTCAAGGACCTGGTGAAGAAGGAGCGCAGCGAGGGCGGCGCCGCGCTGCGCGTGGAGGAGGTCAGCCGCCCCGTGCGGTTCGTCCCGGAGAGCAAGCCGGTGGACGACCTGCTGGGAGAGATGCGCTCGGAGCCCGGCCACCTCGCGATCGTCGTGGACGAGTACGGCGGCACGGCGGGGCTCGTCACCCTGGAGGACCTCGTCGAGGAGGTCGTCGGCGAGATCACCGACGAGCACGACCGCGAGGCCCCGCCCGTCGAGGAGCTCCTGGACGGCTCGCTGCGCGTCACCGCGAGGCTGCCGGTCGAGGACCTCGAGGAGCTGCTCGACGTGCAGCTGCCGCACGAGGAGGTCGACACCGTCGGCGGCCTGATGGCCTTCCTGCTCGGACGCGTGCCCATCCCGGGCGCCACCGTGTCGGTCGACGGGCTCGTGCTCGTCGCCGAGAGCGCCAAGGGACGGCGCAACCGCATCGGGACGGTCCTGGTGCATCGCAAGACCGAGGAAGAGACGTGAACCCGGAAGACGAGAAGATCGTGACCCTGGCCCGCGGCGCCCGGCTCCGTGCCTACGTGCCGCACCTGGGCATCCAGGAGGGCGCGGCCGTGCGCGACGCCGACGGCAGGACCTACGCCGCGGCCACGATCGAGAACACCGACCCCGCTCTCACGACGTCGGCCCTGCGCGGTGCCGTCGCCGCGGCCGCGTCCAGCGGGGCGCGCGCCTTCGAGGCGGCAGCGCTCGTCACCGACGCGCTCGTGTCCGACGCGGACCTCGCCGTGCTGCGCGAGTTCGGCGTCGGTACGCCGCTGCTGGTCGTCTCGCCCGACGGGTCGCTGCGCGAGACGCGGAACGTCTGATGGCCCACCGCTCCGGCTTCGCCTGCTTCGTCGGGCGGCCGAACGCGGGGAAGTCGACCCTCACCAACGCCCTCATCGGCACCAAGGTCGCCATCACCTCGAACCGGCCGCAGACCACGCGGCATGCCGTGCGGGGCATCGTCAACCGCGAGGACGCCCAGCTCGTGGTGGTCGACACGCCGGGGCTGCACAAGCCGCGGACCCTGCTCGGGGAGCGGCTCAACGACCTGGTCCGGGAGACCTACGCCAGCGTCGACGCGATCTGCTTCTGCGTGCCGGCGGACGAGAAGGTCGGGCCCGGCGACCGCTACATCGCGGCCGAGCTGGCGCAGGTGCGGACCCCGGTCATCGCCGTCGTCACCAAGACCGACCTGGCCACCCGGGACCAGGTCGGCGAGCAGCTCCTGGCTCTGTCCAAGCTGGCCGACTGGGCCGAGGTCGTCCCGGTGTCGGCGGTCGACGGCTTCCAGGTGTCGCTGCTGGCCGACCTCCTCGTGGCCCGGCTGCCGGAGGGCCCCGCCCTGTACCCGGACGGGGAGCTCACCGACGAGCCGGAGCAGGTCCTCGCCGCCGAGATGATCCGCGAGGCGGTGCTCGAGGGCGTCCACGACGAGCTGCCGCACTCGGTGCCGTGACGATCGACGAGATGCTGCCGCGGGAGGGGCGCCCGGCGGACCGGCCGCTGCTCGACGTCTACGCCACCATCCACGTGGAGCGCGACTCGCAGAAGGCCATCGTCATCGGCAAGGGCGCCTCGCGGCTGCGCGACGTGGGCGCCACGGCCCGCAAGCAGATCGAGACGCTGTTGGGCACGCCGGTGTTCCTCGACCTGAAGGTGACCGTGGCCAAGGACTGGCAGCGCGACCCCAAGCAGCTCAAGAAGCTCGGCTTCTGAGGCCAGGGCGGGGCGCCTGCCGGCGTGCCACCGGTTCGCCAAGCCGCTCGAGGAGATCGTGGGGGAGCGCGCGTGCCGCTCGAGGACCGGGTCGAGGAGCAGCCGACCGGCAACCATCGCGACTACCTCGGGCCGGAGGACTACGAGAGGCAGCAACTGCTCGCCAGCACCCTCGGTGCGGGGACGCTGCGGCCGCGTCGCTGAGCGTCCCGGCGTACCGGGGATAGCCTGAGGGCGTGAGCCTGTACCGCGACGAGGCCGTCGTCCTGCGCGTGCAGAAGCTCGGCGAGGCCGACCGCATCATCACGCTGCTCACGAAGCGCCATGGACGGGTCAGGGCGGTGGCCAAGGGCGTGCGTCGTACCCGGTCGAAGTTCGGGGCGACCGTCGAGCCGTTCAGCCACGTCGACGTCCAGCTCTACCCCGGGCGCTCGCTCGACATCGTCACGCAGGCCGAGAGCCTGCACGCCTACGGCGAGCAGCTGGTCCACGACTACCCCCGCTACACGGCCGGTACGGCGGTGCTGGAGACCGCGGAGCGGCTGACCGCGGAGGAGAGGGAACCGAGCTTCAAGCTCTACCTCCTCGTCGTCGGCGCGCTGCGGGCGCTGGGCGAGGGGCGCGACCCCAGCCTGGTGCTGGACGCCTTCCTGCTGCGGGCCCTCGCGGTCTCTGGCTACCAGGTGGCGCTGAAGGAGTGCGCGCGCTGTGGCGAGGTGGGGCCGCACCGGGCGTTCGCGCCCTCGGCGGGCGGCTCGGTCTGTCCCGACTGCCGACCGGCCGGGTCGGCGAGCCCCAGCACGCTCACCTTGGCGCTGATGATCGCGCTGCTCGAGGGCGACTGGCTGACCGCCGAGGCCAGCGACGACCGGGTCCGGCGCGAGGCGAGCGGGCTCGTGGCGGCGTACCTGCAGTGGCACTTGGAGCGCGGGCTGCGCTCCCTCCCGCTGGTCGAGCGGGCATGACGAGACCGCCGACGCCGCACCCGTCCGGTGCGCGACCACCTGCGCTTCCCACCGTGCCGAAGCACGTGGCCATCGTCATGGACGGCAATGGGCGGTGGGCCAAGGACCGCGGCCTGCCGCGCACCGCCGGGCACGAGGCGGGCGAGGCGGCCCTGTTCGACGTCGTCGAGGGCGCCATCGAGCTGGGCGTGAAGTGGGTGTCGGCCTACGCCTTCTCGACCGAGAACTGGAAGCGCAGCCCCGACGAGGTGCGCTTCCTCATGGGGTTCAACCGCGACGTGATCCGGCGCCGGCGCGACGAGATGCACGCGCTCGGGGTGCGGGTCCGCTGGGCCGGCCGGCGGCCGAGGCTCTGGAAGTCGGTCATCGCCGAGCTGGAGGCGGCCGAGGAGCTCACCCGGCGAAACCGGGTCTGCACGCTCACCATGTGCGTCAACTACGGCGGTCGCGCCGAGATCGCCGACGCTGCAAGGCTTCTGGCGCTCGACGTGGCGGCCGGCCGGGTCAACCCCGACAAGGTCGACGAGAAGCTGCTGGCGCGCTACCTCGACGAGCCGGACATGCCCGACGTCGACCTCTTCCTGCGGACCAGCGGGGAGCAGCGCACGTCGAACTTCCTGCTGTGGCAGTCGGCCTACGCGGAGATGGTCTTCGTCCCGGAGCTGTGGCCGGACGTCGACCGGCGCGTGCTCTGGCGGGCGTGCCAGGCCTACGCTGCCCGTGACCGCCGGTACGGCGGCGCGGTCCCCAACGAGGTGTCCTCATGAGGCTCCACCATGTGAACGTCGTGGTCCCACCCGGCCGGACCGAGCACGTCGCCCCGTTCTACGCGCTGCTCGGGCTGACCCGCGTGGAGAAGCCGACCGAGGGCGTGGCCGAGACGGGGGCGTGGTTCGACCTGCCGGACGGCACCACCCAGGTCCACGTCAGCGAGCGGGACGGGCACGCGCACCCCCAGCAGCACTTCGGCCTCGCGGTCGACGACCTGGACGCCCTCGCGCTCGCGCTGCAGCAGGCCGGGCACCCCTGGCACCCGAAGCCGGTGCTCTTCGGCGCCCGTCGCGGCATGACGTGCGATCCCGAGGGCAACGCGGTAGAGCTCATCGAGGCCCTCGGCCCCTTCGCCTGACCGCCTCCCCGCCTCTTCCATGATCAACAGGAGTCTGCCCCACGAAACACCGGGCGTGTCGTGGGCCGGACTCCTGTTGATCATGAGACCGCGGGGGTGAGGAGGCGCGGCGGGTCAGCGGCAGGCGGGGCAGGTGCCGAAGACCTCGAGGGTGTGGCTGACCTCGGTGTAGCCGTGCTCGGCAGCCACCGCGGAGGCCCACGCCTCGACGGCGGGCCCGGACACTTCGACGGTGGCGCCGCAGGACCGGCAGACCAGGTGGTGGTGGTGCTCGTCGGCGGCGCAGCGGCGGTAGACGACCTCGCCGTCGACCCCGCGGAGCACGTCGACCTCGCCGGCCTCGGCCAGGGCCTGCAGGTGCCGGTAGACCGTGGTGAGGCCGACCTTCTCGCCCTGGCCCCGGAGGGCGTCGTGCAGGGCCTGGGCCGAGGTGAAGCCCTCGAGGGACGAGAGGGCGGTGGCGACCGCGGTCCGCTGCCTGGTCGGCCTCATCGGGCCAGCACCACCCGGCGACCGGCCCCGGCGAGCGCCGCGACGAGGAAGCCGCCCAGTGCCAGCACCACGGTCGCCGCGCCCGGCGCCACGTCGGCGTAGTAGGCGAGGACGAGCCCGCCCACCGAGGCGGTCGCCCCGAGTGCGGAGGCCAGCAGCAGCGTCGACCGGAAGGACCGGGTGAGCTGCTGCGCGGTGGCCACGGGCACGACCATGAGCGCGCTGACCAGGAGCAGGCCGACGACCCGCATGGCCACGGTGACGGTGACGGCAGCACCGACCGCGACCAGCAGGTTCAGGAAGCGCACCCGCAGCCCGGACACCCGGGCGACCTCCTCGTCGAGGCACACCGCGAAGAGCTCCCGGGCGAAGACGCCGATGACCGCGAGCACCGCGACGGACAGCCCCACGATGACCGCCAGGTCCTCGCCGCTGACGCTCGACAGGGAGCCGAACAGGTAGGACACGAGGGTCGCGTTGCTCCCGCCGTCGGACAGCCCGATGAGCAGCACGCCGCCTGCGATGCCGCCGTAGAAGAGCAGCGCCAGGGCAACGTCGCCGCTGGCGGCGCCGCGCTCCCGCACCAGCTCGATCGCGACGGCGCCCAGCGAGGCGACCACGACGGCGGTCAGCACGGGAGCCGTCCCGAGCAGGAACCCGAGGGCTACGCCGGTCAGCGCGATGTGGCCGATGCCGTCGCCCATCAGCGACAGCCGGCGCTGCACCAGGAAGGTGCCGATCGTCGGGGCGGCGAGCCCCACGAGCACCGCGGCG
>Ga0190269_10000634_pt1 | contig 17817 bp, 14 predicted proteins | sample Popmic249IS_FD_133749 | JGI IMG/M metagenome (GOLD analysis project Ga0190269, IMG submission 133749) | Populus adjacent soil microbial communities from riparian zone of Blue River, Arizona, USA - 249 IS | ecosystem: Environmental > Terrestrial > Soil > Riparian zone | place: USA: Arizona... | reverse complement strand
AGACGGTGCGGTGCTGCAAGTGGGTATCGGCGCAGTGCCCGACGCGATCTTGCGGTTGCTCCACGACCGCCGCGACCTCGGCGTGCATTCAGGCATGTTAGGCGACGCGATCGTGGATCTGGTCGAAGCAGGGGTGGTGAACAACGCGCGTAAGCCAATCGATGCTGGTATCTCGGTAACGACCGCGCTGATCGGCACGAAGCGGCTCTACCAGTACGCAGACAGAAACAGGTCGCTCGCGCTCCGTAGCTCCCAGTACACGCACGAGGCCGGCGTGCTCGCGAGCTTGCCGAACCTCGTTACGATCAACTCTGCGCTCGAGGTCGATCTGACAAGCCAGGTGAACGCAGAGCAGAGTGGCGAGCACTACGTAGGCGGCACAGGTGGTCAAGTGGACTTTGTTCGCGCTGGCAGCCGCTCGCGCGGAGGGCACTCGATCATCGCGCTCCCTGCAACTGCAAAGGGCGGCAAGATCAGCCGCATCGCGGTCGAGCTCTCAGGCCCAGTGACGACGGCGCGCAGCGATGTCGATGTCATAGTGACAGAATTCGGTGCTGCCGAGCTCAAGGGTCAGAGCATTGCGGAGCGGGCGCGCCGCTTGATCGAGATCGCGCACCCGGACTTCCGCGAGAGCTTGGACCGCGCGGCGCACAGCATACGAGAGCGAGGGTTCTGATGGATGATGCAGTCCTGTTCGAAGCGCGTCCCGATGGCATCGCCATCATCACACTCAATCGACCGGCCGCGCGCAACGCGCTCGGCAAGGAGATCAGAGCCGGCTTGTACGCCGCGTGGGAGCGCTTCGAGGATGACCCTGCGTTGCGCGTAGCCATCTTGACTGGCGCGGGCGACAAGGCCTTCTGCGCGGGTGGTGACCTCAAGGAGATGACCGAGACGCGCATGGCCGTGCCCCCGCGCGATCTGTTTCCTGTGCCGGGCGACAACATGGAGCTCAGCAAGCCGACGATTGCAGCCGTCAACGGCGTCGCTTTCGCGGGCGGCTTCATGATCGCCCAAGCTTGTGACCTGTGCGTCGCCAGCACGTCAGCCAAGTTCGCGGTCACCGAGGTCAAGGTCGGCCGAAGCTCGCCCTGGGCTGCGCCGCTGATTCATATGATCCCGCAGCGGGTGATGCTCGAGCTGCTGTTGACCGGCAAAGCGCTGAGCGCACAACGTGCCTATGAGATCGGCCTGGTGAACCGGCTCGCCGAGCCGGCCCAGCTCATGGCGGTCGCGCTGGAGCTCGCTGCGGAGATCTTGGAAGGCGCGCCACTGTCTGTTCGCGCCGCGCGCGACACAGTGCGTTTGTCGACCGAGATGGGCCGCGCTGCCGCGCTGCAAGCCGCGCGTCATGCCTCCGAGTTTGCGTACAACAGCGCGGACGCCCAGGAAGGTCCGCGTGCGTTCGCCGAGAAGCGCAAGCCCAAGTGGCAAGGGCGATAGAGTATATCTGACAGAACTGACACTAGGGTGTTAGTCCTTCAAAAACTGTAAGACTCTAGCAATGCTGTTGCTCGTCTCGACGCTTACTGCTACGCACGAAGCATGCTGTTGCAGCTAAGCTCTGAACAAGAGTTCTTCCAGAAGACGACCGCGCGCTACTTGCAAGACAACGCTCCAGTCGCTGAGCTACGTCGGCGTCGCGATGATCCGGAGGGCTTCAAGTCGCGCTACTGGCGTCAGGGCGCGGAGCTCGGGTGGACATCGTTGCTCGTCTCGGAGGATGACGGCGGTGTGTCGATCTCTGGCCGTGGCCTCGTCGACTTGACGCTGGTCGCCTACGAGTTTGGTCGTCACGCTGCGCCTGGTCCGCTCGCGCTCACCAACGTGGTGGCCGGTGCGCTGAGCGCTGGGCAGTATGCAGACAAGTCGCTGATCGCAGGGCTGCTCGATGGCAGTAAGCTCGTCGCATGGTGCATCAGCGAGGGCTCGCCGGACGACGGTTTGGCGAACTTGCGCTTCGAGATCAGCCAAGAGGGCAACGAGCTGGTGTTGAACGGCGTGAAGCGTTCAGTCGAGTCGGCAAACCAAGCGAGCCACTTGCTCGTCACGGGTCGGACCGGCTCGGGTCTGTCACAGGTGGTCGTTCCTGTGGACGCACCGGGTGTGTCGATCAAACCGATGCAAGGCGTCGACCTGTCGCGGCGCTTCTCACTGGTCAAGCTCGAGAACGTGCGCGTGCCGCTGTCAGCTGCAGTAGGCGCGGTCGGCGGCGCGGATGCTGCGGTGGAGCTGCAGCTGCAACAGGCGCTCGTGCTGCTCAGCGCAGAGGCGCTCGGCGCCATGCAGGCCTCGTTCGATATGACAGTCGAATGGGCATTCGATCGTTATTCGTTCGGGAGATCGCTCGCGAGCTACCAGGCGCTCAAGCATCGCTTCGCGCACATGGCCACCTGGCTGCAAGCCAGCCACGCGGTCTGCGACGAAGCGGCGCGAGCCGTCAACGAAGCGCGCCCCGATGCTGCAGAGCTGGTGAGCGCTGCCAAAGCGTACGTCGGGCAGTACGGCGCCGAGCTGATCCAGGACTGCGTTCAGCTGCACGGCGGTATCGGCGTGACGTTCGAGCATGACTTGCACTTGTATCTGCGACGGTTGACTTTGATCCGTACGTTGCTCGGTACGCCCGATGTGCACTTGCGCCGCCTGGCAGAGCTGGTCGCGAAGAAGGAGAACGGCCGTGGCGAGTGATCTCGAGAGCGTCGAAAGTTTCCGCGAGCGTGCGCGCGCGTTCATCCGCAAGAACCTACGTCCCGCAGCGCATCGTGCCGCCAGCGTCATGCGCGGTGAGGTGTCGGACGAGGTCGAGCTCGCGGAGGTGGCGCGCGAGCGCGAGGTGCAGCGCTTGTTCTTCGACGCTGGTTTTGCCGGCGTGTGCGTGCCTCGTGCGTACGGTGGTCAGGGCCTGACGCCCGCACATCAGCGCGCGCTGAACGCCGAGCTACGCGGTTACGAGTATCCTTCGCGGGCGCAGGTCCCGACGTTCACCCCGTGTCTCGCGGTGCTGCTGGAGTTTGGCAGCGAGGAGCAGAAGCAGAAGCATGTGCCTGCGATCCTAAAAGGCGAAGAGCTGTGGATGCAGTTTCTCTCCGAGCCGAGCTGCGGGTCGGACGTCGCGGGAGCGATCACCACAGCCGTGAAAAAGGGCGACGAGTGGGTCTTGAACGGCCAGAAGACCTGGACCACAGGTGCTTGGTGGTCTGACTGGGGCATGTGTCTAGCGCGCACCAACTGGGATGTGTCTAAGCACAGCGGTCTCACCGTGTTCATCTTCCCGATCAAGAGCCCAGGCATCGAGGTGCGGCGCATCGAGATGCTCAATGGCTCGAAGGAGTTCTGCGAAGAGTTCCTGACAGATGTGCACATCCCTGACAGTTATCGCATCGGTGGCGTAGACAACGGTTGGACTGTGGGTAGTCGCTGGATGTTCTACGAGCGCATGGGCCGCAACTCACCGCTCGTCACTATGCCCGAGGGCACCGCGCGCGCGTCGACCAACAACGGGGCCAAGATGCACGCGATCGCACGCTCGGGCGGCTTGTTAGACGACCCGAAAGCGCGCGAGCTGATCGGTGAGGCGCACGCGCTGCAGCTCGTCGGCGATGCGCTGCGTGGGCGCGTCGCACAAGGCATCATGACGCGGACACTTTCTGACCAAGCGTCGGCGATCTACCGCTTGTTTGCGGGCCTGAGCGATGCGCGGCGCACCACGATCGCGTTCGAGCTCGCCGGCAGCGCCGCTGCCACCTGGACTGAAGACGATGGCGAGCGTGCGCAGTGGGGCATCGATTTCCTGATGCGTCAGGCGGGCTGCATCGGCGGCGGAACCACGGAGATCGCGTGCAACGTGATCGCGGAACGTGTCCTCAACATGCCGCGCGAAGCGACTCCCGATCGCGAAGTACCGTTCCGCGAAGTTCCGCGTAGCCGCAGTAAGTCTGACAAGTGATCTGATAGACAAAAGAAAGCCCGGCGGGCGGATGCCAGCCGGGCGTTTCTTACAGTCGCGGCGCTTTGCGCTGCGTTGCTCAGCGAGATTTGGCGAACGCAGGAGGCGCGCCGAGCTGCGCCATGTCACCACCCTGGCCCACCGCACTGCCGAACAAGATGCACATCTCGGCGGTGAAGGCTTGGTTGGCGAAGCGCAGCGGTCCGTTCTGCGCGGGGGTCACAGGCGAGTTTTCTTCCTTCGCCCGCTCGTCCGTGTATTCGATGTGACAGTTGAAGTGCAGCTCGTCGCCTTGCTTCAGCTCCAAGATGCCGGTGTGCGCACCGTCAGTGCGCGTCGTCGTGTCAGGCACCGGGTTCTTCACTTCGCTGTTGTATTGGAAGGTCGGCTCGTCGAACCAGTCGAAGCTTTGATAGACGACTTCCTCTTTGCCGCCGCGCACCACCCAAGCGCTGAAGTTGGTGGTCCAAGCGTGACGATGGCCGAACAAGCCCAGGATGCGCATCTTGCCCGGGACGGTGTAGCCGTAGTGCATGTCGACGATCTGGCCCGGATTCGCGAACGTGCCGACCGCTTGCAGGATCGGCAAGCCGTTGACGCCATTCACCGGAGTCTGGGGGTTCTCCGCCCACCAGATGTTCTGCCACGCCTCCTTCATGATGGGTTTATCACTCGGATTGAAGTGGTGCATGTTGTACGTGATCACCGCGTTCGCGATGATCTCGCGGTAAAGCCCTACATCTTCGGCCGGGACAGCCTGCGACTGCGGCGTGTTTTCGTCCGGACGCTGTGCGCCTGGAACGCCCGTGCCGAGGAACAGGCCTTCGGGGCTGCCGGGGATCCACACGTTGCTCTGGCCCGGCGCGACCTCGCCGGCAGAGACGATCATATGGTGCGAGCCACCACGCATGCGGTTGTTGACGCGCTGGTACTTGCCCGCAGGGTTCTTGTGCTGGATGTAGATGTTGCGTTCTTCCTCGGCGCCAGGCTCCAAGGTCCAGCCCTCGCCAGGGTTCTCGTACGCGCTCATGTCGCCCTTCGACACCGCTTGGAACCAAGCGTCGAACTCACCCTGCGGGTGGTGACCGAACTGGATGCCCTTGTCGGGGGCGGGCGGCAGCACGCAGTATTGATCGCCCGCGTATTGCGTCTTGAACCATGGCCAAGCATCGACGCAGCGCACCGCGTAGGGGTTGTTCAGCGTGGGATGAAACGCAGCACACTTGTTCGGCAGCACTTCGCCGCCCGGGCTGTAGACAAGGCCGTTGAAGTCGAACCCACGGCACTCCGCGCTGATCGGCTCGACACCCGGTGCTGGCAAACCTGCGGTCGAAGCAGGTGCTTCGCCTGTGGTCGCGCCGTTTGGAGTTGCAGCGGCGCCTGGCGTGACGCCAGGAGCTGCAGCGGCTGGCGCAGGTGCTGCCGTTGCAGGTGCGCCGCTCGTAGCTGCACCAGGCACGGCGCCTGTCGTGACGCCGCTCGTGGCTGCAGGTGCAGTTGGCGCTGCGCTAGGCTGCGCGGCCGCTGCGCCGGTGGCGGGCGCTGCTGCACCTGCCGCTGCAGGCGTCTCGAACGGTGGCGCAGATGTGTCAGCGCCTGGTTGTCCACAACTTACTCCCGCGATGGCAAGTGCCAGCACTTGACCGGTTGATCTTCGAATCATGTCCATCTCCCGTGATCATGCCGCCCGGGCTCAAGCCCGCCCGGCGAAGCCGATAGCTACCTTCGCCGACGCTAACTCTTTTGCAGCGAAACGCCCCGGGCTCATCGCACACCCTTTCTGCCAGTGTGGAAGCTCAAATGCTTAGGCCAGGCTGCGCGGGAGGGTGAAGGCCAGAAGAGTCACTCTACAGGCCACCCGAGTATCGCTTTATGCTCAAAGATCCGGCAGCCGGGCTTGGCCTACCAGTCACCGGGCAGGCCACACGTGCTCGACTTGGGACTCGCAGATGCGGCTGTCGGCGACCCGTTTCAAGCGCTTCGGATCACACGCGGCATCGGATGCGAGCAGAGCGTGGACGAGCCGGCGCAGCGCGCCTGGCTCGACTTGTTCGCTCACGCTTTCGGGTCGGGTTCCTGGAGCTTGATCGCGTTGACGAAGAGCCTCGTGAGCTGGTCGACGCCGTCTTTGAAGGTGCAATCGATCGCGCCTTGGACGAACCAGAGCTCGGCGAACCGATGGGTGAGGGCGCCCAAGGCAGCCGCTGTGATTTCGGCGTCTAGCTTGGAGTCGGCGAGCTTGCGCCGCTGTAGGCGGCGGATGATGTCAGCTACGCGGGTGGTGAGTTGTTTGTGGCGTGCGAGCTTGAGTGTATTGACCTCGGCGTCGAAGCGGGCGACGTGCTCGATCAGGCTGAGCATGCGCGCTTCTTTGCGGAAGCTCTCGAGGTGCCGGCGCATGGCTTCGCGAACGCGTTGATGTGACGGCAACAGCTGCTCGCTCAGGATCACCTCGTCGAGCGGCGCGAACAGGCGCTTGTCGACGCTGATCGCGACTTCTCGGAAGATCTCCTCTTTGGAGTCGAAGTAGTAGTAGAACGAGCCGTGCGACTGACCTGCGCGCTCGGAGATGTCCGAGATGCGCGCGTTCAAAAAGCCGTGCTCTTCGAAGATCTCTTTCGCAGCTTCGACCAGGCGCTCGCGCGTCTTTACGCCCTTCGAGGAGCGCGGGCTGACCTTCGTCGTCTCGGTCGAGGCGGGTTGCTCAGTGGTCTCGGTGTTCGCGCGGGTTCGGGTCATGGTCATGCTAGCCGTCTTGTGCGGGGTTGGGGGCCTCGAACCAGGTCACGATATCTTGCACGACCTCGGCTCGCTCGGGATAAAAGCTCAGTAAGCCAGCGATTCGGCGGGATTCCGGGGTGGGGTCCTCGTACGACCAGGCGATATCTTGGAATATTTCGCCGTCGACCAGCGCGCTCCAGTACGAAGCGTAGCCCTTGTATGGGCAGTGACTTGCCGTGGCGCTCGCGATCAGGTGCTGCATCTGCACGTGCTTTTTCTCGACGTACAGGCGCGGCGCGCTCGCTGTCTCGAACAGGCTGACGACATCGTGCGTGTCGACCAGCACCACGCCGCGGAGCGCGACACGCAGCTGCCGCTGTGAGCGGACACAGTCGATCCTGTGATAGGGGTTTCGCGCGTGACCGATGACCTCTTCGTCTTCTTCGTACCAGCTCGTCACGGCGTCCCAGTTTACGCTGACGTAGCCGCTCGCTGCGGGCTCCCGCGTGCTTTGGACATGCGGAGGTACGTCTGACGCGGGAAAGGCGTAGCGGGGCGGCTGGCCGGCGCGATGCACGAGCAGCACGCGCTCGCTGTCGATGACCGTGCGCTCGCCGAGGCGCGCGCGCACCCGTCGCAAGAACGGCTCGACGTACACCACATCGCGCGGGAGCGCGGGCTGGAAGATCCCCGCTGGATTGGCGCTGAGCGGCCCGCGCCCCATGGTCAAGCTCATAGCGACGTCCGGTCGTTGACAGGCCGATCTTGAGCCATGCGTCGCACCATGGCATCCACGCAGAACGACGCGAGCAGCCCGCCGCGCTGGTCGTGCACGCGGCACTCGGAGTGCGTCATGCCATCACCCGCAAATGTCGAAAGGTGCCGGTACAACATCCACTCGTCCGCGCGAACCTCCGCGTGCAGCGACACGTAGATCGCGTTGATCGCGGTAGAAAGCGTGCGATGCGCCTGGCTCTGTCCGATGCCCGCGTGCGGTCGCATCGACGCGGCGATCGATGCGTGGCCCGTGAACTGCACGAGCAGCGCGGCGTTGAGGTACGGATCGTCGGTCAGCTTGCGAAAGCGGATCCAGGCATCGAGATGCGGAGGACCGACCGGTGCATCCGGATCACCCGTGTACGCATTGTCGACAAAGCGCAGGTCGCGACCGGTCACGGACATATCGTACGGTGTGCTCTCGTACGGTCCTGGCACCTCGGGCGCGCTCGCCGCGTGGCGCATGACGTCGGCGGCTTTCACGTCGAGCAGCAACGTTCCGCTCGCGCACAGCTTCTCGCCTTGCAGCACGTTCACCGCGAGCGAGCTGAAGCTCTTGCCACCCGAGAGCTCCTTCAGCTGGAAGCGCAGCGGTTCTGTCACGCTGGCAGCGCGCATGAAGATCATGGACGCGTGCACGGCACGTCGACCCGGTGCGTGCCGGCCGGCCGCGACGATGGCTTGCGCGAGCATCTGACTGGCTTCGACCACGCCGCGCTGATTGTTGCCGCGGGTCACACTGACATAGCTGCCGCTGTCAGCTGCGCGCACATCCAACATCGCGAGCAGGTCGCTCGCGTCGCCCCACACGGGGAACCGCTTGAGCGTGCGATCGCGCTCAGTGGCATCCGACAGGCCCAGATCGTCGACCAACCGCACGCGCACGCGCGAGTGAGTGTGATCGAACGCCACGTAGCCTGCGGGTGCAGCCGTCAGCAGCAGCGCTGGATCTGCGGGTTGACCGCGCAGGTCGGCCGCCGGGAAGCACAGCATGGCTCCACCATCGGGCCGCTCGATCTGCAGGGCCGCGCGCGACACCGCGAGCAGCTGGTCGTCGACCCAGACCTTCGCCTCGAATGGACACAAGTTGTTAGTCACTCGCCCTTGCCTTTGTTCTTCATCGCAGTGAGGTTCACGAGCGCCGGGATGCCGCCCGTGACGAGCGCGGCGCGCGCATGTCCGATGTGGTGCATGTCGAACACCGCATCGACCGAGTTGGTATAACCCTGGATATCCAGCGTGCGATTGACAGCGCGCTTCGCCATGCGCAACGCAAACGCGTCCTGTCGTGCGATGCGCTTGGCGAGCTCCATGGTCGCAGGCACGAGCTCAGCGAGGGGCACGACCTTGTTCACCATGCCGAGCTGCTCTGCTTGTTGCGCGTTGATCGCATCACCGGTGAAGAGCAGCTCTTTGGCTTTACGCGGACCGAGCTCCCATGTGTGTGCATGCAGCTCCACGCCGCAGATGCCCATGGCGAGCACAGGATCGGAGAACTGCGCGTTGTCAGCCGCGATGATCAAGTCGCATGGCCAGCACAGCATCAGACCTCCGGCGATGCACTTGCCTTGCACGGCTGCGATCGACGGCTTTGGCACCTCTCGCCATGTCTTGGCGTAGTGCAGATAGTGCCGGTGCTCCCAGTCGTACAACGTGTCCGCGTCGTACTTGGTGGGTGCGCTCGGACTGCGCCCGGCGCCTGACATGTCATGGCCTGCGGAGAAGTGCTTGCCGTTCGCCTTGAAGACGATGACTTTCACCGCAGGATCGCGGTCTGCCGCCTGCCATGCATGATCCAGCTCTTCGAGCACCTTGTGGCTCTGCGCGTTCGCGGCCTCGGGCCGGTTCAGCGTGATGACTCCGATGTCGTCCGCGACTTCGTAGATGACGTGCTCGAATTGCATGTTGATCCTCCCAGGCTCAGACCATCTGATCGATGCCCATCAGCTTGCCGAGATTGCCGCCCATGACCTTACGGACGTCCTCGGCGCTGAACGACTTCGGCAGGTGCTCGGTGTAGCTCGCAGGCTCCGCCAACCCCTCCGGGTGCGGATAGTCAGATCCGAACAGGATGTTGTCAGTGCCGCCCATGGCTTCGACCAGCTCGGTCATGTGATCCTCGAAGAACGGACTGACATAGATCTGACGGCGGAACGTAGCGACGGGATCTGCGTCGAACGCCTGCGGCAGCTTCTTGTAGGTCTCCGCGAGGTTTTGCAGGAGGTGCGGGACCCAGCTGCCACCGTTTTCGATCACTGCGATGTTGAGCTTGGGATGCCGCGTGAGCAGGCCGTGGCAAACCGCAGACGCCATGCTGTCTTCGATCGGGCGCTTGGTGGCCGTCGCCCAGCGAAAGGCGTCATCCTTGAAAGGCAGCATCTCGTTCACGCCGGTCCAATCGGCTTGGTAGCGGGCGTAGCCGCTGTCAGATGCATGCATGGTCACGCACACGCCGGATTCGACCGCGCGCTTCCAGAACGGGTCGAACTCCTCGAATGCAAATGAACGCGAGCCGCGGAAGCCTGGCACCGGCGCGGGCCGAATCAAGATGGCCTTGGCGCCGCGCTCGAGCACCCACTCGAGCTCTTCGATCGCCTTTTCCACGATGGGCAGTGAGATCACCGGCGTCGTGAAGATTCGGTCTTTGTAGTTGAAGCTCCACGTCTCGTGCATCCATTGATTGAGCGCGTGCACGATGGCGTGAATCGCCTCTGGATCGTCGCGCAGCCGCTCCTCGAGCAAGCTAGCGAGCGTAGGGAACATCAGCGTGCGGTCGACGCCGAGCTCGTCCATCAGCGCGAGACGCGGTTCAGGCTCGCGAAACGCCGGGATGCAGCGCATCGGCTCGCCGGTCAGCTCGCGCATCGACTTTCCCTCGGGATTGCCGTTCTTGTAGAACTCTTCGTGCGCGCCGGGGCGCGCTACAACGTCGAACGTCGGGTTAGGGATGTAATTACTAATCTGTCCCTTGACGACAATCTTCGTCCGCCCGCGGACATCGACGTAGTCGATCACGCGCTTGTACTTTTCAGGCAGGTGGCGCGTGAAGGCCTCCTTGGTTTCGTACAGATGGTTGTCAGCGTCGAACACCGGGAAGTTGTGCTTGCGTTTGAATGCCATACGAATGTGCTAGGTCGTTTTGACTGCGACGTCAAATTCATCTTTTGACTGCGACGTCAAACTCACGTTTTGACTCTGGCGTCAATTTCAGGGCCGCGACGTGCTAGCGTGCCTGGCGACTGGAGGAGGGAGCTGAGATATGTCCGAAGCTCGTGAGAACACAGGGCCATTGCCCGTCGTGCCATTCATCAAGACGTCGGCCGATGGCGACGCATACCTCGAAGGCAGCGTCTGCAAGCGCTGTGACACAACTCATTTAGGACTGCGGCTTGCGTGCTCGAAGTGTGGCGCGCGTGACGCGTTGCAGGTCGGTCCATTGGCGAAGCGGGGCACGCTGCACACGTTCACGATCGTGCACCGCTCGTTTCCCGGCGTGGCTGTTCCGTATGTGTCCGCAGTGGTGGACCTCGACGGCGGTGGAAGCATCAAAGGCAACCTGATCAACGTCCAGCCTGACCCCGAGCACATCGCGTTTGGCATGCCCGTCGAGGTGGTGTTCGGTGACGCGCTCGGTCGCAAAGACGCCAAGGGCAATAGCTACCTCAGCTACTTCTTCCAACCTGCATCGCAAGGGAGCTCACGATGAGCGACGTTTATGTGCTCGGCATCGACATGCTGAAGTTTGGCCGCTTCCCCGAGCGGACGGTCCCGCAGCTGGGAGCGGAGGCCGCGCTGTTGGCGCTCGATGACGCGGGTCTAACTGTTCAACAGGTTGAAGCGCTGTACTGCGCGAACCTGGGCCAAGCGAACGGCATGGTCGCGCAGCGCCTCTTGCGAGAGATCGGCCAGACAGGCATTCCCGCAGTGAACGTGGCGAACGCTTGTGCTGCGGGTGCGACCGCGTTTCGCGAGGCATGGATCAGCATCAAGGCCGGTCTGTACGACGTCGTGCTCGCGGTAGGCGTGGAACAGATGGGCCGCGGCTTGTTGGGTGGTGCTGCGCCGCAAGGCATCTCCACCGAAGGCTTGCTCGGCTCGAGCACCATGCCCGCCGTGTTCGCAGAAGCCGGCATGGAGCACAGCCGCAAGTACGGCACGACGTTCGAACAATTCGCGAAGGTCTCCGTCAAGAACCACAAGCACTCGACCCTCAATCCGAAAGCGATGTACCGCTATGAGACGCCGCTGCCCGAGGTGATGAGCGCGGAGATGATCGCATATCCGAACACGAAGCTGATGTGCTCGGTGAACGTGGACGGCGCTGCTGCTGCGGTGCTGGTCTCCGAGCGCAAAGCCCGGGAGCTAGGAATGAAGCGTGCGGTGCGCGTAAAGGCATCGGTCTTGACGAGCGACCCCTGGCAAGAGCGCGACCTTGTGATGGCGGACATCAATACGTGTACGCGCATCGCGGCGCAGCAGGCGTATGAGATGGCGGGCATCGGGCCGGACGAGCTGGATCTGGTGGAGCTGCACGACTGCTTCGCGACGGCGGAAATTCTCCACTACGAGAACCTCGGCCTGTGCCGGGACGGGGAAGGGGGCAGGCTGATCGACAGCGGAGAAACCACCCTCGGCGGCCGCATTCCGGTGAATGTGTCAGGTGGCTTATTGTCAAAGGGACACCCGCTCGGCGCGACCGGCATTGCGAACATCTATGAGATCTCGACGCACCTGCGCGGCGAGGCGGGTGAGCGTCAGATCGAGGGCGCGCGCTATGGGCTGACCCATGTTCTCGGGCTCGGCAGCGCTTGTGCGATTCACATTTTAGAGCGCGTCAGCGCGTAACGGAAAGCTATGCATACAGACGACCTGCACCGACCGCTGTACCTACCCGACATCATCGCAAACGCGCTGAACCAAACGCCGGAGCGACCCCTGCTGCAGATTGCCGGTGGTCCGATGCTGACAGTCGGGGACGTTCGCGATGCCACGAGTCAGTACATTCAGGCGCTGCAAAGCTTGGGTGTGGGACCTGACAGTCGCGTCGCCACGCTATCGAGCAACCGGCCCGAGGTGCTGCACGTCGCGCACGCGATCCAGCTGCTCGCGGCGATTGCCGTGCCGATGCATCCACTCGGTGGCGTCGCGGACCACACACACGTGCTGACCGATGGCCGGGTAGACGTGCTGGTTTTCGACGGCAGTCGCTTCAGTGAGCGCGCTGCGGAGCTGAAGCAGCGTCTGCCCAACCTCAAGCTGATCGCTTTCGGTCCGAGCCCGTTCGCGGAAGATCTGTGCAAGCTGGCGGAGAGCTTCAAACCGACGCGGCTCAGCGCACCCCGGGTCGATGGGGCGAAGATCGCGCGCATCACCTACACGGGCGGCACGACAGGCAAGCCCAAGGCGATCCCGTTGCCCCAACGCATCCCGATGGTTTGCCTACAGATTATGTTGGCCGAGTGGGAATGGCCCGCGTCGCCGCGCGTGCTCTCGTGCTCGCCGCTCTCGCACGCAGGCAGCGCGATGATCGTGCCCACGCTCTTGAAGCAGGGCACGATCATGATCCAGCCGAGCTTCGATCCCGTGAAGGTGATGGAGGCGATCCAGGAGTACCGGATCAACAGCATGTTAGTCGTGCCGACGATGATCTATGCGCTGTTAGATCACCCGCGCTTTCATGAGTTCGACTTGTCGAGTCTGGAGACCGTGTTCTACGGCGCGTCAGCGATCTCGCCCGCGCGACTCAAGGAAGCCATCGAGCGCATCGGGCCGGTTTTCGCCCAGTTCTACGGGCAATCCGAGGCTCCTATGGGGATTACTTATCTGCGCAAGGCAGAGCACGATGTCAGCGACCTGCGCCGGCTCGCGAGCTGCGGGCGGCCGGTCCCGTGGAACCGCGTGGAGCTGCTCGACAGTCACGGACAGCCCGTCCCGGACGGCGAGCCAGGTGAGATCTGCGTACAAGGTCCCATTGTCATGGACGGCTATCGGGACAACCCGGAGGCAACCGCGGAGACGACGCGCGGCGGATGGCTGCATACGGGCGACGTTGCCGTGCGCGACGCGGGAGGCTTTTTGCGGATCGTCGATCGCACCAAAGACATGATCGTAAGTGGTGGCTTCAACATCTACCCCCGCGAGATAGAGGACATCTTGTGTGAGCACCCGGCAGTGTCCCAAGTCGCGGTGATCGGCGTGCCGCACGAGAAGTGGGGCGAAGCCGTAAAGGCGTTGATCGTGCCGCGACCGGGCGAGCGCCCGAAGCCGGAGGAGCTGGTGGCGATGGTCAGCGCGCGCAAAGGCTCGTTCCAAGCCCCGAAGTTGGTGGAGTTCATCGATGCGATCCCGCAAACGCCCGTCGGAAAGCCCGATAAAAAGGCCTTGCGCGCGCGTTTTGGGCAGCCTGCTGCCTGACCTTCGGTAGCCGATGGTTGGCCGGCCTCGAGCATACTCGCCCCAGCGCACGACTCGTACTCTGTATTTCCGTTGCGTAGTTCAATCTCAAATGCAGGGGTGAGTATGTTTTCGCGTGGAACGCTGTTGGTTGGTGCATGTTTGCTGCTGTTGGCGTCCGCTCTTCAGATGCCGGTGCGCGCCGCGACGACGCCCGACAAGAACATCTTCGGTTACTGGAAGAGCCTCGATAAGGACACTGGCAAGCCTCAGAGCATCTTCAGGCTCTGGGAGGACAAGGGGAAGATCGTCGGCAAGGTTCTAAAGCAATTCCCCAAAGCCAACGGGGAGATGCCTGCCGCCGTCTGCAACGAGTGCACTGGCAATCAGAAGGGCAAGCCGGTGGTGGGTTTGATCTTCCTGTGGGGCCTGACGCCTGACGAAGAGAACCCGCGCAAGTGGGTCGAAGGCAAAGTGCTGAACCCCGAGGACGGCAAGGTCTACAACGCGGAGCTCGAGCTCGCGCAAGACGCGAAGACGCTCACGATCTACGGCTACATCAAGATGCTCGTGAAGCTCGGCGGCTCGAACACCTGGCAGCGGCCCACTCCAGAAGAGCTGAAAGGCATCTCCGGCAGCTGACGGCTGCCAAGGCGACACAACTTGCGAAGCCCGCGCTGGGCTTTCTCATCTTCAAACCAGACTGCAAGAGGCTGCCCATGACGATGACACAGGACTCCGCGCAGGCCGCGCCAAGCAACTCCGTCTACTACGATCCGTACGACTTCGAGATCGACGACAACCCATATCCCATCTGGAAGCGGCTGCGTGACGAGCAGCCGCTGTACTACAACGCGAAGTACGACTTCTTTGCGCTCAGCCGTCACGCGGATGTCGAGCGCTGCTCGAAGGACTGGAAGCGCTATAGCTCGTCCCGCGGCACCTTGCTCGAGCTGATCAAGGCCAACATGAGCTTGCCGGGCTCGATCATCTTCGAAGATCCTCCGGCCCACGATCTCCACCGCAGCCTCGTCACCAGCATGTTCTTGCCCCGCAAGATCGCTGCGCTGGAGGAGAAGGTGCGCGGGTTCTGCGCGAGCTGCTTGGATCCTCTGCGCGACAAGGGTGGATTCGACTTCATCGCAGACTTCGGCGCGATGATCCCGATGCGCGCGATCGGATACCTCTTGGGCATTCCCGAAGAGGATCAGATCGCGCTGCGCAACCAGATCGACCATGGTCTCGAGCTCAAAGAAGGTGCGCCGCCTCCTTCCGATATGCAGCAGCGCCTGATCCAAGGCCAGATGGGCGTGATCAGTGAGTACATCCAGTGGCGCGCCGAAAACCCGTCGGACGACATCATCACCGAGCTGCTCAAGATCGAGTTCGATGATATCGATGGCACGCGACGCAAGCTGCGCAACGAGGAGTTGCTGCAGTTCGTGAACCTGATCGCAGCGGCCGGCAACGAGACCACCGCGCGTCTGATCGGTTGGGCGGGCAAAGTGCTCGCCGAGCATCCTGACCAGCGCCGCGAGGTCGTCCAGGATCTGACACTCGTGCCGCGCGTGATCGAGGAGCTCTTGCGCTTCGAGTCGCCGTCGCCGGTGCAAGCACGTTATGTCACTGAGGATGTCGAGCACTACGGTCAAACAGTCAAAGAGGGCAGTGTCATGTTGCTCCTGACAGGCTCGGCCAACCGCGACGAACGCCGCTTCACCAACGGCGACACGTTCAACATTCATCGTCAGGTGGGCGGCCACTTGGCGTTCGGGTACGGCATTCATTTCTGCCTCGGCGCATCGCTCGCGCGCTTGGAGGCGCGCGTCGCGCTCGAAGAAGTGCTGAAGCGCTTCCCCGAGTGGGACGTGGACTACGCCAATGCAGTGCAGGCCCGCACTTCGACAGTGCGCGGTTGGAAGACGTTGCCGGTGAAGGTCAAAGGCTGAGTCTCGCAAAAGAAAGAGGCAGGACATGTCACTCTTCGACGCATTCAGTTATCGCAATAAACGCGCCTTGGTCGTAGGCGGCGCGACAGGAATGGGCGCTGCTGTAGCCGAGGTCGTGCGCGACGCGGGCGCGGATGTCGTCGTGATGGACCGCGCAAAGGTGAGCGCCAAAGGCGTCACGGCGATCGCGGTCGATCTCGCTGACAAGACCTCGATCGACAAAGCGCTGGTCGAGTGCGGGGGCCGCGTCGATACCCTGTTCAGCTGTGCCGGCGTGGCAGACGGAACACCGGGCATCGAGCGCATCAACTTCATCGGTCATCGCTACATGATCGACCGCATGTTCGAAAAGGGCATGCTGGCGAAGGGCTCCGCCATCGGCTTCATCTCCTCCGCGGCGGGTATGGGTTGGGAGTCGAACCTCCCCCAGCTCACCGAGTTCCTCGCCATCGAGGACTTCGATGAAGCGACAGCCTGGGTGAAAGAGCGCGGCAAAGCCGACTACATGTTTAGCAAGCAGGCGATCTGCGCGTACGTCGCGCGCCAGGCGCTGCCCTTCCTGAAGCGTGGCGTGCGGATCAATGCGATCCTTCCCGGCCCGACCGACACGCCGCTCGCGCGCGCCAACGCGGATCGCTGGCTCGGGTTCGGCGCGGACTACCGCAAGGAAGCAAACGTCGAGGTCTCGACCTCCACCGAGCAGGCATTCCCACTGGCGTTCCTGTGCAGTGATGCGGCTGCCGCTATTAGCGGCATGACTGTGGTCACGGACATCGGGTTCATGAGCTCGGCGATCTCCGAGTCGTTCCCTTCCGCGAAGATGACCGTGAACTTCCTGCGCGGCGTAGGTGGTGCAACGGGTGGTGCAGGCGCAGCACAAAGCCTGCCGCGTCCGCAGCAGACGCCCCCCACCGCGCTCAAGGTCAAGCCCGAGACGCGCATGCTGATCGATGGCGAGCTCGTGAACGCCGAGAACGGCGCGACCTTCGCGAACATCAATCCAGCGACAGAAGAGAAGCTCGGGGACGTGGCGGACGGCACGCGCAACGACATGCGTCGCGCGATCGCTGCCGCGCGTCGCGCCTTTGACGAGACCGATTGGTCGACCAATCGCGAGCTCCGCAAGCACTGCCTGGCGCAGCTGCAAAAGGCGCTGGAGGAAGAGCGCGAGGAGATGCGCGAGCAGCTGATCCTCGAAGCTGGCTGTCCGCGCATGTCGACGACGCGACAGCAGCTCGATGCGCCGCTCCTGGATGCGATCAAGGTCCCGCTCGAGCTCATCGACAGCTTCGCGTGGGAGACCACGATGCCGGAGATCAAGAGCGCCCAGGGCGATATGATCCAACGCCGCATCTGGAAAGAAGCGATCGGTGTGGTCGGCGCGATCGTGCCCTGGAACTTCCCGTTCGAGGTGACGATCAACAAGCTCGCGCAAGCGCTCGCGACCGGCAACACGATAGTGATCAAGCCAGCACCTGACACACCGTGGAACGCCACATTGTTAGGTCGTGTGATCAAAGAGAAGACGGATATTCCCAAAGGCGTGGTGAATATCGTCACGTCGTCTGATCACCTGCTCGGCGAGGATCTTACACTGTCGCCGCACGTGGATCTGATCTCGTTCACCGGCTCGACTGGCGTGGGACAGCGCATCATGGAGAAGGGCGCCGCCACGCTGAAGCGCACGTTCCTGGAGCTCGGCGGCAAGTCGGCGAACATCATCCTGGATGATGCGAACCTGGATAGCGCGCTGTTCTCGGGGCTCGCAGTGTGCTTCCACGCCGGTCAGGGCTGCGGCATTCCCACGCGCATGCTCGTGCCGCGCGCGAAGTACAAAGAGATCACGGAGCGCTTGGTCGGCGTCATGAAGATGGCGCCGTACGGCGATCCGCAGCGGCCCGACGTGATGATGGGTCCGCTCGTGTCCGGCAGGCAGCGGGATCGCGTGCTCGGCTACATCGACAAGGGCCTCGCGGAAGGTGCGAAGCTCGCGCTCGGCGGTGGGCGCCCTGCAGGCTTCCCCAAGGGCTT
>Ga0190269_10000633_pt1 | contig 17819 bp, 11 predicted proteins | sample Popmic249IS_FD_133749 | JGI IMG/M metagenome (GOLD analysis project Ga0190269, IMG submission 133749) | Populus adjacent soil microbial communities from riparian zone of Blue River, Arizona, USA - 249 IS | ecosystem: Environmental > Terrestrial > Soil > Riparian zone | place: USA: Arizona... | reverse complement strand
GGAACGATCGCGGCGAATACCACTGCAAGCTCGCGATCAGTGCGCGGGCGCGGCCGGGCGTGGTGAACGGCCTCGGGATTTGGTGGCGCAAATTGAGCGCGCGCGGCACCAACGTCAACGAGTTGACCCATCAGCGTCTGACAGACATCGGTGCTGCGCCCACTTTTTATGACTGCCTGGTCGAAGTGTCAGGTGAATAGGCGAGGTCGATTTTTAGCGATGCCTAAAGGGTGTGTGTTTGGGTCGGCAGTCACTTACGTTGGTGCACTGAAGCGCTGCAACACGTCGCGAAATTGCTCGTAACGAGCCCGGTAAGCTGCATAGCTTAGAAGCTCGCTGAACGAGAGGACGGGCGCAGTGGGCGCGGAAGACATCAGAGCGCGCGACGCGCTACAGGCGCTGGCACCCGTGTTGAACGGTCTGTCCGCGCAAGTCTGCGTGTTCGATAGCGCGATGACCGTGATCGCCGCGAACGACGCGTTTTGTGCCTTTGCGGACAGCATCGTGGCGAACACGGTGGCGACGAGCCACGGCGAGACGAACCGTGGCGCCGCGTGGGGTCTGGTCCTCGTCGCGGCCGGCGATGCAGCGCCAGGGGTGCGTGCCGGTGCGGAGGCCGTTCGGCGCGGCGAGCTCGTGCGCTCGGAGCACGAATACTCCGCGCGCATCTCAGGCAAGCTGCGGTACTTCTCGCTGAGCTTGCGTGCGATCACGCTCGCCGGCGAGAGCGCGCTGCTCTTGGAGCAGCAGGATGTGACCGCTCGCAACCTGCTCACGCGCAGGCTCATGCGTGCAGAGCGGGCCGAAGGCGCGGAGCTCTTGGCCAGCGGCGTTGCGCACGATCTCAACAATCTGCTGCTCGTGATCAACGGCTACAGTGACTTGGTGAGTCGTGGAGCAGGCGACTCTGCCGCGGCCGACAGAGAAGAGATCTCGCGCGCGATCAAGAGCGCTTCGGCGCTGACGCAACAGCTGCTCGTGATGCGGCCCGGTGCGCTGCGCAGCTCGACGGTGAGCATCAATCAAGTGCTGAAGGATCTGACTCGGCTTCTGACCAAGCTCGCGGGCGATGACGTCACGTTGGAGCTGCAGCTGGACGAGCAGGTGGGCCGCGTGCAGTGCGAAGCCGCCCTGATCCAGCAGGTGCTCTCGAACCTGGTCAGCAATGCGCGCGAATCTATGCCGCGCGGCGGTCGCATCTCCGTGTCGAGCCAGAACCTGGTGATCGCTGATACGGGCGAGCGCACTCCGCTCAATATTCCGCCGGGGCACTGGGTCGTGCTGCGCGTGCACGACACGGGTCGCGGGATGGATGAGCACACCTTGAAGCACGCGTTCGATCCGTTCTTCAGCACCAAAGCCGACGACGACGCTGCCGGGCTCGGGTTGTCGATCGTGGAAGAGCTCGTGCATCGCGCGAACGGTCACGTGCGCTTGTCGAGCGTCGAAGGGCAGGGCACCACGGTCGATGTGTATTTGCCGGGGCTCGAAGCCTCGCACACACAGATGTTCGCGACCGCACTGACGCCGACCACACGCCGCGCGACCTTGTTGGTCGTGGAGGACAACAAAGCCGTGCGCGAGCTGCTTCAGCGCATGTTGCGCGGCGCCGGATACCACGTGTTGGTCGCAGCGGGTCCGGGCGAAGCGCGCGCGATCAGTGAGAGCTCCGCGCAGCCCATCCATCTCTTGCTTACGGACGTGGTGATGTCCGATATGAGTGGACCGCTGCTCGCGCGCGAGCTGCAGCGCACGCGGCCAGAGCTCGCGGTCGTGCTGATGTCTGGTTACTCCGGCTCCAGCGTCGCGCAGCGTGAAGAGTGGTTGCCGACGGCGGTCTTCTTGGAGAAACCGTTTACGGCAGCGCATGTGCTGCGAACCGTGCAAGAGGCCCTCGACAACGCGCAGCGCGCAGCTGGATCGCGCCCGGCCAGTCACTGACCTTTCCCGCGCGTCCTAGCTTTAGGCGCGAGAAAAGGTGTGAACTGCGTTGCCTGGTTAGAGGTACTAAGGGGCATGGTGTTGTCGCTGGGCAAGTGTCCGATCAGCTGTTTCGTCGGGAGCTTGTTGGTGCTGGGTTGCGGCGGAAACACCTTCACTCTCAGTGGTTTGGACCTGCCGAAGCCTGAGACCGCCGCTGTGAGCGGCAGCCCGGCGCCGGTAATCAGCGCGGATTCATTGGCGTCTGGCGCAGGGGCGCCCGCACCCGTGGCTGGTACAGTAGCGGGCTATGATGGGCCCGTGGCGGGCAAGACCGGCAGTGCTGCAGGTGTGCTCGCGCAAGCTGGCGCCGCCGCGGTAGCGGGCGCGGGCAGTGCAGGCGCGGGCAGTGCAGGCGCGGCCGGTGCAGGCGCGGCCGGAGGCTCTGGCCGCCCATGGCGGCGGGACGGCGCAGCAGGTGCTGGTGGTGCCGCTGACGGCGGCCGAGGCGGCGCCGGGCAAACGATGATGCCAGCCGCTGGCGCTGCCGCTGATGGCTGCACGCAGAACCTGGCCTGCGAGCTGCCGGCCGCGCCGAGCACAGGCGACGCGCACCAGGACTGTGTGGATCGCATCAACCAGTTCCGGCAGAAGTGTGCGTGCCTGCCTCCGCTCGAGCGCTGGAACGAAGGCGAAGATTGTGCGGATGAGATGGCGGAGTACGACAGCCGCGCTGGGACCGACGCACACGCTGCGTTCAGCGCCGGCATCTGCGAAGGCGGCAGCGCTCAGAACGAGTGTCCAGGCTGGCGCTCCGAAGAACAGATCGTGTCTGTGTGTTTGCAACGGATGTGGGACGAAGGCCCGCCGCCGATGAGCGACTGCTCCGGCAGCTGCTTTCAGATGTACGGCCATTTCCTCAACATGACTAACCAACGCATGACCAAGGTCGCGTGCGGTTTTTACGAGCGCGAAGACGGTCAGGTCTGGTCAGTTCAGAACTTCGCGCGCTGATCTAGCGCGTTACGGCGCGCGGGCTGATCACATTAGAGTACACCTCGTTCTGCAAACGCGAGCGACCTGTCTTGGCGTGGCAGCCGTGCGTCGCTAAGCTGGGCATGCGTCTGTATGTCGGTTCCCGGGGATAACGCCGCGTGGGGCGAGCTGTTGGCAGGTCCTCCCCTGGACGCTCAAGTGCGCGCCGCGCTGGCCAAACGCATCTTGAGCTGGGTGGTTGTGCCGCTCTGGCTGCTCACGCTCGCGACGACCGGCACGGTGCTCGCGACCGCCGGCTTGAGCGCACCGACGCGGCTCGTGCCGAGCGTGATCACGGTGCTCTCGCTCTTGTACTTTCAGCGCCTGCGGCGCAAGGAACGTTGGCTGCAAGCAGCCGCTGCGTTGACGGTGTTGATGTTCGTCGCGATCACGATGGCCGTGCTGCTCAACGGCGTGCAGACACCCGTGTACGGCGCGGGGCTGTTGTTGCTGGTGCTCGTCGTACCGATGTTCGGTGCGCGCGCCGGGCTCCTCACCGTCGCTGGGCTCTTGCTCCTCGGCCTGGTCGCTCTCGCCTTGGAGCGTGCCGGCTACATGACGCACGTGGAGCCGCCCACGTCGCAGGCGCGCGTCGTCTTGTTCACCAGCTATGCTGTGTTCGGCCTCGCGATGCTCGCGAAGACGGCACAGCTGCTCGCGGAGGCGCTTCACGTGGCCGAGTCCGCGCGCCGGGGTGAAGCGGCTACGGACCTGGCGTTCCATGCAGTGTTCGATCAAGCGACCACCGGCATGTTGCTGCTCACAGCGGCGGGTGAGATCGCTGGGATCAACGCCAATGCCGCGCGGCTGCTCGGCGAGAGCGAGGATGCGCTCGTCGGCCGCTCCCTGGATGCTGCTGAGCTCTGGAGCGACGAGCAGCGGCACATGCTGAAGCAAGCTGTGCTTGCTGCTGCTGGCGGCAGCTCGCAGCAGCAGGAGCATACAGTCGGAAGCGACAAGCGCGTGTACCAGCTGCGACTGTCACCGTTCTACGATCGCGCGGGCGAGCTCGGACATGTGTTGGTCGAGCTCAGCGACCTCACTGATCTGATCGCGACCCGCACGTTGCTGGCAGAGGCGCGACGCTTGGAGGCGTTGGGCAAGCTGTCCGGTGGGCTCGCGCACGACATCAACAATATGCTTGCCGCTGTCAGCGGCGGAAGCGAGCTGGCGCGCCGCGGCTACGAGGCTGGCAGCCGCGAAGACGTGCATGGCGGCCTCGAGCTGGTCGATACGTCCGTGCGGCGCGCGGCTGCGCTGATCCGTCAGCTCTTGGCGTTTGGCAGCAGCGACCGCATCCAGGGTGTCGACATCGACCTCAATCGCCTGGTGCGCGACATGGGGACATTGTTCACGCGCACGCTGCATCGCGGCATCACTGTCGACATACGCACCAGCAAGGACCCTGTCTGGGTGCGCGGTGACAAGGCCGCCATCGAGAACGTGCTGCTGAACCTCGCCCTGAACGCGCAGGATGCGATGCCCGAGGGCGGGCGACTGATCTTCGAGGTGTCCGCGCGCACGCTCACGCAGGAGGACTGCGCCGGTCTCGAGCAGGAGATCGAGCCTGGTCCCGTCGCCAGCTTGCGCGTGAGCGACACGGGCACAGGCATCAGCGCCGAGGTGCGCGAGCGCATCTTCGAGCCGTTCTTCACCACCAAGCCGAGCGGTCGCGGCACCGGGCTCGGCTTGTCCGCCGTGCACGGCACCATGCGCAACCATCGCGGAGCGATCGCCGTGCACAGTCGCGTCGGCTACGGCAGCAGCTTCGAGCTGCTGTTCCCGGCGACCAGCGCCGTCGATCGTGAGCCCGAAGCGCCAGCGCATTCAGTCGTCGCGCCGCGCAGCCTGCGCGCGACCGTGTTGCTTGCGGAAGACGAGCCGCTCGTGCGCTCGATCATCGTGAAGATGCTCACGCACGCGGGCTGTGAGGTTCACGCGGTGAACGACGGGCAAAGCTTGCTGCGGGAGCTCGGCTCGGGCTTCGTGCCCGACGTGATCATGACTGACGTCATGATGCCGGGGATCAGCGGCGCGCGCTTACTCTCGGCGATCGAGCTGATCCGTCCCGGCTGTCCGCTGATCCTGATGACCGGCTACACGGGCGAGGATATCGCGGAGCTGCTCGCAGGTCGCAGCCGCCATCAGCTGCTGCGCAAGCCGTTCATGCAGGCTCAGCTGACGGCTGCGCTCGAAGAGCTGCTCGACGCGGACGACACAGAAGAGCGCAAGAGCGCAAACGCATAGGCCCGCGCGCAGCGGGCCTAGCATGCGTGCGCTGTCGTGACAGGATCAGCCCTGCAGCAGCTCCTTGACCGTGTCGCGCTCACCCACGAGCTCTTCGTTGGTGGCTTCGATCTTCGCCTTGCTGAAATCATCGAGCTTGTAGCTCTTCACGACCTCGTAGCCAGTCTCCGTGGTCCTGACGGGCACGCCAGCCCAGATGCCGGGCGTGAAGCCGTAGCTGCCATCGCTCGCGACGGCGACCGAGTGGACAACGCCCGGGCGCGTGAGGTCGCGCACGTGATCGATCAGCGCGTTCGCCGCCGAAGCCGCCGAGCTCAGACCGCGCGCGTTGATGATCTCCGCACCGCGCTTGCCGACCTTGGGCAAGAACTCGTTCGCGAGCCAAGCATCGTCGTTGATCACGCTGGACGCTGGCTTGCCTTGGATGGTTGCGTCCTTGAAGTTGGCGTACATCGTCGGGCTGTGGTTGCCGTAGATGAAGATGTTCGCGACATCGCTCACAGCGACGTTGGCCTTCTTCGCCAGCTGCGCCGCGGCGCGGTTCTGATCCAGGCGCACCATCGCGGTGAAGCGCTCTTTCGGCAGACGCTTGGCCTGGCTCGCGGCGATCATGCAGTTGGTGTTGCAAGGATTGCCGACCACCGCGATGCGCGCGTCGTCCGCCGCGACCTCGTCGATCGCACGACCCTGACCCACGAAGATCTTGCCGTTGTCTTTGAGCAGGTCGGCGCGCTCCATACCCGGACCACGCGGCTTGCTGCCGACGAGCAGGACGTGGTTGGCATCGCGAAAGGCGACCTTCGGGTCATCCGTGAGCACGATGTCGTGCAACAGCGGGAACGCGCAGTCGTCCAGCTCCATGGCCACACCGCGCAGCGCCTGCTGGGCTTTTTCCACCGGGATTTCGAGCAGTTGCAAGATCACGGGTTGATCGGTGCCGAGCATCTCACCGGCGGCGATGCGGAAGAGGAGACTGTAACCGATGTTGCCGGCAGCGCCGGTGACCGCCACGCGGACGGGTTTCTTCGTCGTCATGAGACACTCCAGAAGGTTGTGTGTGCCGAGTGCGACGGGACCCTAGAGGCCCGAGGTCGGCTCGCAAAGCGTCGATCGATTCTTCGGCACTGTCCAGCTGGATTCGGTCCCTGCTCCGGCTTGGCCAGCGCGCGCGAAGCCCCCGCGACAGTTCGTGAAAATCGGTTCTTGCTGCCACAGCGACAAAACCGGCAAGCTTAGGGGATAGTTCGAAATCGCTGTGCGTTGTGTGCGAGGAGATAGCAACGTTGAGTCGCTCAAACCACGCCGTGTACGCTTTGTGCTTGCTGTTGCCCGCCTTGTTCAGCTCGGCTGCCCTGTACGCTAGCCCCGTGCGCGCGGACGAGGTGGTGGACACGGCCTATCAGACCTGGGGAATCGCTCCTCGAATCGAGCTCGAGCTGGGTCCGCAGCTCAGCTACGGCATGGGTCACGCTTGTCGCGACGAGCCAGTGGCCGAGGACGCCGCAGCGACCGCGAGCTGTACCTCCGGTTTTTTGATGCTCGGCGGGCAAGCCGTGGCGCTGATCCGGCCATTTCGTCACTGGGCCATCGGCGCGCTGTACGCGTACGACGCAGTGCTCGGCGCGCACGAAGTGAGCGTCGACGAAGAGGGCATGACCAAGGCCTCTTATGCGCGCAGCGCGCAGCGCTTGGCCGTGGAGCTGCGCTGGTATTCGCGCTCGGTCGCGACCAGCGGCTTCTTCGTCGCCGCGCATGCCGGCGCGCTGTGGTGGGCGGACAAGGTGAGACCGATCACCGATGAGGCCGTCTCGCAGCTCGCGCCCGAGTTCGGGCTGGAGCTTGGCGGTGTGTTTGCGCCGTATCGCGGCATGGGCATCACCCTCGGCTTTCAATCGTGGGTCGGCTGGCTGCGCAATGCGCCGCAGCGCACCACCGAAAGCTACGGAAGCACGTACGGCTACGGCCCGTTCCTGTTCTTCGGGTTGGTGAGCCGACTCGAGCTCGGCATCAGCATGTAGCGCGCTATTCGCCGCTCGCGAGCTGCTTCACGGGCGTCTCCAGCTTGCCGCCGAGCGCGCGCGCAACACCGACCGCGAGGCCGACCGCGCGGCGCACGTGCGGATCGGTGAGCGCGCGCATCGCGCCGAACGCGCTCACTGGCACTGCGCCCTGCTTGACCACGTCGCTCAGCGCATCGCTCGCCGCTCGCAGCAGCGAGACCGCGCTCTGATCGGTGGGCAACGCCAAGAGCGTGTCGGTCAGCGCGGGCAAGTTCTCGAGCAGCTGCGCGAGCGGCGCTTGCAGCTCGGGCGCTGTCACGAGCTCGATCAGCCCAAACAGCTTGTCGAGCACCTTGGGATCGATCGCGCTCAGCTTGTCGAGCACGGGCAGCGCGCGCTCCAGTACTTCGCTCCACTGCTTGATGAACTCGGGGTGAGTCAAGCGCAGGCCCGCTTGCGCGAGCGCTTGCAGTCGCAGCTCGAGCGGGGCGCCTTCGTGTGTCTCGGCCGTCTTGTCGCGCGCGACTGCCAGCGCTTCTTCGATCAGCTCGGGTAGGGCGGCCGCGCCGAGCGCCGCGTATTCGAGCTGCGGTGCGAGGCTTGCGACGCGAGTGAGCGACTGCAGCACCTCGGGCTTGTGCAAGGTGCGCGTGAGCTCTTGCATCGGCCCGTCTGTGGTGACTTGGGCGACGTGTTTGTTGTCAGCCTTCGGAGCTGTGGACTTGGCTGGCGCGCTCGCACGTCCAGCAGCTGGGAGCGGCGCGGGCTTCAGCTGCGTCGCCTTGGCCGCCGCTTCCAGCTGCGGAGCGAGGTTGGCGATGCGGGTCAGCGCTTGCAAAAACTCCGGCTCACCCAAGCGCGACAGCGCGGTTGAGATGCGGTCGTCCGCGCCGACGAGCGGCATGGATCCCGGTGCAGCCACCAGCGAGCTCTGTGAGATGACATCGATCAACTTACCGACGCTACGCTCCAATCGTTCGAGCCTCGCCGTGATCTCAGTCATGTCACTGCTCTTCGAGAGTTCCATGTCAGCTCCTGGTGAGGCGTCAGGTTGCGCGTTGCGGATCGGAATTGGAAGAGCAACGTTAGCGTCAAGCGCTTTGAAGCCGGATGTCGGGGTGGGAGTATGTCGCGCAAGATCGGCAAAGCGGTGTTGTCGACGCTCGCCCACCGGTACGGTAGGCTGCGCCCGTATGAAAAGGCTTATGGCTTCATGCGCGTGCTTTATGCTCGCGTGCGCCACCGCAAGCTCGCGCGAGTCCGTACAAACTCCCGCATCTGCATCTCCTGCACCTGGTACCGCAATGCAAGAAGACCCCTATCTTTGGCTCGAAGAAGTGACTGGAGACAAAGCGCTCGCATGGGCCAAACAGCGCAGTGATCACGCGCTCGAGTTGCTCGGCAGTCCTGAGCAGAACGCGCTGCGCGAGCGGCTGCTGAGCATCTACAACTCGCAAGACAAGCTGCCGTACGCATGGAAGCGTGGCGCGCATCTCTACAATTTCTGGCAGGACGCTGGGCACAAGCGCGGCTTATGGCGGCGCACCACTCTGGATGAGTACAAGAAGAAGGAGCCGCGCTGGGAAGTGCTGGTCGACCTCGATGCGCTCGCCGAAGCGGAGCACGAGAACTGGGTGTTCGGCGGGGTCACGTGGCTCGAGCCGAGCTACACGCGCGCGCTCCTCAAGCTCTCGCGCGGCGGTGGTGACGCAGTGGTCGTGCGCGAATACGACGTGGTGAAGAAGGCCTTCGTCAAGGATGGCTTCGAGCTGCCCGAAGCGAAGTCGTTCGTGGCATGGAGAGATCTAGATACGCTCTACGTCGGAACAGACTTCGGGCCGGGCTCGCTCACCAGCTCGGGTTATCCGCGCGTCGCCAAGCTGTGGAAGCGCGGAACGCCGCTGACCGCGGCAACGGTCGTGTACGAGGGCAAAAACGATGACGTGGGCATCGGAGCGGCGCGCGACGTGCACCAGGGGCGCAGCGTCGATCTCGTCTCGCGCAACATGACGTTCTTTTCGAACGAAGTGTACATCTTGGACGGCGACAAGCCGGAGCTGCTCGCGAAGCCTGACGACGCCGAGGTCAGCTTCTTCCAGGACTTCGTGCTGATTCAGCTGCGTTCGGACTGGACAGAGGCTGGCACCACCTGGCCTGCGGGCGCGCTGCTCGCAGCGCCGCTCGCTTCGTATCGTGCAGGCAAGCGTGAGCTGCAGGCCGTGTACACGCCCGCGCCCAACCGTTCGCTCACGGATTTCAGCGGCACGAAGAACGCGCTGCTCTTGAACATTCTGGAGGACGTGCACAGCAAAGTGCAGGTCGCGCGCTTCCAACAGGGGCGTTGGGTTATCGAGGATCTGCCCGACATCGGCCTCGGCACCGTGACGACAGCTGCGTACGACGACGAAAAAGGCGACGCATATTGGTTCCTTTCGTCGAGCTTCGTCTCACCGGATCGTGTCGAGCTGGGTGACCTCGCAGGGCGCTCACGGCAGCTCTTGCGCAGCGGGCCGGAGTTCTTCTCGTCTGACGATCTGGAAGTGACACAACACTTTGCAGTCTCGAAGGACGGTACGCGTATACCTTACTATCAGGTGCGTAAGCGTGGTGTTGCGCTCGACGGTAAGAGTCCAACTCTGCTCACAGCGTACGGCGGGTTCGAGATCTCACTGACGCCTGGTTACAATCCGACCGTTGGCGCCGCGTGGCTGGAGCAAGGCGGCGTGTTCGTACAAGCGAACATCCGCGGCGGCGGTGAGTACGGGCCGGCTTGGCACGAAGCTGCGCTCAAACAGAATCGTCAGCGCGCGTTCGATGACTTCATCGCGGTCGCCGAAGATCTGATCACGCGCAAGGTCACTGAGCCGCAGCGACTCGGCATCATGGGCGGCTCGAATGGCGGCCTGTTGATGGGCGCGATGTTCACGCAGCGGCCTGAGCTCTGGGGCGCTGTCGTGTGCAGCGTGCCGCTCTTGGACATGAAGCGCTACAACCAGCTGCTCGCGGGTGCGTCGTGGATGGGCGAGTACGGAGACCCAGACAAGCCAGAGGAGTGGGCGGCGCTCGCGAAGTACTCGCCGTACCAGAACGTTCGCAAGGACGTGCGTTACCCGCGCATCTTGTTTACGACCTCCACGCGTGACGACCGCGTGCACCCTGGTCACGCGCGCAAGATGGTGGCGCGCATGTTAGAGCAAGGTCACGACGTGCTGTACTTCGAGAACATGGAAGGCGGGCACGCAGGTGCTGCCAACAACGAACAGCGCGCGCTCGTGATGTCTCTGGAATACGCGTACCTCAAGGCGCAGCTGATGCGCTGAGCTCCGCAGTGATCTGCAGCGCTGCGCTCATGTGCGGCGCTGCGGCGGGCTCGTCCGCGTGCCCCGTGGCTGCGCAAGTTTCGTCGCCGAATGGCTCACCCGACATCAGAACACCGCGAGTTATCGCGTGTTTTTAGGTGGCGCTCGCTCACTCATCCCGGACGTTAGCAGTTGTCCTAGCCGGTTGCTGCGACGAGATTTCGTGACTGGGCCATGGACAATGGAGTACGGATGATGTGAGTTCCGGCCCATGAGCAGTCGAGCGCACGTTGTGATCGTGGGCGCGGGCTTTGGGGGCCTGGCTTGCGCCCGGGCACTCGCGCGCGCTGAGCTCGACGTGACGCTCGTCGATCGTCAGAATCACCACTTGTTTCAGCCTCTTTTGTATCAGGTCGCGACTGCCGGTTTGGCGCCCTCACAAGTCGCTGTGCCGATCCGTTCGATCCTGCGGCGGCAACACAATGTACGCGTGCTCTTGGCCGACGTTGCGGGGATCGATCTCGAAGCGCGACGCGTAGTGTTCGATCCGGAGCTGGATCTAGCTGCACTGCGCTACGACTACTTGGTTCTATCGCCCGGGGCGGTGCCGAACTACTTCGGGCACGCGCACTGGGCGTGGCACGCGCCTGCGCTGAAGAGCGTGGACGATGCGCTCGAGATCCGGCGCCGTGTACTTTTGGCGTTCGAAGCCGCCGAGCTCGAAGCGGATGCTAACAAGCGCGCACAGCTCCTCAGCTTCTTGATCGTCGGTGGTGGACCGACCGGCGTCGAGACCGCGGCTGCGATCGCGGAGCTCGCGCGCTCGGTGCTCGCGCGTGACTACCACTGGGCGCGCGCGAGTGATGTGCGCGTGTTGGTGCTCGAGCGCGGACCGCGGCTGCTTCCGGGCATTCGGCCCGAGCTCGCCGCACGCGCGCTCGCGAGGCTTGCTGCCCTGGGCGTCCATGTTCGTACACAAACGATCGTCGACTCTGTGGAGCCTTGGGGCGTGTGCTTACGCAGCGGTGAGCGGCTGCGCGCGGACACGCTGATCTGGGCGGCAGGTGTGACTGGCTCGCCGCTCTTGCAAGCTCTCTCACCGCAGGTCGAGCTGGATCCACACGCGCGGGCGGTCGTGCGCGAGGATTGCAGCTTGCCTGGGTTCGGCGAGGTGTTTGTGATCGGCGACTCGGCGTGCTTGTTCGGCGCGCTCGGCAGCGCGTTGCCGTGCGTGAGCGGTGCGGCACGCCAGGCGGGCGAGTACGTCGGCCGAGTGATCGCAGCGGAGGTCAAAGACCCGCGCCCGAGAACACGCCCACCCTTCGCCTACGTCGATAAAGGCCTGATGATCGCGCTGGGTCGTGGCCACGCGCTCGCGCAGTACGAGCGCAAACAACTGGTCGGACGCGCTGCATGGTGGGCATGGCTACTCGGCCACATCCTCTACCTCGCCGACTTCGGCAATCGTGCCCGTGCATTGCTCGCATGGGCCGCGGCCTACATCACATTCCGCCGCGGCGCCCGCGTCATCACGAGCGAAGGTATGCCGCTCACAGCTGCAGAGCGGACATCTCACATCGATTCGTGATGATCCATCTAACAGCCTGCTCTGCTCTGTGAGTCTTCGCCGCTCGCGGCCGACGCCGTGCGGGTCCCTGGGCTGCGGCTGCGATCCCAGCACGTGGGATGGCATCGCCGCTGTCAGCTGCGCTCGATGCAGTGATGAGCAGCATCCTGCGTGAATAGCGCGCTAAAAAAAAACGCGCGGCCCACTCGCAGGGAGTGGGCCGCGCGCCTGCTTTGGAGAAGTGTCAGTCAGTTCTCGGAGTATTCGGTCCAGCCTGCGGTCCAGCTATCGCCTTCGGGGCTGACGGCGCCGGCGTAGGTGGCTTTGGTGTCGAAGCCACTGGGTGGGGTGGCCTTGTCGCCCACTTCCCCAGCGGGCTTGTAGTCGGGGTCGCTGAGGTCCGTGCTGCCAAGCTCAGGGTCGACGTCGAACACGTTCTTGCGATCTTCGGCTTCGAGCGCCTCGGTCTCGTTGAAGTCCATGTCGTCGGCTTCCGCGTCCGGATCACCAGCGTCTTTGACGTTGAAGAAGAGGCTGCTCTCGACCGAGAGCTCGCTCGGCCACTCTTCTTCCGGCTTCACGAGGTTCGCGGCGACGTCGAGGCCGATCGCGAAGTCTTGGATGATGAAGTTACGCAGCTTGCCGCGCGTACCTTCGCGCAAGAGCAACGCGGTCTTCGCGGGGTTGCCGATCAAGGTGAAGTTCCAGAGCTCGGGGTTGCTGCGCGGCTCTGCGCTCTCGTTCTCGCCCTGACTGTCAGCCTCGAAGCCCTTGTCGCCGTCGTTCGTCGACTGGTGCACGACTACGAACTGCGCCTTGCCGCGCCAGCCCAAGTCCCAGTCCAACGAGTCGTCCGACGCGCCCGAGAGCACGATGTGGTCCATGCCCGCCGTGCCACCGAAGAACTCGATGCCGTCGTCCGAGCCGCGGTGCACCTGCACGTAGCTGATCTTGGTGTCGGTGCCGCAAGCGCCGACCGTCAAACCGTTGAGCTCGTTGTCCGGGCTCAGCTGGTAGCCTGCGTACTCGATACGCGCGTACTCGAGCGTGCCGCAGTTGTGCTTGTCGTCCTTGCCGCCATAGATCGCGTTGTCGTCGTCAGGGCTCAAGCCTTCGACGTTGCCCTGCAGATAGCCGCCTTCGCACTTGTCGCCGGTGCCGTCGACGCAGTTACCTTTGTTGACCGTCGCCGCTCCGAGCAGCACGACACCGCCCCAGTCACCCGGGGTGCGGTTCCCTTCGGGGTTACCCGAGGTGAACACGATCGGCGCATCCTTCGTGCCCTTGGCTTCGAGCTTCGCGCCGCGCGTGACCACGAGCGCCTTGACGCCCTGCGAATCAGTGTCGCCCAAGATGAGCGCGCCAGGCTTGATCGTGAGCGTCGCGTTGTCCGTCACGAAGACCAAGTCTTGGAGCAGGTACGTGCCACATTCCCAAGTTGTGTCCTCGGTGATGTTGGCGTTGACTTCCGTCGGCTCACCTTCGGTCGGATCGCATGCTTCCTCGCTGCTGCCGGATCCACCGGCGCCGCCCGCGCCGCCCTTGCCACCGGAGCCACCCTTGCCGCCGCTGCCACTCTCGTTGCTGCTGCCGCCCGAGCCGCCTTTACCGCCCGCGCCGCCCTTGCCACCGCTGCCGCCTTTACCGGCTTCGGAGCCAGCACTGCCGCCACTGCCCTGATCTTCGTCGTCGCTGCCTTCATCGCAGCCAGCGCCGAGCAGCGCCATGGCGCCGATCGAAACGATTGGAAGTACCCATTTCCCAAAAAGCATCTTCATATTTTTCTCCGTGACAGCGCGCGGCAGGCCCGCTCGCTTCATCAACTAGTCTTTGGACACAACTCGAACATCAATATGAGTAGTCGAGGCCCAGCGAGACGAACGTTCCAGGATTGGTGCGTAGCGTCACGACGGAGCCTTGTTGGATGCGCCGACTCTGAAACATCATGTTTCGCCACTTGAGCTTAAGCTTCAGGTGCTCTGTGACTTGCCAGCTCGTGATTAGATCGAGCGCGTGAAACGGCTGCTCCTCGACATTCGGCAGAATGTTCGTTCCAGCGCGCAACCCAACATCAATGATTCGTGGACCGACCACATTGTATACCAACGACGCCGAGAACTTTGTTACAGGCTCGGCAAACCGTAGTGTCAGATTGATGACATAAGGTGCCTGTCCAAACATCGGTCGTGTTCCTGCGCGAACAGCGCCTGACAGCTCGTCGGGGATCTCTACTTCGGATCGAAGCAGCGTGAAGTTCGCCCCCACATCGAAGAGCTTCATCGATTTGTCCAGCTGTTCGAGGCTGCTCCTTAGCTCGAACTCGCCACCGAATGTCTGCGCGGAAGGCGTGTTGCTGAATTTACTCGTACCATCCGTGCTGATGACTTGCTGCTCGATGGGATGTCGAAAGTTCTTATAAAATATGGACGCGGACAACACTTGGCCCGAGCCGAAGAACCACTCCCAGCGCAGGTCGGCGCTGTGGATGAGCGTGGTCCGTAGCTCCAGGTCACCTACGATGTTTCTGTCGCGCAGAAAGTCGTAGTACATGAAGGGCGCGAGCTCGCGCGCTTGTGGCCGGCCTACGGTCATGCCGTACGCCGCGCGCAGCAGCATTCCCGAGCCTAGGTCATACTTCAGCGCTGCAGCGGGCAGCACGTTTACGTCGGTTCTGTCCGCCTTAGTGGGATCCATGTCAGGATCCACCATCATCATATCGGTGTTCCCGAACGGACTGTTGGGTGACATCTGCTGCTTGTAGACCTCGGCACGCGCGCCGCCGCTGAACGAGAGCGGCCCGACGATCGGGGTCTCCAGCATGAAGAAGCCCGCGAATGTGTTCTGATTCGCGATGAAGCTGTCGGTCGCGCGCGTCTGCTCGGGCGCAAGACGCGTGACGGTGCCGAGGCCTTCTCTGCCGAACAAGAACTCCGGCGATTCGGCGTAGATGTCGTCAGCGTGGTCACCGTTGTTGCGGGCGAACTGGAACATGCGCGTCCAGAACGTGCGATCGGCCGCGCGGACTGCACCGCCGAGCGTGCCGAATGCGTTTTCCCAGAACGGGATGCGCAGGCTGATGTTGCCGCCGACGTCGTTACCGGTGAGGTTCGAGTAGAAGCGGGTCGCGTCGCCGTTACGCCAGCGGAAGTCGTAAGGCTCGAGCGGGTTTTGAACGTATTTGATGCTGCGACGATCGGGCTCGTCGCGCTCGATCAGGCCGTAGAAGACGTCCCAGCTGAAGCGCATCGGCGTGCCGAAGAGGTTTCGGTGGTCGCCCTGCAGCTGGTTGAACCAGATCGTGCGCGAGATGTACTGGAGCTGCCAGCTCTGGATCTTACTGCCCGAGTCGACACTTGTGTTAGTTCCATAGCGGAAGCCAGTGTCATCTGACCCGCTGCGGTTGTACATCGTGAGCAGGTTCAGCGAGTGGTCGATGCCCACGTCAAGAGCAGCCGTACCGATCGCGTTCAGCGCTACGTCTTCCGAGCCGACCTCGACCTGCGGATAGTCGTCCGTGACGTACAGGTCGCCGTTTTCTTTGATGCCGACCTTGCGACTGTAACCTGTTAGGCGACGGATCTTATAGTCATACGACGCCGACGCCATGTAGCCGAAGCGCTTGGCGCCAGGCAGATTGAACGAATCGCCGATCGATACGGCCACACCCGGGCTCGGGATGGCGCCTACGCGGCGATAGCTCCAGCGATTGGCGAACGTCTCGGCGACCGCTTCGATATCTCCAGGTGTGCGGTAGCGGCCGGTGCGGCTGGCTTGCACCGGCACATCGCCGATGCCAGAGGGGAGTGCGCGCGTGCCGTCGTCGAAGCCGAGCAGATCGAACTTACCGCCACGATACGTCAGGTAGTCACGAAACGTCGTCTGGCTCGAGTACTCGCCCGAAAGGCCGACATCCAACGTGAACTGCTTGGGAAAGTTGATGGTCTTGATCTCGAGCACACCACCTGCAAAGTCAGCAGGCATCGGCGGCAAGAACGACTTCGAGACCGTAAGGCTGTCGATGATGCTCGTGGGAAACAGATCCAGATCGACCGATGGTCGGTCGGGGTCGGTGCTCGGCAGCGGATCACCGTTCAAGAGCACGCGCACGTAGCGACCACTGAGACCGCGGATCACCAGGTTCGTGCCTTCGACCGAGACGCCCACCACGCGCTTCGCTGCGCTGCCCGCATCGCTCGCGCCAGACTGAGACATCTGCGCGGCGCCCATGCCTTCGCCGATGCCGCTGCTCGCTTTGCGCAGCTCGTCCTGGGCGGCCGCCGTCGTCGTGTCTGCGCGATAGGGAATCTCGATCTCTTCGACGCTAACGTCGTCATCCTCGAGCGAGTCGAGCAGCAAGTTCACGTCGGTGAACCGTCCGGGCGTGACGCGCACGTTCGGCAGGAGCGCCACGTGGTACATGTCGTAATACGCGCGGACCTTGTACACGCCCGAGGGTAGGTTCAGCTGATAACGGCCGTGCTCTGCGGTCGTGGTGGAGCGCGTGCCCTTATTGTCCGATGCGAACACCGTCGCGAGCTCGAGCCCCGTGCCGTGCTTGCGATCGACGATGCGGCCGCGAATGCCCGTGTTGGGATCGGCGCCGGGCTCGAGCAGCTGTTTGCCCGAGGTCGATGCAGGAGGTTGTCCCGTCGCGGGATCGGTCGGAGCCGCCGCTGTGCCATCCGAGCCAGGAGTGGTGACAGGCGCCGACTCCGGTTGAGCAGGCGCGGAGACGCCGCCATAGGCTGCAGGCGCGGGAACGCCGCCATTAGCGGCAGGCTCGGTCTCGCTCGGCAGATTGCGCTCAGCCTCCGAAACGGGGGCAGACGGCGCCTGCTCAGGCCCAGCCGACGGGCCGATCGGGCCGGGGCTGTCTGAGTCCTGCGCTGAAGCATCGGCCGCGGTCATTGCCGCTATCAGCGGCAGCCACAGGGCAGACGTAGCCCTCCCGCGGCGTGGTCGGAACCATCCGAACATGAAGCTCTCTCCAGTAAGTAAGCGGGCTGGTCGACCCCGCGCTGATTTATTCGGCCAGCTTTTCTGCAGCCACTGCTATGTGCGCCGCGCCAGCGCCACGGGCGCTATCGAGGATCTGCATCGCACGTTCAAACGGCACGCCGCGCTCAGCATCGAAGTAGATGCGGCGTTCACCGCGCGCGACGAGCATGCGTCGCAGGCGTTCTGGAAACTCGGTGTCTGAATAGGCATCCTGGTTGATCTGCACTTGGCCGCGTCGGTTGACACTCACGACGATGGGGGCTTTGTCCGGGTCGTCTTCTTCAGGCTCTTCCTGCTGTTCTTTGTCTTTCTCCGGTACGTGCACCCAGAAAGACTCGTTCATGCTCGCAGTCAGCACCATGAACACGATCAACAGCACGAGGACGACGTCTACCAGTGGTGTGACGTTCATCTCGGGTCTCGCTTGACCCTTCTTGCCGCCCTTAGCGCCTACATCAAATCCCATGGGTTAGTTCTCTTCGCCGTCGTGCAGCCGGTTCACGCGCAACGAAACACCTGGAAACCCAGAGCTCTGCGCGATCTTGTAGATGTCACGAACCTTCGCGTAGTCGGCCTGCTTGTCGGCACGCACCACGATGCGCCGGCCGGGTTGCGCACGGCTCGCCGCTCGCAGCCCGGGCGCCGCATCGTGGTGCGCGCAGACAAACAGGCTGACTACGCGAAGGTCCGCGATGTCTACAAGATCGCGCAGAGCTCTGGGTTTCCTGGTGTTTCCTTGCGCGTGAACCGACT
>Ga0190269_10000632_pt1 | contig 17839 bp, 15 predicted proteins | sample Popmic249IS_FD_133749 | JGI IMG/M metagenome (GOLD analysis project Ga0190269, IMG submission 133749) | Populus adjacent soil microbial communities from riparian zone of Blue River, Arizona, USA - 249 IS | ecosystem: Environmental > Terrestrial > Soil > Riparian zone | place: USA: Arizona... | reverse complement strand
TGAGCGATCCATGAGTGGATTGGCACATGTCGACGCGCTGGTTATCTGTCCGCCGATCGGTAGACTGCCCGGCGCGATGATCAGTGTAAGCGCTCTCTACATCTATCCGATCAAATCTTGTCGCGGCATCGAGGTCCGATCGTTTCGCTTGGATGATTTGGGCCCACAGCTCGATCGGCGCTACATGATCGTCGACCCCAACGGCCGTTGCATCAATCAGCGGCAAGAGGCGCGGCTTGCATTGGTGGTGCCCAGCTTGCAGCCAACCACGCTGCTGGTGCGCGCTGAAGGTATGCAGCCACTCAAGCTGCCACTTGCGCCGCGCGGTGATGGCCGGGTGGTAGAGGTGGAGCACTTCGACCACCGCAGTCCTGCGTACGACGCCGGCTCCGATCCGGCGGATTGGTTCAGCGAGTATCTCGGTAAGCCCTGCCGCCTCGTGTACATGCCCAACGCGCAGCTGCGTCGCGTCTCGGAGAAATACTCACCGGAGCCTGCGTTCACGTCGTTCACCGACGGCTTTCCGGAGCTGTTGATCTCGACCTCGTCGATCGCGGATCTGGCGACGCGCGCGAACGTGACGCTCGTACCCGAGCGCTTTCGCCCGAGCATCTTGATCTCCGGCAGCGAGGCTTACGCCGAGGACAGCTGGCGCCAGCTGCGCATCGGTGAGGTGCGCTTCGACGTGGTGAAGCCGTGCACGCGCTGCATCGTGACGACCATCGATCCGCAGACGGCTGAGCGCGGCAGTGAGCCGCTCGCGACGTTGGCCAAGTATCGCCGGCAAGGCTCGAAGGTGATCTTCGGACAAAACTGCGTGCACCGCGAGCTCGGCACCATCCGGGTGGGCGACGCGGTCGAGGTGATCGCGACCGTCTAAGCGTCGGTGATCGCGCGGATGATCTCGTCTGGCGCTTCGAAGCCGAGCATGTGCCCGATGCCGGGTAACCAGCGACCGCGCGCGTTTGGCAGCTCTTTGCTGAGCCGCTCGGAGTGCCACGATGGACAGGTGCGATCGAGCTGACCGCAGACCACGCGCGCTTCGACGGAGATCGCGCTGAGCTTGTCGTAATAGTTCTCGTGGTTCATCGCGCGCATGAGCGGCAGCGTGCGACGCACATCTTGGCTGATCAGCATCTTGCGCGTGCGCTCGAGCCACTCGGGGTCCGGCTTCTCTCCGAACAGCGGCTTCATCAGCGATTGGCCGAGACCAGGCACGCGCCAGAGCTTGGGCAACAAGCCGATCTCGAGCAGCGGCATCTGGATCTTGTTGGACGTGCTGCCGTGCGCGACGCCGCCCGCGTTCGCGCCGAGCAGGACGAGCCGGCGCAGTCGCCGCATCTGCTCGGGATACTGCAGACAGAACAGTAAGCCGAGAAAGCCGCCCATGGAGTGGCCCACGAGCGTGGCGCCCTCGGTGCCGAAGTGCTCGAGCACGACGTGGTAGTCGCTCACAGCGGCGGCCGGGCCCGTGCCTGCGCTGCCGTCGCGCGAGCGACCGTGACCGCGCTGATCGAACGCGACCACGCGATAGCCGCGCTGCACCAGCTGATCGAAGATCGTCTCGTAGGACGAGACGTCCAGCAGGAAGCCGTGTGCGAGCAGCACCGTCGGCCCGCTGCCTGCGCTGATGCAGTGGATGCTGCCGCCGTCAGCCGCGGGGAGATCGAGGGTGGTGAGCCTGCCGCTGGGCGCTGCTGTCGTCGTGGTGTTCTCGAGCATGCCGCACTCTACGGCGCGTCAGGGGCAACCGTCTAGGCCGCCATCAGCCCCACAAAAGGGGATGAGAAAATGTCACGACTCGGAGCTGAGCATCGGAGTGGATGATACTGAAACACGATGAACGAGCTGCGATCGCATCCGGCGCTGGCACACAAGGAATGTACCCGCGTCCGAGGACTGCTGATCGCCGCCGCCGCCAGCTGCAGAGGCTTGTGCTGGCGGCCAAGTTCCTGCGGCCGTTGGCCGTTTTCAGTGCGTGTTACTCGCGCGTATCGCGCACGCCTTCGCGGATCTCTTCACGCACTTCGAGTGCGCCTTCTTTGATCTCGTGACCGACCGCTTTCATCGCTGCACCCACGTCGCGGCCTGCTTCTTTCACGCCTTCCTTCACTTCGCTGGCAGGTGGCAGCTCTTCCTTGATTTCTTGCGCGCCTTCTCTCACGCCCTCTTTTATTTTCGCGGCCGCGGCGCGCACGCCTTCTTTGGCCTCTTGCGCGCTCTCTCGAGCTTCTTCACGCGTGCAAGCGACCGCGCTCGTACCGGCCATCGTGGCCAGCAACAGCGCGCTCGCGATCCGACTGAGTTGCGTATCCATGGAGAACCTCCTTTGTGCCAACTATGCAGGCCCGACCAGAAAGGCGCCCCACATGTGGCGAGCTTGTGCGTCGCTCCGGCCTTCGCCACGTCACGGGCCTGTACGCAGTGTGCAGATCAAGAACTAGGCCAGGCCATCACGTCACACTGGCGCTACGGATGGGCGTCCGAGCGTTGGAGCTGCGGATGAGCGCGACGCAGGCCGCGCTCACACACAACATCGTGCCGAGCAGCGCCACGGCGATGCCGAACGAGCCGGTGCGCGCGCGCAAGAGTCCGATGAGTGGAGGCGCCACCAGCCCTCCGGTGCTGCCGAGCACCGTAACAAAGGTCAGGCCGGCGGCTGCGACGCTGCGGTCGAGGAAGCTCGTCGGCAGCGCCCAAAAGGCGCCCTGTGCAGCGCCCAAGCCGAACGCGCCCACCGTCAGACACGCGAGCGCTGGCCACCCCAACGCGAACGCCGTCGATGCCCACAGGCCGAGCGCTCCGAGCAAGCACGCGAGCGCGACGTGCCAATGTCGCTCACCGGTGAGATCGGAGTGCCACGCGTTCACCATCATGCCGGCGCCCAAGCCGACCCACGGCAATGCGCTCAACATGCTGACCTCCAAGTCACGCAGGCTCGTCAGCTGTTTGATCACCTGCGGCAGCCAGTAGATGATCCCGTACGAGCCTGACATCAGGCCGAACCAGACCGCAGCCGCAGCCCACAGCTGCGGAAAGCGCAGCAGCTCGGAGAGGGAGCGTGGCTGCGATGCGGGCCGTTCACGGCGCTCGCGCTCGAGCTCGCCGCGCAGCCAACGAGTTTCTTCTGGAGAGAGCCAGCGCGCTTGCTCCGGCTCATCGACGAACCAAAGCGGCGTGAGCACCCCGACCAGCACGGTGATCAGACCTTCTGCGAGAAACAGAAAGCGCCAGCCGGGTAGCTCCCAGCCCGTGTTTGCTGTGAGCAGCCAGCCCGCGAGCGGCGCGCCGAGCAGCATCGAGCCGGGGATCGCGAGCATCGAGCCCGCTATCGAAAATGCGCGAAAGCGCTGCGGCATCCACTGGCTCATGATGAACACGATGCCTGGCGCGAACCCGGACTCGGCGACGCCTAACAGCACGCGCAGCGCGTAGAAGTGCGTGGGACTTTGGATCAGCGAGAGGGCTGTTGCGACCGTGCCCCAGAGCACGACCGCGCCGCAGATCCAGCGGCGCGCGCCGATACTCTTCAAGATCGCTGTGTGTGGAAACGAGCAGAGCAAATAGCCGACGAAGAAGAGGCCGACGCCGAAGCCGTATTGTTCCGGCGTGAAGCCGAGCTCGCGGTTCATCTGCAGCGCCGCAAAGCTCACGTTCACACGGTCGATCGAGTTCAAGAACGTGAGGAACGTGAGCGGTGCGACCAGGCGCCAGGTCAGTTTTCTGCGGATCGCTGCAGGGTCCATGTGATCACCTAGAACGTGTAGCGAGCCGTGGCGAAGATCAGCCGCGGTGCACCCGCGAGACCCACTTCTTGTCCCGTGGGTGCCAAGGTGGCCCGGTACACGTAGTACACGGTGTCGGTGAGGTTGATGCCGTAGAGCGAGAGCTCGAGCTGTTCGAGGCCCGCCGGTACGAACGACGCGCGCGCGGAGTAGATCGCGTAGGCCTCTTGGCGCGAGCTTGGATCGACAGGCGTGAGGAACTGATCGCCTCGCCACGAAACGTCTGCGCGCAAGGTGAGCTCGCCGATCGGGCTGTCGATCGCGTACTGCGCGCCGCCGTTGACCGTCCAGTTCGGGATCTGCGGCAGGCGATCGCCGACCATGAAGCCGCTCATCAGCGCATCCGGTGTGAGCGAGGCAAAGGTCGCATCGACGTAGCCGACGCCTGCATTCAGCGCGAGCCCGGGAAGAGGCTTGCCGGTGAAGTCCGCTTCGAAGCCTTTGATGTGTGAGCGACCGGCGTTCTGTGTGGTTCGCACGTTCGCGCCAGTCATGGGGTCGCGCGACTGCACGGTGAGCTGGATGTCTTGGTAGTCGTTGTAGAAGACACCGACGTTCGCGAGCAGCTTGCGGCCCTCGAACCAGTGGCTCTTGATGCCGAGCTCGTAGGCAGTCACGCGCTCGGGGTTGTACTTGGGCGTGGGGTTGCGCGCGTCGTTCGACGGGCCGAAGCCACCGCTCTTGAAGCCTTGCGAAAAGCTCGCGAACAGCATGATCGGTTCGACCGGCGAGTAGTCGACGCCGACCTTCGGTGTGAAAGAGAGCCAGCCTGCAGAGGCTTTGCTGGCAGGCACGCGCGCGACTCCGGTCTGCGGCGCATCCAAGCTGTAGTCGTAGTCTTTTTGATCGTGGTTCAAGCGCGCGCCTACGGTGACGTGCAGCTCGGGCAGGATCGCGAGCGTTTCCTGCGTGAACGCGGCGAGGCTGGTTGCTGTCAGCTTGAAGCGCGCGAGCGTGTCCGCCGCATTCATTGGGTTCGGCATCGCTTCGTTTTCGAACAAGCCGTGAAACGATTGCGTGTCGACGGTCGAGTTGCCGGACTCGCGGAACGCGTACAAGCCGACGAGGTAGTCGAGGCGATCGTCCCAGACCTTGCCGCTCAGCTGAAACTCTTGGCTGAGCTGCACATCGCTGAGCTCGGTGGCAGATGTCTGCAGCGAATAAGGTGTTTGATCGCCGTCCACGCGTACGGATGAGCTGAGCGAGCGCACGGCCGAGATCGACTTCACCTGCAACCAATCTGTCGGCAGCCACGTGATCCTGGCCGAGCCGCCGCCCATCAAATAACGATCGTGCATCGGCTGCAGCGCGTAGTTTTCGTAGCGATTTTGGCTCAGCCAGCGCTGATCGTAGATCGCGTCCCGCGGCAGACCCAAGCCTTGGTTGAGCGCGGGCGCAGCGGTTTGGTTGAACGCGTTGATGCGATCGACCGTGGGTCCCGCTGGCTTGAACGCGATGAACTGGCCGTTGGGTGGACGCTGGTTTTGCCGGCTGTAGTCGGCGTCGATCCGGATCTCGAAGCGTTCGCTGAGTTTGAACAATGCGCCTGCGCGCACGACGAAGCGCTCTTCGTCGTTGGTGCGCTCGTCGGTCAAGATGCGACGGCCGTAGCCGTCGAGGTGCTGGCTGGAGATCGAGATCTTGGCACCGATGCGATCTGTGAGGATCGGTGCGTTCACGTTGACTGCGAAGTCGTGGCGGCCGTAGGTGCCGAAGCGGAGCAGTGCCGAGCCTGTCACGGGACCTGAGAGGACGGGTTTGCTGGTCGCGATGTTGAACGCGCCGCCGATCGTGTTGCGACCGAACAGCGTACCTTGTGGGCCTTTCACGACTTCGATGCGTGCGATGTCCGCGTCGGTCGACAAGAGACCGCCCACGGTGCGCGCGATGTACACGTCGTCGATGTACAGGCCGACGCCTGGATCGGTCGGGAACTGGAAGTCCCCCGTTCCGATGCCGCGGATGTATGCGGCGTACGCGGAGCCACCGCCTGCCGGACGATTGGTCGGTTGTAGCTGCAAGTTCGGCGTGAACTTGCCGATATCTTGCAGATTCGAGACGCCGCGTTGATCGAGCGCGCGTTGTCCAAAGGCGCTGACCGTCACCGGCGTCTTTTGCACGTCTTGCTCGTAGCGTTGCGCGGTGACGACCATGTCGTCGCTGCCGCTTGTGGCGGCTGTGGCTTCCGCGTCTGCTTCGAGCTCGGTGGCAGGCTCGTCGAGCTCTATGGGGACGTCGGGCGCCGCTGTTGCATCGCTCGGCGGCGCGTCACCGGGCGCAGGCGGCGCAGCTTGTGGCGGCGGAGCCTCCGGCGCGGTTGGGCCAGCATCTACGCCAGCGTCTTGTGTTTGGGCGAACACCCGTCCCGGCGCTGCGATCAAGAGGATCGCGCACCACAGCCACTTGCTAAACTGCACCGACTTGCTCCCGCCGCCGAATGGCGTGCCGATGTTATGGGGCTTCGTATACATCGACTGCATACACAGATGCGACAACGATTCGCGCGCTGTGCGTGACACAAACAGAGTCGTCGCTCCGAATGTTTGTGCGACATGATTGTGTAGTGGTTTGGAACGGATCACGTCTTTGAGGCTGGAGCTTTGCTTATGTCTCCCGCGAGCCGACCCCGGACGCGCCCAGCGTGCAAGCAAGCCGGTGGTGCTCGCGCGTTCGAGGTTTTGCCGCGGCCCGCACGCTTGGCTGGACGAGCCGAGATGCGCTCACAGGCGTTGGCACCGCCCGTACGTCCTGCGCACGATTGGGGTCCGCTCGCGGGAGACTTGCCGGTTCCTCGCTTGTCCTGTCGTCGCGTTTCTTTGCGGCAGGGTTTTTCGTTTGGACGGCTGCGTAGGCTCGCGTGAGATCGCGGCTTGCGCCTCGGGGCTGGCGTTTTTAGTGAGCGGGCGTCGACTTGTTTGGGTTTGGACTTTGGCTTGGGTTGTCGAGCTGGTCGCTGGCTTTTTTGGGCGCTAGCCTTGGCGCCCATTCGCATGACCTGCATCGTTTCTGGTTACCGTTTCACGCCTGAAGGTCCAATGTTGCAGCTGGACGACATCAGCGCGACGCCGACCCGCCGCTACTTCCGTCCTGTGCGCGGCAAGCCTTGCACCTTCAGCTGGCGAGCTACGCGCTACTGCACGGGCTATCGGGATCTGGACACGCGCACCTCGGTTCCTTGTCCGCACAAAGCCGAGGTGACGGGCAAGTCCGATCTGTGTTGGTCATGCGATCAACGCACGGGCTTCAATCCCAGCTTCTACAATGTCGAGCGCTTGTCGCTGTCTCCGCAGCAGCAGCGCTACAATATGAGTAAGCACGTCGTTTATCTCGCTGGTTTCTCGCCCGACACTGCCAAGGTCGGGATCACGAGCGAAGGCCGAACGTTGGGCCGATTGCGAGAACAGGGTGCGCGGCGCGCGGTGGTGGTCGCGCACACCAGCGACGCGTACGAGGCGCGCGCGCACGAGGAGGCGATCCATCAATGGCTGTATTTGCCGGAGACGATTCGCAGCGCGCGCAAGCTCGCGCTCTTGAGCGAGCGCTTCGACCTTGCAGCTGTGAGCGGCTTGCTCGAGACGTTGCGCGAGCGCGCACAGCGTGAGCTCGAGCTGCCACCGCTCGGGCAGCCCATCTTGTGCTTCAACGCTGACTATTTGGGTGACAATGTGATCGAGCCACCGTTGGTGGATCTCACAGAAGTGTCGCCGCCCATGATTTCGGGCGTGGGCGTAGGTCTGGTCGGCGACATCTTGATCATGCGCGAGTCCGACCGGCAGCTGGCGCTCTCGCTGAAGACAGTCATCGGTTGCGCGGTGGAGATCCTGGAGCACGTGCGTCCCAACGTTGCTCGGCCGGCCCAGCAGATGGGCTTCAGCTTCTGAAGCGCGCTACGCTCCCGCGCTGACGGCTGTCACCAGCTTCAGCCGGATCGAGCCGCGCCCGTACAGTCTGCTACAGGCTCGCACCCGAACATGCTGGCACTGTGGGTGAGGGCATGGGACAGATCCATTGCGATGGAACCGTCGGCTCGCCTGCTAGTACTAAGTTGTGTCCTGCTGAGCGGAGCGCCGCTCGCAGCTGCGGACGATATACACCTCGACAATGGTGAGGTCATCGAGGGCCGGGCGACCCGTTCGGGCGACAAGGTCGTGATCGAGCTGGAGTCGGGTCAGATCAGCCTGAGCGCCGACAGCGTCAAGCGCATCGACAAGCGCGAGTCGAGCGTGGAGCGCTACGAAAAGGCCTATCAAAAGCTGCCGCCCGACGCTGTCGCCGAGCGCATGAAGCTCGCGAACTACTGCCGCGATCATGGTATGCGCGAGCGCGAGCGTGTGCTGCTCGAGCAGGTGATCGCGCGCGATCCGAACCATGTGGAGGCCCGCAAGCGTCTCGGCTACGTGAAGTCGGCCGAAAGTTGGGTCACGTACGAGGAGCACAAGCGCGCGCAGGGGCAAGTGCAGCGCGATGGGCAGTGGATGAGCCGCGAGCAAGCAGAGGAGCTGGATCGGCGACAGCGCCAGGCGCGCGCCGCAGCTAACGAGTCTGAGCTTCAGTCGAAAAAGGCTGCGCTGGAGCGCGAGCGGCTGGATCTCGAGCGGCAGCGCCTGGAGCTGGAGCGCTCGCGTGCACGCGAGGACGAGCGCGCGCGGCAAGTGCCCGTGTTCGGCTACTACGGTTATGGGTACATCCCTCATCATCGCGATTTTCGCGCGCCTGCAGCGCAGCCGCGCGGCCGTGGCTTCGATGCGTCGCGCGCATATCCGATCAACGGTGTGCGTGACCCGCGCGAAGAGACGTGGGCCATTCCCGGCGTGCGCAACCCGCGCGATACGCTACCGTGAAGCTCGCAGTAGCCGATACTTTCAGCATGTCGCTTGAAGACACTACCCCGCAGCAGAGGTCGGCCGTATTTGCACCTGCTCTCTCCCGTGCACGTCCTCCACGTCGCTACGTCGGCGCCGCGAGCCACGAAATGAACCGACCTCTTGTGAGCGTTTTTCTTGGCGTCCCGGTACGGACATTTAGAGGCAGAGAAAGGCCGTGGCATGCTCGGGCGTGCCTGCGTCATGCTTGCCAACCACGTAGAAAAGTGATCATGTGTGGGCCGCAGTGCGACCAGATAAACGCGTGAGTTCGCCGCAAATGCGCTGCACATTCGTGCACGGAGTCGAGGGTCGAGAAGATGAGTTTGGACGGTACTAAGGGTCGACGGGACTTCTTCACATGGATCCTTGGCGTGGGCAGTGCTGCCATTGGCGCGCTGCTCGCGGTACCTGGCGCGTCGTACGTGCTCGATCCGGTGCTGCGCAGCTCGGGCAAAAAGGGTCGCTGGATCCGTGTCGCGGAGCTGAGCTCGCTGAGCAAAGATCATCCGGTGACGGCACCGGTCGTGGGCGAGCAGGTCGACGCGTGGACGAAGTCGTCGGACGTGCGGCTCGGCACCGTGTGGCTGCGCGTCGTCGATAACGACAAGGTGGTCGCATACAACGCGGAGTGTCCGCACCTCGGCTGTAAGATCGGCTTCGACCAAAGCAAAGCGAAGTTTGGCTGTCCCTGTCACGACAGCTCGTTCGACCTGGACGGCGCAGTGCTCGGCGGCCCCGCACCGCGCGGCATGGATGAGCTCGAGACGCGCGTCGAGAACGGTCACGTCGAAGTGCGCTACGTACGCTTCCGCGCGCAGATCAAAGAACGCATCGAAGTCGGCTGAGCGCAGGAAGCCAGAACCATGAAGGATCGTGCATGTTGACGCGGGTTGCTGACTGGCTCGATGAGCGCACAGGGTATCGTTCGCTGGTAGCGCACGCGCTCGACGAGGACATCGAAGGGGGCGCCCGCTTCATCTACGTGTTCGGCAGCGCGCTGCTCGTGATCTTCACGTGTCAGGTCGTCACTGGCTTGCTGCTGATGGCGACATACACGCCGGCGGTGAACGGCGCGTGGTCCAGCGTTTTCTACGTGCAGCACAAGGTGTCCGGCGGCTGGTTCGTGCGCGGGCTGCATGCGTACGGCGCGCAAGCGATGATCGTCGTGCTGGGCATGCACTTGCTGCAGGTCACCATCTACGGCGCGTACCGCAAGCCGCGCGAGGTGACGTGGTGGTTCGGGCTCGCGCTCCTCGGCATCGTGTCCGGGCTCGCGCTCACCGGTTATCTTTTGCCGTGGGACCAGAAGGGATATTGGGCGACCAAGGTCGCGACCAACATCATGGGCACTGTGCCCGTGCTGGGCGCCGCGCTGCAGACGTTGATCGTCGGCGGTGCGGACTACGGTCAGTCGACGCTTACGCGCTTTTACGTGCTGCACGTCGGCGTGCTGCCCGCGACGCTCGTGCTGATGGTGGTCGGTCACGTGGCGCTGTTTCGAAAGCACGGCGCGACGCCTCCGCACAACGCTGATCGCAAGGTGATTGGGAAGTTCTATCCGACACAGCTCGCGCTCGATGTGGTGTTCTCGGTGCTCGTGCTGCTCACCATCGCGATCTTGACCGCGAGCTCGGGCGGCGTGCATCTCGACGCGCCTGCGGACCCGTCTGTGGATTATCCGCCGCGTCCCGAGTGGTACTTCCTGTCGATCTTCCAGCTGCTGAAGTACCTGCCGGGCTCGATGGAGCTGCTCGGTACGATCATCTTGCCGGGCGTGGCCGGGCTGTTTCTCTTTGCGCTGCCGTTCCTCGATCGGTCACCGACGACAAACCCGCGCACGCGTATGCAGTGGCTCGCGCCGATCTTCCTCGGCTTGCTCGGCGCTGCGTTTCTGACCTGGCAGTCGTGGAACGACGACGCGCACGACGAAAACTTCCAGCGCGCTGCTGCGGCTGCGCATGTGCGCGCCGAGCGCGCGATCGAGCTGGCGAACCACGGCATCCCGCCGGGCGGCCCGGTCGAGATGCTCCTGAAAGATCCCGAGACGCGTGGTCCGGATCTGTACGCGGCGAACTGCACCAAGTGTCACGTGCTCAACAAAGCCGGCGAGTACGACGCGCCTGTGCACACCGGCTTCGCGTCGCGCAAGTGGATCGCGGGCATGCTGCACGACCCGCAGGATCCGCGTTACTTCGGCCGCACCGAGATCGACGACATGAAGTCGATGGATGACAAGCTCGACGAAGCACAGACCAAGGCTGTGATCGAGTTTGTCTTCGCCGAAGGGGCCGAGGAGGGTGATCGCATCGCGCCCGACAAAGCGCTGGCAGAGCAGGGCGCTGAGGTCTTCGAGGACAAGTGCATGGACTGCCACCTGTACAAAGGCAAAGGCGCTGACACCTTCGATGGGCCCGACATGACCGGCTACGGCTCGCGCGAGTGGCTCGCAAAGCAGATCGCGAAGCCCGAGTCGATCTATGGCGAGCTCAACAAGATGCCTGACTTCGCAGAAGACCTGAGCAGCAGCGACGTGCAGATGCTCGCCATCTATCTGCGCGGCCAGCGCTTCGCCGAGCCAGAGACCGGCCCGCTGCCGGAGCTCAAGCCCAAAGAAGAAAAGAAGGACGAGTAAGAGGCTGCGGCTGCTCGCTCAAGTGTCACGCGCGCCCGTTCGATGGAGGGACGGGGCGCGTGATCGATGGTGTGTGGGGAGCTCCGAGGTGTCGGGCGGCTGGCGCTGCTCTTGTTGTGCCTGAGCGGCTGCATCAGCCCGTACCTGCAGGACGGGGACCTGGTGCTGGGTGGCGAGGGCGAGCAGGGCTGCAGCGAGAGCGGCGATCCGCTTTCGCTGCGCTGTCCTGCGACGCGCAGCTGCGACGGATCGGCCCGGTCTCCTGAACGCATCCGTGTGGTCACTTGGAACATCAAAGGGGGCCGTGTGCACGGCCTCCAAGCGGTAAGTGATGCGCTGCGCGCGTTGAAGCCTGATGTCGTGCTGTTGCAGGAAGTCGACGTCGATGTCGCCCGCAGCGGCAGCGTCGATCAGCCTGCCGAGCTGGCACGCGCGCTCGGCGATGGCTTCGACTATGTTTTCGCGCCAACCCTGACCCTCGAGGGCGGAACGTACGGCATCGCGGCGTTGTCGCGGTTGCCGTTCATGGCGGCGAGCCGCATCCCACTCAGCAACGAACGGGCTGACGAGCCGCGGACCGCGATCGACGCAGGGCTGTGCGTGGGCCGCGGGGTTTTGCGTCTCGTCAACCACCACGCCGACACGCGTAAAGACGCAGCAGCCATCAGCTGCAGCGAGATCGCCGCGCACCTGCAAGAGAGTCGCTCCCTGAAGCCAACGATCGTGGGCGCAGATCTCAACTTACTACCCTCGGAGCCTGGTCCTGCAGCATTCGCGGACGCGGGGTTCAGCGACGTGCTCGAGCAACGTGATCCCGCAGGCACGTTTGGCGCGTCGCGCATCGACTACCTGTTCGCAGACCCACTCGTGGCTGAGCACATCAGCGCCGCCCGCGTGGTCCAAACCGAGGCCAGCGACCACGAGCTCCTGTTCATGGAGGTCACTACACTCTCAGGCCGGGGTCGAAGGTAAGGCGGGCGTCCCGCGCGTTGGCACGAGTCTGCCGGAATGCTGCGAGACGCTGCCGTCACTCGCTTGCGCGCTCGGAACGCGGCATCGCCGCGGCTACGGCATCTATCGTTTGCAGCAGGTCCTTCTTCAGCTGCCCTGCTGAGCCGCTGCCTGCGGTCAAGACGTGAGGAACGATGACGCGTAGGGCTTCGTCGATGTCTGTCGCGATCGACAGGCGTGTGCCGCGGCCCACGCTGTTGAGCGTTCGAATGACCGAGCGCAGCAGCTGCGCTACGAAGCCGCGATTCTCGATCACGACGGCAATATGTAGCATGCTGCCGCGAAGCCGCCCCAGCAGGCGCTGCGCCTCGCCATTGGTCTCTTTCGTTCCTACAGACAGATGACCGCGCAGCAGGGTGATCGCGGCGATTCCCTTGGGATAGGTCTCGAGAAGATTCTCATACGATTCCCCCAGACGCCGGACTTCAGCTGCATCCATGTCGCCGTGTATGATCGCGATCACCACGTTGTGGCATAGACCGACGCCATACTTGGGCTCGACCTCGATGACCTGTGATGCAACCATACATCTTCGGGTGTAACAGGGCGAAAGCGCCTTGCCAACAACGCGGCTTCGCAGCGTTCTTTGATCGTCCGCCCATCTTCGTTCGCACACATGTCAGAACCAAAACACGGCCCCGATGCAGCACTGCTCGGCGTAAACCTACTCGCGCCGCCTGCTGTGCTCTTCGCTGTCGAGGGTTGTGTCATGGGCCACTATCAGGATGTGATCATCATTGTTTGGGGGATCGACGCGAGCGCGCATCTGCTCGACGAGTATGCGAAGGTGCTCGCTCAAGTGGCGAGCACGCATGGGATGTTTTCGATCATTCATATCGCTCCAGGTGTGAGGCCACTGCCGAGCGGAGAGCTGCGCGCGGAGTTCGCAGCGATCGCCCAGCAGTACGCGGAGCAACTGCAGCTCACAGCGGTGTTGATCGCGGGCAGCGGCTTCTGGATCAGCGCCGTCCGCAGCGTGATCACTAGCGTTCAAGTCGTCCTGCGACGCAAGCTGAACGCAAGAGTCTGCGGGTCGAGCGACGAGGTGGTGACGTGGCTCGCGCCCGAGCACAGCAGTCAAACCGGCAGACAGCTCGACGGTGCGCAGCTCAAAGCGGCGATCGATTGGATGCTAGACCACCCGTCAGTGCGAGAGATCTCGGCCGCCGTCCGAGGCTAACGCTCGACAATCGTGTGTTGGTATCGAGGTAGGTCGTCGGTGATCTCTGACCAGGCTGGTTTTTCTGCGACGAAGACGTGAAGGGCTGGCTTCTCGTCGATCTCTACGTCCAGACAACCCAAGCGCAGCCGCACTGCGTCCGGGTTCTTTGCGCTGCGTTTGAAGATCGGTGATCCGCACTGGCTGCAAAAGACGCGCGCTTCGCCGGGGCTCCACTCAAATTGTTTGAGAAGGTCTTCGCCCTGAAGCACGCGAAAGCCCGCTGCAGGCACTGAGCCGTTGGATGCGAACTCAGAGCCAGATTGCTTGCGGCATTGTTCGCAATGGCAGCGCGCTACCAGAGACAGTGGTCCTTCGGCCTGATATTTCACGGCACCGCACAAGCAGCTTCCTGTCAGCATCTTCACCCTCCTCTGTGTCTTTGCGCGCGCAGATCATAACAGCTGGCCAATGCGGTTGGGCTCAAAATACACACGCGTGTGGACGCGTAGGTGTGGGCGCACTTTGCGGGGTAGGTGTCATCACCTCTTGCAACTAACAGCGCGCCAGCGGAGCTGACACAGACATCGTGTTTCCAACTAAGTCGTGCCGCAGGCTTGTGAGCACGAGGCTGCAGGAGGACAAGCTGATGCACATAAAAAGCTAAGCAGTGTCCAAAGTAGAGGGAAAGGGGAGTTTATGAGCCAGTCCGAGGAACCAGCTCGCGAAGACCCGCACTCTTTGGCGCCCATCGCGATCGGAGGCGAGAGCGACGACCGAGACCTCGCCAACATGAAGAGCGGGCGCGGGATGCGCGTCGTGCTGACGTTGGTTGTAGCTGCAGCGGCTGTCGTGGGTGGAGCGCAGCTCCTGCGATCGATGGACGACCGTCAGACGTACGTCCTTGCTGCCTCGCAGTTGGAGCGCACAGACACGGAACAGCGTGAAGCGTTCATGCGCTGTGCGCTGCCGAACTATCAGCGCTCTCAAGTCACGAATGCAGGCACGTTGCGCAACGCAGTCGAGAGCGCCTCAGAGCGAATGGACAAGAACTACGCCAAGCTGCTCAACAAGTGCACACCGCTGATGGGCGGCTTCCAGGAAGCGGTCACGAACATCAAGGCGCCCGCGGATGTGACACAACAAGTCGCTGCCGTGAACAGGGCCGTGGCTGACCTCAGCCAAGCTTTCGGCAACTACCGTGAGCTCATCCAGAAGCAAGGCTACGACGCGACGCAAGCTGCTCCGCTGATCGATGCCATCGGCACGTCCTGGCAGAGCTATCTGAGCGCACGCGAGCAAGCCAAGCAAGCGATCACCGCGCATTTGTAGCCAGCCCTCACGGCGCTGCTTCGAGGCGCTGGATCTTCTCTCGGAGCAGCGCGTTCTTGGGGTCGTTCGGCGAGAGCTCGATCGCGCGCTGCATCGCGCGCAGCGCCGCGCTCTTTTTGCCGAGCCGCTCGTTCACGAGGCCGAGCCCACGAAACGCTGCAGCGTTTCGCGGATCGGCTCGCGTTGCTTGCTCGTACAGCGACTGCGCGGCGCTGAAGTGGCCTTGCACGAGCTCGTCCTGGGCTTTCGTCACGAGCGACGCGGCAGGGACCGCTGGCGTCGCAGCCGTTGGCGGCAAGATCGTCGCATCACGGATCGTTACTTCGCGCTTCGGTCGCGCGTCGCGCGTGGCTGCGGGTTTGACTGTTGGCTTCTGGGGCTCGGGCTTGGCTTGTGGGATCACCTCGAGGACCGGCGGAGCCGGCTCGGGCGTGGGTGCAGCCGTCACGATCGGAGCGGGTTGCAGCACGACCAGCGGGCGTTGCGGCTCGCCTACGCGGATCAACAGCCAAACCGCCAACGCGCTGAGCGGCAAGACACTCAGCGCTGCGAGCAACACCTTCGGCTTACGCCAGCGCCCAGGGATGCGCAGCGGCCCGTACGAGGCGGTCGGGCCGGTCTTGGGCTCCGGCGGAGAGCTGCGCTCGAACGACAGCTCGAGCTCGCCGGTCCCGCGCGTAAGTCGCTCGCGCGACTGGTGATCCAGGCCGCTTCCGATCGGGTGCGGGTCGGTCGTGCCGGTCTGGATGGCCGCCGCGAGCGCAGCGATGAACGCGCCGGGGGAGCGCTGGCGTGCGTAGGGATCGCGCGACAATGCGGTCGCCACGACATTCTCGATCGCAGGATCGATCCGGAAGCCCGCGGCCACGCTCATGCGCGGTGGATCCTGCGTCATTTTCAGCTGTAAGAGCTGCATCACGTTCGTGCTGATGAACGGCGCACGCCCGGTCATCAGCTCAAAGGCTACGGTCGCGAGCGCGTAGGTATCCGACGCTGGGCTCGGCGAGTCACCGCGTACGACCTCCGGGGCGAGATAACACGGCGTGCCGAACACCACGCCTTCGGCAGTCAGGCGGTGGCTCTCTGGCGAGGCCAAGCCCACGATGCCGAAGTCGAGGAGCAGCACCGCCTCCGAGCCATCCTCGCGCACGATGTGCATCAGGTTCTCTGGCTTCACGTCGCGATGCACGAAGCCCTTTGCGTGCACGAGATCGAGCGCCGCAGCAGCACCGCGCAAGAGCTCCACCGTGCGGCCCGGCGACTGCGGGCCGTGCTTCTCCAGGATCTTGCTCAAATCCGTGCCGGCCAACTTGGCCATGACCAAGTACGGTCGACCATCGGGCAAGGTCCCGAGGTCCGACACCTCGACGATGTTGCCGTGCGTCAGCTGGCTCGCGATGCGCGCTTCACGCAAGAAGCGCTGCACCGCGTTCGCATCACCTGCGACGCCGGGACCGAGCACCTTGATCGCGACCGAGCGCCCGAGCTGCTCGTGCATGCCGTCGTAGACCACGCCCATGCCGCCGCGCCCGAGCACCCCGATCACGATGTAGCGACCGTCGATACGCGTACCGACGAGGGGGTCACGGGGCTCTATGGCGGCTGGGCTGGTCACAGGAGCAACTTCGTGCAAACGCCGTTGGTGCAGCCTTTGAGGAGGCCGGTACATTCATGTCCGCACGTACCGCAGTCGCTGGGTGTGTTGAGCGTGTTGACGCAGCCTCCGCTGCAGCACGTCTGTCCAGCAGCGCAGGCATTGCCGCAGATCGAGCAGTTGAGATTGCTCGTCTGTGTGTTCACGCAGCGCCCATCGCAGCACGTGAGGCCCGCATCGCACTGCACCCCGCACGCGCCGCAGTTCTGCTCGTCGGTCGCGACGTCGAAGTTCTCGTTGGCCATGCCGTCGCAATCTTCGTCGGTGTTCTGCGCGTCGCAGACCTCGGCGCCCATGGCACCGTTCACGCAAGTGCGCACGCCGTTCTGACATTGCCAGCGCGCGTTGTCTCTGCAGATGCCGTTGCTGGTGGACTGGTCACGGCAGCTCGTATCGAGCATCGGAACGTCGTCGAGCACGCCGTCGCAGTCGTCGTCCACACCGGGATTTCCGCAGGTCTCGACCTCAGGCTTGACCTCGCCCACGCATTCACCGTTTGTCGCGTTGCTGCAACTCCAGGTTCCTGCGTGACAGGGACCAATGTCTCTGGTCGCAGCGGGACCCGTGTAGCAAGGATTGTCTTCGATGCAGCCGCAGCCTTCGTCGACCTTCCCGTCGCAGTCCTCGTCCCCGCTGAGCTCGCCCGCGCCGGGGCAGACATCTGCATTCGCTGGAACGACGACGTCACCGCCGCACGCTTCCTCGTATTCGCCATCCGTGCATGACTTTGTGCCAGCTCGGCATGTACCCACGCACACGAGCTCGCCGGACTCGTTCTCCATGCAGCCGATGACGTCATCGGGGTAGCACACGACGGCGGTGCCCTCGTCTATCTTGCCGTTGCAGTCATTGTCTTTGCCATCGCAGACATCGCTCTGCGGCGCGTTCCTTTGCAGGCAGGTGACTTTACCCTCGTCGCACACTTCACGACCCTGAGCGCACTCGCCTTGGAGGCCTTCGACTGGGCACACAATCGTGCTGCTGGGTATTTCATCGGTCGTTCCATCGCAGTCGTCGTCCTTGCCGTTGCAGCTCTCCTGCTGCGGCTTCACCTCTCCGATGCAATCGCCGAAGAAGCCGTCGACACACTTGCGTACGCCGGGCTGACAAGGCTGTTGCTGGTAGGTGGCTTTCGTCTGCGTGTAACAGGAGAGCTCCTCGTCCCCGGAGCACGGGATCGGTCCGGCATCGACCGGACCGGCATCGTCATCTGATGCGTCGCTCACGGCGGCATCTCTGCGACCCGCATCGGGTCGCAGATCACAAAACTTGTCTGTGATCGGCTCCCCGCCAGCGCGCTTGCAGTCCTCACGGCTCTTCCGCTGCGGGTTGCGAAACTCATCCACACCGCAGCCGGACAAGCTCAGCAAGGTCGCGAACAAGGACAGCAAGCAGGCGTGT
>Ga0190269_10000631_pt1 | contig 17848 bp, 14 predicted proteins | sample Popmic249IS_FD_133749 | JGI IMG/M metagenome (GOLD analysis project Ga0190269, IMG submission 133749) | Populus adjacent soil microbial communities from riparian zone of Blue River, Arizona, USA - 249 IS | ecosystem: Environmental > Terrestrial > Soil > Riparian zone | place: USA: Arizona... | reverse complement strand
CTTGCGCCCGCGCCTCGGCGCGGTGAGCTTGGTGATCTGCTTAGACTCGGGTTGCGGCGACTACGAGCGACTGTGGAGCACCACATCGCTGCGCGGGATTGTCAACGGCGATCTCACCGTCGAGGTGTTGCGCGAAGGCGTCCACTCGGGCGATGCGAGCGGTGTAGTCGCGTCGAGCTTTCGCATCATGCGGATGCTGCTGACGCGTCTGGAAGACGAGAATACGGGCACGATCAAGCCCAAGTTCTTGCACGGCCCCATCCCGAAGCAGCGCCTGGAGCAGGTGAAAGAGACGGCGAAGGTGCTCAAGGGATCGTTCGTCGCTGGTTATCCCTGGGTCCAAGGCATGCGCCCGGTCGTGCGCGACACGAGCGTGCTCTTGACCAATCGCACGTGGCGTCCTGCGCTGTCGGTGGTGGGGGCCGGGGGCTTGCCCGATCTCCAGAGCGCGGGGAACGTGCTGCGACCCTCGACCACGCTCAAGCTGTCGATCCGCGTGCCGCCTACGGTGGACGCTGCGCGCGCGACCGAACAACTGAAAGCACTGCTCGAGAAAGACCCGCCTTATGGCGCGCAGGTGCGCTTCGTGGGCGAAAAGGCCTCGCAGGGCTGGAATGCACCAGCGCTCGCACCCTGGCTCGCACGCGCGCTCAACGAGGCGTCTAGCGCCGCGTTTGGCAAGCCAGCGGCTTTCCTCGGCGAGGGTGGGTCGATCCCGTTCATGGCGATGCTAGGGCAGGAGTTTCCCGAGGCGCAGTTCTTCATCACAGGCGTGCTCGGACCGGGCTCGAATGCGCACGGGCCGAATGAGTTTTTGCATCTGCTGACGGGTCGGCGTGTGACGCAGGCGGTCTCGCACGTGCTGAATGCCCATGCGGGGCGCAGCGCACAGGTGGTGAGGGCGACAAAAGCGCGTACGCGCAAGAGTGCCTCGAAGAACAAGCGGCGCTGACGACGCGTGCACGGGCACAGGCGCGCGTACGGTTGTATGGTGGGTGCTTCGCTGAGATCAGTGGGGTGCTAGATGACGACGCTTCATGACGTTGTGTTGATCGCGGGTGACGGCATTGGACCGGAGGTGATGCAGGCTGTGCGCCGCATCCTCGAAGTTGCCGGAGCTCCGCTGCGCTACACCGAGCGTTTCGCCGGTGAGAGCGCGCTCAAGCTCGGGCATACAGACCTGCTACCGGAGGAGACACTGGCTGCGATCCGCGAGCATCACATCGCGCTCAAAGGTCCTTGCTCCACGCCGATCGGCGGCGGCTTTCGCTCGATCAATGTCGCGCTGCGTAAAGCGCTCAACCTGTACGCCGCGGTTCGACCCGTGCGCAGCATGCCGGGCGTCAAGACGCGCTTCGAGAACGTCGACCTCGTGATCATCCGGGAGAACACGGAAGGGCTGTACAGCGGCGTCGAGAACGTGATCACCGAGGACGTCGTGGCTTCGATGAAGGTCGCCACGCGCACGGGCTGTCGCCGGATCGCGCTCTGGGGCTTTCGCTACGCGACGCACCGCGCGCGCAAGAAGATTACGGTCTTCCACAAAGCCAACATCATGAAGATGACCGACGGCATGTTCCTCGAAGAAGCGCGCAAGGTGCATAAGCGGGAATACCCGAACATCGAGTACGATGAGATGATCATCGACGCCGCGTTGATGCGGCTCGTGCAGGATCCCACGCGCTTCGACATGCTGTTGTGCGAGAACCTCTACGGCGACATTGTGTCCGACTTGTGCGCTGGGCTGGTCGGCGGCTTGGGTGTGTGCCCCGGAGCGAACATCGGCGACAACGACGCCGTCTTCGAAGCAGTTCACGGCTCGGCGCCGGATATCGCGGGAAAAGGCGTCGCGAACCCGCTGGCCCTCTTGATGAGCTCGACCATGATGCTGAATCATCTCGCCGACACGCGGGAGGATTCGCGCTGCAGAGACGTGGCGACCGCGATTCGCAACGCTTACGACAAAGCTTTGGAAGACGGCGAGCGCACACGTGATCTGGGCGGGACTCTAGGGACAGAACAGTTTGCTGACGCAGTGATCGAGCGCCTGCGCGGTTAGTTGAGACTGAAACAAAATATGTTGGATGTTTTACGTTCGTCGGTTGCCACCTGGGATTGTGATCACATGGGTCACATGAACGTGCGGCATTACTTTGGTCGCGCCAACGAAGGCTTGTCCGTGCTGTGTTTGCAGCTCGGGCTGGGGCCGCGCGAGCTGCAGGAGCGAGGCTTGATGCTGCGCGCTCGTGATCAGCACATCCGCTTCAGCAAGGAGCTGCGGCCGGGTGCTGGCTATTCGATGCGCGCGGGCGGCATCGAGCACACCGAACAGGTGCTCTCCACGTACGAAGAGCTGCGGACGGTCAGCGACGAGGTGTCCGCCACGATCGTGACCGAGCTCTCGCTGCTCGAGCGCGGCTCGCAGAACGCTGTCACGTGGCCCGGCAAGGTCCGCGAGGGCCTGTCGAAGCTGCAGACAGAGCTGCCGACGTATGCCGCTCCCCGCGGCGTAGTGCAGCGCGCGAGTCGCACGCGACCGACCCGGGGCGAGGCGATCGCGCGCGGCATGCTGCCAGGTTATCTCGGGCCGGTCACACCCGCTGACGTCGATGCAGAAGGCGTGATGCGCGAGTCGGCGTGCATCGGGCGCATCGCGGATGGCATCGCGCACTTCTTCACGAAGCTTCAAGGCGGTGGACGACCGGAGGGTATCGGCGGCGCGGCGCTCGAATATCGCTTCGTGTTTCACTCCTGGCCGCGGCTGTCAGACGTGATCGAAGTGCGATCTGCGCTGTCAGCATTGAACAATAAAGCCATGCAGGTGACACATTATATGTTTGATGTGGCCACTTCGGAGTGCTTCGCGAGCTCACAGGCGGTCGTCGTGTGGTTCGATCTCGTCGCGAGAAAAGCCATCGCGTTCCCCGACGACGTGCGGCCTTTCTTGCAAGAGCGCGTGATAGAAGGTCTCGTGATCTGACACTCAGCGGCCCGAGAGCGCGCCGATCTTTTGGAAGACGAACTCGGGCATGTTGCGTACTGCGAACATGATCCCACGCCAGTAGGCCGGGACGTACGCTTCTGCTTGCCCGCGTTCGACGACCTTGATCACCTGGCGCGCTACGTCGTCGGCCTGCGAGAACAGGATGTTCTTCTTATGGTCGGCGCTCATCGGTGTGTCGGTGGGGCCGAGCTTGATCGTGTGCACTTGCACGTTCGCGGGGTACAGCCGGCTGCGCACGCCTTGTAGGTAAACGTTGAGCGCGCTCTTGGCTGCGGCGTACGTGAAGTTGCGCGGCCTGCCGCGTTCAGCTGCGACGGTGGAGAACACGACCAAGTGCCCGCTGCGCTGCGCTTCGAGCAAGTTCGCGAGCGGGATGACCAGCGCCATAACGCTCAAGTAGTTGGTGCGTGCGATCTGCTCGGCGACTTGCAGATCCTGCTCGCTGCGCAGCTGATCGCCGAGGAGGCCGTGCGCGATCAACGCGATATCCACCCTGCCCAGCGCAGCAAACGCCCGCTCCACGCAGGCTTGCGCGGCTTCTGTATGGTCGAAGTCCTGCACGGCCGTGCCGACGACGGCATCACCGAGCTCATGGCTCAGCGCCTCTAGCTTGCGCGTGTTGCGCCCCACCAAATACAGCCGCGCGCCGCGAGCTGCGTACAGGCGCGCGGTCGCCGCAGCGATGGTCGACGTGGCGCCGAAGATTGCGATATGAGCCGTCATGACGGCGGTTTATAGCCCATCACCGTGCAGGAATCATCGCCGCTCGAGCTTGCCCGAGCGCTGCGACCGCCTCGCCATCCAGCGGTTGCAAGCGCCACAGCCCCATCCGGCGCTCGCAGAAGTCGGCGCCCACCAGGTTCTCTCGGCTCGTGCGCAGCCAGCCCACGTGACGCGCCACGAGCGGTGAGAACAATCCCACCGCAGCGCTCTCTGCATTCGTGCCGCCCGGCTCGACCAACCCTTCGAAGCTCGCACCCTCGCCGCCGTGTCCGCGCTCTCGTGTCGTTTGAATGAGCCCGGGCAGCTCGATCGACTCGGGCCCGACGGACAGCAGGTAGCGCACGCCGATGCGATGCAACGCAGGATATAAGCCCTCGCGCGCCGCGAGCTCATGGAACGCGTAGTCACCTGTCAGCCCATCGAGGGCGAAGATCGGCCGGTGGGTGAAGAACCCCAGCGAGCCCGGCGAGCAGCAGACAGCGATGCCTTGGCCTTCTGGCACGTGCTCATCGAGCCAGCGTCCTGCATCGATGTAGAACGGGGTCGTGGCCGGCGCGACATAGCGAGCGCGCACGACGATGGTGCCGAGGAGCAGAGCAGCGAACGAAAGCGGCAGGAGCGCGCTCAGCACACGTGCGGGCACCGAACCGAGGCGCTGCATGGCGAGTGTCACCACTTGCTCGAGCACCAGCGCGGACACGATCAGCTCGCCCGAGAAGTACCAGGTCCAGACTGCTTCCATGCGCAGCAACACGTAGAGCGCATGCAGGGTGCTGCCGATCGCGAAGAACACCACCGCGGTGCTGCCACGCGCTCGCCAGAACTGGAAGCCTACGAACGGTGCCAGCAGCGTGAGCGCACACAGCACTTGCCCCTGGTGGCCGAGCTTGCTCGGATTCCAGCCCATCTGCTGCGCCAGCGCTTTTTTGATCGCGCCGCTGATCGGCACGAGATGTTGAAATGCGATCAGGTTCCACAACAGGTAGGGCGCGACGATGATGCTCGCGCCGAGCCCGATGTAACCTGCGCGGCGCCAGCGCTGCCGCGGCACGTCGGTCTGAAACAGCAGGAAGAGCGCGAGGCTCGCGAGCACGAACACGTTGTCGAGCCGCGCCAACACAGTCGCTCCGAACAAGAGCCCGCCAAACAGCAAGCTGCGTGTGCTCGGCGGTTGTGTCTTGGGCCGTAAGCTCAGCGCTGTCGCGAACAATAAGCACCACAAGAGGAGCGGCAAGCTCAGGTGCTGTTCGCTGCCCACGAAGTTGAAGACCCCATTGAGGGCGATCACTGCCGGTGCGACCGCGCCGCTCGAGCGTAGGACTCTCGCGAGTCGGTACGCGAGCACGATCGCTGCGACGTTGCCGAGCGCGCAGAACGCGAAGTGCACGCGGATGATGCGCGCCGGGTCTTCGCCTGCGATCGCACGGCCGAGCCAAGCCACCAACATCCACAGCGGATGATAGCCGTTGGTCATGACCAAGCCGTTGAACGTGCTGCCAAGACCGCGCTGCAGCGAATCAGCTATTTTCAAGTAGAAGAAGACGTCATCGGGCACGTAGTTGTGCCAGCCGATCATCGCCATCGTGAAGAACGCTGCGGTGCCGAAGCACACGAGCCATACCGATAATCTGGCTGAGAGATTGGGAGGCATAGTCGTCGCTCGCAACGCGGGCGACGAGCATAGGTGACGCGGCCGTAAGCAATCAACTAAAGCTGGTTGCGCAGGAGCACGTGCACCGGACGATCGCTTGCGGGGAGCTGAGCTAGGGCGGCGAAGAGGTTGTCTGTCGTTACGTCGGATACGAAGCTCACGCCCACCGTCTGAAAGCGACGGCGGGACAATGTGCGCGCGAGGGCAGCGACGTCATAGCCATCGCTGCTACGGCCGATCTCGACCTCGCTTTCACCGGCGCGCACGACGTAGCCGCTCATGCGTACGCGCAAGTTGAGATCGATCGGCTCTTGCGCTTCGCGCAGTCCGGCGAACACCACATGTGTGGGCACGCTCGTGAGCTGCCCCGCTTGGGTCCGCGACAAGAGCTGCGTGGTTTGCGCGCCTGCTTGGACCAGCGACACGAGCACGCGCGCGAGCAGGTGGGCCGGTGTTCCGGGGGCCGGGACGATGCCTGCGCTCCACGCACTCGCGTCGCCTTTCTGCTTTTGGAATGCGCTCACCCACTCGGAGACCGGCTTCACGCTCGCAGGCAAGCGCTGTACATCGGCGATCTTCACGCGCTTCGGGAACGCCGTGTCGGGCAGCTCGATGCTGGTCGACTCCGCGCCGATGCGCGCTTGCTGCAGCGTCACATAGCTGAGCTCGCTGCTGCTGACGAATAGAAGAACATGCATCTCCCCGACGGGTGCGACGCGGGTCGCGCCCGGCCAGGTGATCGCGAGCGCTTGCGGATCAGGCAAGAACTGCACGGCTGTTGGTGGCAACTCACGGCGCGCCTCGTGCAAGATCGGCACGACCGCCTCCGCCAGCTGATCGCCCAGCTTGGCAGCCTTGTCGAGCCGCTGCTCGGCCTCCGCGACCTTGCTCAGGTACCACAGTGCTTTGCGGCTCTCGCTGTCGAGGCTTGCCACCTCCGGGGTGCACGGCTCGGTCTGCGTCGCGCACGGGTCTTGGCCGAGCGCTGCGAAGCGCTCACGTGGCTGCGCGGTCCTGGCTTCTGCGATCGCGCGCCGCACGAGCAGCGCATCGCTGCGCGGACCGGGCGCCGCTCCTGGCTGCTCTCCGCTCTCGCGCAGCGCCTTGATCGCCGAGAGCGCCGGCTCCTTGTAGATGCCTCGCGCGGCTTCTTGGAGCGCTTGCGCGATGCGCGCGGTGAGCTCCTTGGGATCGCCGCCGAAGTTCTGGGCGACAGCCGCGTTCAGATCCGCGTTGCCCTTCAGCTGCGCGACGAACGCCAAGTCCGAAGCCACTGCCGCGCGCAGAAAACGAGCTTCTTCGGCCTCCGGCTGGCCGTTGTGCTCTTCGGCAAATTGCGCGAGTAGGGCGAGCTGCGCGGCTGTGGCGCACGGAGATACATCGTAGTGCGAGAGCGCCCGGCGCATCGAGAGCAGCGTCGTGTCTCTGACTCTGGTCGTGTCAACATTCGCGAGCGTGCGTTCCACTGACAGCGCGCTAACCGCGGCCGCCAGCAGAAAGGCCCAATGATGCCACTTCATTATCGATCGCTCCTTGTCGACGCAGCCGACCCCCGTTGCACGGGACAAAACATGAGCAAAACCCGGACCACGCCGGCTTGACGCCCTTCGAGCTTTCTGACACCAGCATAGAGACAAGCCGACACACGCAGCGAGGCACACATGGCGGACGCAACCCAAGCACCAGCACCTTCGATCGACGAGCTCGTGAATCGCCGCACCGACTTCACGCGCATGGACGAGAGCACGCGCGAGCAGTGGCAAGTGATCGGCGAAGCGACGGTCGCGCACCAACCGAACGTGGCGAAGCGCATGATCGACATGCTGAAGAGCTTCGAAGGCGTGCACCTCGGCTTCGGTGTCGATCAGCTGCATCACATGTTGCAGACCGCGACCATGGCGAAGCGAGCGAACGCCAAGGACGAGATCGTCTTGTGTGCGTTGGTGCACGACGTCGGGAAGTTCGTCTCCGTCGTGAACCACGGCGGGATCATCGCGGAGATGGTCAAGCCGTACGTCTCGTCCGACGCGTACCACATCGTCCGGACGCATCAAGACTTCCAGGGCAAGCACTATTACGAGCACTTCGGCATGGCGAGCGATCTGCGTGAGCGCTACCGTAAGGAGAGCTGGTTCGATCTCGCGTGCGAGTTTACCGACGAGTGGGATCAGGCTGCGTTCGATCCCGAGTACCCGGTGCTTCCGCTGTCTGAGTTCGAGCCGCTCGTCTATCAGTACTTCGCGCGGTTTCCAGGCAGCTGAGTTGTTATGATGTCCGGATGCTCAACCGGACATCATTCATTTTTGGCTTGGTCATCGCTGCGGCCTGCGGAGGCTCCAACGGCTCCGAGACCTTGATCGGCTCACCGTGCGAGAGCGCAGACGATTGCGATGTCGTCAATGGCGTCTGCATCACGGACGGTCAAGACGGTATCTGTACGCAAACCTGCAACGCGCCGGGCGCGGCAGGCGTCTGTCCCGTCGGAAGTTATTGCACGCGTGGTGAATATACCTCCGCGAAGCTCGGCGCCGAGGGCACGCTGACGCTGTGCTTTCCGGCGTGCAAAGAGCAATCAGACTGCCGCGAGGGCTACGCCTGCAACGGCGTGAGCAGCGGACCAGGCAAGGTCTGCGAGCCCTAACGCGTGAGCGCTTCCAGCCCAGGCAAGCTCGCGACCACGCGCAAGCCTTGTGGCGTGACGTTCACGCTCTCCAGCCCGATGGCATCGAGGCCTGCCGCTAGCAGCGGCTGCTGAAGCGCAGCGCGCACGGCGGGGACCGTGCGCATATCGACCACGAGCATCTCGCCGTGACGCTCCGCGATCGCGCGGCGCGCCGTCGGTTGCTTGCGCAGGAATGGCCCCCAGAGCGCGTGTGCGACCTCGGTCGCGATCGCTGCAGCGATGTCGCCCGCGCGCGGATTGAGCGAGGCGCCCTGTGGCTCGGCGCGCAACGAGATCTCCTTGGCACCGCGCGGCGCAAACGCGCTGCGCAGCGGTGTCAGCGTGACGAGCAGATCGGTGCCGTCTCGGAAGCTCGCATCGATCCGCAACACGCCGTCGCCGCTACTCACGGTCGCCGCTGCGACCTCCGGGATGCGCGCGACTGCCGCGGTAAGTTGCCGATCCGTGATCAACAAGCGATGCCCGAGCAGCGCAGCGAAGCGCTCGCGGATCGAGAGCCCGCTGGCAATGCCACCGCCGACGCGCGCTATTTGCTGGCTGGTCGAACGTGCAGCGCTGCGCAACAGGCTCTTTACGACATCTAAGCGGCTCATGGATCGGGGGTCGGCGACAAGACGGTAAGGGCTCTGTCCCCGAGCATAGACGTGTTCGCGGCGTCGTGCACGTCGCGCAGGCGCTCTACTTCGAGCGGCTCACCGTGCACGGAATCGAAACGCCAGAGCAACCTTTCGCGCACGAAACGCGCAGGGAGATCCCCGCTGCCGAGCAGAGTCTCGATCGCCTCGCTCACCTTGGCTGTGCCTGCATCCGTGATGCGCATGCGCAAGCGGATCGGCGTGAGGTCGCCGAGCACGCCGGCCTCGGCAAGCGTCTGTGCACCCTCGCCGACCTGCACCTCGCTCAAGTATTGTTTGACGTCGACCATCTTGCCGATGCCTTCGATGGTGCGGCGCGTGCGCAGCTCACCTTGCAAGCGCGCGTGCACGAGCTCCTGCAGGCCGTGGACATCGTTTGCACCGCAGGCCAAGAGCGCGGCCTGCGGCAGACCGGCCACGTACACGGCCTCGTGGATCACCTGCGAAAGCTTGCGGTCGCCAGGCTGCAGCAACTTGGCGCCGAAGAACGAGAGCCCGTCGATCGTCGCTTCGTTCAAGCGCTCCGGTAACTCCTGCCAGAGCAGCTCGTCGCGGGCGCACAGCTTGATGTCGACGTACTCGTGCAGGCTGCTCACGCCGAGCGAGAGCGCCGGACCGAACATCATCACGGGCTTGCTGTGGAAGCCGAGCGAATAATACACAGGGATGTCGAGCCGGCGGAACAAGCGCGGCAAGAGGCGCACCATGTCGAGGTGCGAGCCGAACGCCGCGCGCCCGAGCTTGCGATAGCCGAGGCGCACGCGCAGCGATGGGCCTTGGTCAGGCCGCACAGGCGGCGCCTTGCGCGCGTTCTGTTTCTTCTTCGCTGGTTCGGGCGCCGCTGAGGGCTGCACCTCCGGCGCTTGCTCCGGCTGTGCGCTGATCTTCAGCTTCGGCTTCAGCGCACCCAGCTTGATCAAGAAGTCGCCGCGCTCGGTGCGCATCTGTTGCATGTCGCACGCGACGCCGCAGTGGTAGCAGACCAGCTTGCGCTTATCCTGCTCGTGCTCTTCCAGGTTCGTGTGGTGCACGAACATGCCGACCGCTTTGCCGCACGGCGGGCTCAAGCGATTCTTGAGCGCCTTCCGGTACTCTTTCTCCAAGAAGTCGGGCTCGAGACCGACATCGATGTGCGCCCACGGCGAGCGGGCAGTGATCGGGCGCGTGCCGAGGAACTGCTCCGGATCGAGGTTCGCTTCCGCGAACGCCTCGCGCCAAGCGTCGAGGTCCAGCTGCTCTTCCCAGGAATCGAAGCGCGCGCCGCGCTTGAACGCGCCTTCGACCACGTCCGCGAGCCGGCGATCCCCGCGCGCGAGCACACCTTCGATAAACGTGCCGAGCGAGTCGTGCATCTTCAGCTCGACCCCCGTGCGGCGCGCGCTGTCGCGCAGGATCTGCTGCTTGCGCAGGATCTCGTCGCGCTGATCCATCGCGCACCACTGAAACGGCGTGTGCGGCTTCGGTACGTGCGAGCTCACGCTGACCACGACCTGTGCGGCGCGCCCTATCAGCTCACGGCCGACCGCCAACGCGCGCACGCCCGTTTCGACGATGCCGCGCACGTCTTCGTCGGTCTCGGTGGGCAGGCCGATCATGAAGTACAGCTTCATGCGCGTGAAGCCGCGCGAAAACACGCGGCGTGCGGTCTCGAGCAGCTGCTCTTCCGTCACGTTCTTGTTGATCACGTCGCGCATACGCTGCGTGCCGGCTTCGGGCGCAAACGTCAGGCCGCGCGCGCCACCGTCTTTGATGTCGTCGAGCGTGGCTTCACTCAGCCCGTACGCGCGCAGCGACGACACAGACACGGTGGCATTGGCTTTCTTCAGCTCTTGCACCGCGGTGTGGACCAACGGTCCGATCGCGCTGTAGTCCGCGGTCGACAAGCTGGTGAGCGACGCGCCGTCGTAGCCACCTTCGCGCACCGCGTGCTTGATCACATCGATCACTTCCGCAGGATCGCGCTCGCGCACCGGGCGGTAGATCATGCCGGCCTGGCAGAAGCGGCAGCCTTCGGTGCAGCCGCGCGCGATCTCCACCGACACGCGATCGAACACCGTCTCGGTGTTGGCGACCGGCCCGCCCTTGGGGAAGGGGTGCTGGCTGATGTTCGCGATGAACGCGCGCTGCACCGGCAGCGCCAGGCCATCGGCGCGGGCGCTCGCGACGTAATGCAAGCCAGTGTCAGGATCTTCGGCGGTGTCATACAGGCTCGGTACGTACACGCCCTGTAGCTTTGCGATCGCTTTCAGCCGCTCAGAGCGGCCGAGGCCAGCGCGCTTCAGATCGCTCCAGAGCAGCACGATCTCAGGCGTGCGCTCTTCGCCGTCGCCGATCAGCACAGCATCGATGAACGGCGCGAGCGGCTCCGGATGCGTCGCGGTCGGGCCACCGGCGATGATCAACGGCGCGTTGTCATCACGGTCTGCGCTGCGCAGCGCGATCCCACCGAGCTCGAGCATCTGCAGCACGTTGGTGAAGGTCAGCTCGAACTGCAGCGAGAAACCCACCACATCGAACTCGGACAGCGCATGACAAGTCTCGAGCGAGCGCAGCGGCTCCGAGCGCGCGCGCAGCTCTTGCTCCATGTCCACCCACGGCGCGTACGTGCGCTCCGCGAGGATGCGCGGATGGCTGTTCAAGATGCCGTAGAGGATCTTGTAGCCGAGGTGACTCATGCCCACTTCGTAGACGTCGGGGAAGGCCAGGCAGATGCGCGCATCGACGCTCTCCCAGGGCTTTCGGGCTTCGCCGTGCTCGCCGCCGAGATAGCGGCCGGGTTTCTTCACCTTGTGGATGAAGTCGGCGTAGGGATGGTCGGTTGCAGTCATCGGGCCCTCGTCTAGCAGCAATGCGCCGCGCGGGCACGCCCTTTGGCAGGGCATGCGGGGTCTCGGCGGTGCTGTCGGGGCGGCTCGCAGGCGCGCGGCCGGCCCGACCGCGAGGCTATCACGGTGGGCCGGTGCGCTGCCCGGACTGCTTCAGAAGTAGTAGATCGCTGCCACGTTGGAGTGAAAGATCTCCCAGGGCGCGTTTTGCAGCGTCGTACGGAACGAGAAGTCGCTGCGCGACACGGAGGTGTTGGCCGTGTCGTTGCTGGCGCTGATGCCCGTGTACGTCATGTGCAGACCCACCGTGGCCTGCAGCGCGAGCTGCGGGATGTCGATGAAGCCGAACTGGATCTCCGCGCCGACGCGCGCACCGAGCTGCAGCAGCACGCCCGAGAGATCGATATCCGCACCCATGGGGCCCGGCGCTGAGGTCCCGCCGCTAGCGAAGCCGAAGTTCAGCTCTGGAATGAGCTCGAACGCGAAGTGTGCGGAGGTCGCGAACACGAGCGGCAAGCCCGCATGCAGCCCCAGACCGAACACGCTGGGCCCGCTGACCTCGGTGCTCACATTGCCGGTTTCCGTCGTGACGCTTCCAGACTCGTAGCCGATGCCGAGCGCAGCTTCGATGCCGAGGCGCTCATCGAGCCAGTACCGCGCGCCGATCGTGGGGGCGCTGAGCGACGCCGTGATTTCACCCTCGAGACCGGATGCATAGGGGATGCTGAGGATGCCGAAGTGACCGACACCCAAGTGACCCACGACAAGCGCGTGATCGGTTCCTGTGGTCGCCACCTGCGTGACAAATGGCCCGCTGCTGGTGGTTGTGGTCGTTGCGCCGGGACCGGTTTGCACGGTCGTCGTCTGATAACGAACGTCTCCTTGCTCCGGGTTGTTCTGCGCCAGGGCAGAGCTGGTGAAGAGAGTAAGGCTCAGCGCCAGACCGCGTCCGACCAGCGCACTCATACGGTATTCCATACTTATCTAGTCTCCTTCGTATCAGTGGCCCCCGCCGGTACCGCCACCGAAGCCGGCCTTAAAGCACGGATCTGTCAGAAGCATCCCGTCAGGAAGCCTTTTCAGTTACGAGCGGGCGATTCTGACACGGATCACAAAAACGCCGTAACTTCTCAGGGGTTGGGCCTGGTGAGGCGTTCAGGCGCTTGACGCGGCCGCGCCCACGCCCCTATACCTCGCACAACAGAGCTTTCAAAAAGTTTTGAAAGTTCCTCCTGCCTGTCGGGGGTCCCCGGCGGAGACGCGCATGCCCAACGCACCGAGCACAGCCTCAAAGGTGGAGTCGAGCTCTCCCGGGGCGCAGCAGCCGGCGCCCGCGCTCGTACCTCAGGTCGCAGCGCGAGACGCAGGCGTGGCGCAATCGCACGCGTCAGCCGTGAGGCTGATGTTCGATCGCATCTCGCCGACGTACGACCTCTTGAACCGGCTGATGTCGCTCGGCATCGATCGCAGCTGGCGGCGGCAGGCGCTCGACACGTTGGGGCGTGATCTGCCCGACGGCGTGCTGGTCGACGTGTGCGCAGGCACGCTCGATCTGTCGGCGGCGATGCGTCGGCGCTGGCCCGGACGGCCGCTCCTGAGCCTCGACTTCGCGCGCGACATGCTAATGGCCGGTCGGCACAAAGCGCCGTCTGCAGGCTGCGTGGTGGCCGACGCGATGCGCTTGCCGCTCGCGACAGGCAGCATCGCCGGCTACATCTGCGGCTTCGGCGTGCGCAACCTGAGCGATCCGGAAGCGGGCTTGCTCGAAGCGGCGCGCGTGCTCGAGCCAGGCGGCATCTGCGTGGTGCTCGAATTCTTCCGTCCGCAGAAGCTCTCCACGCGGGTCTTTCACGCGTTTTACGGGCGTTTTCTCTTGCCGCTCGTTGGGCGCGTAGTGTCCGGTGATGCCGAGGCGTACACCTATCTGTCGCGCTCGATGCGCGGCTTTTTGTCTCGCGAGGAGTACACGCGCGCGATGATCGACGCCGGCTTCGAGCGCGTGGAATCGATCGACTTACTGTGGGGCATCGCCTCGATCGTACGCGGTGTGCGCGCCGAGCTCCTACCCGGAGAGCATGCATGAAGCTCGTGCTAGGCATCAGTGGTGCTTCGGGCGCGCCCTATGCCCAGCGCCTGCTGATGCATTTGGCCGAGCTGCCGCCATCAGCTGCACCGAAGGTCGAGCTCGTGCTGTCGCGCACCGCCGAGCAAGTCTGGGAGCTGGAGTGTGGCGGCAGCCCGCGCACGCTGGGCTTTCCAGTGTATGAAGCGCGCGACTATCTTGCGCCATTCGCCAGCGGCTCGGCGCGCTACGACGCGATGTTGATCTTGCCTGCGTCGATGTCGTGTGTGGCGCGGATCGCGCACGGCATCAGCGACGATCTGCTGACCCGCGCGGCGGACGTGATGTTGAAAGAGCGGCGCAAGTTGGTGCTGTGCCCGCGCGAGACCCCCATGTCGTCGATCCACTTGGAGAACCTGCTGAAGGTGACGCGCGCGGGCGCCACCGTGATTCCCGCCGCGCCATCGTTTTACTCGCGGCCCCGCTCTGTGGAGCAGCTGCTCGATACTGTGCTCGCACGCGTGCTCGATCACCTGGACATCCCACACACGCTATCTCTGCGCTGGGGTGAGACCGCGGGCCAACCAGAAGACCCTTTCGCGAAGGAGAAATGAACATGGGTAAGGTGTTTTCGCGAGCGCTCGAGCGAGCGGGTCTGACCGACCTGCACAGCCGTGCGCTGTCCGGTGAGTCACTCACCCGAGCGGAGCTGCTGCGGCTCGAAGCTGCGGATCTGCTCCTCGTCGCGGGCCTCGCGGATGCGATGCGCGCGCGCTTTCGCGGTGACGAGGTGCGGTTTGTGCGTGCGAGCAGCGCGCGCGAGCTGGACCTGATCGTGTTCAAAGGCGTGGCGAGCGAGCACGGAGCGACCGGTGCCGAGGTGCTGCGCGAGCTTGCGCTTTTGCGCCTGTCTACCAAGCCGAGCACCGGCATTGCGGTGTCGGTCGAAGCGCTCGGTCTAGAGCTCGCGCAGACGGCGTTGCTCTTCGGCGCGGACACGTTGATCGGTGACTTGAGCAACGCGCGCACGTTGCCGCTCCTCGACGGCGCGGCAGCGCGGCAGCGTGAGCTGGCAGGTCTCGTCGCTCGCAGCGGCAGGCGCGTGACCTTCGCGGAGCCCGAGCCCGTGCTGGAGCAGCGGCCATGACCGAGTTTTCGCGCATCGAAGAGAAAGTACGCGCAGGCGAGCGCCTCAGCTACGAGGACGGGCTCGCGCTGTTCCTCGAGCCCGACGTGCTGCGCCTCGGCTCGCTCGCCAACTGGGTGCGCGAGCAGCGCCATGGCGACCGCACGTACTTCAACGTGAACATGCGCTTCGAAGCCACGAACGTGTGCGAGGCTTCGTGCTCGTTTTGCGCGTTCGCCAAGCTGGAGGAGGGCGCGCCCAACGCGCACACCACCACACACGAAGCGGCCTGGAAGGAGCTCGCCGAGTTTCCGGACCCGCGGCTCAGTGAGCTGCACATGGTGAACGGCTTGCATCCGACGCTGCCGTTCGAGTGGTACGAGGAGCTCTTGCGCGGCTGGAAGCGCGTGCGACCCAGCGTGCACCTGAAGTGTTTCACCGGCGTGGAGATCCACTTCTTCGCGACGAAGTTCGGCATGACGCACGAGCAGGTGCTCTCGCGGCTCAAGGCGGCAGGGCTGGGATCATTGCCCTGCGGCGGCGCGGAGATCCTGCATCCCGATGTGCGCCAGCGCATCTCCACCGACAAAGCGAACGGCGCGGAATACCTCGCGGCTCATCGCGCGGCGCATCGCCTGGGCATTCCGAGCAACTGCACGATGCTGTACGGGCACATCGAGACGTTCGAGCATCGCGTGGATCACCTCCTGCAGCTGCGCGCGCTGCAAGACGAGACGCGCGGCTTCCAGTGCTTCATTCCGCTCGCGTTTCACAACGAGAACAACAGCCTGCGCAAGTTGCCCGAGCCCACCGCGATCGATAGCTTGCGCACGCTCGCGGCGTCGCGCCTCTTGCTCGACAACTTCGACCATATCAAAGCGTATTGGGTGTCGATGGGCATCGCGACCGCGCAGCTCGGCCTGCGTTTCGGCGCAGACGACCTCGACGGCACGATCGTGCACGAGAGCATCTACCACTCGGCGGGCAGCCGGGTGCCGATGGCGCTCGCGCGCGAGCAGCTCGTGCGCTTGATCCGCGAGGCAGGGCGCATCCCGGTCGAGCGCGACACGACGTACGGCGTGATCGAAGAGCTGCCGAGGGCGGCGCAGCCAGAAGCGGCGCTGAAGGTGCGCGAGCGTTTCGCTCAGAAGCGCGCGCTGTCCGTGGTTTCCGGAGCGTAGGAGAGCGACATGGTGAAGCTCAAAAAGGGTCTGGTTCAAAACCGTTACAAGCGTGATGACGCGGATGCTCGCGCGCAGGGTTTGTTGCGTGTGGTGGGCGTCAGCTTCCTGAACGCGCAGCCGCATCTGCACGGGCTGTTGAACGGGCTCGCACATGATCGCATGCGCGTCTCGCTCGCCGAGCCTTCGGAGCTCGCGCGCCGGCTGTACGAAGACGAAGCGGACGTGGGCTTGTGCCCGGTGATCCCGCTCGCCACGCACGGCGGCTTCGAGGTGGTGCCGAATGTCGCCATCGGCTGCGACGGCGCGGTGCGCTCGATCCGCATCGTCGGCGATGTGCCGATCCAAGAAGCGGAAGAGCTGATGCTCGACGCGGCGAGCCGCACCTCGGTCGTGCTCGCGCGCTTGATCGTGCGGCACCTGTGCGGTGGGCGCGAGCCTCGGCTGTGCGCGCGTCCCGCGCGCGAGATCGTGGAGTCGGTGCGCGGAAAGTCGCTCGGCTTGTTGATCGGCGATGCGGCGCTCGAGATCGAGGGGCGCTTCGCGCACGAGCTGGATCTCGGCCAGGCCTGGAAGGACATGACGGGCCTGCCATTCGTGTTTGCGGTGTGGGCGGCCCGGCCAGGCACGCTCAGCGATCAGGATCGCGCGCTGATCCAGGAGTCGCTGCGCGTCGGGCTCGAAGCGCGTCCGGCGATCGCGCAGGCGTGGATGCGCGGTCACGGCGGCGCTGCCGACAATCACCTCTCTTACCTGACCGAGAACATTCGCTACGACTTGGATGAAGCAGCGCAGGCGGGCTTGCACGAGTTTCTGCGGCGCGCGGCCGAAGCCGGCTTGATCCCTCCTGGCGATCTGCGGCTGCACGGCCAGCCGGAGGTCGCCGTTGCGCCGAAGTCGCAGCGGCGCTCGATCGATGCGCTGCTCGAGTACGCCGCTGACGGCGGCCGACTCTCGGTGCAGGATGCGCTCTGGCTCGGGCAAGAAGCAGACACGCACGAGCTCGGCTTGGCGGCGGACATGCGCAGAAAAGCGCTGCATCCGGAAGAAGTCGTCACGTACATCGTCGATCGCAACGTCAACTACACCAACGTGTGCACGACCTCGTGTCGCTTCTGCGCGTTCTACAGGCCGGTCGGGCACGCGGAGGGCTATGTGCTCAGCCGTGAGGAGCTGGGCAAGAAGATCGAGGAGACTGTCGCTGCTGGCGGCATTCAGATCTTGATGCAGGGCGGTCTGAATCCCGCGCTGCAGCTGGAGTGGTACGAGGATCTGTTCCGCTGGATCAAAGCGACTTATCCGATCCAGCTGCATGCGCTCAGTCCCGAGGAGATCTGGCATCTCGTCAGGATCGAGGACCTGAGCGTGCAGGCGGTGCTCACGCGGCTGCGCGATGCGGGGCTCGACTCGGTGCCGGGCGGCGGCGCAGAGGTGCTGACTGATCGCGTGCGCTCGAAGATCGCAAAGGCCAAATGCACGAGCGCAGAGTGGCTCGAGGTGATGCGCGTCGCGCACCGGATCGGCATGCGTACGACGGCCACGATGATGTTCGGCACGGCCGACACGCTCGCCGACCGCGTGCTGCACATGCTCAAGGTCCGCGATCTCCAGGACGAGACCGGCGGCTTCACCGCCTTCATCGCCTGGGACTACCAGCACGAGCAGAACACACGCGCCGTCGCCGGCGAGACCGGGACGGTGCTGTACCTGCGCATGCAAGCGCTCAGCCGCTTGGTGATCGACAACGTGCCGAACATCCAGACCTCGTGGGTCACGCAGGGGCCCGGCATCGGCCAGCTCGGGCTGCGCTACGGCGCCAACGACATGGGCAGCACGATGTTCGAGGAGAACGTGGTGTCCTCGGCTGGCACGACCTTCGCCATGGACGCGGCGCAGATCGAGCGGCACGCGCGCGCGAGCGGCTTCCTCGTGTCGCGCCGCAACATGCGCTACGAGCG
>Ga0190269_10000630_pt1 | contig 17852 bp, 17 predicted proteins | sample Popmic249IS_FD_133749 | JGI IMG/M metagenome (GOLD analysis project Ga0190269, IMG submission 133749) | Populus adjacent soil microbial communities from riparian zone of Blue River, Arizona, USA - 249 IS | ecosystem: Environmental > Terrestrial > Soil > Riparian zone | place: USA: Arizona... | reverse complement strand
TGGCGCGGGCGTGGCGCGGGCGTGGCGCGGGCGTGGCGCCACCAGGAGCGTGACGCTCCTGGTGGCAGCCTCCGAGGTGGCGGACCCCGCGGCCGGCCTGGCCTCGCTGACTACTCGGGGTCAGCCGCCGTAGTCGGGCTCTTCTTCCTGTTCCTGGCCTTCTTCGCCGCCGGGCTGCTCGACGTCCTCCGGGTCGCCCGTGGTTCCTTGCTGGTTAGGGTCTTCGGGCTCGTTCGTGGTTCCGGGTTCGTTCGTGGTTCCGGGCTCCTCTGTGGGTCCGGGTTGATTCGGAGTGTCGGTCGTCGGGTCTACATCTCCTCCGTCTCCTCCATTGCCATTCCCGTCCTGAGCTTCCTCCAGGGCGGCAGCACACGACGTCGCCGCCCCTCCGCGAGTCAGAAAGCCGTTACGTGACCAACCTGTCACGTTGATTGTGACGTCTCGGAGGTACGTCCATCGCGTGCCGTCCTGTACCACGAAGCAGAAGTACGTCACGGCGTGGCCCGGCTGTCCCTGGCCGCGCCGCGCGCAGTTCACGCGGCTCGTTCCGCTCCAGATGTTGACGTCCGGGATGGTGAACCCGCCCCCCGTCTCCGGAACCTGGGTGCTGACCTCTGGCCTGGGGCAACGGCCTGCCGCCTGTGCGGGTTGGGTCACTGATAGGGCGCTCAGCGGAACGAGTGCGAGCGTGCCGGCGACTGCTGTCATTCGCTTGGCGAACATGATTCTCTTTCTGGAATCGAAGAAGATGAATGACGGGGCATCTCGTCGAGATCGCGATGACATCGTTCATTTGTGCACTTCGACCGTGCGGGCTTCCCTGGCGGATGGGCTCGGGCTCGATGAGCGGAACCGAATGGGAAGAAAGCGGGCCGGGTGCCCGGGCCACGGTGTCGAGGGCGCCCATGCCTGCTGGTCGCGGCAGAGGAGCGAGCACTCAACCGATCGGACTTCCCGTCGTTACGAACAGTAAACGAAGGGACACGGAGGACATAGTGACGAGGGCGTTTTTATCGTGACGATTGTTTTCGTTCGGTCTGTTCGCAGGCTGTCTCGGCGGTAGCGCGCGGGCAATTCATTGTTCAGCCTGACGGCGCCCCGGGGCTGCGGTCGTCCGGCATCGTCGCCGTTCGGCTACGAAGCGGGCCCGCGTCCTCAGTAGACGTCTGGTGCCCGTCGAGCGGAGGCGGACGTGCGCGTGGCAGTTCGCGTACGGGGCGGGCGCCCTGGCGGGCGGGGTCCTTACGCGGGCCGGTCGGCCGCGCTGGTGTCGAACCGTTCGTACGCGGCCAGGTCGGTGAAGTGGCGACTGTAGAGCTCGGCGTCCTCGGTCAGCCGGTCGTCGAGCGCCGGGGCGACGTCGGCGACTCGCAGCAGCCTCCAGGTGATCGACTCGCCCCGGTCGTTGCGGTACGTCGTCCGGCGGTCCTCGCCGAGCCGCTGCGCCTTCTCCTCGGCGTGTGCCGGCGACCGGGCGTAGAGCAGGACGACGTCCTCGCTGTAGAGCGGCGGGTAGTCGGCCGCGTCGGAGGACGACACGTACAGCAGCACGGCGATGTAGGGCACTGCGGGTTCGGTGGTGGACTCCATGTCGCGGGCTCTCCTGATGCTCCGGGGCGAGCGGTTCTCGCGTGGCGTCGGCGTGGGAGCCGCGGCGCCGATCCGGAGCCTGCCCGCACGGCCGGGCCCGGCACATCCGTGGCCGTCCCGATCTGCTCCCCTAGGGGTGGTGGGCGGCAGCGAGGCGAAGCTGACCAAGTGCCGCAGGCAGCGGATCGGTTTCGTCTTCCAGCACCGGCGCCATCGAGTCCTCCGGTGTGGCCGAGTCCATCGAGGACAGGAACCTCGAGACGCTCGACGTCGTGGTCGTCGGCATCATCGTGGGCTCGGCATCGTGGCGGCCGCCGCGCTGGCGACGACGGTCACCAGCGTCGGCGCGGCGGTCCGCGCGCTCCGGGTGCCGGCGGTCACCACGGTGGCGGTAGCGGCCTGACGATGTCGTGCACCGATCCCGGGCGTAGCCGTCGACGACCCGGGGCGGACGTACGAGGCTTCCGTGGCCGGCGGGCACCGCGGTCGCGCCGCTGGTGTTCCGCGGTACACGGGCGCGCACCAGCATCGCGTAACGGCGGTCGTCCCTTACGAAATTGATCGTTGCTCAAGCTTGCTCTCCTGTTGTGGATACGCAACACTTCATGCATGGCAAGAAAAGGTGCCGGCGGGTCGGACCCGCCGAAGCTGCACAACCGCCTCGCGGTCCTCCGCGCCGAGCGGGGGATCAACCGCCGGGAACTGGCCGAGGCGGTGGGCATCAACCCGCAGACCGTCGGCTTCCTCGAGCGCGGCGACTACGGGCCTTCGGTGGAGCTGGCGCTGCGCCTGGCCGGCTTCTTCAACCTGCCGGTGGAGGCGATCTTCTCCCTCACGCCCTTCCCGGCCATGTCGGCGCAGCTGTACACCCCTTCCACGACAGGAGAGAACTCGTGAGCACCGCCCGCCCCGGCACCGAGCAGCCCGGCACCGAGCAGTCCAGCAGCGAGCAGCGCCGCGCCGCACTACGGGCGGAGATGGAAGCGCGCGTGCAGCAGCAGCGCCAGCAGCCCCTGCCCGCGTGGCTGGCGGCTCGTGGCAACCGTCGCGCGCTGGCCCTGGTACCCGCCGCGACGTTCACCGTGGGTGTGGTCGCCGCCGCGGTCGACGGTGAGACCCTCGGCGTCCTGGTCATGACGGTCGCCGCGGCCCTCGGCGTCGGTGGGATCCTCCTGCTGCGCCGGACGACTCGGATGCTGGACAGCGCCCCCGACAGGCTGCTCGACGAGCGCGAGATCAGTGAACGCGATCGGGCCTACCGGCGCGGGTTCCACCTGACACTGGCGCTGCTGGGCGTGCTGATGGTGCTCGCCGTCGTCGACGCCTTCTTGACCAAGACCTCGACGGTCCGCCTGTTCGGCGGCGACGGTTGGATCCACCTCGTGCTCGCGTCGTTCTTCACCGTCAGCATGCTGCCCGCCGCCGCTCTCGCCTGGCATTGGCAGGCGCCCGCCGACGACCTCGACGACTGAGACGTCGCCTTCCCGACAGCGACGTGAAGCCGCCAGGCGGCGCTTCTAGGCTCCAGCCGTCGCGGGTGTCGGAGCGTAGTGGGGGAGCCGGTGGAAGAGCGTCCAGTGTTCGTCGTCCGACGAAGCCGACCGGAGCCTCCGCCGGACGACTCCGCGGCCGCCGACCCGGACGAGGACGCTGCGGTGCCGGACGGCCCGCTACCGGACGGCCCGCTCCCGGACGGCCCGCCGTCGGGCCGGGCGGCCCAGGACGTCGCGCCCCCCGACGGACCGGCGCCGGAAAGCCCGGCGCCCCCGGTCCCGGATTCGTCACCGGTCCCGGATTCGACACCGGATCCGGACGAGTCAGCCGCCCGGCGTCTCGTCCGGCCGCCCTACCGTCTGATCGCGGTGTACCTGCTCGTGGCCCTCGGCCCGCTGGTGGCCTCGGCCGCCGGCCTCGCCGCCTGGCTGGCCGTCCAGCAGCACCGGCTGTCGGAGCTCACGAGCCGGTTGACCGCGAGCGCGACGGGCCGGATCACCTCCGTCGACGAGGGCCGGGTGCAGGTCGAGTGGACCGACCGGGAGCACCTGACCGGAGAGACCTGGTTCGCGGTCGACGACGGTTACCACTCCGTGGGCGACGAGTTCCCGATCCTCTACGACGCGGCCGATCCGAACGACGCGTCGACGACGGTTCCCGCCGACGGCTACCAGGCGATCAGCCCTCTCGACGAAGACATCTGGTACGTCGTCATCGGGGCCGGCCTCGTCGCCGCGGTGCTCCCCGCCCTGATCGGGTGGGCGGTGCGCGGATGGCGGTGGACCGCCGGTGCCCGCGCCGTCCGGCGCAACACCGACGAGCGCCGTGCGGTCCGGGTCGTCCCGTACACCGCCGACCGGTACCGGCTGCGGACGTCCTCGTGGCTCTCGATGCCGACCCAGGCGGGCATGCACGTGTTCCGTGACCCGCCCAGCAGCGGCGACCGGACACTGCTGCGCGTCATGTGGCACCCCGCCTGGCATCGGATCCGCCCCGAGACACCGGCGACGCTGCACTGCGTGACCTCGCCCCGCAAGCGTGGCCTCACGGTCTACGCGGTCGAGCTGCCCGACGGGACGCTGCTACTGCCCGCCGGCTCCCTGACCAGGGAGGTCCGCCCGCTGTCCTGGCGCATCCGGCCGCGGGCGAAGGCCGAGGCCGGGCCGCCGCGCATGCTGGTGCTCCAGACCTGGCCCTACACGCTGGTCGGTGCGCTCACCTCCACCGTCCCGTTCGTGGCGATGTTCCCCCGGTTCGATCTGGTGGGAGCGCTCTGCGTCGGGCTGGTCGGCGCGTCGATCGGGTGGGTCGGCTGGGCGTGGCGCGGTGCGAACCCCGATCGCCGCCTGACCTGACCGGGCCGGCGGGGATCAGCGGTCCGCGGACGCGGCGGGCGTGGCGGCCCAGGAGGCGAGCAGCGTCAGCGCGTGCGCGGTCGGGGAGTCCGGCTCGGCCGTGTAGATCGTGAGGATGAGGCCGGGCTCGGCGCGCAGGTCGAGGCCTTCGAAGGCGAGCGCCAGGTCGCCGACGACGCGGTGGCGGAACGTCTTCACGCCGGTGCCGTGGGTGCGGACGTCGTGCGCGCCCCAGCGGCGGCGGAAGTCGTCACTGCGGGTGGAGAGCTCGCCGACGAGGTCGTGCAGCTCCTTGTCGTGGGAGTCCACGCCGGCGGCGGTGCGGAGGTTGGCCACGAGCATGTCGGCGGCGAGATCCCAGTCGGGGTAGAAGTCCCGGGCGGCGTTCGCCAGGAACGTGAACCGGCCGAAGTTCGGGATCCGGCCGGGCTCGGTGCTCGCGTAGACGTCGCTGTACATGGCCCGACCGAGGTGGTTGGCGCCGAGCAGATCCTGGCGGAGGTTGAGGAGGATCGCCGGGGCGGTGATCGCGTCGAGCGACCACTGCAGGCTGGGCCGGACCGCCCACTTCCTCGGCCGGTGGGCCGGGCGGAGGATCGCATTGCTGCCGTCGGCCTCGTGGGCCAGCCGCAGCAGGTGGGCGCGCTCGGCGTCGTCGAGCCGCAGGGCGCGGGCCAGCGCCTCGAGCACGGCGGTGGACACTCCGGCGAGCGAGCCCCGCTCGAGCTTGGCGTAGTACTCGACGCTCATGGCGGCCAGCGCGGCCACCTCGCTGCGCCGCAGACCGGGGACGCGGCGCCTGCCCGCCCGGGGGAGGCCGACCTGCTCCGGGCTGATCTTCGCACGGCGCGACGAGAGGAACTCCCGCACCTCGACTCGGTTGTCCACGTCCTCGACGGTACGACGAGCCCGGGGCCGGGTGGGATGTACTGACAGTGCACCCATCCGCAGTGACTTCCTCGCCCGGCGGCTCCGGCGTGTAGTGGATGCATGCCCCACTCGCCACCGCGACCCCGGCCGGCGCCCGCGAGCCCGTTCCGCGCAGCGCCGCGCCCGGCTACCGGCGGCGGACGAGCGCCGCGCAGAGCCGGACCTGTGACCTGTGAGGTACTGACACCCCCGCCGGAGTTCCGACCCCGCCGTTCTGGGCATGCTGACCCAAACAATCAGCCCTTTCATACCGGAGGACATCATTCTTACCGTCAACGCCATCGCGGCAACTTCTGCGACGGAACCGCTCATCCGCACCACGGTCGAGCGCCGGGACCTGGGCGCCCACGACGTGCTGATCGAGATCCGCTACGCCGGGATCTGCCACTCCGACATCCACACCGTGCGGGGGGAGTGGGGCAAGATTCCGTACCCGCTGACGCCCGGCCACGAGATCGTCGGGGAGGTCACGGAGGTCGGCGCCGAGGTCACCCGGCACGCGGTCGGCGACCGCGTCGGCATCGGCTGCATGGTCAACTCGTGCCGGGAGTGCGAGAACTGCCGCGCCGGGCTGGAGCAGTACTGCCTCAACGGCAACACGATGACCTACGCGGGCACCGACGAGGACGGCACCGTCACCCAGGGCGGGTACTCGACCCACATCGTGGCGAACGAGGACTTCGTGCTCCGCGTACCGGAATCGATCCCGTACGAGAAGGCGGCGCCGCTGCTCTGCGCCGGCATCACCACGTACTCGCCGCTGGCGCACTGGAACGCCGGCCCGGGCAAGAAGGTCGCGGTCGTCGGCATGGGCGGTCTGGGTCACCTGGCCGTCAAGATCGCCGTCGCGATGGGTGCCGAGGTCACCGTGTTGTCCCAGACGCTCGGCAAGAAGGACGACGGGCTGGCTTTCGGCGCCGAGCACTACTACGCCACCAGCGACCCGGCCACGTTCGAGGCGCTGCGCAACACCTTCGACCTGATCGTCAACACCGTGAGCGCGCCGATCGACATGGGCGCCTACCTGGGGCTGCTGCGGCTCGACGGCACGCTGGTCAGCGTCGGCGCGCCTCCGCAGCCGCTGCCGGTGCCGGTGTTCGCGCTCTTCGGCAACCGCCGCTCGTTCGCCGGCTCCAGCATCGGTGGGATCGCCGAGACCCAGGAGATGCTCGACTTCTGCGCCGAGCACGGCATCGCGCCGGAGACCGAGCTCATCGGCGCCGACGCGGTGAACGACGCCTACGAGCGGGTGCTCGCCTCCGACGTGCGGTACCGGTTCGTCATCGACGTCGACACCCTGCGCTGACCGCGCCCGAGGCGGGAACCTCACTGCCTTTTCTCACGCCTGCCGGGCGCGCGCCGGTCGCCTCCGCGACCGGCGCGCGTCCCGCTTCGCCGAGTCGTCCCGCCGCTCCGTAGCGGGCCGGGGTCGCGTCCTCCGGTTGCCGGGGGTGTGCCGGGCGCGGCCCCCCGGGAACCATCGGGGCGGTGGCATCGTGGCCCAGGGCAGCCGGGTCAGCAGGCGGACCTGGAGCAGGCCGAGCAGGTAGCCGCCGACGCTGTCGGTCAGCCAGTGCCAGGCCAGGTAGGTGGTCCCGAGGAAGACGAGGACGCCGGGGGCCCAGCGCAGCAGCGCGCGGGGCGCGGGGCCGAGGTAGCCCGCGAGGAGGAAGGCCAGCACCGCGTAGTAGACGAGCCCGTTGCTGACGTGCCCGGACGGGTACTCGACCGCCGGATCGCCGCTGAACATCTCGATCGAGCCGTGGTGCGGCGCACCGCGCGAGGTCCACTGTTTCAGGACCTCGATCACCACGCTGTTGACGGTCGCGGCCCCGACCGCCAGGAGGACGGGGCGGACCGTGCGCCAGCGGACCGCCAGCACCACCGCGACGACGAGCACCAGCGGCAGCACGAGGCCGCGCTGACCGAGAAGGTCGAACCCGACGAGAATCGTGTGGAGCCACGAGGGCCGGTGTGCGTCGCACCAGTCGCGCACGGCCCGGTCGACGCCGAGCAGCGGTGGCCACCGGACGAGGGCCACGGTGAGCACGACGAAGCCGGCGAGCAGCAGCCCCTCCACCCACCAGCCGGGCGGTACGGCCCGGGTCGGCACCGGTCCGCGCGGCGCCCGGGCGCCCGGGGCGGGGGCGGATGGCTGCATCGGCTGAAGCTACCGCGTCCCGGTGCCTGTCCGGCGACGCGCAGCGAGCCCGCCGACACCGTCCGCCCTCTCGCTCAGCCGACCCGCCAGTCAGCCACCGGCAACCCGGCGGTGTGTGGCTCGGACGATCTCTCCGGCCTCGTGGATCGCTCGGTCTCCCGACGCCCGCCGGCGATTCGCGAACCTCGTCGACGTCTGCTGGGACCGCGACATCCGGCTCGTCGTCCTCGCCACCGGCTCCACCGACCAGATTCTCGACGAGGACGTGACCGACCGGGACCGGATGGTCAGCCGTCTCCGGCTCCTCCGGCCCGCCTGACCCTCGGCGTCGCGAGCGGGCGGCCGGTTCGCCCGCGACGTCGACGGCTACCCGGGCCCGGTCACCCCGGCCCGATGCAGGCGCCGGTCGCTCAGCGGACCAGCGGGCCGGTACCGCCGTCGACGTAGAGCCAGCGGCCGTCGACCCGCGTGAACGTGCTCCGCTCGTGCTGCACGTGGCGCTCACCGTCGGCCGAGCGCGCGACCGCCCGGAACTCCACGACCCCGGTGTCGTCGTTCGGGCCGCCGTCCACGGTGTCGACGATCTGCAGGGCGCGCCATGTCGTCCCGGCGTCCAGGTCGAGGCGGTCGGGGCGGGTGGCCGGGTGCCACGTGCGCAGCAGGTACGGCGCGAGGCCGCGGGCGAAGGCGCTGTAGCGCGACCGCATGAGCGCCTCGGCGGTCGGCGCGGCGTCTCCGCGGTGGAACGGTTCGCAGCACTCCGCGTACGGCCGGCGTGATCCGCACGGACACGGTCCGACGGCAGGCGGCACCACCGTCCCGGTCATGGGAGCACCTCCGGGAGCGCGCGACGTGGGCTGGGCGGACGCCGGTCAGGGTAGCGCGGCTGCGATCCTCTACCGGTGCGCCCACCCCGGGGCCCCCGACGGTCCGGGCCGCTGCCGCACCGGGCAGAAAGGACACCCTCGTACCCGCGCCTACCCGTCGAGGGCACTGCGCAGGGCGGTGGCGAACTCGTCGCGGTCGGCCTCCGAGAGCGGCGTCGCCCCGGGCCGGTGGGCGTAGCGGAAGACGGCGGGCCCGCGGCTCTCGGCGGGCAGGCCGGGCATGCGCGCGACGACGTGGAAGTGAACGTGGGCGAAGCCCTCCTTCTCGGCGAACTGCATGACGTACGTCTTCGCGCAGCCGGTCATCTCCCGGAGCGCCAGGGAGAGCCGTACCTGCCAGACGCCGAGCGTCGCGGCCTCCGCGTCGGTGAGGTCGGCGATCGAGGTGACGTGCCGGCGCGGGAGCAGGACGAGCCAGCCCCGCAGCGTGCTGTCGAAGGAGTGGGCCACGCGCCAGTGGTCGTCGGCGGCGATGCGCTCGCGCGGCGGTAAGGATTCGAATCGTGCCTCGTTCCGGCACGCGTAACAGTCCATGGTCCCCAGCGTGACCGTCGCTTCGTCCGAGCGGCACCTCGACGGGACCACCCCGGCGCCGTACATTGTTAACAATATTGTTGTCGACGTACCGGAGCGCGCGTGATCATCGACTGCCACGGGCACTACACGACGGCCCCGTCCGCGCACACCGACTGGCGCAGGCAGCAGCTCCGGGCGTGGGAGGCGGGTGTGGGCGCGCCGGCGTACCCGGCCATCGGTGACGACGAGATCCGGGAGACGGTGCTCCGGAGCCAGCTCCGGCTCATGGACGAGCGCGGCATCGACCTCACGCTGTTCTCGCCCCGCGCGTCCGCCATGGCCCACCACGCCGGCGACCCGTCGGTCAGCCTCGAGTGGGCCAGGCGCTCCAACGACCTCGTCCACCGGGTGGTCACGCTCTTCCCGGATCGTTTCGCGGGGGTCTGCCAGCTGTCCCAGTCGCCGGAGGCGGGCCCGGAGAGCTCGATCGGCGAGCTGCGGCGCTGCGTCGAGGAACTCGGCTTCGTCGGCTGCAACCTCAACCCGGACCCGAGCGGCGGCTACGGGAGCGCGCCGCCGCTGACCGACCGCAGCTGGTACCCGCTCTACGAGGCGATGATCGAGCTGCGGGTGCCGGCGATGGTGCACGTCTCGGCGTCGGCCAACCCTGCTCTCCACAGCACCGGCGCCTACTACCTCAACGCCGACACCACCGCGTTCATGCAGCTGGTCGAGGGGGCGCTCTTCCGCGACCTGCCGGAGCTGCAGCTGGTGATCCCGCACGGCGGTGGCGCGGCGCCGTACCACTGGGGGCGCTACCGCGGCCTGGCCGACATGGTGAAGCGGCCGCCGCTGGAGACCAACGTGATGGGCAACGTCAGCTTCGACACCTGCGTCTACCACCAGGCCGGGATCGATCTGCTGCTCGACGTCGTCGACCGGCGCAACGTCCTGTTCGGCTCGGAGATGGTCGGGGCCGTGCGCGGCATCGACCCCCGTACCGGCCACTACTTCGACGACACCCGCCGTTACCTGGAGGCGTCGGCGCTCGACGCCGAGAGCCGTGCCGAGGTGTTCGAGCGCAACGCCCGGCGGATCTACCCGCGCCTGGGCGAAGCGCTCTCCACACCGGACACCCGGCGGGGCGGCGCGGTGTGACCGTGCGCGGGTCAGCCGGAGGGTGACGGCTCGGCCCGGCTCAGGACGCGCTCGAGCAGCCGGGTGAGACGTTCGCTCTCGTCGGTGGTCAGGTGGCCGGTCGCGGGCGCGAGCGCCTGCCGGATGTCGTCCTGCACCAGATCGGCGAGCGCGAGCCCGGCCGGTGTGATGAAGACGTCCACGACCCGGCGATCCCCGGGGTTCTTGCCGCGCGCCAGCAGGCCGCGCCGCTCCGCACGGTCGACGAGGCCGGACATCGTCGACTTGTCCAGGCCGAGGTAGGTCGCCAGCTCCGTCATGCGTGCCCGGCGGTCGCGCAGGATGCCGAGCACCCGGAGCTGGGTGAGTGACAGGTCGTGCTGGGCGCCGACGCGCGTGAGGACACCCATCACCTGGAAGGAGCTCCGGACGAGCGCGTCGAGCATGGCGTCGGAGGTCACGCCGCCAGCCTAGGTGTTCGGTCCGGGAGTGCCGGCGACGTGGGGCGGCCGGGTGCCGAGCCCTCCGACGCGGATCGGCCACGAAGTACCCCTCATCCGGGTCGCGGTAGGGGGACTTCGTGCCGAGCCGTGTGCGGGGGAGGCGTTCGAGCTTCCGGTTGACATGGTTCGTAATGCAAACCATCATGTGAGTCGTTCGTAATGCAAACCATTCCTGGGAGTCCTTCATGCACGCTGCCGTCATCACCGCGCCCGACGCACCGCCGGTCTACCGGGAGTACCCCGACCCGATCGAGGCGGACGCCGACGAGCTGGCCGTGGACGTGCTCGCCGCCGGACTCCACCACCTGACCAGGGCGAAAGCGAGCGGCTCGCACTACAGCGGCGGCGGTGTCTTCCCGCGCGTCCCCGGCGTCGACGGCGTCGTGCGCGACCGGGCCGGTCGGCTGCGCTACGCGGCACTGGACGACGTGACCGTGGGCACGTTCGCCGAGCGCACGGTGATCGACGTCCGCCGCAGCGTGGTCCTCCCGGACGGGGTGGACCCGGTGCGGATCGCCGCGGCGATGAACCCGGCGATGTCGTCCTGGATCGCGCTGCGCCGCCGCATCGAGTTCCCCGCGGGCCGGCGCGTCCTCATCCTCGGTGCCACGGGCAACGCCGGTCGGATGGCGATCCAGATCGCCAAGCACTTCGGCGCCGCCCGTGTCATCGCCGCCGCCCGCGACAGCGCCCGCCTGGCCGCCCTGCCCGCACTGGGCGCGGACGAGACGATCACGTTCGACCAGGTCGATCGCGCAGCCGACGTCGACGTCGTCATCGACTACGTCTGGGGTGAGCCCGCGGCCGGCGCCATGATTCCGCTGCTCACCGCCCGCTCGGACCGCGGCGCCCCGCTGACCTGGATCTAGATCGGCTCGATGGCCGGGCAGACGGCTCCGATCCCGTCGGCCGCGCTGCGGTCGGCGCGCCTGCAGATCGTCGGCAGCGGAATCGGCTCGGTCCCCGCCCGCGACATCATCGCGGAGCTGCCCGCGCTGGCCTCCGCGGTGACCGCTGGCACGATCGACGTGCGGGCCCGCGCCGTGCCGCTCACCGAGGTCTCGCAGGCGTGGACCGCCGAGACCGACGAACGTATCGTCTTCGTGCCGTAGGCCCGAGCCCACGGACGGGCGGTCCGGGGTCCGAGTCGGACCGCCCGCCCGGTCGCCTCCGGAAGCCGGGCCCGGCGTGTCAGCGAACCTCCGCACCTCCCGCGGGCGACGCGGGGCGGCGGCTGAGCCAGCCGGCGGCGGCGATGCCCAGCCCGAACACGACCGTGCCCGGGATGATCCCGTAGCCTTCCTTGGGCAGGGCCGGTGCCACCAGCGCGCCGAGTACCGTCCCCTGCAGCGCCAGGCTCACCCAGACCGGCAGCAGCCGGTGCCGCAGCGCTCCGAACGCGATCAGCAGCGGCCCCACCAGGACCGGCAGCGCGTACACCGCGGTGAGGATCGCGGCGGACTCCTCGATACCGGCGAACACCTCGTGGTCGACCGCGGGGGCGACGTAGGCCTCGGCGTAGCTGCCGACCGGCATCAGCACCATGCCGAGCCACAGCAGCCCCAGGCCGACGAGCGCGACCCGGGAGCGCGCCAGCCGGTGGGCGAGCGCACCCGTCCCGGCCGCGATCAGCAACGCACCGGCGGCGAACGTCAGGTGGGCGATCACCCAGGTGGGGTACGTCAGCGCGGCGTCGCTGTGCTCCCACGGGTGCAGCGCGTTGCCGAGCGCGAACAGCACACCGCCGGCGACCACGGCCAGGGCTCGGGTGTGCAGCCCCGCGCGGTGGTCCGGCGTCCGGACGGCAGCGGGTGGTGCGGAGACGGCGGTCGTCATCGTGTCCTCGTCTTTCTCGACGTCGGGGGAGCGAACGCTCCGCACTCTGCGGCCCCGCGCTTGCGGCCGGATTGACAGGACGACCGCAAGTCGATCGCAAGCGACGCCACGGACCGTTGCGTCGTCACCGACCGGAGAGGAGGCCCGATGCGCCGCCCGATCGACGTCCGGCCTCGTACTCCCGGCGACCCGGCCCCCGACACGCGGGGGCTGCGCCTCGTGCACCGCGCGCTGCTCGCCGACGCCGCCCGGCTGGCCGCGCTCGCGGAGCAGGTCGCCGCCGGAGACACCCGGTGCGACCGCCCCCGGGCCCGCGCGATCGCCGGCCACCTCACGTCGTTCGGCGACGCGGTCCGCCACCACACGGCCGAGGACGACGTCCTGCGGCCGGTGGTGGAGGCGTCGGCGGGACCGCGGGTCGACTTCACCGGCCTCACCGCCGACCACGCCGCGCTCGACCGCCGCCTGGACCAGCTGGGCGCCGCGACCGCGGCCTTCGCCGCCGAGCCGGACGAGGACACCGCGACCGCGCTGGCGGTCGGCCTCGCCGAGCTGCGTGACCTGCTCGCCGAACACATCGCGGACGAGGAGGCGGCGCTGCTCCCGCTGATCGAGGCGCACGTGTCGGTGGCGACGTGGCGGGAGGTCGAGGAGCGCGTCGCCCCCGGCCGGTGACCCGGCGCGGGGTCCTGTCCAGCCCGCGGAAACGTGCGAGGTCGAAAGAACTCAGTATCCGAGCGTGCGGAGCTCGGCAGCGACCCGCTCCCGGACCACCGCGGCGCCGGCCCGGTGCGCAGCGGCCCCCGCCCCGTCGCCGACCAACTCGGCCACGGCGGCCAGCGCGTCGTCCACCGGCCCGACCGGCATCGATCCGGAGTCCAGTCCCGCTATCCGCCCGGCGTAGGGCAGCAGTGCGTCCCGCGCCGCGACGGCCTCCCCGACGTCTCCGAGCCGCGTCGCCGCGTGTGCCCGCAGCGCCGTGACGACCAGCCAGTAGTGGTCCCGGTTGTTGGCCGGTGCCCGCAGCTGCCAGGCGGCCCGCGCGTCCGCCTCCCGCCCGGCGTCGAGCAGGCACAGCACGACCATCTCGGTGAGGATGCCGGGCATCGCGCGGTGCAGCCACTCCGCGTCGGCGACCGCGTCGCTCAGGTCGCCGCGCGCGAACCCGGTCGTGAACCGGCCGATCATCGCCATCAGCGCGCCGTTGGACAGCCCTGCCTCCGCCAGCCGCGCGGCGACCGCCTCGTACCGCTCCCGCCCCTCGTCGAACCGGCCGGCCAGCACCAGGAGCACCCCGGAGAAGATCCCGAGCACGCCGAGCAGGTGTGCGAACTGGCCGCTGCTGGAGAGCGCGACGGCCTGGTCGGCGTGGTTCTTGGCCCGCGTCAGATCGGTGCGTGCGGCCGCCGCGAGGAACAGCAGCCAGTGGGCGACCGCCTGGTACTCCACCAGCCCCGCGCGGGTCGCGACCGCGTGCAGCTCCGAGGCCAGCTCCTCGCGCTCGTCGATCAGGTCCGGTCCGAGTGCCGCGTACGCCCGCGCGTTCAGCGCCTCGCAGAGCCGCCGCGGATCGTCGCCGGCGCGGGCGAGGGCGAGCGCTTCCGCGCTCGCCTCCAGGGCCAGCTCGTCGTCCTCGCCCTCGACCTCCCGGAACAGCGCGGTCAACAACGCGATCCGGACGCTCGGCCGCAGCGCCGTGCCGCGCGCCGGGTCGAGCAGGGCGCGCAGCGGCCGCAGCAGCGCCGGGTTCTGCCGGCTCTGCTCCCGCACGCGCCAGACCAGCGGCGCGTCCCACGCGGCCAGCGCGGCGACCAGCAGCTCGGAGCGGTCCAGGCGGGTGGCGGTCCGGACCGCGGTCTCCTGCTGCGCCCGGGCGGTCTCGGTGTCGCCGGCGCGGGCGTGCGCCGCGATCGAGGGCAGCAGCAGGTCGATCAGCGACTCGTCGGCGGGAGCACCGGCCAGGTCGTGCAGGCGCACGGCCGTCGCCCAGTGCCGGGCGGCTTCCGCCGACGCCCCCAGCGCCTCGGCGGCGCGCGCGGCCGCGACGACGTAGCCGATCGCCGACCGTGCGCTCGCCGTGCCCGCCGACGCGACCGCGTGGTGGGCGAGCGTCGCCGCGTCGGCGTGGCGCGCGGAGAGCACGTCCAGAGCCGCGGCGTGCAGGCGGGTCCGGCGCAGCACCGGTGTGTCGGCGTAGAGCGTGTCGCGGACCAGCGCGTGCGTGAACCGGACCTGCCCGGGGGCGGGCTCGTCGAGCAGCCCGGCCAGGACCGCGGTCTCCAGTGCGTCGATCACCTCGTCCGGGTCGCGCCCGGCCACCTCGGCGAGCACGTCGACGTCGACCTCGCGGCCGAGCACCGCGGCCTGCCGCAGCACGGTGACCGCCGGGCCTGGCAGGCGCGCGATCCGTCGCCGCAGCACGTCGCCGACGCCGGTCGGGACGCCCTCCCGCCCCGCCGGGAGACCCTCGGCGGCCATCAGGCGGGCCAGCTCACGGACGAACAGCGGATTGCCGCCGGTGCGCCCGCGCAGGAGCGCGACCACCTCGTCGTCGACCAGCGGCAGCCCGGCACCGCGCGCCAGCCGGGCGATCGCGGCGTCGTCCAGCCCGGTCAGCGCCTCGTGATGCGTGCTGGTCACGGCGAGCGCCGCCCGGGTCGCTGCCAGCCGCTCGTCCGCCTCCGAGTCGCGGTAGGTCGCGAGGACGACGACCGGCAGCGCCGCCACCTCGTCGAGGAGCCTGCGCAGCAACTGCAGCGTGAGCCCGTCGGCGCGGTGGACGTCGTCGAGCACCAGCAGTACCGGTGCCTGCTCGGCGGCCTTCGCCACCTGGCCGGCGACCGCCCTGGCGAGCCAGAACGCGTCGCCGGGCCCGCCCTCGGCCGGCTGGTCGGCACGCAGTGCCGCCAGCGCGGGCGCGGGCTGGTCCGGAACCGGGATGGAGCCGACCACCTCGCTCCACGCCCAGGCCGGCGGTGCCCCGTCCACTTCGGGGCAGCGCCCCCAGGCGGTCTGCCAGCCCGCCGACCGCAGCCGTCCGGTGACCGCTTCGGCGATCGTCGTCTTCCCGGCCCCGGCTTCGCCCGCCACCCAGACGACGCCGGCGGTCGCCCGTCCCTCGATCGCGGCGAGGACACGACGTTCGGCCGGGGACCGGGGCTCCTCGGTGCCCGGCGGTGGGTCGGGGCGCGCGGGCCGGGGGACGGTCACGGCCGGTGCGGGTACCGCGAGGCTCGGCGCATGGGCCAGCACCGCCGCTTCGAGCGCCCGGAGAGCCGGTCCGGGGTCGACGCCGAGCTCGTCGGCGAGGTGGGCCCGGGTCCGGCGCAGCACGGCCAGGGCGTCGGCCTGCCGACCGCTGCGGTAGAGCGCCAGGCTCAGCAGCCGGACGGCGTCCTCGCGCGTGGGGTGGTCGTGCAGGTGCCGTTCGAGGTCCGGCACGAGCGCCGCGGCCTGGCCGAGTGCGAGGTCGGCGTCGGCCTTCTCCTCGAACGCCACCAGCCGCAGCTCGTCCAGGCGGGCGATCTCCGGGGCGGCCCAGGAAGTGTCCGCGACCTCGGCGTAGGCCGGGCCCGTCCAGCAGGCGAGCGCCCTGGCCAGCAGCTGCCGGCGGGTCGCCGGATCGGCGGCGCCGCGCGCCCGGCCGACGAGCGCCTCGAACGCCCAGGCGTCGACCGCGTCGTCGCTCAGCGCGAGTGCGTACCCGGGCGCGGCACTGACCAGCACCGTCGCCGCCGATCGGCGCGGCCGGCCGGGCTCGAGCGCGCGCCGCAGGTGCGAGACGTGCACCTGCAGGGTGGCGAGGGCCTTCGGCGGCGGCTCGCCCTCCCACAGGTCGTCGATGAGCCGGTCGGTGGAGACGACGTGGCCCCTGGCGATCGCGAGCCGCGCGACGACCGAGCGCTGGCGTGGCCCACCGAGGTCGACGGCGAGGCCGCCGCGCGCGGCGCGGATCGGGCCGAGCACGGACAGCGCGATCGGTGCCGGACCCGCAGCTGCCATGACAACGAGGTAACCGGATCCGACCTCGTCGGAGGGTGTCTTTATCCAGTTGTGGACAGCAACCCGAGGCCCGGCTCAGCCGTCCGGCCGCCGCACGGGTGGAGCCGGGGACGAGCCGCGGCCCCGCGTGGCGAGCGCGCCGGTCACCTGCCTTCGACGGCGAGGCCGAGGGCGCCGTCGAGGCGGGCGAGGAGGGCGGCGCGGGTGAACGGCTTCTCGATGAACACGGTGCCGTCGGTGTTCTTGTCGGCGGTGACGAGTGCGCGGGCGTAGCCGGACATGAAGACGACGGGCAGGGCCGGGCGGACGGCGCGGGCCGCGTCCGCGAGCTGGGGCCCGGACATGCCGGGCATGGAGACGTCGGTGAGCAGGACGTCGACGTCGGTGCGCTCGATCAGGTCGAGTGCGTGCTCCCCGGCGGTGGCGGCGAGAACCTGGTAGCCACCGCGCCGGAGCTGGAGGCAGGCGAGTTCCCGGAGGTCGGGCTCGTCGTCGACGACGAGCACCCGGTAGTCGCCGCGGCGTTCGGCCAGCGCACGCGTGGCCGGGCCGGCCGGCTGGACGGCCGCCTCCTTCGCCTTCAGCTCCGGCAGCAGGATCGTGACGGTCGTGCCTTCGCCGGGCCGGGAGTGCAGCGCCACCGTGCCGCCGGCCTGCTGGATGGTGCCGTGCACGGTGGCCAGTCCGAGTCCGGTGCCCTGCCCCTCGGCTTTGGTGGTGAAGAACGGCTCGAACACCCGCTCGGCGATCTCCGGCGGAATGCCGGTGCCGGTGTCGGTCACCTCCAGGCAGAGGTAACGGCCCGGCGGGCGGCCACCCGCCTCCCCGGCGGGCGGCTCGAGGTCGACGGTGCGGGTGGTGATCGTGAGGGTGCCACCCTCGGGCATCGCGTCACGGGCGTTGATCGCGAGGTTGATCACGACCTGCTCGAGCTTGCCCCGGTCGGCCAGGACCTTGGCGTCGGGCACCGTGAGGCGGGTCTCCAGCTGGATGTGCCCGCCGAGCGTGTGGGTGAGCATCCGGGCGGCGTCGGTGGCCACCTGGTCCAGCGCGACCGGCTCGGCCTGGACGGCCTGTCGCTGGCCGAAGGCGAGCAGCCCCTGGGTGAGCTGTGCCGCCCGCTGGCCGGCTTCCCGGATGCGGGTGAGGCCGGCGGTGAGTGCCGCCCGGGTGTCCTCGGCTCCGGGGAACGGCGCTTCCGCGACGTCCTCGGTGAGCAGGTCGACCTGGCCGAGCATGATGCCGAGGGTGTTGTTGAAGTCGTGGGCGATGCCGGCGGCCAGGCGTCCGATGCTCTCCAGGCGGCGGGAGCGGTCGAGCTCGGCCTGCATGCGGTCGCGTTCCTGCTCGGCGGCGATGCGATCGGTGATGTCGTGGACGGTGGCGGCGATCAGCACGCCGTCGCCGGTGTCGAGGGCGGCGAGGGAGATCTCGGCGGGGA
>Ga0190269_10000629_pt1 | contig 17876 bp, 16 predicted proteins | sample Popmic249IS_FD_133749 | JGI IMG/M metagenome (GOLD analysis project Ga0190269, IMG submission 133749) | Populus adjacent soil microbial communities from riparian zone of Blue River, Arizona, USA - 249 IS | ecosystem: Environmental > Terrestrial > Soil > Riparian zone | place: USA: Arizona... | reverse complement strand
TCATCAGCCTCATCCGGGTGTTTGAGAAGTGTCCACTGCGCAGGGCAGGAGCACGTCGATGGCCCGTGAGTCGTCCGAGCACTCCGCTCCCCGGGTGTGCGCCCACTGTGGGGGGCGACTTCGCCGCGACAACACCAACACACTGTGTGATCCGTGCCAGCGGAGCGCGCACACCGTAGAGCTACTAGCTCCGGTGCTCCCGCTCGATTTCTGGGCCGAGCCGGAGATGCGCCAGGCACTGGCCGACCACGATCTGGGGAAGGTTTCCCAGCTTTATCGGGCGCGCACTCCGATTCGGCGGCAGCACATGGTCGCCGAGCTCGTCGGTTTCTCACAGGCTCACATCTCGCGTATCGAGCGCGGCCTGTGCGAAATTCGGCTCGACACCGTGCTGCGATTCGTCCAGGGCCTGCGTATCCCGCCCCACCTGGTAGACCCGATCGGCGCCCCATACCTCGACGGATCAACGGCGCCCGAATTGCCAACTACCGTCCCTACTCATGCAGGGCATGAAGTAGGAGACAACATGCGACGTAGAAGTGTGCTGAAAGGACTGACCGGCGCGGCCGCACTGGTGGGATTCTCGCTCGCCGGCGACGACGAGGAAGAAGCCCTCGCCAACGACGACTTCGGCCGCGTCGGTGAGGCGCACGCCGCGCAGTTGGAGGACGCTCCGAAGCACCTGTACAACCTCGACTACCGTTACGGCGGAGACACTCTCTGTGATCAAGCGGCGGCCCAGCTGCGCCGTGCGAACAAGTTGTTGAACCGAGGTCAGTACAGCGAAGCGGTCGGTCACCGTTTGCAGGTCGCCACCGGCGAGCTCGGCATCTGCGCCGGTTGGCTCGCGTTCGACGCCGGGCGGCAGGACCAGGCCCGGTACTGCTACACCGAGGCGCTCGCGGCGGCCCGGATGGCGAACGACCCGAACCTCGAGGTCCACGCGCTCGCCAACATGAGCATGCAGGCGGTGGCGCTCGACCGGCCCCGCGAAGGCCTGCACATGGCCCAGGCCGCCCAGCGCGTGGCGAAGAGCATCTCGACGCCGACGATGGACGCCCTCCTCGCCATGCGTGAGGCACGTGCGTGGGCGAAGCTCAACGACGGACCGGCCGCCCGCCGCGCGATGGTGCGCGCCCGCGACGCGTTCGAGCAACGCACCGACAACGAGGAGAAGCCGGTGTGGATTGCCTTCTTCGACGAGGTCGAACTGGCCGGGAACGAGGGAATGTGCGAACTCGACACCGGCCGGGCCAATAAGGCCGCCTCGTTCCTCGAACTGGCCAGGGGCAAGCAGCGTGAAGGGATGGTCAGGAACAAATCTTTGTATACGGTCCGGCTGGCCTTCGCCACGCTCGCTCGCCGGGACGTCACGCGCGCCATCGAAATCGGCGAGGAAGCGCTCGGCATGGTCGTGAACGAGGTGACCAGCACGCGCACGCTCAACGAGCTGCGGGCTTTCCGCCGTCAGCTGGCCCAGGTGAGCACCTCCACCGCCGCCCGCAGCTTCATGGCGCGCTTCGATTCGACGGTCGTCGCGTGACCTCGAGCCGCCGGCCATGGCGGCTCGAGGATCGGATTGCCCGATGCTCGCCACATGGGGCGAATACCGTCCGACAATCAGTGGTAGCCCCACCCCTGTGCGGGCCGGTTCAGGGCTCGCACGTCCGCGCATCGGACGGGGGTTCACCGTCCGGGCCGCAGGAAGGCCGACGATGATCCCCTTGCACTTCCGCACCCGCACCTACGACGCTGCGGGCGCACGAGAGATCCGAGAGCAACTGTTCGCGGTGTACGCCGAGATCTACGCCGCTCAGCTGAGCGACCCGTTCTACTCGGTGGAGCGCTTCGCCGAGCGCTTCGCCGGCCACTCCGACCGTGCCGGGTTCCGGCTGGTGGCCGCAGCGATCGAGAACGATCTGGTCGGCTACGCCTACGGCGGGCCACTGCCCGCTCGTACGAAGTGGTGGCAGGGTCTGCGGGAAGACGTTGCGCCGGAGCTGCTCGCCGAAGACGGCAGCCGCACGTTCGCGCTGAACGAGATCATGGTGAAAGAGAGCTGGCGACGCCGGGGAATCGCCAAGTCGCTCCATGATGAATTGCTGACCGACCGTCCGGAGCGCCGCGCCACGCTTCTCGTCGATCCGACGAACACACCGGCCCGCACGGCTTACCTGTCCTGGGGCTGGCACGTACTGGGCCACCTGCAGCCGTTCCCGGACGCGCCGGTCTACGACGCGCTGGTCGTGGACCTACCGCTGAGTCACAACGCCGCGGGATGAAAATCCCATAAATCAGGACGCAACTCCCAGAAGACCGTTACTCCCGCAGCCAAGTCTCGTTGATCAGAGCGTGCTGACCTCGCGTACGTACTGTTCCCGGAACTCGGAGCCGCGACCCGAGCAGCCGACATCGCGGCCCGCACCCGCGGAGCACGTGCTGGCGGTGTCACCCGAGGGTCGCGAAGAGCGACATCGCGCCCACACGCTGCGGTGCAGCCGGCCGCGGCCGGACGAACGCGTCTCCGGCCGCGGTGCGGCTCCTGCCCGCTCTCGTTAGGACGTCGTCTGCCGTAGCAGCTTCGACGCGACCGGGAGCTGACTGCCCGCGACCCGGCCCAGAACCGCCCAGAGCTGCGGCACTGCGTCCCGGTGACATCCCCGAGCCGCCAGGAGAGTGCTCAGCCAATCGCGGCCCTCGTGCAGCACCGTGACGTCATCGGTGAGGAGCGCCGCGGCCAGCGCGTGGAGCGCGTGGTCGACCGCGTAGTCGGCCTCGACGTCCAACCCGGCCAAGCCGTCCGAACCGGTCTCGGCGAGCGCGGCGAGCCAGGACGTCAGCACCCGTTCGGCCAGTTCCCGGTTGCGGAGCAACAACTCGGCCTGCTCGTCGGCGCCGGCGTGGGCGAGCGCGGGTACCGGCTCGGCCACCGGCCGCAGCTGCGCGAGCACGTCGGCGGCTTCCCGCGGTGAGGAGGCCCATCCGCTGGCACCCAGCGCGAGTGCTCGGGCCGGGCCGGTGCCGAACGCACGGCCACCGGCCAGCGTCGGGATGCCCGCTTCGGCTGCCGCTTCGATGATCCGCCGGGCCGCCGGGAGGGAAGCCGGCATCGAGCAGCTCACCGCGACGACGTCCGGGTCGAGGCGGTGCAGGTACCCGGCGAGGTGCTGGGCCGGCGTCGAGGCGCCCAGGTACGTCGTCCGCCACCCCAGGTGCCGCAACGCCTCGGCGACGATACGCGCGGCGAGCGCGTGCCACTCCCGTTCGGCGCAGGCGACGACGGCGTAGCCGAGCGGCTCGAGCGGCTCGGGGATCCAGGCGCCCACGGTGCCGACCGCGGCCTCGCTGACCGCGGTGGCGGCGTGTTCCTGCGCCACCGTGTACTCGCCGCTCTGCCACAGCTCGCCCACGACCTGCTGCGCCGGGGTGATCAGGTCGAGCAAGACGTCCAGCGGGTCGACGCCGTCGTCGAGCAGGGCGCTGACCAGCTCGACGGCCACCCTCCGGTCGGCGGCATCGAGCGCTTTGGTGAAGCTTTCCCTTGCCTCGTCGGTGACCGCCACCGTCACTGGCGCACTCCTCCGAACGCGAGTACCGCCACGTCGTCGGTGGGGCTGCTCCCCGCGCCGCTGTGCTCCGCGACCGCGATGTCGACGGCCTCGGTCAGCGCGTGCGGCCCGCTGCCGGCGTAACCGGAGGCGAGCTGGGACAGGCGTCCGATGCCGAAGCGGCCGTCCGAGCCGATCGCATCCGGTACCCCGTCGGTGAACAACAGCATCATGTCGCCCGGAGCGAGCTCCTGCCGGACCTCGGTGTACCTGGCGGTCGGGAGCGCTCCGCAGAGCAGCCCCTTCACCGGCACCTCCTCGACCAGCCCGGACTTGCGGACTACCAGCGGCTGCGGGTGCCCGGCCGACGCGATCAGCACCGACGCGCTGCCGTCGGGTGCGGTGGTCACGCGCGCGCACACGGCGGTGAGGAACCGGGTGGCCGGTTCGCTCCTGGCACCGCCGGCGAACAGCGCCGCGTTGAGAACACTCAGCAGCCCGGCCGGGGTGCGGTCGAAGAACGCGGCGCCGCGCACCGTGTGGCGGGCCTGACCGGTGAGGATCGCGGCCTCGGCGCCCTTGCCCGCAACATCGCCGAGCAGCACCGACCAGTCACCCGGCTCACCGAAGACGTCGAAGAAGTCGCCGCCGATCTCGGCGGTGTGCATCGCGGCCCGCATGCGTGCCGCGACCGCGAGGTCAGGGGTGTCCGGCAGGACGGGAGCCCGGAGGCTCGCCGCCAGCACCTCGGCCACGCGCGCCTGCTCCGCGTAGACCCGGGCGGTGTCCAGGGCGACCGCGATGCGGCCGGCCAGCTCCAGCGCGAACCCGATGTCTTCGGGCTCGAATCCACGTCCCTTCCGGCGGGCCAGCGTCAGCGTGCCGAACGTCGTGCCGCGGGCGGTCAGCGGCAGCACCAGCAGGTCCGCCGGGCGCAGACCGAGGACGCCGTCCCGCAGCGGGCCGGCGGGGACAGTGGCGGCCACGCTCTCCGGAACGTGCCCGTCCGCCATCACGTGCATCAGCTCGTGGCGGCCGGTGGCGAGGATCCGTCCGTGTCCGGAGACCTCGCCGAGCACCGGGCGCGAGCCGTCCACGGTGACCAGCCGGTCCCGCTCGTCGGCGCGCACGGCCGTGAAGCGCACACCGGTGCGGGTCGGGAGAAGCACCTGCGCCCAGTCGGCGACGGCGGGGACCGTGACGTGGAGCGCACGCCGCAGCGTCCGGTCGGGGTTCAGGGACCCGGCGAGTTGCTTGCTGGCGTCAGCCAGGTGGGCGGCGCGCTCGCGGGCCGTGGCCAACAGTGTCGAGTCGTCCAGCTGGCCCGACGGGGTTTGAGCGACGTACCGCACTGGCTGCTCGAACATCAGCGAAACCGCGTTTCCTGGGGAATCCTGCGCAGGCAGGCGCTACCGACTGTACCCATCGGTAAGGACCCCGGGCAGTACCCGACGTCAGCGAAACGGTCGGGTCGATGCGCGATCGACGCGCGCTGTCAGTTGACCGACCGCTCGACGGTTGGGCCGCGACGGTGGTGGAACAATCCCCTAGGGCGGCTCGATCGGGGCAGGGCTGAGGGAGGACCGGAGTGGTCGAGGACGGAATTTGGCGGCTGGACGTCTCGGTCAACGACGGCACGGCGTGGCTGCGTCCGCAGGGTGATCTGGACATGGAGAGTTCGCCGTCCCTGATCCGGTGCGCGCAGCGCGAGTACCGGGCCGGCGCGAGCCGCATCGTCGTCGACCTGTCGCGGGTCACGTTCGTCGACTCCTCCGGTATCGGCGCGCTGGTCACGCTCTGGCGGACGATCGGCGAGGGGCCGGGCGCGTTCGCGATCGCGGCGCCGTCACGCGCCGCGCAGTCCGTGCTGTCGACCACCGGGATCGACAGCCTCATCGACCGAGCCGACACCACCGACTCCGTTCCCGAGCCGCAGACCCACGCCTAGGGTCTAGACCCGGCTCCGGAGCCGCGAGCCGCGTGACGGCCGGTCGGCGAGACCGAACACCATGTCGACGTCGTGACCGGCCCACGATTCGGGCAGCTCAGCCGCGTAGGCCTCGGGGTGACGCTCGGCCGCTACCTGAGCGAGCCGCCGGTCGTCTCCGCCGTCTCCGTGCTCGACCATGTCGAGGCTCCCCCATCTGGGCACCGGAAGTACCGTGCATAACCGACGCTACGGAGGATCAGCGTCAGAACTGTTACAGATAGCCCCCGGCAATGTTTCGGGTCACAGCCGCCCCTGAGCCGCCCCTCGGCGAGCGGCGACGGACAATGATGGGGAGCCAGCGGTGCGACACTCCGTCGCCAGTGAGTTCTTCTCGACCGATCCCTGCGGGCGGTGTTCGGCCTGCGGAAACGTGTGAGGTCCAGAAGGGCTCAGTAACAGGACTCTCCGGAAGGACGTGACCGGATGCCCGACTCACCGCGAGCGGGGCTCCACCTCAGTTGGTATGCGCAGCCGTCCGGCTCCGGCCGCCTGGTCGTCGTCACCGGCGCATTCGACGTCCTGCACGTCGGTCACCTCCGATTCCTGCGAGCGGCACGGGAAACCGGCGACCTGATGCTGGTCGGTGTCGAGGCCGACAACCGGGTCTCGGCCTGGAAGGGACCGGATCGCCCGGTCAACGCCGGGATCGAGCGGGCCGAGATGCTCGCCGCGCTGCGCCCGGTCGACGGCGTCTTCCTGGTCGAGGGCGACCCGGACGTCAAAGACCCCGAGGCCTACGTCGACCTGCTCCGCCCGCTCGACCCGGCCGTGCTCGCGTTCACCCAGGGCGACCCGTTCGCGTCGGAGAAGCATCGGTCGGCTCGCCTGCTCGACGCGGCCGCGATCGAGGTCCCGCTGGTGCCCGAGCGGTCGACCAGCGCGCTGCTCAACGGACGGGTGCGGACGGCAGGCTGATCCGCAGGCGTCCGGCGCGCAGCAGCGTCGACGTGGCCGTACCGGCCACCGCCAGCGAGGCGGCGACCGTCAGCAGCACCACGAGGATGCCCGGCGTGCTCGACCGCATGGCCGCAGCTCCCTGTCCGCCGTCGGCCTGCGCCATCCACACCGAGGTGCAGACGCTGAGCACGAGCGAGAGCCAGCCCAGCGTGCCGACGCCGAGCGCCAGCCGCCGCGTCCAGGTCGCCGACGCCCGGCCGAACAGCAGTGCGGCCACCGCCGCGGCGATCGCCGCACCGTAGCTACCGGCGTCGAGAAGCCTCGCCGCGAGCGTGACACTCCCCGACGCCGTGCCGTCACCCGTACTCGCGTACCGCCAGAGCGCATCCCAGGCCAGCGTCAGCGTCGGATAGGTCAGCGCGATCAGCAGCGCCGCGCGTCGGCCCTGGCTGGCGTCGAGCTCGGCCTGGTACAGCGGGGCCAGGTCGGCCGGTGCGCCGAACTCCTCCGCCGCCCTCCGGGCTGCTTCGGCCGGCGCCAGGCCGGCTTCCCGGTAGGCGGCTGCCGCGTCGTGCAGGCCGTCGTCCACTTCTCGCACCAACGCCGCGCGGACGCTCCGCGGACCCCGCAAGCGGCCGCGCAGGTCGGCGACGAGCTCGCCGAGCGGATCGGTCTCCGGCAGCACGGTCACGACTCCCCCGCGAGGGTGGCGTCGAGGGCTCGGCTGAAGTCCTGCCAATCGGTGCGTTCGGCGACCAGCGCCCGCCGGCCGGAGCCGGTGAGCCGGTACGTGCGCCGCTTGCGGCCACCGACCGTGCTCCAGTCGCCGTCGAGGTAACCGGCCCGCTCCAGCGCGCGTAGCGCCGGGTAGACCGTGCCGGTGGGCAGGTCGAAGCGCCCGCCGGAGCGCTGCCGGAGCGCCTCGATGACCGCGTAGCCGTGCAGTGGTCCCGGCTCGAGGACGGCCAGCAGCATCGCGTCGAGGTGGCCACGAACGCTGTCCTTCACAGGTAGGGAGCCTACTGACGGGAGGACCGGGGCGGACCGCCCAGCAGCCGATCTCCGGGCTGTCCCGGAGGGATCTCGGGGTCGTGACCGGCAGATCTCCGGGACCGCACCCGATCCATAAGTAGGCTGCCTACTCATAGCGTGGCCGGCATGACGCCTTCGCCGCCGCCGCCCCCGACGCGTCGCCCGCGAGCGACGCTCTGGTTGCTCCGGCTGACCCTCACGATCCACGCCGTCTGCGTGCTGGCCCAGCCGATCCTGGCCGGCCGCTACCTGGACGGCGACTACGACGCGATCGGCGCCCACGGCCTCAACGGGTCGGTGCTCCCGGCCTCCGGGATGGTCGTCGGCGCGGCGGCCCTCGCCTTCTGGTTCGCCGGTGGCGCCGGCTGGCCGCTGCTCGCGTTCGCCGGGCTCTGGCTCGCCGAGGGACTCCAGATCGGCATGGGATACGCCCGCATCCTCGCGATCCACCTCCCGCTCGGCGTCGCGATCGTGGTGGTGGCGCTCTGGCTGGCGGCGTGGAGCTGGCTGCCCGGGGCGGCCGTCCCCCGGCGACGCCTGCGGCCGCGCGAATCCGCCCGCAGGGCACTCGACCGAGTGGCGGCCGACCGGTGAAGCGGCGACGGTTCCTCGGGTTGATCGGCCTGGCCGCGGGCTCCGCGACGTTCGGCGGCTTCACGGGCTGCTCCGTGCCCGGATCCACCGGCGAGGCGCTGACCAGTGACGTCCCGCTGCCGGAGCCGTTCGGCGTCCCGCTGCCGATCCCACCGGTCAAGCGACCGGTGCGCCGGGACGCGACGACGGACTGGTACGAGATCGTCCAGCGCCCCGCCGACGTCGAGCTGTTGCCCGGCGTCCGCACGCCGATCCTCGGCTACGACGGCGTGTTCCCCGGCCCCACGATCGAGTCCCGCAGCGGCCGCCGCACGGTGGTCCGCCACCACAACCGAACCGACGTGCCGACCGTCGTCCACCTGCACGGCGGCCATACCCCGGCGACACACGACGGCTGGCCGACCGACCTGGTCCTGCCGACCGGCGATCCGCACCACCACGACCACCACCCCGGCCGCATCGCACGGGGCCACCGTGACTACGTCTATCCGCTGGCCCAACCCGCAGCGACGCTCTGGTACCACGATCACCGCATGGACTTCACCGGGCCGCAGGTCTACCGCGGGCTGGCCGGCTTCCACCTCGTTCGCGACCCGGCCGAGGAGGCGCTGCCGCTCCCGGCGGGCGAGCGCGAGATACCGCTGATGCTCGCCGACCGGGCGTTCGCCGCGGACGGGTCGCTGAAGTACCCGGCCGTCGGTCACGAGGCGGGGACGACCGACGACTTCCTGGAGGGTGTCCTCGGCGACGTCGTTCTCGTCAACGGCGCGCCCTGGCCCGAGCTGGAAGTGGCCGCGGCCAGGTACCGGTTCCGCGTGCTGAACGCCTCGAACGCACGGCGGTACGGGTTGACGCTGGACCCGCCCCCGCCGGACGGCCCGGCATTCGTCCAGATCGGATCCGACGCCGGCCTGCTGGACAAGCCGGTCGAGCACACCACGGTGACCGTCGCGCCCGCCGAGCGGTTCGATCTGGTCGTCGACTTCTCCGGCTACCGGGCCGGACAGCTGGTCACGCTGCGGAACACGCTCGGCGCCGGTCGCACCGGCCGGGTCATGCGCTTCCGCGTCACCCGGCGGGTACGGGACGACTCGTCGGTGCCTACCCGGCTGGCGGACGTCCCGGCCCTCGTGCCACCAGCGGGCGCCGTCCGCCGGCGGTTCGCGTTCAGCCGGGGCCTCGTCGGCGGCCGGAAGGGCTGGGTGATCAACGGCCGGCCGTTCGATCCCTTGCGGGTGGACGCCGCCCCCCGCCTGGGCGAGATCGAGGTCTGGACGATCTCCACCGACCTCCACCACCCGGTGCACATCCATCTCTCACCGTTCCAGGTGCTGTCCCGCAACGGTCACCCACCGGGCAACCTCGACACCGGCTGGAAGGACACCGTGGACCTGCGCCCCGCCGAGACCGTGGAGGTCGCCGTGCGCTTCACCGACTACCGCGGACGGTTCCTCCTGCACTGCCACAACCTCGAGCACGAGGACATGGCGATGATGTCCACATTCGAGACAAAGTGACCATGAGTACTCACGAGTCACTTTAAATGCTCCCCATGGATGCTTAAGAGCGCCCGAAGAACGTTGGCACCAGCTCTCAGCGTTACTAACTTCCGGCAGGAAATCGCCACGATTTTTCGTCGGTCCCTTCGTGCCTCGGACGGCCGGCGCACCGCCACGCGTTAAGGAGCCCTGCCGCATGCCTCAGCGGCCCGGTCGATCCATGCCCGAAGGTCCACCAGCGGCAGCGCCTGTGACGCCGCCCGAGCCCCCGCGGCGCTGGGGACGCCGCGGCCTCGTCACCGGCGTCCTCGCCGCGACGGGGCTCGCCGTGGCGGCCTGCAGCAGCGACGACGAACCCCGCGCCGAGAAGGACGCGGCCTCCACCGACACCGGCGCCGACAACTCCGGTGCAGCCGACAGCTCCGGCGAAGGCGCGCCCGCCGAGATCGAGGTCGGGTCCTCGCAGAGCCGGACCACCGGCACGTCGCCGACGGGTGGCGACTCCACCGCGAAGTCGCTCGACCGGTCCACCGGCGGCAACTCGACCCGCGCGTCCGGACGCCAGGCCAGGACCGTCCGCACCTACAGCGAGCGCGACGAGTCCTACATGGGCGGTAAGGCCGGTCAGCAGTTACGCGACCGTCCGCGGGTGCCCGCGAAGCAGTACTCGGGGCCGGCCGCGGCCGCGACCGGCACGACCGTGAGCGCCCCGCTCGTCTTCACCGCCGATCCGGTGCTCCACCTCGTCCGCCGCGCCACGTTCGGCGCCACGCCGGAGCTCGTCGCCGAGGTCAGGAAGACCGGCATCGACGCCTGGCTGAGCGAGCAACTGCAGCCGTCGTCGGTCGCGGAATCCGACGACGTGCGCACCGCCGAGGGCGTGTTCACGACGCACGGCAAGTCGATCAAGCAGCTCCGGGCCGACAAGGAGCGCCTCGGTGACCAGCGTCCCTACGCCGACCAGGAGAGCGTCCGGCTCACGATCGCCAGGCAGATCTGGTCGCAGCGCCAGCTCTTCGAGGTGATGGTCGACTTCTGGAACGACCTGTTCCACGTCGCGAACCCCTTCGACGGCTCGGAGCTGGTGCGGGCCTCGTTCGACGAGGACGTCATCCGCAAGCACGCGCTCGGCTCGTACCAGGACATGTTCCTGGCCGGCAACCGTCACCCGGCCCTGCTCCGCTACCTCAACCAGGACCAGTCGCGGAAGGACCGGGTCAACGAGAACCTCGGCCGGGAGAACATGGAGCTGTACACGGTCGGCGTCGACGGCGGCTACACCGAGGTCGACGTCCGGCAGGCCGCGCTGCTGCAGACCGGCCGGCTGATCAAGGACGACGAGTTCTTCTACGACCCGAACGCCCACCACGTCGGCCCGATCGAGGTCATGGGCTTTCGCCACCCGAACGGCGACGCCGACGGCGGCCTCGAGGCGAGCGACGAGTACCTGAGCTACCTGGCGCTGAACCCGTCGACCGCCGAGCACATCGCCCGCCAGCTGTGCCTGCACTTCGTCTCGGACACGCCACCGGCCTCGCTCGTCGCCCGGCTCAAGAAGTCCTACCTGGACAACCGCTCGTCGATCGTCCCGGTGCTGCTCACGCTGTTCTCCTCGTCGGAGTTCTGGGGCTCGGTCGGCCAGAAGGTGCGGCGCCCGATGGAGTACGTCGTCGCGACCTACCGGACGCTCGGCGTCACGCCGGGATCCGACCTGCGCGACGGCCTCGCCGGCGTGCACAACCGCATGCGCGAGCTCGGGCAGTACCCGATGGGCCAGCCGTCGCCGAACGGCTATCCCCGCGTGTTCACGGCGTGGGCATCGGCAGGAACCATGATCGAGGAGTGGAATGAAGCCCGTTCGCTGGTCGCCGGAGGCCGAAAAGGCTTCACGTTCGTCAAGCCCGACGCACTGCTCGCCGAGCCGCCGTCGACCGCCGGGGAGTTCGTGGACGCGTTGAGCGTCCGGCTGGTCGGGCAGAAACTGCCGGCGAAGGACCGGGCCGCGGTGCTCTCGGTCAGCGGGCTGACCGCGGACACCGCCGTCGACGCCACGTTCAACGGTGCCGTCACCGCGGTGGCCCGCGCGATCCTCGCGTCCCCCTACCACTCGTTCAAGTGAGGCCTGGCGTGCTTCTCCACCCCGAATGCCCTGACCTGCGCACGCTCGGACCGACGCTCGGCGACGCCGTGCTGCGTGCCGAGGCCGCCGCCGTCGAAGCCGAGAACGCCGCCGTCCGCGACGAGTGGACGCGCCTGACCGACGCCGAGGAAGCCGCCGAGGAGGGGCGCGGCGTCACCCGGCGCACTGTGCTCCTCGGTGCCGGCCTCGGCGCGACGACGCTGCTCACCAGCCAGTTCCTCAACGTCCGCGCCTCGTTCGGCGCGACCGGGACCGGCACGCTCATCCACGTCTTCCTGTTCGGCGGCCTCGACGGGCTGAGCCTCGTCGCGCCGGCGGACGACCCGGTGCTGACCAAGGTCCGTCCGTCGTTCGCGCTTCCGGCCGGAGGTTCGATCGCGCTCGCGCGCGGCTTCGCGCTGAACCGTGCGTTCGAACCTCTCAAGAAATATCTCGACGCCGGGGAGCTGGGCTTCGTCCCCGGCGTGTCCGACTCCCGGCTGTCCAGGAGCCACTTCCAGTGCCAGGATGCGTGCGAACTCGGCGGGCTGCCGAGCGAGACGCAGGGGCGCGGCTGGCTCGACGTGCTGACCGAGAAGCTCGGCACCGGCACCGCGTTCCGGTCGGTCGGCGTCGGCAGCACGCTGCGCCGGTCGCTCGTCGGCACCCAGGGCGCGCTCGCGCTGCGCAACCTCGGCGCGCTGTCGATCAACGGCGACGAGAAGTTTCGGCAGCCGACCGCCGACGCGATCAAGACGATGTTCACCGGGCTCGACCACCCGGCGGCGGAGTCGGTCGAGGCGGCGGTGGGTGCGCTGGCCACCGCGAAGAAGATCAGCGAGGTGAACTACACGCCGGCCAACGGCGCGACGTACCCGGCGGGGCTCGGCGACGGCTTCAAGACGCTCGCGCAGCTGATCAAGGGCGGCGCGAACGTCCGCACGGCCGCCGTCTCGATGGGCGGGTTCGACACCCACAGCAACCAGGGGACGAACGGCGGACACCTGTTCAACCAGTTCACCCAGATCGCGCAGGCACTGCGGGCGTTCTTCGACGACCTCGGCGACGCACGCAAGGACGTCACGGTCGTGCTGTCGTCGGAGTTCGGGCGCCGTGTCGCGCAGAACGGTGGTGGCACCGACCACGGACACGGCAACGTCGTGACGATCCTGTCCGGGAAGAAGTTGAAGAGCTCGCTGCTCGGCGAGTGGGGTGGGCTGGGGACGCTGGACAACGGTGACGTTCCCGAGTTCAACAACATGTTCGACGTGTTCGGAACCGTCGCGCAGGCGCGGTTCGGGCTGTCGGCGGCGGAGGTCTCGGCGGTGTTCCCGAAGCGGACGTTCAAGCCCCTGCCACTCTTCGCGTGACCGGCCCCGCCCGGCGCGCCATTATTCCCGCCTGTCTGCCGGCCCCGGCAGACAGGCGGGGGCCACGCACCTGGGTACGCCCCCGCAGACGGGCCTCGATCGGGAGCCACCGCCACCCGGTACGTCCCCGCGGACCAGCCTGCTGAGGGAGGCGGGGGCCCACCGCAACCCGGTGCGTCCCCGCGGTGGAGCGCTGAGGGAGGCGGGGGCCCACCGCAACCCGGTGCGTCCCCGCGGTGGAGCGCTGAGGGAGGCGGGGGCGTCGCGGTGCGTCACTCCGCGACGCCCCCTCCTCTATTCCTGGGCGGGGGCGTCGCCCAGGCCTGGGAGGTTCGGCTCCGCGCTCTGCGCTGGCCGAACCGGTCGGTTGGTCGAGGGACGGGGCCAGCCAGTGCCGACGCCTTGCAGCGCCCCCCGCAGCGCCGTCTCAGGCATCGCGGCCACGTTCCGCGACGGTGACGCCTCACGCGGTGCAGCCAGGTCAGCAGGCAGGAGGGCCTCCGGCGCGGCGGCATCACGAGGCAGGACCGCCTCACGGGGCAGGGCCAGCTCAGGCGCCACGACCATGTCCCGGGGCGGGGCGGCCGCCCGCGGTACGGCCTTCTCCCGCGGTACGGCCGTCTCACGCGGTACGGCCGTCTCCCGCGGCGCGCCGACGTCAGGAGGCGACGTTGCCTCACGAGACGGGGCCGGCCCACGGGGCACCGCCTTGGCGCGTACCGCGGCCGCTCCCCGCGGCAGGCTGATCGGCGGTCGGTAGGCCGACGGCGTGGCCGCCACAGGGCGTCGGATTGGCGGCGAGGTGACCGACGCCCCTGCGTCCTGCGTCGCCCCCACCGAAGCGATCGGCGGTGCTCCGCCGTCCCCGCCTAGCGCTCCGAGTTCCGGCGGCCCGTCCTGCGCCCCGGTGACCAGCGGTGGCGTGGCAGGCGGCGCCGGCGAAGGAAGTCCGTCCGGCCGCGCACTCGGCTGCACCGCTGGCGAGGCCGCGCCGGGCGCGTGTGCGCCGAGCGGGCGTGCGTCGGGCGCGTGTGCACCGGGCGGGCGTGCGTCGGGCGCATGCGCGCCGAACTCCACGGACGGGTGCGCGGCCGACTCCCCGACGGCCGTGGGTCCCGCAGTCGAGGCATCCGAGTCCGGACGTTCACTCACGGTGTCGAGCCGCAGCAACTCGGTCGGCGCGTCGGCAGCGACCCGACGCCGGGGCTCCGGCTCGCCCCGAGCGGCTTGCCGGAGGTCGATGTTCGGCGGATTCTCCGGTGGGGCCACCTCCGGCGGCGAGTCGTACACCGGCGGATCGAACGGCGGCAGGGTGTGCCGGGATTCCGGCGGCGTTTCACTCCTGCGGGAGCGCGATCCCCACGTCCAGGGGTTCCGCGACCGCCGCGGTAACCGCCACCGTCCCTCCGAAGCCGGACCCGAGCCCGAACCCGAAGCCGAGGCCGGGCCCGAACCCGGGGCCGGACCCGGGGCCGGGGCCGGGGCCGGAACGGGCGTCGGGCCCGACGCCGACGGCCGTGACTCGGGCATCGAGCCGGACGCCGTCGGCAGTTCGCCCGACGGTCGCGGCAAACTGCCCGCCGCCGGAGACACCGGCCGAGGCAACGGACCCTCAGCGCCCAGCCCACCCGCCGGAGACACCGGCCGCGGTAACGACGCCGCACCCCACGACGGCCCCGCCGGAGACACCGGCTGCGGCAACGGCGCTGCGGCTCGCGGGCCGGCCGCGGGCGACACCGGCCGTGCGGCAGCCTGGGGCGGCTGAGCTGGAGACACCGGTCGCGGCGCAGGCGAGACCGGGCGTCCGGCCGGTGAGATCGGCCGCGGGGGCTCTGCCGGGGCCGGGAACTCGCCGACACGGGCCAATCGCTCGAAGAGCTCGCCCCGCTCGAACGAGACGGTCCGGTCCTGTGCCGGATCGACCCGCTGGCCCGCACTCACCGTCGGCCCACCGACCCGACCAGCCTCCTGCGGCCGCGCCGACGGCGCAGGCCGCGCCGACGGCGCTGGTGGCGCCGAGTGCCCCGGCTGCGCCGGACGGGCAGGCCGCGCTGGCTGCTCCGACTGCCCCGGCTGCTCCGACTGCCCCGGCTGCTCCGACTGCCCCGGTTGCCCCGACTGCGCCGACCGCCCGGAGGGTGAGGACTCCGCCGCCCCGCCGTACGGCTGTGCGTCCGTGCCGAGCGGTCCGGACGGGCCGAGCGGTCCGGACGGGCCGAGTGGCGGCAGGGGCGTGCCGTCCCTGGGCGTGGGCGCCTCCACGTACGGCCGCCAATACGCCGGGGACGCCTCCCCGCGACCCGACGCACCGTACGACGGCGCCGCTCGCAGCGCGCCCTTCATCATCTCGGCGGCGAGCCACTCGAACACCTCGAGCCACGCCGAGCCGAGGGGCCCACCCTCCGAGTTCGGGAACAGCTCCCGCACCGCCCGCACCAGCGCCTGCCCCAGGTAGGGGAAGTGCTCGGCGGGCACACCGTGCTGGACGGCGTGCTCGGCACCCAGCCGCTGCAGGTCCTCCTCCAGCGCCGACAGCGCGTCCAACACCTCGGCCGCCCGCAACAGATCCTGCACGATCCGCTCGCCGTGCAGACGGATGTCCGCCGCCAGCAGCTCCTTCGTCCGCGGTGCGAACGACGGGAGGTGGCGATAGACCGCCGCAGCGAGATCCACCGGCCGCGCCGCGATCGCCGCCCGGGACTCCCGGATCATCGCCATCGTGGCGGTGTCCGGCCGGTGGTTCTCTAGGGGCAGCCGCGGAGTCATCCCAACCGTCCGGTTATGACGGGTCGGGCTCGAAAGGTGAGCGCGACGCGGAGCGCGGCGCAGACCACGGCCGCCGGTGGCAGCCTCCACCCACATTCCTGCGGGGACCGGAGCCATCGCACCTGTCCCGTCCGGACCGTCGACGGCGGCAGCGTGACCCAGGAGTCTTCACCGTGCAGCAGCACACCGGCGCCGGCCGCGGCGAGCCACAGCTCCTGGCCGGGCCGCAACTGCTGGCAGAACAGCTGCGCCTGCCCCACCTTGGAGCTCGAGATGGGCGTCAGGTACCCCTCGGCGCGCAGCCGATCGTCGATCATGTTGATGACGTCTTCGGCCCCGTCCACGACACCCGGCCCCGTGCTGGTCGGCATCAGGAGCGCGTACGGGTGCCCGGTCCACCAGCGGTCGACCTCGGTGGGGGTGGTGACGACGCACTGCGCGACCGTGGCCCGGCACCGGTCGCCGGACGGCCCGATGCCCGGATCCACCGCGTGCGGGCTCGACGTCCGGCAGCGTGGACGCCCGCAGCGGTACCGCTGTAACTGCGGAGACCACCACGCCCCTGGCGCCACCGGCCAGCCGGCGCGGAGGTACTCGTGAGCAGCGGCCGCCAGCACGGCACGCTCGAGCCGCGCGCTCATCGGGTCACCGCCACGCGCGACCACGTGATCGCCCAGGCCGGCGCCTCGATGTGCGCGGCCCCGACATCGCGCCCGTGGCGCTGGGCTGCTGCCGGCGGCACGGTGGACGCGACCCGCACGATGCCCAGCGCTCTGCGGTCGCCCTCGTCAGTGAAAATGTTCCGTGCCATGAGCTGCACCCCTGTCCTTCCCTACTTTTTCGGCGCACCCGGTTCGCCTCCGGACGCCGCCTCAGTCATTCGCCGTGGGGCCGGTCGGGAGTCGACGACTCACCCGGCCGAATTCGGCCCCGGCGAATAAAACGATCATGACACCGCGCCACCAATTCACCTCGTAGCGGCGACTCATTTCGCTGTTAACAGATTCTTAGTTGCCGGTGTGACTGGAGTGACTGAAAGACACGGCTTGGCATGCCCGATAGAGCCCGCCTTAACAGATTCTGAGGGAATCGACGACTGTCGTCACAATGGCCGCAGCGGATCCGGTAGGACCAGCGACCCTGCTGGTCAGCGTCTAGCTCAGTAGGCTCCAGCCGCGCGGGGGTTCGGCCCTCCGAGGCCCGGAAAGTCGCTTTTTCCGGGCACCGGCGATCGTTGCCTTTTCGTAACTCTCGGAGCCGTCACGAGAGCCAATTCGAGCCGAATTGTCGAGCCCGGGAAATTGCGGCAATCGGCCGGGAAGAACGCCCATCGAATCAGGAATTCAGTTGCTCGGACCAGGAATCGTTCCCGAGCCTGCGGGACAATTGTCCCGCACCCAGCGGCGGATCGAAATGGGAATTTCAGGGACCGTATCAGCCGCCCGGCGACAAGCAGAAGGCCCACCCGGGCGCCGTTGCCCGGGTGGGCCTTCTGGGTGCGCGCGCCCGGTCGGACGCGCGGGGTCTCACGCGAGCGGAGCGAAGCCTTCGAACCGACCGCCGTGCCGGGTGAAGCGCGCCCGGAGCGCGAGCATCGCGCGCTCGTCCGCGGACACGGCGCCCGGGTAGCGGACGACGTCCACCGCGACGAGGTGCGGGTACTGACCGCCGGTCTCGAAGAACTGCACGTCGCGCGCCCAGCAGGCGGCGGCGATCGCCGGACGCGCGGCAGCGACGTCGACCGGGCCGAGCCCCTCGGGGCACCACACGTACACCCGCTCGCCGTAGGGCTTGCGCAGGGTGAAGGCCACGGTGGGCAGCTTTCCCCGCGGTGACACGACGCCGGCCTCGGCGCAGCCCACCCGGATGCGATGGGGGGTCACGACCGTCCAGAGCACCGCGAAAATCCACCGGCGTAAGTGCGGCACCAGCGCGATCATCGCGATCAGCGCCGTGACGACGCTCAGCACGGTCAGCCCGCCCACCGCCTCGACGCACCGCCACCACAGCAACGGCGCACCGACGAGCAGCAGTGCCTCGTACCGCCAGCGCCACGCGACG